>ENA-ORTL01000053-ORTL01000053.1-human-gut-metagenome-genome-assembly--contig:-NODE-53-length-181366-cov-13.1585_pt1 | contig 181366 bp, 167 predicted proteins | sample MGYA00241916_ERZ509196 | MGnify/ENA primary metagenome ERZ509196 (study PRJEB26280, sample SAMEA2338844) | human gut metagenome | biome: human gut; feature: human-associated habitat; material: faeces... | reverse complement strand
CATAGAATTGGGGCGGGATTTTAACAAATCCCACCCCAACTATTGACAAAGAGCCCATAAAAACAGGAATTGTCTGTGAACATAATCACATGGCAATTCCTGTTTTCTAATGTAATATCTATCCCCTATAATGCGCCCACCACCTTGTGTGGAATATAATGCGCTTCTAAGCGGGTAATATCTTCTTTCGTCAATCTCACCTCAAACGCTCCCGTGGCATCCTCAAAATACTTTGCCTTTGTTCCGCCGATAATCGGCGCGGTCACGCCCTTGGCAAACTGCCATGCGAGGGCAATCTGGGTCATGGTACAGTTCTTTTCAGCCGCCAGCGCCGCAACACAGTCCACGATTTTCATATCCACCTCTTCAGTTGCATTGTATTTCTGCGCCGCCATTTTATCGGTCGCACTCCGTCTGCTTTCTGAATTCCAGACAGGCCGGGACAAATGGCCGGCCGCCAGAGGGCTGTAGGGTGTTCTGGCAATCCCCATCTCATTGCAAATGGGAATCAGCTCCCGCTCGTCCTCCCGGTAAAGCAGATTATAATGGTTCTGCATGGAGACAAATTTTGTCCACCCGTTCCGTTCTGCGGCATACTGCATTTTCATAAACTGATAGCCGTACATAGCCGAAGCCCCCAGCGCGCGGACCTTTCCTGCTTTTACAAGTCCGTGCAACGCTTCCATGGTTTCTTCAATTGGTGTGGTATAATCAAAGCGGTGAATGATATATAAATCCACATAGTCGGTACCAAGCCCTGCCCAAATATTCCTCGCTCGTTCCATGGGAATAGGTGTTGGCAGTATCAAAGAAGTTGATCCCCAGGTCCAATGCTTTTTTGACAATTTCCTCTGTCTCATTGGGATTCAGCGTCCATTCATGAAAATCCTCCGACGGCCTGCCAAAACTCATACAGCCAACGCACAGCCTGGATACTTCAATCCCGGACTTGCCCAGTTTCGCATACTCCACTTTTGTTCTCTCCCTTTATTTTCCATATACTTCCTTTGCCATTTTGAACGCCGCCCAGGCATTGGGCCAGCCTGCATAAAATGCTCCATGGGTTAAAATTTCCGCTATTTCCTCCGCCGTTACACCATGCTTTTTGGCGTTGGCAATATGATACATCAGCGAAGAATCCAAAATCCCTTTCGCCATGAGTGCCGACACAGTGACAATGCAGCGGTCACGGGAGGACAGTTTATCCTCTCCCGCCCACACCTGGCCAAATAGTACATCATCGTTAAGCTCCGCAAATTTGGGTGCAAACCCTCCCAGGGCGTCTCTGCCCGCTGTCTGTTTTTCCATGACAGGTTCCTCCTGTAAATTTTTTCCCAGCAGATACGGCTGCTGTGGCCTGTTCTCGAATAAATCCGCGCCAAGCCAGGCTGCCATCTCCATTGCAAGATACAGATATACTGTTTATTCAGTACACCTGTATTGTAAATCATCATTATTGATATGTAAAATACCTATGTTGTATTTGATGATATACGTTTTATGTATATCCTGGAAAATTCTATAAAGGAGGAAACCGCCTGAGATTGTGAGAGCGCCTTCTTCCATGCGAAAACAGAATTATTTTTAACGGATGGCCGAGCGGGAACAAAACGCGTTCCCTCATACCTGCAGTCGAGTTTGATGCAGCCGGCCACTCCCATCCCGTTTGCAACCATAATCGCGGCATTATACATCAGGTTATAGGTAGATACAATATTCAAATCCTCGTATTTCTTTCCAATCCAATCGGCCAGCTCATTATCCCTCATGGAACGCTCGGATATGATAAGCGGCAGCTCCCGGATATCTTCCGGCGTAACATATTCCATGGCTGCAAGAGGTGAATCCTCTCTCACCAAAACACCCCACTCTTCACTCAGCGGAATCCGGACATACTCATATTTGCGTATATCCACATAGTCGAGAATGACACCAATATCCAAAATGCCTGATTCGATACGTTCTTTTATATTGGACGAATTTCCGCTGTATATCTGAAACGTTACGAATGGATGTTCTTTCTTGAACTCCTTCATAATCTGTGCAATTATCTGGATGCTTCTGAACTCTCCGCAGCCAATCCCAATTTCTCCTGACAGTTCCCTGTTCCCCCTGATAAAATCGCGCTTTGTTTTTTCAGAAAGCGCAACGATCTCCTGCGCTCTGCGCTTAAAGAGCAGACCGTCCTCCGTCAAAACAACACTGTGGCTTGTGCGGTTAAACAGTTTCACCTGCAGTTCTTCCTCCAGCTGCATTAGCTGGCGGGAAAGCGTCGGCTGCGTAACATGCAGAATTGCCGCTGCCTTTGTAATACTTTCTTCCCGTGCAACAATCAGATAATATTCCAAAACCCGTATATCCATAAAGCCCCACCCCCCAACCATTTACAAGAAGCAATTTGGGCAGACTCATAACTTCTTCCAAATCCTGGCCTCATCACAAATCCGCACTGAAGGCACTGCCACACATAACAAAGAAGCAACCAGTACCAGCACTCCCGCAATCAGGAACCATTTCTCAACCCCATACCGTTCCGCATATATCCCGGACACAACCAGTCCCAGCGGTCCGCTGAGCAGCCGGATACTGCTGGACAATGACAGAACCCTTCCCAGATACTTTGCTTCAAAGTTGCTTTGCAGCAGCGGCGTATACATCCCCCAGTAAAATGGTCCGGAGACTCCCATGAGCCAGGAACATAAGGTAAAGACATAAAAGCCATCCGGCGACAAAATTCCTGATACAAATAAACTAAAACTCATTAACAGGAAGGAACCAACAATGGTATAAATCCTGTTTCTTGTTCCTCCCCATTTTGACAATATCAACGATCCAAACAAAAGCCCGACAGAGAACACCACCTCAACAATACTGGCACTTGTACTGTTTCCATTAAAATATGACATTGTCATCAATGGAAACAGCGCGCTGGTAGGCATCAACGCCAAAGTATAAAGACTTCCAATCAGCACCAGCCCCAGCATCCCTTTCTTTGCCCTGAGAATCTGAAAGCCTTCCTTCGCCTCCCGTAAAACCTGTACTTTTCTGTCACGTCCCTCCTGCGGCAATTCCGGGATTTGCGTGATTCCAAGCGTAATTACCGCAATCAGCGCCCCTATGACGTCCAGGGAGATAATTCCGCTCAGGCTCCAGGAACTGTACAGCACTGCCGCCACAACCGGGCTTAAGATTTGTGATACCGATTCCAACGCCTGCGAATATCCCGCACATCTAGTCAACTGGCCTTCCGGAACAATCTGCGGGGTAACTGCCTGCAGGCAGGGATTGTGGAACGCGGAACCGACCGAGCGTGCCAGCAAAACCACAAGAATCAGTTCTGTCGATAACCTGCCCATCCAGCCTGCAATCACCATTACAAAACTTGCTGCCGAGATAAGAAGGTCTGAGATAATCATGATTCTTTTTCGGTTATACCGGTCGATAAAGACGCCGATAAACGGTCCTAAAACCCCCTGTGGGAGAAACCCCATCATCATAGCCGCTGTCAGTACCATGGCAGAACCGGTATGGTCTGTCAGATACCACACAATCGCAAATTGAAGAACAGAACTTGAAAACTGGGATATTGCCTGTCCGGTCCAGATTGTGAAGAAATTCTTTTTCCAATTTGTTATTACTGTATCCATGCTGCTCCCATTCCTGTTCGCGGTTCAACTGTATCATTGATTATTAACTTTTCATTTAAGTTTAATATTGCTATCTTATTTTATTAACAAGGACTCCTCACCATTTGTGTTTGCCTCTAATAACTCTATCTTTTTCTTCAATTTTATATTTTATGTTTCCAATGTATGCAATTTCTCATAGGAATCATTGGTCATCAACGTATCCCCTCTCACCCAACCTATTCTTGGATTCATTTTGAAAGCTCGTGACAAACTACTATGTAATTCATACTTTAACTCACTTGTATTGTTCCAAAATTTAGCCAAACGTCCGTCAAGTACCTTGCTTCTAAATAATTCTAACTTTTTCCTTTTTAGACTATCCGTATCAACTTTTCCCAGTGGAATGGTACTAATATCCTTTTTCACAAAAGCTAATATGGGTATTCCTTGCTCGACTGCGTAATTAAACTCTTTTTCTGTATAGCTATCTCCATCTTCTGCTATAGAACCATATCTACCAGCCACCACCAAGACATAGTAATCACTTTCATTTATAATAGTTTTAATATATTCAAATTGCTCCGAATCAGCTGCAGGAAACATTTCCATACCTGCCGGAAAACAATCTAATTCAACTATTGCTTACATAATGGCTTTTCGTTCTTCTACTAAATCTGCATAAGTTGAACTTATAAAAATTTGATACCTTTTTTCCATACTCCTCCTCGTACATTAGCTAATAATAATACTCTAGTTCTCATAAAGAAGTAAAGTAACTGTTTCCATATTTGAAAAACATTTTTTTATTAAATTTAAGAAACTCAGAATCACTTTGACAGGATAAATACTTCCATTTAGCATAAAATCAAGTTTTCTTTGAAAGAGAAACTCTGCCAGACATGCGCTGACGCTGTAAAAGATTCACAAAAGGCATTATTAAGCCTTTTCGAATCCATTATCGTCTCTGTCCGAAAGGATGCCAAGTTTCATCTTCTTAACTCAGAAATGATAATTCGACAATTGTTTCTACATTTGTTGAGTGTTCAAAAATAATATCGAAAAGACATACTTCTCGCTTAGCGGTAAGTCCCTTCTGCTATTTTTTAACTATTTACGTTTAAAATACCAAAATCCGAATTAAACAAACGCTCCTGTACGATACAATATTTTTCGTATTCCGTTTAGCGTGTTCTTTTACAATCCCCATAGAAATTTTTCCGGCATTTTCTCAAATGTCTTTATCATCTGCTAACAAAAATATACTGATACGCTCTCCCCAATCCTGCATCGCCATTGGAATGTGTCGTTTCGCTCTTCCCACGGCCAGATTTAAAAATGCGTTAACGATTCTTGCTAAATCTTCAAGCTCCTCTTTCATCAAATAATTCTTTGCAATACTTACTAGCGTACTATCAGGAATTTTTACAAGCCCAAAATATGAAAGTTTAACTATAATGGAATCGTCATATTTCTTTATTAAAATATTTTTAGGACTAATATCCCGATGAAGATGTCCTTTTGAATGAAGATTATCAATTGCGCGTAATATTTTGTAGAACAATTCCTTTTCGTTGCATAATAATCAATGTGGCATTATGCGCGGCAATATATTCATCCAATGTATAATCCGATCCCTAATCTAAATCACTTTCCTCCTCTTTATTAATTTCACTCGAATGCTTTCGTATTGATTAACTGTTTCTTCTGCAAAGTCTAAATTGATTGTTCTGCTATTTACATAATTTATAATTTCGTTTACAGAGGCTTTCTTTTTAAATAATGCCTTTAAAATTGCAATATCCTCTGGAAGGATATCACGATATGGTATTGCTAGCTCCTTAAATTCGCTCGGCACAAGTTCACTAACACCTCCACCATAATACCTGCCATTATATTCACACTGCGCTAAAGTCATAGAATTAAAAAAGCAAAAAACCAAGCTTTCTGCATTAAAAGGTTCTTTTAATCTTATGTGATATCCTGCATCTGTAGTATGTACATCCGCTACATTAACATAAATTTTAGGTAAAATATGATATCTCTTAAAAAACACAATATCACCCTTATTCACAATTGGCACGCCATACCATGGTGAACGATTCGCACATTTAAATCTTTTTTTCAATTCAACATCCCGAACTTTTTCTTCTCCAATCCGTTCTAAATATTTTTGAAGAGGTTCTGGAAGAGCTCCTATATCTTTTTGCTCCGCAAGATTTAACAAATAAAACGGTTTTCCATTGTCTCTGATGTAATTCACAGCTTCCTCATTAATTTCGATTATCCTCTCTAGAATAAAGGAAGATTTTTGAACAATAGGCAACGTATATAGGATACACTCATATTTATTTACCTGCTCCTGATTCAATATAAAAAACTTGTTTCCTCCCGTAACAATCCCTGGCGCAATGTCACCCATTTGACCAATTTTTTTGTATTTCTTTTGAGCCTCTTTTAGAAGAGAAATCTCGTGATCTGCTAAAATAGCATTTGACCATTTTCGTAAAGGTTTATTCTTTTTAATAATATTTGTGCTAATTAGCTCGCTGCTTTTTGCTTCTCTATAAATTTCATAAAGAATATGTGCCGGACACCTTTGCTTATTAGTTAAGTAAACCAAGCATACATCTTGTTCTATTTCAGGAAAAATTGACTGCTCAAAAGAAATTATATGGATCGTATTAAATTTTTGCTCCAGATATCCTCTGAGTTTTTCCGCATACTGAACTTGTAAAAACTCCATCGGTAAAACAAAAAATATACTTCCATCAGCCTCTAAAAGTCGTACAGCTCCCACTACAAAAGCTAACCACATATTCTGCATAGCAGTTTTCGACAAGTCCTCTTGAACACAAAGCGCCTTTGCTTTTTTTATATCCTCCTTATCCATCATCTTCAAATTAATATATGGCGGATTTCCAATTATTAGTGAATATTTTTCATTTGTTTGTAAAATATAATCCAAAAAATTCTGTTCTTTTACTTCGACTTTACTATCAGAATATCTTTGCTGTATCTGCTCCACTTTTTCTTTAAAAAGTTCGATTGCCTTAATATGTGTTGCCTTTGGTAGTAACAAAGAAAGGAACCTTCCATCCCCAGCAGAAGGTTCCAAGACATTTGAGAAGTCCTGCTTCTCTTTTTCCAGATAATCCACCATAAATTGAATCAGTTCAAGTGGAGTATAATAAGAACCTGTTTTCTTTTCTTCTTTCATCTATTCCCCCTTAATAAAAGACTCATCTATGTATTGATTCAGCAACATATTCATTTTAATATAAAAATCCTTTTCCAATTCTGATAATTTATCATTTATAAATAATATTTCCAGTTTCGTTAACATCTCTCTCACTTTATTTATCTGCCAAAATAAATCTGTTCTTCTTATGTCTAAATGAAGCATTTGGCACATACTTTTCCCAACAGGCGTAATTCCTACAATAAAGCCCTCTTCGTTTCGCTCCATATGTTGGTCATATTCTTCCGATGCCGGATCGACAAACCCCTCTTTTCCGTTGTGTGAATAATCTTTATCTTCAGTTGGCCATTTTTTTGATTTCGAAAGATTACACTTGGGACAGGCAAGTACTAAATTATAATAATCATTTTCCCGCTCCTTATCAATACTTCTAGGAACAAAGTGATCAATATGAAATTTTTCGTGCATTACCTGCCCATTTTTTCCACAGTATCCGCATAAAAAGTAGAAATCTTCTTCCAGTATGCCTCTTGCCTCTTGATAATGTTCTAACATGTTAATACCGCTCCTTCGACGCAGTATTTTCTCACCGTGTACTCTCAAGATTATCTGCTCCTATTCATCCTGATGTTTTTTTACAATCTCATTTCCAATTTTTAATAATTCATCAATTGTTTCATCAAACTCAGAATTCAATATTTTTCCAGGCAGTTCTTCTACCAAACCATAGGAAGATAACACCTTATACAGGTCCAAAAATTCTTCCTCCTCGCTGCCCAAACACTTATTTTTCTTTTTTTCTAATAATTCTTTATACCGTTCTAATTTCTGCTTTTTTCGATTCCGATATACATCTGCACTTTCTATTAAAGCCTTAATAAAATTATTAAATTCTTCAACCTTCTTGCTATCTCCTGCCTCTGTATCAAATACTGTTTTAGGAAATCTATTTCTCTCCGCTACAAGTCCATCTGTTATATGTTCTTTATCTACTGCTGTGAAAATAAAACATTCTAAGTCCCGAACATGATCATTAATATAATTAACCAGCGTTGTCCCATTAAATCCAAACGTTGTTGTCATTCGATAATCAATCAAAAGTACATCTATCTGTTCCTCATATATTTTTTCTAAAAATTCAGATTTTGTTTTACAGCCACTTAGCAGCACAAGTTCTAAATCTTTGCATCTGCGCTTTATTTTTCTAGCATAATTTTCGAACTGTGTTGGTTCGTCATCAATATACCCTATTCTATACATGCTATATACTTCTACCCCCAATCTGAATTTTAATATAAAATCCTGTTTCGCTCTTTCGATTTTCACTCAAATCAATAGTGCCATTATACTCTAAAACCGTTTTATTTACAATCCACATTCCCATTCCAGTTCCATCTTCTTCATCCCCAATCAAATTTCTACTGCTCTCAAAGGCTTCCAAAATAGTCTCGGGCCTATCTTTGTATTTCGGAATTAGCCCCCAGCCAGTATCCTTGTAATCTATTAAGAAACCTCTTTCTAACGATATTACTTCTAGTGAAATCTCCTTTTTTTCAAGAATCTTTCCCGTCTCTCGATCAAAAGATGCCATACTGTTAGATATCAAATTACTGATGATATTTTCCATATCAAATTCAAAACACCATAATTCGATATCCGGATCACAATAGTAGTTTAAACTCACTCCATTTTTTTCTAGAATATCGTTCCATGTATCCATAAAATCGGTTAACATGATTCCAAGATTCTGTTTCTTCCTTAAGCGCTTATCTTTTTTTATTGATTCGATGGTAATTCTGAACCATGCCTTAAAATTTTTCTTCAAAATGATTGCGCGCATGATGTTACCCAGGGCATACTCAACATCATGATCGAACTTGATTGCCTCAAAAGCAGAATCCAGTTCCTGACCTATATTATTTGTCAATGTACGAATTTCATGCATAAACATATTTGTTACTATTCCCGTAGTCGCAAGTGTCTGCAGCATCTTAATCTCATCCCTCAATTCTTGAAGCTCCTGCTCTTGCTTCTGTTCCATTGCATCAAGTACTGCTGTTACCTCGGTAGGACTGATGGCCAGCGTCTCTTTCTGCTCACACTCCCGGTTCTGTCCTGTCTTTTCTTCTGCTGCTTTTTCCTCCTCCCATTTTTTTCGTTCTTCTGCCAGTTTTCGCATGGCTTCTATCTGCTTCGCCAGCTCATCTTTTTCTTTCGCATAATCTGCCAGCTTTCTCCCTATAGACTGACGGTCCCGCTCAAATTCTCCTATTACATGTAACAAAATTTGCTTTAATTGAAAAAGACCATTCCCTTCCTGAATTCCATTTCGATTTGCATCATCTTCTAAGTTTGTATTTCTTCGAGATATCGCAACATCGCCAAATATCTGTTCTGCATTTACCCGCCAAGTCCCTGTCGCATGTCCCAAGCCTGCTGGAGAACGGTTTTTACGTGCGGATAATTCCAGCCAGTCAAAATCGCTATCTCCATATTCTCCATAGGGACGTATACGGAACTTGTCTCTATATAATTTTATTCCGCCAAATTTTTTTACAAGGTTTGCCCTCCCAATGATACTTTTCGTATAAAAGCGTTCCTGATCCTTTGATGTTTGTGTTATCTTATAGAAATAGAGCGTACCCGAAAAATCACCAATGCAATTTTCCTTCCCACAAATTTTTCTTATAGAAAAAAGTTCTTCTTTGATTTTTCCCGAAAAATAGTGCTGTTCCGTTTCATCAAATTCGGCTTCTTTAAAAACTGTTTCTTCCTCTCCCCGAAAGTCAAACTCATTGCGCAAAATTTGTATTTTCAAATCGTCTTCTTTGATTTCAAAATCAATTTTATAATCAAATGAATCAATATTTGCACTGATTACTCTTGCATCAATTAGAGACGTCTCATCATCAAAAAACAATATTTCGAAATCGTCCACAACATTAGGAGGAAGTAAATTTTCCAAATGGTTGCGTAAACGCATCATCGTTCTGCCATCCCATTTATCGTGAAGTTCCTCCAGGCAGAATACAGTACCTCTCCCTTTATAATTTAGCGATTTTACATATGCAGCCAGTTCATCATTTTTCCAATAATCAACATTCGAATATTCCAATAAATCCATATCTATGTCATAAATCTTCGCCTTAACCTGTGAAATTTTTTTATTCCACTCAAAGTCATTCCAATTGACAATCCACTCCAATCCCCCTTGGTTAGAAATAGTCAGCATTTTGCACTTATCTGAAAGACGATCCAACGCAAACCGACCAATCCCTTTAGCTCCTGTCTGTATTCTTTTTCCAGGCGTAATGTATTCATTTTTTTTAGAAGAATTACCAATCGTCATCCAATGACTTCTAATCACATCTTCAGTCATGCCACATCCATTGTCCATAATATAAATACAGTTTTGATCTTTTGAATAATACAGACAAAAATTCTTTGCATCTGCATCATAGGCATTTTTTACAATTTCCAAAACTGCTCCTTCCAGTTTTGAAACGTTTTCACGCCCTATTAATCTTGCCGTATATGCATCTACACTAAATTCAACATCACGCGCTCTTCTTCTCATAGTTTTCCCTCTCAGTAAAAATTGAACCTTCTACTTAATATTATCATAAAAACTGCCGTACTGGCCACCCTGGATATTTTATTATAGATCTTTACGCTTTCTCCTGTCTACCTTGCAACCGTTAATCTATTATAAATTTTTTCAGCATACATAGTTAAAACTTCCTTACCATTAAATCTTATGCCATATCCTGCAAAAATAACTTCCTTTGAAATTATAATCCTTCAACTGTCTAATGGAGCTAACTATTGTTGAAGTTACATATTTCACCAAAAGTCAGCATAAGCTGTTGTTTTATTATTTCGCATGTTGCCGTTTATCGCCCAGGACCGCCCCCCCCCCCCAAGTCTAGTTCCCATAATAATCACTCTCATAATATGCTGATGGCCTATTGATTCCCTTTTCAACACATCGCCGTGTAACGACAAACCTTCCTGTTAAGATACCGCCTGTTCAAGTAAGGCTATTTCTGAAAACCAACAAACAATCAACGACTTTAAATATAAAAAAGACACTAAAAAGGGCTTCCAGATTATCTCCATCAACCAGTTATCGTCTCAATCTATGTTAATCACATCCAAAATTTCTCCTCCGCTCTCTGTCAAAGACTACCGCCTCCTCCCAATATGTAACGTAACTATCTATATGCAGAAAAGGATAAACGTTTATAATACCGTCTATCCCCTGAATTTCCCCTTCCCATCTGTGGAAAAACCAATAAGTGGCGCTAAAATCGAACGTTTTTTGCTCACCTTTCGCCTCATTTTTCATCAAATCCACTATATTTTGTGGTTTAAACCTTTATTTTCTATCCAATCCACAATTCCGCATCATTATTACCACCTCGACATTCCCTGTCCCCGGAAACATATCCACTCCACAAACTTTCTCCACCCTATACCCTCTATCCTGCAGCACCACCAAATCCCTGACCAAACTGGTTGGTTTACAGGATATATATACAATCCGGTCCACTCCGAAATCAATGATTTTTCCCAATGCCTTTGGATGTATCCCATCCCTGGGCGGATCCACTACAATCAAATCCGGCTTATCCTGAAGCTCATCAATCACTTTGAGCACATCGCCGGCCAGGAACTCGCAGTTCTCCAGTCCGTTGAGCCTGGCGTTTACCTGGGCTGACCTGACTGCTTCCTCTACAATCTCAACGCCTACCACCTTTTTAGCCACAGGCGCCAGTATCTGTGCAATGGTCCCGGTACCGCTGTATAGGTCGAATACCACCCTGTCTTTTGTATCGCCTACGAATCCCCGTGCCGTATCGTACAACACCTCCGCACCAAGGGAATTGGTCTGAAAGAAGGAAAAGGGCGAGATGCGAAAACGCAGCCCCAGCAGTTCTTCGTAAAAGTAATCCTGTCCATAAAGGATGTGGGTAGCATCGCTCTGAACCACATCTGCCAGGGAGTCATTTTCTGTGTGGAGGATGCCCGCCAGCCTGCCGTCCAAAGGAAGGCCCACCAGCTTTTTCGTCCACTCTGCCAGTACCTCTTCCTCCGTCCTTTCACCCAGATAATCCCTCTGTGTGCTGGTCACCAGGTCTACCAGAATTTCCCCTGTCTTTACCGCTCTCCGGACCAGCAGATGGCGAAGATACCCCTGATGCTGTAATTTTTTATAGAATGCAACCCCCAGCTCCTCAAAATATTCTTTTGTGGCTACCAGTATTCTGCAAAAATCCGGATGTACAATCCGGCACTCCGGAGTGGTTACGATATCGTAAAAGCTTCCCCTCTTGTGCATTCCCAATGCCAGCGGACCATCCTTTACCTCATCCCCAAAGGAGAACTCCATTTTGTTGCGGTATCCTGATGAGATGGGACTGGCCTTGATTCCCTGGAACTCATAGGTACCGTCCTCTACCACGGTGTCCAGCAGGGATTTTACCTGCTCCTTTTTAATGTTTAACTGTTCTTCATAGGGCAGGCTCTGGTAAATACAGCCGCCGCATATCCCAAAATGGGGACATGCCTCCTCTGGCTTTTCTGCCGGGGAATGCGCCAGTATCTCCAGGGTTCTGGCTTCCGACTTCCCTTTTCTCCGCTTGGTAATCACACACTGAATTTTCTGGCCTGGTATAGCATTCTTTACCACTACTCTCTCGCCATCTATATGAAGGATCCCCTTATTGGGGAATTCGATTTTTTCTACTGTTCCTTCGTAAATATCGCCTTTTTTCATAAAATATCTCCGTTCTGCCCGCTGCTTAGGCATTTTTTTATGGTCCTCTTTTGCCGTATCATTATATCATGCAATAGGGTCCGCATCAAGCCAGACCCAAAAAGGACCGCCACTTCCGCGGCGGTCCCAACAACTATCCTGTTCTATCATCCTACTGTATATCTTACTGTGTATCTTATGATGGTCTTAAGGCAGCCTCTGCTATTCAGCCTTTTCTGTCTTCTTTTCCTCAGGCTCCTCATCCTCAAAGAAGTCATCGTCAAAATCATCATCGAAATCATCTTCAAAATCTTCCAGATAATCAGGAGTAAAGAAACGGTATACAGCGTATGCAATTCCTGCAACTGCTGCAACTGCTCCAATGATGGCCAGTACCCAGAGAATACAGTTCTTTTTCTTCTCGTCCTCTTCTCTCTTGTGAAGCAGTTCATTGATCCTGCTGGAATTCATCAGTTCTTCTACACGGCTTAATGCCTCTTTGCCCATCTGATCAAACCTGTCTCTGTCAAATCTGTTCATTCTACCCACGTCCTTTCTTATATATAAGCACTGCTGCCCTCTTGCTTGTTTTTAATTATTATATCATGGAAGCTCTTGATTTACTATCCCAATTTATTCAAATTTTATCCAATTGTTTCAATCCAATTTTAATTAAATCCCAGTCCTGGCAGAAATCTGCTGGGCAGATGCCTGTTTCGGCCAGACAGATACCTGTTTCAGCCAGGCAGGCGCCCGATTCCGCTCAGCAAATGCCGCTTACCGCCAGGCATCCCAGATGCCAGCACACCCATCAGACCTTTTTCAGCTTGGCAAAGGATGCAAACATTTTCTTCTGGCCCGCACCGTCAAATACCACCGTGACTTCGTAATCCTTACCTCCGTCCCTGATGGACTTCACCGTTCCCTCTCCGAATTTGATATGCCTGACCCTGTCTCCCTCGCTGTAATCCAGGGTTGCTGCCTTCTGCACTGTAAATGCCTTGCCAAATCCCGGATTTCCCGCTGTGCTGCCGGTGCCCCGGCCTGACAAGGGCTGGGATGATCCGGATGCATATGCGTTATATCCCTTTCCAAAGGTGCTTGTACGCGTATTCCCCGCTGCCGGCTGGTTCCACGGCAGGCCTGCCTCGCCGGAAATACCGGTCTTGCCAAATCCGCCTGCACCGGCACCATTGTTCCGGCTGCCATAGCTTCCCAGCACTGGTTCCAGACGCTCCTCTTCCAGCAACTCACCCGGCACCTCCTCCATAAAACGGCTGGGCTTACAGTATCTGGTTTCGCCGTTGACCATCCGCTGTCTGGCGCTGGTAATCACCAGCTCATTTTTGGCCCTTGTGATACCCACATAGCAGAGACGGCGCTCCTCCTCCATGTCCGTCTTGTCATCGGAATTTATGGACATCATACTGGGAAACAGCCCATCCTCCAGGCCTACCAGGTACACCTTCGGGAACTCCAGTCCCTTGGCGCTGTGCAAGGTCATGAGGGTGACCCGGTTCTCGGATTCATCCATATTATCTATATCAGCCACCAGGGCTACCTGCTCCAGGAATTCATCCAGAGATGGATGCTCGCTGTCTTCCTCGTAACTCACGGCCTTGTTGACCAGCTCCTCTATATTCTCCAGCCTGGTCTGGGACTCCACCTCTCCCTCTGCCTCCAGCTCCTGCTGGTAGCCGGTCTCGTCCATGATGCCCTCTATCAAGTCCTGGATGGTGTAATCATCTGACTGTGCCCTGGCCCGGAAGCTTTCCATCTGTCCTATAAAGGCTCCGATTTTTTCAGCAGCCTTACCCAAGCCCGGAATCTGCCTGGCCTCCCTGAGAGCATCGTACAGGCTCATGCCATGTTCAGAGGCAAAGATGGTAACCTTCCCCATGGTGGTGGCGCCGATTCCCCGCTTGGGCACATTGATGATGCGCAGCACCGACAAATCATCCACTCCGTTGGCTATGGTCTTTAAGTAGGCCAGAATATCCTTGATTTCCTTTCTCTGATAGAAATTCACGCCTCCCACCAGACGGTAGGGTACGTTGTAAAAGATACACCGCTCTTCCAGAAGACGGGACTGGGCATTGGTGCGGTAGAGCACAGCCTGCTCCTGATAGGCATAGCCGCTGTCCCTTATCTCCCTGGCCACAAAGTCCGCTTCCTCTCTGGCTGTGTCAAACTGTTTAAAACGAATCAAATCCCCTTCGCCATTGGCAGTCCACAGGGTCTTATCCTTACGCCCGCGGTTGTGGCGTATAACGCCGTTGGCCGCATTCAGTATGTTCTGGGTGGACCGGTAATTCTGCTCCAGTTTAATGACCTTTGCCCCGGGAAACATCTCCTCAAAGCTCAGAATATTCCCTATATCCGCCCCCCTGAACCGGTAAATGGACTGGTCGTCATCCCCCACCACACACAGGTTCCTGTACTTGGAAGCCAGCAGGCTGACCAGCTTGAACTGGGCCAGGTTGGTGTCCTGGTACTCATCCACCATGATATACTTAAACCGCTCCTGATAATAATTCAGGATCTCGCTGTTATTCTGGAATAATTCCACTGTCTTTACAATGAGATCGTCGAAATCCAGTGCATTATTCTTCTTAAGACGCTTCTGATACTCCTTATATATCTCCCCAATCCTGCGCTGTCTGAAGTCCTGCCCTGCATTTAACAGGAATTCCTCAGGACCGATGAGCTTGTCCTTCGCAGAGGATATAGTGCCTAACACGGAACGCTCCTTGAACTGCTTGGTATCCACATCCATGGCCTTGAACACCTGTTTCATCAGGGTTTTCTGGTCGTCGCTGTCATAGATGGAAAAATTCGTGGTGTAACCCAGATACTCTATATGCCTGCGCAGGATGCGCACACAGGTGGAGTGGAAGGTGCTGACCCAGATGCTCTCAGCCCCAAAGCCTACCAGCTGGTCCACCCTTTCCCTCATCTCCCCGGCCGCCTTGTTGGTAAATGTGATGGCCAGTATATTCCACGGGTTCACCTGCTTCTCCTCAATCAGGTATGCCACCCTGTGGGTCAGCACCCTGGTCTTTCCGGAACCGGCCCCAGCTAAAATAAGGAGAGGCCCTTCCGTTTGAAGGACTGCCTCCTTCTGCATGGGATTCAATGTATCGTAAATACTCATAAATTATGTACCGCCTTTTTAACTGCAATTATGTTTATTAAGTATACCATTCTGAACCCCATCCTGCAAGACCTGCCTTTCGGACGATTGCAGCCGCATTACAGGCAGCTGTCTCTCCATTGCCATATCTCCTGTTTCCTGTCTTACAGGCATTCCCCCATAAACCCGCATAGATTTTCATTTCCCCCTTGTCATCTAGTATTCAATACTATATAATAGATATAGCAATGTGATAAGAATGACAGAGGTGACACATAGATGAAGACAAATGAAGAACGTCTGCAGGACCTGTTTTCCTATCTGGGGAACCTGTCCCATGTCAAGGCGGACGAGATTCCTGATATTGATTTGTACATGGACCAGGTTACCACCTTCATGGACAGCCATTTAAAAGATATGAGACGCCATCCGGGTGATAAAGTCCTGACCAAGACCATGATTAACAATTATGCCAAGAATAATCTTCTGCCTCCCCCGGTGAAGAAGAAGTATTCCAAGGACCACATGCTGATGCTTGTGTTCATATATTATTTTAAAAACCTTCTGTCCTTTAGTGATATTGAAGAGCTTTTCCGTCCTATTACATCAAAGCATTTCTCAGGCCAGACATCCCAACTGTCCCTGGAAGATATCTACAACGAAGTATTTACTTTGGAAAAGGGCGAGATGAATAATCTGAAGTCTGATGTGGCGGCTAAGTTTGCCCGTGCCCAGGATACATTTTCAGATGCTCCTGTGGATGACAAGGACAGGGAATATCTGAAGCTGTTTGCTTTTATCTGCGAGCTGTCCTTTGACGTGTATCTGAAGACACAGATGATTGAAATGATCGCGGATCAGCTCAGGGAGGATGCGCCTGCCCCCCGCAAGAAATAGGCTCCATAACCTGTCAGCCCCGCCTTGACGTACAAAAAATGGATTGCCGGGGCTGCCGGCATACCTATAGAAAACAAAACGGATATCGCAGCAATCCTGCCGCAATATCCGTTTTTTAATACACCCTTTATCATACTCAGCTTTCATTATCCCCTTTGTCTGCCTGCGTTCCCCCTGTGAGCCTGGCGAACACCATGTCGTATCCGTCACTTCCATAATTCAGCGAACGGTTTACTCGGCTGATGGTAGCGGTGGATGCGCCTGTTTTCTCCGCAATCTCCAGGTAGGTCTTGCCTTCCCGCAGCATCTTGGCCACTTCATAGCGCTGGGACAGGGACAGCAGTTCATTGATGGTGCACACATCCTCGAAAAACTTATAACATTCATCCGGAGTCTTTAAAGTTAGTATGGCATCAAATAGATGGTCCACTGCTTCTGTTTTAATTTTCTTGTTCATGTCCTGGTTATCTCTCCTTATAATTCATACGGCCTTCCCCCTCCGCATGTGTATTGTAAAATGATTACAGGTCATATAAGCCCCATACTTGTTCATTTTAGCATATTAAAGTCTGAAAGTCCATACGTGACGGGAGATTTTATAAGGGCATTTTTTCCGGCGCTTTCTCCGCACTTTTTCCAGGTATGTTTTCTGCTATTTTCCCTGTCCCTTTCAGGGCAGCATGAACTTCTCAACCACAAGTCCCACGCCGTCGTGATTATTGGATGCGGTGATATAATCAGCGGCCTGCCTCACCGGGAGAACAGCATTTTCCATAGCCACGCCCAGACCGGCATACTTAATCATAGTCAGGTCATTGTAACCGTCGCCGCAGGCTATCATCTGCTCCCGGTCAAGCCCCAGCACTTCCAGCAGACGGGCCAGCGACCGGGCCTTATCAATTCCCTTTGGCATGATTTCCAGGAAATACGGCTCGGAACGGTACACGCTGAAATCGCGGCCCATGGCAGCCTTTACCTTAGGCTCCACAGTCACCAGGTAATCGCCGTCATCCAGCATCAGGAACTTGGGTACTTTAAAATCCACATAGGACTTCATGTCTTCCACCTGACGCAGGGGCAGGTGGTTGATGTTGGACTCGGCAATGGCATAGGGGCATTCCACATTGTTAGTAATAATTTCCTCACCCTCATAAGTAAGGATATCTACCCTGTGCTCCTCTGCCAGCCCGATAATCTTCTGATTGGACTCCCTGGGCAGCAGTGAAGAAAACACGGTTTCACCTGTCTTGCAGTTTGTGATCATTCCGCCGTTATAGGACAGGATATAGCTGCCGAAACGTGACAGCTCCAGCTCCCTTGCCAACGGCTCCACGCCGGCCGTGGGCCGCCCGGATGCCAGCACCACCACGTTTCCCGCTTCCTGGGCATTCATCAGGGCCTCTTTTGTCCTGGGTGTGATGATTTTGTCACGGTTGGTCAGTGTACCGTCCAAATCCAGTACGATAATCTTGTAGTCCATCGCCTTTTCTCTCCTGTATCCGATTCTTTATTTCCGCTTATCTGCTTATGCGTTTCCATGGAACCATTTTATCAGAAATACAGCGCAGTGACAACCGGAACAGGTATTCATCCTTATCAGCTAATCCTTATGAGTCTTATCCCGGAGACCGAAATTCAGCTCCACCAAAGCCCTGGGACGGCCGCCCTTGGCAGCGCTTTCCCTGGCACAGACCGTCCCCAGTCCGGCTGCCTGAATCTTACTGAGAATACGCCTGGCGCTCCTGACCGTGATGCCCAGACATTCCGCCAGCTCCGAAGCGTCAAACACATAGCTCTTCCTCACATCCGCAATAGCCTGAATTTTCAAAATGGATTCCATACTGAGTCCGGTCTTTTCGGAAATCGTCTGTATTTTGGGGTCAAAGGATATCATGCTGTACTGAAGCTGCTGCTCCAGGCCCAGGGGGCCCTGGATCTTCTCTTCCTCATCAATCTGGAAGATCCCTCCCTCCCCCTTGCCAAGAGAATATTCCAGGGCTTTCCTGGCATGCATCTCTGCCTGGTAAGCCGTCAGGCCCATGCCCAGGCCTGCATTTACCACCAATCCCAGGTTCTTTCCCTCCCTCTGAAGAATCCTCAGGTCCTTGTGGTTCTTTTTTCCCTTCACCACCCCGGAGTTGGCGTAAATCACGTATTCATCACGCCCAAAGGGGAATACAGATCCCTGGATTCCCCTTACGTAGCGTATCAGTTCCACTTCAAATTCAGCCTTGCTTGCCATGGCACTGTAATACTGGTCCTCCTTCTCCGGGAAGTTGGACATCTGTATCAATTCCACCGCAATCTGCGAATACTCTGCCTGGGCCAGGGCCCAGCCCTTTTCCAGATCGGCCAGGGCATCCCTGACCTGGGAGCGTTTGGGTTCCAGATAAAAAACCCTGCCGCCCTTTTCTTCTATCATATGATAGACTGCCACATAAGCAGTGACCGCCACATCGGTCATCTTCTTCTCCAGCAGCTCCATATGCCATGCAACATACTCTTCCTCCGCCACGCCTGCAAGCAGCGGGCAGGTATATATATTCCTGGGCTGTATGTGAAAGGCATCCAGGATATCCTCAATAATCTGCTTCTCCACCACGTCAATACTGAAGGTGTCGATTTCCCGCCCTTCCCTGACCATTTTCAGAAATACTTCCGCAATACTGCTGGCGGACCGTCTGATGTATGTGTAAGGTTTCTGCATCTGGTGATGCCCCAGCACATAGTCGCAGATACCGCTTCCGGTAAATATCACGCCGTCGCACTCCTGCTCGCAGGTATCAATGACATCCACGGCCTCCCTTACCAGCTCTCTTGTATATAAACGCACCTCATGACTCTGGTCAATCTGCTGTATTGCTTTCCTGATGATTACGCAGGATTCCCTTGGCCCCACTACTCCCACTATCATTTATACTGTCAACCTCCCGATTCTTTGCGCACAGCGCGCCTTATACCGATTATAAATCAGAAGCATCGTATAAATCAACCACCTGATGGTCTTTTAAGAGATTTAGATATTCTTCCTTTGTCAGTGCGGGCCGGAAATCCCTTATGATTTCCTTTCCTTTAGCGCCCTCATCCCACAGCAGATCAATGATGGTAAGGGCCATCATCTTGGCTGGCACAATGTAGGCGGTGTACGGGTCGTCCATCCGGTAATTCTCCGTGTGTAGACCGCCCTTTATGCCACCTGCCCAGATATGCATACAGGGCATGATCTGGGAAATGTCCCCCAGGTCCGTGGAGCCGGCTGTCTCCCAGTCCTCCACAAACGCATCTTCCCCGGCATGTTCGTAAGCCATCATGTTGTCACGGTACAATCGTGCAATCTGACGTTCCGTGTTCAGAGGCAGATAGCCGATACAGTCGTGAATCTCCACCTTGCCCCCCAACGCCATGGCAGCTGCCTTCATGCTCCGGTTCACCTTATGGGAGGCATCCTCCATGGCGTCAATGGTAAAGGCACGGACCATGATTTCCATGGTAACGCGCTCCGGCACCACATTTACCAGGCCTCCGCCCTCCTTGATTACAATGCTTACCCGCACCTTGTCCTCGTCTCTGAAGGTTTCCCTCAGTGCATGAATATTGTTCATGGCCAGCTCCGCCATGTTCAGGGCATTGATTCCCTGTTCCGGGGCAAACCCGGCGTGAGCCGCCTTTCCCAGGAAATGCACGGTCTTACTGATGAATCCATTGCCCTTAGTGTCCAGGATACAGCATTTTCCCGGCTCCATCTCCATCATATGGCACTGAAGAACCATATCCGTATCGTCCAGGCCACCGCGGTACATAAGCTCCTGTTTTCCTCCCAGATAGTGGATGGTTCCCTGACTCATGAGGCGGTTTCTGTACTCATAATCCACACATTCCTCTGCTGGTATGGCTATAAAGTCAGCGGCGCCCCCCAGGTGCTCCATGACGCCTGACGTAAGGATACCTATTGCTGCCCCGTACATGTTTGCCAGCTGCACATTATGCCCGCAGGCATGAACCATTCCGCCCTCAGCTGCATCCGGGTGGGAGTCGCACATGATGCAGTCCAGCTCTCCCATCACCGCCACCCTGGGCCCGTTTCCCTTGGGACCGGAGGACACACGGCAGCCTGTATAGGATACACCTGTCTCCGGCTCCAGCCCAAGCTTGCAAAAAGCTTCCTCCATAAGTTTTCCCGTCCTGAACTCCTTAAAGCCCAGCTCCGGCGTTTTATAAGCTTCCTTTCCCAGGGCAATGATTTCGTCCCGGTGTTCCTCAATCACATTAAGGCATCTCTGTTTCAGTTCTTCTTTGTCCATATCATCATTCCTTGTCATCTATACTTACAGTTCTGTCATCCGGCTCATGACCCTGGTGGCCTTCCACAGTTCATCCATATCCAATGCTTCCTGCACAGTATGTACGTCCATCATGCCAACGCTTAATATAAGGCTGCTGCAGCCGTATCCGGCCAATATATTGCCGTCGCTGCCGCCGCCGATAACCATGGGCCTGGGTTCGATTCCCTCCTTCTCCATGGCCTGGGCTGTCATGCGGTACAAATCACTGTCAAGACTTACCTCCAGGGAAGGATATGCCAGTTCATGTTCCATTTCATAGGTGGCCCCCATCTCCAGGCAGGCTGCCTTCAGGCATTCCTCCATGTGAGCCACTTCATCCCTCAGCTTATCCATGCTGTGGGAACGTATCTCGGCGGTAAATGTCACCTCATCGGTCACGATATTGGTGGCTGCCCCTCCCTCGATCCGCCCGATATTGGATGTGGTCTCCTGGTCAATCCGCCCAATATGCATCCGGCTGATTGCCCTGGACGCTGCCACGACAGCATTGATTCCCTTCTCAGGTTCAATACCCGCATGGGCCTTACGGCCTTTCACCGTGCACCTTATGGCCTCCATGGCCGGGGCCTTATAGGCAATGATTCCTGCCGGGCCTGTTGCGTCTGCTATGACCATGTTCTTGCACGGCAGGCGGGACGGGTCCATGTGTTTGGTCCCCTGCATGCTTGTCTCCTCAGAAACGGTAAACATGATATAAAACTCCTTGTGTGGCCTGTTGGTCTCCACAATATCCTCCACGATTTCCAGTATGGAGGCCACAGCCCCCTTATCATCGCCTCCCAGGGTGGTGGTGCCGTCCGTGCGGATGATATGGCCATCCACCACCGGCCTCACATCCTTACACGGCTCAATCTGGTCCAGATGGGCCACAAAGCAGAAGGGAGGATTACATGGCTCGCCCTTGACATGAGCGATAATATTTCCGCCGTTTCCTCCATATGCTTTCCCGGCTTCATCTATGGAAGCCTCTATTCCTCTCTCCTTAAAATAGTTCATAAGCCACCGGCACTGCTCCATCTCCCCGCCGGAAGGACTGTAAATCTGAACCAATTCCAAAAAACGTTCCTGCATCCGTTCGCGTGACAGCATAGTTATCCTCCTCATTATATAAGCCTTCATATGCACTTAGCGCCCATGTCCCGGGCGCTTGTGCAAAGTATCCTATCCCTTTTTCTTGTCTATCTCTTTTTCTTATCTGTCTCTGCCTATTATTCTCTGTCTATCAGTTTATGCCTTTCAGTTTATGCCTTTCAGTTTCTGTCTGTCAGTTTCTGCCTGTCAGTCCCTGCTTATCAGTCAACCTGAAGCTCTTTCTTGTAAAGAAGCTTGCCGGCGTAGATGGAGCCAAATACAGCTACCAGAATAACCACATAGGATGGGTTGCCCGGTATGAAGCTTAAGAAGCCCAGCTTCATGAGCCAGTTCATTCCGATGGCGATGATGGCAGCCACCACGCCCAGTTTGGGACGTGTTGCGGCAAACTGTCCAAATACAGCGCCGAAAAGCGCGGGAAGCAGGAAATTAAGCGCCTCCTTCACAGGTGCAGGAAGAATGTTCAGGATAACGCTTCCCGCAACAGCTCCCACGGTAAGAATTACCACATTGACGAGAATGGATGTGGCAATACCGATGGTGGAAATAATGGATCCTTCCTCTGTACCCATCTCCACTCCGGCCGCCTCCTGGGCCACGGAAGAACACGGCACACGCATGTTGGAGGTATTGCCTGAAAGGAAGGTCAGGTAGGTACCCGGAATGCCCAGAATCGGGAAATAGGAAATGGGCTCAACAATGTAAAATGCTCCGCTTACGCTGATCTGCATCAGAGTGCCGGCGATAATGGCGGACACCGGAGGCATGTAGCCCCGGAAGGCCATCACAAGAGCAGGAAGGAATCCTGCGAAAATGCCCAGCAGCAGTGTAATCTTTCCCCATTTCACGATTCCGGGGATATATGTACCAGAATAATAATCGTTTTTCATCTTCTAACCCTCCTTAGATTGCGCTGACAGCATATCCGATGAACATGCCGCTGAACATGGCAATTGCAAATGCCCACTCCCTGAGCCAAGCGATATCCCTGGCCCTTGACAGCTTCACCAGTACCATCATGATAACACAGCCAGCTATGGTAGCGATTGCCGGTGCGTTGGTGAAGGTAAGGGAACCCTCTGCCGTAAAGAAGTTGCCGGAAGCCAGGTTGGCAAACGCACCCAGCATGGCGCCTGCGGAAATGATGGGAACCATCTTGGCATTGCCCTTTGACATTAAGTGGTTAACCTTGTCCATCTTATCGCAGAACAGGAAGGTAAAAATCAGCCAGCCCAGGGAGCCGCATACCATGGTCCACACGCCGCAGGCAAATGCCATGGTATCCATGGTCTGAAGTGTCTTTCCCATGGCCTGAGCGCCGAATCCGGCCGCCATGGCCTCATAGTTGACAGAACCGATAAATGACAGACGCATCCACGCCACCGGCGCACCCATGGTAACCAGCAGGGATATCATGGTGACCAGTATTACTACGGATGGGCCAATGGATGATATCACGCTGCTCTTGATTGCCTTATGTACCTGGTCCGTGGTAAGGGCCGACTCGCTGGCTGCCTTTATAGACCTTTTCATAAACAGAATTGACTGAAATACTACCACCGCTACTGCCAAAGCCGCTGCTGCCCACATCAGAGGGCTGTTGGCATAATCCAAATAATTAACACTTTCGTTCATTCTGACCTCCTTGGTTATTCCCCTTTCCAAAAGCTGCAGTCTTTTGGATTTTCTAGTTTCGGTCATGTCCATAACATGTCCTTATATTTATATTTACTACATTTCATCGGTATTGTCAAGGGTTTTTGTTGAATATTTGTTTGGATGATGGAATGGGATTTGGCATAGGTAGTGCAGAATATCTTAAAGGACGGGGCGGGAGTTGGCTGCGGGCAGCTATCTGCACGGGCGGGAAGGAACAGTGTAAAAGCGCCGGTATTGTTACCGCAAAGGAATATTGCAGTAATAATACCGGCGCTTTACATCAACCGATTCATCTGTCTAATGCTTATTCTGTTTTCCCTTCATACCGCTTCCGGTAATAATCCATGGTCCGGTAGTCAATCACATCCTTCATCTGTTGGGAAAACCCGTCCATTTCCACCGCCTCATATAACTGCGGATTCAGAGCCAGTACATAGCCCTCTTTACGCACAAAAAAACCTTTTCCGGACTGCAGCAAAAAGCGGACCGGGTTTTTTAAGGCTTCTCTGGTACAGCGTTTCTTATCCCATGTACGGAAGTCACTTGTACTCTTATCTTTCGCTAAATCCTTCCAGTTATTTGCCGTATAATAAAACTCCTTATGGCCCCGGTATATATCATCCTCATCAATCTGAGTTTTGACATTGCCATTGTTATAAAATGCCAAAAGGACCGGCATCTTATAGGACTTGGTCATTTGCGTGGTCTCCAGCATCTCCAGAAAATCATTGCCAATACTATTAAATATGGCACGGTTTCTGTCTCCCAGCTCACCCAGGCTATTCAAATACCTCAGATAATGTTTAAACGGACTGTTCTGCAAACCATTACATATCTGGAGTATTTCTTCCTCCATGTAGGTAAACAAATCCATACGGGCCGGCACTCTGCCGCCCAGCATCTCCTTAATACGGAAGTATTCACTGCGGATCCGCTCTTCCTTTTTCGCCCTCTTCTTTGCCATTTCATGGAATAAATCAATCAGACGCAGGTCGAAATCAACCAGACAGTCATCCGGATACTCAAAATCCTGTTGCTGCATTCTTCCGGCTTCCGTACTTGAATAACTTCTTCCGCTTAAAAAGAACGGTGCCGAGCCTGCTTTTTCATAATTACCGATAAAATCCAGTACATTCAGGTATTCCTTATCCCTGCTTTTACGCAGCCCCCGCCCAAGCTGCTGGAGAAATACCACCGGGGATTCTGTGGGTCTCAAAAACATAACCATATCAATTTCGCTGATATCTAACCCTTCATTGAACATATCCACAGAAAAAATAACCTTTAACTCACCACGCTTAAGCTTCTCTATCGCTTCACTTCTCTCAACAGCATACTCGCCGTCTGAATCGCTGTATACAGCTGCCGCCGGAATATTGCGACGGCAGAATTCCTTTGCCATCTGCTCCGCATGTGTGCGTGAACAGCAAAATCCCAACGCCCTTTTTGAGCGGTATTTCATATAGTATTTATAAATCAGTTCGTACTGCCTGCCCTTTATGAATTCCTTTGTCAGTTCTTCCTCATCGTATTTTCCTTTTACAATGCGAATCTTGGAATAGTCCACTGTCTCGTCCAGAATTCCATAATAATGAAATGGTACCAGCATACCTTTGTTAATGGCATCTTTCAGGCCAATCTCATAAGGTACGTTATAATCGCATAGCGCGTATATATTTCTTCCATCCATTCTTTCCGGTGTGGCTGTCAGCCCTAACAGGAACCGGGGCTTAAAATATTCCATGATTTTTTTATACTGGTCTGTAACAGCATGATGGAATTCGTCAATAACAATATAATCAAAATAATCCCTGGCAAAGTATGATTCATTGAGATAATCTGTTTTACCCAAACTGGAAACAGAAGCGAAAATCACGGATTTATCCCTTGTTTTCTCTTTACCATAAAAAAAGCCATAATCATCGGAATGTCTCACATTCCTGAAGCTTTCTGCTGCCTGCTTCAGTATTTCTTCCCGGTGGGCCACAAACAGGACTCTTTCATAAGGCTGAGAATCAAACGCAGCCAGATATGTTTTTCCAATACCTGTGGCGGCGCAGATCAATGCCTTCTCCGATCCTTCCAATCGGCTGTTTTTCAGCGCGTACAGAGCTTCTATCTGTGCTCCTCTTGGCTGAAATACCACTTCCCCGTCCGTCTCGTCGTCAAGGCTGTCATACCGTTCCATATCCCGGATAACCGCCGGTCTTTTCCATTCTTTGGAATATTGTTTCAGAACCTCATCATTTATGACGATGGAGTGGTTATAAAACAGATCCTCAAAAGTGCCGCAAAACTGATGAAAATTCCGGCTGTCCCGCCTTTCATCAAAATGATAGTTCCATTCTATACCGGATGTAAGGGCGCTGCGTGATACATTGGATGAACCAATGTATATTTCCCCAAAATCCTTTCTTCGGAATATGTAGGCTTTAGGGTGAAACGACCGTCCCTTTTCGTTGTAAAACCGGAGGTCCACCCGGTCCCCCAACCGTTCCTTTATCAGACACAATGCCCCCGGCTGTGTAATTCCCAGATAATTTCCGGTCAGGATTCTGATTTTTACTCCGCGATTCAGCGCCTGCTCCAAATCATCCAGAATCATACGCACTCCGGACTCCATGAGAAACGACACAATCATATCAATCCGCTCAGCCTTTAGCATGCTGAGCTCCAGCTGGTATAACAGAAATCTTTTTTTATCCCTTCCCCCGGTAATGACCTCACAGGGCCCGATTTCCATTTGAATCTGCCTCAGCGATTCTATTTTTTCCTCAATATCATGTTCAGCCATTTTTCTTCTGCTCTCCCCGGACGGACATCACTCGTTACCCACATCTCCAATATGTCAAACGAATTTACATCTTTTAACAGCTTATCCATCTTTTCTTCCGTCATATCCGTAAAATAACGGCCATTGCGCTCACCCTCAGCGGTACCATACTTGAAGGATGTATACAGTATTCCATGTGATGTCAAAGCACGGGCCATTTTGATAAACACATCCTCCAGTTCTCTATAAGCCAGATGCAGGATGGAAGAACATGCCCAGATTCCATCATAGGCTTCCTTTTCATCTAAATCCTGAAAATACATCAGCCTCACTTCAATTCCTGTATATCCAGAAGCTATCCTGACCAGTTCTTCCGAACCATCTGCGGCATCCGCCTCAAATCCCCTGTCCAGGAAATACTTCGTATCTCTGCCGGAGCCGCATCCGAAATCCAGGATTCTGGCTCCCGGCTTCAGATACGCCAGGAAACGCTCCTGCATCTCCTTAAACTCCACATCCCTTGTGCTGTCAGAAAATTCTTTTGCATGTTGGTTGTAATATTGTAATGAATCATTCATGAATACAAATGCATCCTTTCCTAAATAATCCGGCCGCTGTCCTCTATTTACATGACTACTGTCAATCATATCATTTTTTGACATCACAGGCAATTAAAACTAATTTCTCAGTTCCCAATGTTTTATTCACCGATTCCCTCCAGCCCTAATAGACTATACTATACCAAATCATATAAGGAGCATATTGATGAAAAAAGCAATTAGCATTCTTCTGGCAGCAGCTATGGGCGCCGCTGCCCTAACCGGCTGTTCAAAATCATCCGGCAGTTCATCCTCAGGCAACACCCCGCTGGTCCTCAACGAGGTAGCCCATTCCATCTTCTACGCCCCCCAATACGCAGCCATCGAACTGGGCTACTTTGAGGACGAAGGCATCGACCTGACCCTTGTCAACGGTGCCGGTGCTGATAAGGTTATGACCGCCCTTATCTCCGGTGACGCCCAGATTGGCTTCATGGGCTCCGAGGCCAGCATCTACGTATACCAGGAAGGTTCCCAGGACTATGCGGTGAACTTCGCCCAGCTGACCCAGCGTGCAGGCAACTTCCTGGTGGGACGCCAGCCTGAGGATAATTTTAAGTGGGAAAGCCTGAAAGGCAAGAAGGTTCTCGGCGGACGCGCAGGAGGCATGCCTCAGATGGTCTTTGAGTATATCTTAAAGAAACACGGTATGGACCCCAAAACAGACCTTTCTATTGACCAGAGCATTAACTTCGGGCTGACCGCAGCTGCATTTACCAGCGATGATGCGGACTATACCGTGGAATTTGAGCCTTTTGCAACCACTCTGGAGAGCGAAGGAAGCGGATATGTGGTGGCTTCTCTTGGAACAGAATCCGGATATGTACCTTACACTGCTTACTGTGCCAGGAAGAGTTACGTGGAACAGAACCCGGAAATCATTCAGAAGTTTACCAATGCAATTCAAAAAGGCATGGACTACGTAAACTCCCATTCAGCCGAAGAAATAGCCAAAACCATACAGCCCCAGTTTAAAGAAACACCGGTGGATAAACTCGCGGTTATCGTAGGCCGTTATAAGGACCAGGATACATGGAAGGATGACACCGTATTTGAAAAAGAAAGCTTTGAGCTTCTGGAAAACATTCTGGAAGAGGCAGGCGAACTGTCGGCACGTGTTCCCTATGAAGACCTTGTGACCACACAATTTTCTGAGCAGGCGGCAAAATAGACGGCAAAACAGACAGCAGAACAGACAGCAGAACAAACAGTAGAACAAACAGCAGGCCAAACAAATAAAAGCAATCAATCGACAATACGGCAGACAACAAGCCCGACAACAAAACCAGCTAACAAAGTTATGCCCTTTAGCTGGTTTTGTTGTCATTTTCCTTGCTGTCTTTTATTTTTCGCTGCTTTTTACCTTTTCTGTCATTGATTTAGTTTATATCTGTTTTCTGCTTCTTTACTCACCATGTTTTGCCAGCAAAAGCGCTCCACGCCAATCAACCATTACGCTGCCCAAAATACAAGCTTCTCATCCATCCCCATATCCCCAATCCGTTACTCCACAGAGCCTCATATATTTTGCCGAAGGTCATAGAATGCGATGGAATATATAGAAGTTGATAGGGGCACATAGAAACAGTTAACAAAAACATTTGCGGCATTTTAATCCCCGTTAAAAAGGCTGCCATCCATCAGGATGACAGCGAAATTAATACCCCTTATTTCATTACCCTGAATATCAGCCCCTGCAAATAATCCTCTGCACATAAAGCTATTAGCTACTGCCGGTTCAGCTTCCAGGCCCCCACAAGCTTCTTCAGATAATCCATATAACCTGCCTCCCGTATGCTCCCGTTGGTCAGCACATTAACCTCTCCCAGTTTTTTGCCTCCCAGGGAGTACTCCAGCACACCTGCCTTCTGCCCCGGTTCCACCGGAGCGGGTACGGATTCCAAAAGCACCAGCTTTTTCTCAATAGCTCCCAAATCCTCCCCTTTAAGGCTCAGATAGGAAAATGTTCCCTCATAGGTAAGCCCTACCTCATCCTCCACGCCGCCGGTAACCGGCATCTGGGGAAGCGGCAGATGTTCCTTGTCTTCATAGAGCTTGCAGTTTGCATATCCATAGTTGAGAAGGGTCTGGGCGTCTGCAAACCTGGCCTTAAAATCCGGCGCAGCCATGATGGCGGCAATCAGGCGCACCCCGTCCTTTTCCGCTGTGGCAGACAGGCAGTATTTTGCAATGGAGGTGGAACCTGTCTTAAGGCCTGTGACCGTAAAATTAGTTGCCATCTTGAGCAGCTTATTTGTATTGGACAGGCCGAATTCCTTGGTTCCCTGCTTTGTGACATGCGTTATATTCTCCATCCATATGGTGGAATAATTATGTATCTGAGGATATTTATTAATCAGCTCGCGGCTCATGATGGCGATGTCCCTGGCCGTAGTGTAATGGTCCGGGGATTCCGTAAGTCCGCAGCAATCCACGAAATGGGTGTTGGACATGCCAAGGCCGGCTGCCCTTTCATTCATCATCCGTACAAACTCATCCTCGCTGCCTGCTATGTACTCCGCCATGGCCACAGACGCGTCATTGCCGGATGCAATGACAATGCATTTAATCAAGGTTTCCACGGTCTGTTTCTCGCCTTCCTCCAGGAACACCTGGGAACCTCCCATGGATTTGGCGTGGGCGCTGGTAACTACCTCGTCCGTCAGCTGGATCTTTCCGGACTGAAGGGCATCAAAAATCAATATCAGCGTCATAACCTTGGTAACACTGGCCGGGCTTCGCTTTTCATCTGCATCCTTTTCATAGATTACCTGTCCGGTAGATGCTTCCATGAGAATGGCCGATGGAGCGGCTATCTGGACAGCTGCCTGACTCTGGTCCGCAGGCGCTGCCTGGGCATCTCCCGCCGTCTGAACATCTCCCGCGGCCCGCGCGTCCCCCGCCGTCTGCACATCTACCGCCTGCGCGTTTCCCGACACCCGAACATCTCCTGCGGCCCGCGCGTCTCCCGCCGTCTGCACATCTACCGCCTGCGCGTCCCCCGACGCCCGAACATCTCCCGCGGCCCGCGCATCTCCCGCCGTCTGCACATCTACCGTCTGCGCACTTTCCGCCGCCTGTACATCCTCCCCTGTCCATCCATCTTCCTGTCCATAGAGGCTGCTCCCTGATACCCCCGCTCCCACGGGGATGGCGATTGCCGGTTCCTGGCCCAGGGCGGCAATCCCGGGATAGGAGGCCAGTATTGCCGCCGAGCATAATATCGCTGCAATCCGTCTCATATTTTCCTCCAATAAAATCATCTGCTACTAATTGTATGGGAGTGGACAGACAGCTTATGCCCGCAAAGCCTTGATTTTTACCGCAAAAAAATGCAGCAGGCCGTGATTGTCTCCCGGCTCCTGCTGCATATACCCCTTTATCTTCTTACCTTATTATATTTATACTTCCTTCAGGGCCTGTCTTAAGTCCTCTGCCATCTTCTCGTACTCAGCGTCTGTGAGCATGGTCCTTCCGCTGTTCATCTCAAAGGTGCCGCCCCATTCTTCACCGCCTTTATATTTGGGGACAATGTGGAAATGCAGGTGATGTCCTGTATCGCCGTAAGCGCCGTAGTTTACCTTGTCCGGCTGGAATACCTTATGTACGGCGCGGGCCACCTGGGCTACCTCTGCAAAGAAATCATTCCTCTCCTCGTCGGTCAGGTCAATGAGCTCGCTGACATGCTTCCTATGCGCCAGAACAACCCTTCCCTTCTTGCTCTGCTCCTTAAATACATAGAGAAAGCCTGTCTTCATCTCACACACAGGATAACCGAACTTAGCCACCAGTTCGCCCTGCATACAATATGCGCAATTAGGATCCTTTACCATATCTTCCATGTTCCTGTTCTCCTTTATGTTTATTCATACCAACTTAAACATACCACGGAACAAGTTGAATTTCAATTCCAATATTTGTTTTTTCTTTCATAGTACCCACTTCATGGAATCTATGCTATAATAGGTAGGCAAGTACCAGTTACAGGAGAAATTTTATGAGCAGAGCAGATTTCAGACGCCGGCAGTCCCGCAGGCGCAGGCAGAAGCTTGCACGGATGTCACGGCATCTTCCTACATTTATTTTATTATTAGCAATCACTGTACTGGTAGGGGGCGGCATTTTCGCCCTCTACCGGTTTGTTTTAGCGAAACAGCCGGACGGAACGGTCCAGGTCATAGCCTCATCAGGGAACGGCTCCCCTAATCCGGACGGGGGCAGCAATTCCGACCGCTATCCCGACAGCGGTTCCGGCCCCGCTTCCGGCGGCGACTCATCAAACCAGCCTTTTGCCGAAGTTCCCCAGGACGACATTTCCCGGCTCATAGCCCAGGCTGACCGTATCGCCATGGGGTATGATTATGATAAGGCGGCAGAGCTTATCAACTCCAGCGGCCTGGACCTTAAGGACTCCCGCATGAAGGAGGCGCTGGCACGGTATGAATCACAGAAGGCCGCCCTGGTTCCAGCCGATATGAACGCTGTCACCCACATTTTTTTCCACTCCCTTATCATGGATACCTCCAAGGCTTTTGACGGGGACTCGGACAGCGCCAACTATAATTCAGTCATGACCACCAAGGACGAATTTCTTAAGATACTGGAGGATATGTACCAGAAGGGCTATGTGCTGGTCCGCATCCACGATGTGGCCTATGAGGAACCTGATGAAAATGGAAACGTGCGTTTTGTAAAGGGAAGCGTCATGCTCCCGGAGGGAAAGAAGCCTTTTGTCATGTCCCAGGACGATGTCTGCTACTATCCCTACATGGACGGGGACGGGTTTGCCAAACGGGTCGTGATTGGCGAGGACGGAAAGCCCACCTGTGAGATGGTCATGGACGACGGTACCACCTCCACGGGTTCCTATGATTTGATTCCGCTTTTGGAGGATTTTATACAGGAACACCCTGACTTTTCCTACAAAGGGGCAAGGGCCATTATCGCGTTTACCGGCTATGAAGGCATACTGGGGTACAGAACCGCCTCCTCTTACCAGGACAGCCCCACCTATGAGGCTGACCGTGAGCAGGCAGCCAGAGTGGCCCAGTGTCTGAAGGATAACGGCTGGGAGCTGGCATCCCACAGCTGGGGCCATCTCCACCTGGGGGTGGCGGATGATCCGGAGGCCGGATTTGCCATTGACGAGGAACGGTTCCGGGCTGATACGGACAAATGGGAGGCTGAGGTGGAATCCCTCATCGGGCCCACTGATATCATCCTTTATCCTTACGGCAACGACATTGCAGACTGGCGCCCCTACCATCAGGACAATCCCCGCTTTGCCTATCTGGAATCCAAGGGATTCCGCTATTTCTGCAATGTGGATGCCAGCAAGCCCTACTGGACGCAGATGGGAACAAACTACTTCCGCATGGCCAGAAGGAACCTGGACGGCTACCGGCTGTATGAGGACCTCATCCAGACAGATCCGTCCAAGAAACGACTGACTGATCTGTTTGACGCAGCCCAGGTATTTGATTCGGCCAGACCCACGCCAGTAAGCTGGAGTTACCAGAAGTAGGGAGGGGGGCACGCTCATATTGTTATCATGCAGGCTTCCTGCCGCTATCATGCGGCAGGGGCCTGTTTTCTTTTTCCTGCTCCGGGCGAACGGTTTCCCGTTGTCTACATATAATAAATCAAGGAATTGATTTCTAATTGAAAGGAGCTTCTTCATGATTCCCAAACTGGAAGTAAACGGGGTCAGCTATTCCTACCATTCGTTAGATGGTGAGACGCTGGCCCTTGACCATATATCATTTGATGTGTCACCCGGGGAATTCCTGGCTATCGTGGGACCTTCCGGATGCGGCAAGTCCACCCTTCTGTCCATGCTGTGCGGACTGACAAAGCCTGAGGGCGGCACCATCACCATAGACGGCGTCCCCCTGACCAAATCTCCTTCTGCCATTGGATACATGCTGCAGAAGGATCATTTATTTGAATGGAGAAATATTTTCTCCAATATATCCCTTGGCCTTGAAATTCAAAAGCGGTTGGACGAACCTGCCAGGCAGGAACTGCTGGAAATGATGGCAGCCTACGGTCTGGCAGGCTTTGAATATGCCAAACCTTCGGAGCTGTCCGGCGGTATGCGCCAGAGAGCGGCCCTTATACGGACCCTGGCCCTTAAGCCGGACCTTCTTCTCCTGGACGAACCATTTTCAGCCCTGGATTACCAGACCCGGCTGTCTGTGTGCGACGACATCAGCTCCATCATACGCCAGACACACAAGACCGCCATACTGGTAACCCATGACCTGTCTGAGGCCATCAGTGTGGCTGACCGCATTCTGGTTCTGTCTCCCCGTCCCGGCCGGGTCAAAAAAATCCTGTCCATTGATTTTCCGGAAAATTGCACCCGCTCCCTGGACCGCAGGAACTGCCCGGAATTTTCCACTTACTTTAATATGGTATGGAAGGAGCTGAAGACTTATGAATAGAGATAAACAGCCTGTATCAGCCTGCAATATGTCCGTGGCCCAGCAGGAATATGTGGCCCGTGAAATACGGCGCCACCGCCAGGTGACCATATGCCGCGTCATGCTGCTGGTCCTTCTCCTGGCTCTGTGGGAGCTGGCGGCCGACATGCACTGGATTGACAGCTTTATTTTCAGCTCCCCTGTGATGATTGCCAAATGCCTGGTTTCCATGGCAAAGGACGGAAGCCTGTTCCTCCACACAGGGGTCACCCTTATGGAAACCCTTATCAGCTTTGCCGTTTGCACCATCTTCGGCCTGGCATGCGCCCTGCTTCTGTGGTCCAGCAAAAGCGTGGCCCAGGTGCTGGAGCCCTTTCTTGTCCTGTTAAACAGCCTCCCTAAATCCGCCCTGGCCCCCCTTTTGATTGTTTGGCTGGGCAATAACATGCGGACCATTGTGGTGGCTGCCGTGTCCGTGGCTGTATTTGGATCCATTCTAACCTTATACACCGGATTTTCCCAGATGGATACGGAGCAAATCAAGTTGATTTATTCCCTGGGAGGCGGAAGGAAGGATGTGCTCTTAAAGGTTCTGCTGCCCGGTTCCCTGCCCCTGGTCATCAGCAATATGAAAGTAAACATCGGGCTGTGTCTGGTGGGTGTGATTATAGGCGAATTCCTGAGCGCAAAAGCAGGCCTGGGATATCTGATCACCTATGGCTCCCAGACCTTTGCCATGACCATGGTGGTGACCTCCATTGTGATCCTCTGCATTGTGTCAGGGGTGCTGTACCAGATTATCGCCTATGCGGAGCTGAAGATTAAAAAGAGACAGTGAGTTAAAACTGTCTCTGGCCTGACAATATAAGGGACAGGAGGAATGACAAACCCTCCTGTCCCTTATATCCTGATTTTATCACAGGCACACTATCCTTTGTTCCAAACAGCCTATCCAGCGTTCTCTGCTGCAAACTGGCTGTTATACAGGGCTGCATAGTAACCGCCCTTTGCCAAAAGCTCCCTGTGGTTTCCCACTTCCTTGATATCCCCATGTTCCATGTACACAATCAGTTCCGCATCCTTTATCGTGGATAAGCGGTGGGCGATGACAAAGCTGGTCCGGCCCTCCATCAGTTTATTCATGGCCTTCTGGATTGCCACCTCGGTTCTTGTATCCACGGATGAGGTTGCCTCGTCCAGAATCAGGATTTCCGGGTCTGACAGGAAGGCCCTGGCAATGGTCAGGAGCTGGCGCTGGCCCTGGGCGATATTGGAAGCCCCCTCATGAAGCTCCATGTCGTAGCCTCCCGGCATAGACATGATGAATCCATTGGCGTGGGCTGCCCTGGCAGCGTCTGTCACCTCCTGGTCAGTGGCATCCAGCCTTCCGTAGCGGATGTTCTCTTTTATGGTACCTGCGAACAGCCATGTATCCTGCAGCACCATGCCTATCATGGAGCGCAGGGCCTCCCGTTTCATATCCCGCACATCCACGCCGTCAATGGTAATGCTCCCTCCGTTTACATCGTAAAAACGCAGAATCAGATTGACCAGCGTTGTCTTTCCAGCTCCGGTGGGTCCCACAATGGCAATCTTGTCGCCTGCGTGTACATGCAGGTCCAAATCATGAATCAGGGTCCGATCCTCTGTGTAACCGAACCGCACATGGCTGAAATCCACATTTCCTTCCCGGCTTTCGGGGAATTGCGGCTTCTCTGCTTCCGGCACCTCCTCCTCGGCATCCAGGAACTCAAATACCCTTTGGGCCGCAGCCATGGTGGCCTGCATGATGTTGGCAATGTTGGATACCTGGTTGATGGGCTGGGAGAACTGGCGCAGATACTGGATAAAGGACTGTATCATACCGATGCTCAGCCTGCCGTTGATGCAGAGCCATCCGCTGACAACCGCCACCCCCACATAACCGATGTTGGTCAGTGCCTGTGTTAAGGGCATGATGATGCTGGAAGAAAACTGCGCTCTCCAGCCATTGTTGTAGAGACGGTTGTTTATGTCCTCAAAATTCCCGATGACGTCCTCCTCCTTTCCGAAGGCGGCAATCACGTTCTGTCCGTTGTACATCTCCTCCACATACCCGGTAAGATCCCCCAGCGCGGACTGCTGCCCCTGGAAATACCGCTGGGAATGTTTTACCACCTTCATGCTCACCAGGCCGCAAACCGGGATAACACAAATGCCGATCAGTGTCAGCACCGGGCTGACCACCAGCATCATTACGAATATAAATACCATGGTACAGACGGCTGTGATAACCTGGCTGATGCTCTGCTGAAGGGAGGTATCTATGGTGTCCACATCATTGGTGACGCGGCTCAGCACATCTCCGAATGTATTGCTGTCAAAATAGGCCAGAGGCAGACGGCGGATTTTCTTGTCTACTGCCATGCGCAGATCATGCATTGTGCGCTCCGCCACTCCTGCCACAATGTACTGGCCGGAATAGTTGAACAGAAAGGCCAGTACATACACACAGCCCAATTGTATCAGAACAGTGATGAACGTTCTAAATCCCTGGAGGACCCCGGCGCTGTCCACGGCCACGGCCACCAGCGCATCCATGGCCCTGCCAAGGGTATATGGCCCCTGGGTGGTAAACACGGCTCCCATCACAAGGCAGGCCACCATGAGAATGATTCTGATTCGGTATGGTTTCATAAAACGGAACAGACGGCCCATGGTGCCCTTGGTATTGATTTTCTTATCTGCTGCCCTCACATTCATTTGCTTCATGCACTCATCTCCTCCTCTGACAACTGGCTCCGGACGATTTCCTGGTAGGTGCCGCAGGTATTTAAAAGCTCCCTGTGGGTACCAATTCCCATGACCTTCCCTTCATCCATCACTATAATCCGGTCCGCATTCATGATAGTGCTGACACGCTGTGCTACGATTACCACAGTGGCATTCCCCGTCTCTTTGGACAATGCCTGGCGCAGAGCGGAATCCGTTTTGAAATCCAGGGCGGAAAAACTGTCGTCAAACACATATATCTCCGGCTTCCTGACAATGGCCCTGGCAATTGCCAGGCGCTGCCTCTGACCGCCTGAGACATTGCTTCCGCCCTGGGAAATGGATGAGTCAAATCCGTCCGGTTTATCTTCGATGAAATCCGTGGATTGTGCAATGGCGGCCGCTTCCTTCACCCGCTCATCGCTGGCCGAATCATCCCCAAAACGGATATTTTCCATGATGGTGCCCTTAAACAGCAGGGCTTTCTGGGGCACATAACCGATTTTCCGGCGCAGGGTCCTCCTGTCATAATCCTTTACATTGACTCCGTCCACCAGGACCTCGCCCTCCTGGACATCATAAAAGCGGGGAATCAATCCCACCAGCGCCGTCTTTCCGCTTCCTGTACTTCCGATGATAGCCGTGGTCTCTCCCGGCTTAGCCTCAAAGCTGACATGGCTGACAGCGGGCTCTTTTGCCCCCGGAAAATAGAAGCTTACATCGCGGAAGGTGAGATATCCCCTCTGCCCGTCTGACAGCTTGGGAACCGCCGGATCCCCGATGGAATTTTCAGTATCCAGCACCTCACATATACGGTCCGCTGAAGCAGCACATCTGGGATACATGACGAAAATCATGGAAAGCATGGTGACAGACATCATGATCTGCATGACATACTGGATGATTGCCAGGATATCTCCCGGCATCACAGGCTCCGTGCCGATTCCCTGGCCCGCGCGCCAGAGAAGCCCCACCACGGTCAGGTTTAATATCAGTATCAGGGACGGTCCCAACAGCGACATGGCATGCATCATTTTCATGGCATTGTTCATCAGGTCCTTGTTGGCGCCGTCAAACCGCTTTTCTTCGTAATCCTCTGTCCCAAATGCCCGGATAACCCGGATGCCGGAAAGCTTTTCCCGCATAATCAGGTTGATTCGGTCAATTCTTGTCTGCATCTTTCTGGAAAGCGGCATGGCTCTCCTGCCAATCAGGCTGATAATCAGCACCATCACCGGCATGGACACCACAAGTATGCTTGACATTTTCGGATTTTTGCTGTAAGCCAGCATGATGCCCACCACGCACATGATAGGCGCTGTCAGAATAACGCGCAGAAACATGACCATGAAATTCTGTACCTGGGTAATGTCGTTGTTGGTGCGCGTAATCAAAGACGCGGTTGAAAATGTGTCGATCTCGGCCTGGGAGAAATATTCCACCTTTGTAAAAATCCTGCTCCTCACATTCCGTCCTAAACCCAACGCGATTCTGGAGGCAAAAAAGCCTGTGGTAATATTACATACCATTCCCAGAATAGCGATTCCCAGCATAATAACGCCGGTGTGAAGAATGTAATTCATATCCTTATCCGCGATTCCCCTGTTGATAATATCTGACAGATAGGTGGGAAGCCCCAGCGTGGCTCCTACTCCGGCCGCCACACTGACCAGCACGCATAGAAGTTCCGGCCGGAACGCGTTCAGCTCCGCAAATATTTTTTTCATGTTGTGCCTCCTTGTTCTTGCAAAATAAAAACATCCGGAAAAGCTGTTCAGCTCTGCAAATACTTTTCCAGACATTTTAACCCTTTTAAAATAGTCTCCAAATCTTCTTTGCTCATAGTATCCTTCTCAGAATGACTGCCCATCTGCTCTATCATGCCCTGCACCAACGACCGCCCTTTTTCCGTAAGGGCCACATTTATAAAACGGGCGTCTTTGTCATTCTTTACCATTGTAATATGACCAGCCCGTTCCAGACGCCGGCAGAACATGGAGCAGTTTCCTTTTGTAACATGGAGACTCCTGCTCAGCTGAGTCAGGTTTACCTGTCCGTCCGCCAGAAAGAGATGGTTGAGCACCCTTCCCTGTTCCGGGGTAATGCCGAAGGGCCTGCACTTTTCCTCCACACATTCCCGGACTAGCCAGTTCACCTTGCGAAGCTCCTGAAACCACTGGTCCTTAAAATTAATAAACGCCATAAGGAACCTTCCTCCCGATTCTCTTAATTTTTGTACTTCCCCAGATAGTTTACATATAAACTATTATAGGATATCATTACAGCCGTTAAAAATAAAGAGCATTTTTATTAAATAAATATAAAAATTCAATAAATTGACGGGACTTACCTTACATTTTTTGAAGTTGACTGCATAATTATTCTCCCGGCAGAGAAACATTTTAGAGGAAAAAATTCAAGAGGAAACTCCAAAAAAATTTCAGGCCGCCGATACCTCTCATCAAGATATCAGCGGCCTGTTTTCCGGCTCTTATTCCATCTGTTTTGTTATCTGTTTTTTTATCTGCTTTATTATCTGTTTTGTTATATGTTTTGTTATCTGTTTTACTATTTACTTTATTATCTGCTTCACGGTCTGCTTTGCTTGTCTGTTCTGTTATTTTTTCTGCCTGCATCACACTTTGATCCGCTCCGCAACCTCATTTCCGATTGCAAGGCGCATATTGTTCATTCCGATTATCATGCTGTCCCTTCCGTGCTGGAACACATTGATGGTACTTCCCTCCCTGATGTCATGCTGATGCATAAACTCCATGACCTGGGGATTGCCGAACATCCATTTAATCGTACAGACAGCTCCTGCCTTAACCTCTGATAATGACTGCATAACCACACCTCCGTTGCCTTTTCGTTCATACCCGGTATGAGCAGGGGGTCCCTTTTTCATGCCGGCCCTTCTGTTTAATTATATTGTAAACATCCTTAAGGCTGTTAGTCAACGGCAATGTGGGTTAGGCATTTTTAATCTTTTTTATTTTTTGATGTTTAGTCCTCCGGGTCCGTAAATCCCATCAGCCTGCACACGATGAAGCCGGCTGCATAGGATGCGAACAGACCTACGAAATACAGCGGGAATCTGGTGGTAATGAACGCCAGGGGGATTCCTGACAGCTCAGGAACCTTGGCCGCCACCTTCATCACAGCCATAATACTTCCTCCGATTCCTCCTCCGATACAGGAAGCTATAAACGGCTTTCCAAGGGGAATGGTACAGCCCCACATCAGAGGTTCCCCTATGCCCAGCATACCCACGGGAAGCGCATTCTTAATGGTCTTTTTCAGTCTCTGGTTCTTTGTCTTTAAATATACGTAAAACGCAGCTCCCACCTGTCCCGCTCCGGCCATACAGGTAACAGGCAGCAGATAGGTGACGCCGAAATCCGCTATAAGCTGGGTGTTGACTGCTATCAGCCCATGGTGCATTCCCGTCATTACCAGAGGCAGATAGATGGCTGAGGCCAGACCGGCCAGCACAGGCACCTTATAGATGATAAAGCTGACAAAGGCTCCTATGGTCTCCGATATGAAACCGCCTATGGGCTGGAATACCATCAGGCCCACAAAGGTCATGACACAGACCGTAATCAGCGGCCGCAGGAACATGTCCAGGAAATCCGGTATGACTTTTTGAAGCTGTTTCTCCAGCAGCACTGCCACATAGGCAATGATCAGTACAGATATCACGCCGCCCCGCCCGGGTGTAATGGACACATGGAACAGTTGTACCCCTGCCAGGGATGAACTGTTCAGTATGGAGGCCAGAACAGCACCGATAATGGGACTTCCGCCGAATTCCTTGGATGTATTATAGCCTACGATGATGGGCAGGATGGTAAAGACTGAGTAGGCCAGCGCGCTCATGATCTTGCCGAAATCCGTATCCTGAAAGCCCGGGAAAAATACATAGGATGATTCATAGACAGCAACCACCAGTCCGCAGGCTATGAATGCGGGGATAATGGGAATGAAAATATTAGCTATCTTTTTCAGCATGTTCTTGTAGGGGACATTGTTCTTAGCCCTGTTTTCCTCTTTCAGGAGAACGGCCTCGTCCACCTCTTCACTTTTAATTTGGGTCATATCGCTCATAAGCTGGGCCACTGCCGCCGCAGTGCCGGGCCCCAGCACCACCTGGACATGGCTGCCCTCCTCAATGACCCCCAGTACGCCCTCCAGCTTCTTAAGCTCCTCCCGTTTTATATTTCCCGGATCCTTTACAGTCAGCCTGACCCGGGTATAGCAGTTTGCTATGGTCCTGATATTGGATTCGCCCACCAAATTACAGATTGATTGTGCCAGCTCTTTCTTTGTCATAAGATACCTTCCCCTTTCTTATCTCTTGCCTGTCATACCGTCTTTTTTAGTATCGCCCACTCCTGTACCGCTGAAAAACCTGCCTTCTCATAAATCCTTCTGGCAAAATTGGTTTCCGTCACAAAAATCGTCATGTACTCCGCCCCCATGTTCTTAAGCTCCTGACACAGGCTGAAGAACAGTACATTGCCGATTCCCCTTCCCCCGTCAGCCGGGTCCACTGCCAGTGCCGAAAAGAAACCCCGCCCGTTTTTCTCCGGATACACGGTTCCGGCTGTGCCCATCACCCTGCCGTCCCTGTCCTCCACTATGAGAATCTTCTTATGTTCCCGGATTCCGTCCCGGAATTTTTTCAGGAACGACTGGTCCTTCAGACGTTCAAACATTTCCTCATATCCGAAATTCCCGGCACTGTCAAACCAGGCAACTCTGATTCCCTCCGACTCCAGCTCCATGATGTGTTTCTGTACATCTGCCGGAATGTAAAATTTTTCCAATTCCAGGTAATAAGAAATCTCTTTTTGAACCAGCTCATACCCCCTTCTCTGAAAAAATATATATCCCGGGGAATCTGTCCTGATTCCCGGCGCCTTATTGTGCTCATGGCCCTCCCGGTCTATGTACCAGGACATTTTAATAGGGCATTTGTGGCTGATTCTTATTTCATGTTTTCCCTGGCCCTTCAGAAATGCTTCCGCTTTTTCCAAAAGGCTGCTCCCCACACCTCTGCCTTCATATTCCTCTTTTACCACCAGAAGGAATATATAGCCCGGCGTATTGTCCCGGTTTTGTCCCGGCAGGAATTCCTTCTGGCTGATTGCCGCTGCAAACCCTGCCAGGCTGCCGGAATCCGTAAAGGCCAGAATGCATCCCTCGGGGTCAAAATCCGCTTTATCCAAAAGCTCTGCCTTCCATTCTTCCGGTGAATCATAGGCCTTATACCGGATACGCACTGCTTCCTCTTTCCACAGCTGCACCATCTGCGGCAGCATGGTTTCCTTATACGTCCTGTATTGCATTACGAACATACCCCCCAGCTCGATTTAATCTTGTCTTTGCGGATTTTGCGCTGCACTGCAGCAGAATCATGGTGATTGCCAGCTTTACGCTTCCCTCCGCCTCCTCCAGACTGTCCCTGGCTTCTTCCCTGGTGCATCCCGTGGCTGTCATGACAATATTTTCCGCCCTAGTTATCAGCTTCATATTTGTCTGCACAACATCCACCATCAGGTTCTGGTAAACCTTGCCGATACCCACCATGCTTCCTGTGGATATCATATTCAGAACCATCTTCTGGACAGTTCCGGCCTTCAGCCTGGTGGAACCCGTAAGGACCTCGGGTCCCGGTACCGGTTCAATGGCAAGGTCTGCCTCCTTTCCTATCTCAGAATCACGGTTGCAGGACACGGCCACTGTTCTGCATCCAATCTTTTTGGCATACCTGAGGCCGTATATCACATAAGGCGTCCTTCCGCTGGCAGCCAGCCCGATGACGATATCTGCCGGGGACAGATGAATCTCTTTCAGGTCTTCCTCCCCCATGGTCTGACTGTCCTCTGCTCCCTCCACTGCCCTGACAAAGGCAGGGGTGCCGCCCGCCATCAGGCCCACCACCACGTCCGGCGACACCCCGAAGGTGGGAGGACATTCCACCGCATCCAGCACTCCCAGCCTTCCGCTGGTACCTGCTCCTATATAGATGATCCTTCCCTTTTGTTTCAGACTGTCCGTACACCAGGCAATGGCCTGGGCAATCTGGGGCAGAACCTCCCCTATTGCCTCCACTGCCTTCCCGTCCTCCCGGTTCATAACGGTAACAATTTCCAGGGGCGTCATCTGGTCCAGCCCCATGGTCTCCTTATTCCTGCTTTCTGTTACCAACACTGACAAATCTATCATGGTGTTTCCTCCCCTTACAATGCGTTTTGGTTTTCCTCCGGTCCCTCGGATTTAGCTATATGGGTCTTTCTGAACTGCTCCATACACTCGTCATACCGCTTGTGCACATAGGCCGTATACAAAATATCTATCATGTTCAGCTGGGATATTCTGGATGACATGGCCCCGCTCCTGAATATCAGTTCCGTTGCAGCCACTGCCAGGTTATAATCAGCCAGACGGACCAGGGGCGACTGCTCAAACCTGGATATGGTGATGACCGGCGCCTCCCTCAGCCTGGCCTCCCTGGCACATGTTATCATTTCCTCAGTAAGACCGGAATAGCTGACGATCAGGGCCAGGTCGCAGCTTCGGATGTTTCTGGCCTGCAGGAGCTGGGCATGCCAGTCATCGCAAATCACACATGCCTTGTTGACCCTGAGAAGCTTCAGATACATGTCCCTGGCCACCAGCAGGGAAGAACCAATTCCGAACAGATACACGGTCTGGCTCCTGTCCAGCAGCTCCACACATTGATTCAGGATATCCAGGTCCACAAGCTTCCTGGTATTGTCAAGAGACACTATGTTCTTATAGGTCACCTTGTTCACCAGTTCCTCCAGGCTGTCGTCCTTTTTTATCTCCTGCTCCATGGGCCGCGTACTCTCCCTGCGCAGGGCTGACTCATATAACAGGGATTTCTGCAGCTCCTTATAACCGTCAAACCCCATCTTCCTGCACAGGCGGACAATGGTTGCCGCTGAGGAAAATGTTTTATCTGCCAGCTGCTTTATACTGTATCCTGCGGCTTCCTCTGGATTTTCCCTTAAAAATCTGAGGACCCCCTTCTCAGCCCCGCTGGCCTGCGCTGAATATTCCTGTATCCTGACAAGTACACTTTTCATATTGGTTCCTTCCTATGACTTTATATTACTCTTTTAAACACTTTTGTCAATATTATCTGATTTTAATGAAAAAATGTTTCATATTTTGATTTTTTCGCCTTTTATTGCGCGTAAATACTGAAAAGCCGCCGCTTTTTTACTGAGCGGCGGCCTTACCGGACCATAACTATGCAGCATTACCTGGTATGATTTCCTGAAAGCATTGACTGGAAGAATGAACTGGAAGCATTGACTGGAAGCATTAACTGAAAGCATTGACTGGAAGCATTAACCGGAAGCATTATTCCCCCTCCGGCCCGGCCTCCTTAGGCAGCCAGTCCGCTTTGACATAGTACAGGAACATACCGGCCGCGCAGATGACCCAGGTAATGGGCCATCCCGCCATGACCACCATCAAACTGTGAGTCATGGGCACTGCCACAAGCAGGTAAATCTGTCTCAGAACCACGAAGCTGCCCAGCATAAAGAACATGGGGACCTTGGAAAGTCCCGCGCCGCGCAGGGCGCCGTTTAGTACCTGGATCACGGGCATCACAATATATGCTCTGGAGAAAATGCGAAGCATACTGCTTCCGTTCCCAATTACCTGGGGATCATTGGTAAACACGCTGATTAACAAGGGCGCTCCGAAATACATTCCCACTGAACCTGCCAGAATAATCAGGGAACTCATAACCCAGGCGGCAAATATTCCCTTCTTCACCCGTTTATACTTGCGTGCTCCGATGTTCTGTCCCACAAAAGTGGTGATAGCCATATTAAAGCTCTGAAGGGGCAGCTGGAGAAATCCGTCAATCCTCAGGGTAGCGGAATATCCGGCCATGGCAGCCGTTCCGAACCGGTTGATATAGGACTGCACCACCACGTTGGAAAATGAGGTGATGCTCTGCTGACAGGCAGCCGGAAAGCCAAAGGCAATGATTTTGCGGATCATTTTCTTGTGGAACCGTATCTTGCGGATTTCCACCTTGTAATCCTCACGGGTATGCATCAGCTTGTGCATGACCATGAATGAGCTCACTGCCTGGGCCATGATGGTGGCAATGGCCACGCCTGCAATGCCCATGTGAAACCCGCACACAAAGGTGAAATCCAGGATGATATTCACGATACTGGCCACTGCCAGATAGAGCAGTGGATGCCTGGAGTCCCCCACCGCGCGCAGTATGCCTGAGCCCATATTGTAAAAAAGTGAAAATGTGATTCCACAGAAATAAATCATCAGATATAGAGAAGAATGGGGAAGGACGTCCTCCGGCACCCCGATTGCCCTGAGAAGGGGCCCTGTATACAGCAGTCCCAGCCCGGTAAACACTATGCTCAACAGCCCCGTAAGGGCCATAGCGCTGTGAACCGCCCGGCTCATAGCCTCACCCTGTCTGGCCCCGAAGTATTGGGAAATCACCACTCCCGCGCCGGTGGACAGGCCCATGAAGAACCCCACCAGCATATTGATGACCGGGGTCGAAGCCCCCACCGCCGCCAGGGCGTTGGTATTGACAAAATTTCCTACCACATAGGAATCCACTGTATTGTACAACTGCTGGAAAAAATTCCCTATCAAAAGAGGGATTGAAAACCAGAAAATAGACTGAAAGATACTGCCGTCAATCATATCCGTATTAGCGCTTTGCAAGACACCACCCCATTCCCCAATCATTGGTGACCGCCCCTCCCTGTGCCTTGGAATATAAGACCATTACAAAAAAGAGAAAGCAGTCCATACCGAAGCCGCTCTCTCTATCATACATGATTTTCGTGGATTTTTCTATCTGTTTCTCTTTAATTCCTTCTGCTTTATACCTTTTGTTTTATATCTTCTGTTTCATACCCCTTGTTTCATACTCTCTGTTTCATACCCTCTGTTTCATACCCCCTGTTTCATACCTTCTGCTTTATACCTTCTGCTTTATACCTTCTGTTTTATATCTTCTATTTTATTCATATTACTGCCACACATTTCACTGCCGCCCCTTTTTCTCCGTCTCTTATTCCGTCTCTTACTCCATCCCCTACTCCATCTCTCACTCCATCTCCTACTCCATTCCCTTGCCTCATCTCTTACTCCGCCGCCCCTGCAAGCCTCCGCTCCTTTTTAATGCTCCAAGCGTACATGGCGCCTCCTGCCGCCAGCCAGAACACGGTATACAGGGCGGTTCCCGCCAGCTGGGGCCAGGCAGCGTCCCAGCCGATTCCCTTCAGGTTCACAGCCTTCAGTTCCACGGCAATATTGGCAATGGGCGAAAATATCCTGGATGCAATGCTGAGCCATTTGGGCATCAGATAGTACGGGAAAATAAGCCCTGAGGTAAATATAATCAGGTTGCTGCACATCATATACAGCTGCGCAAAGCAGGCCAGCCTTTTGGTAAATGACCCCAGCATCACGCCAAAGGCCACGGCCGCCAGCATGAAAAGCACGGTGCTGAACAGATAGAGCCCGATTTCCCCCCGCAGGGGAATATTCTTATACAGTCCCACCACACACAGCACCACGAACTGGGCCGCCACCGCGCCGCCCGCCACCACGGCCGTCCTGATGATTCCGTCTTTTAATTCCTCCCTCCGCTTTTCCGGGGTAGCCGCTGCCAGAGCTTTCCTTTTTCGTATCATGAGCGGAATAAAAAATGAGATGAGAAAGGTCTGCATGGTGATGGCGGGAACCAGCAGATAGCTCATTTTCCTGATGTAATCGCCCTGTGGTTCATACAAGGTCCTGTCCACGTAAGAAAATGTACCCAGACTGGTCTGGGCCGCCGAGGGGTAAAAGTTGTTTCCCTCCAGCATCTTAAGCTGCATTCCCGCGCTCATGGTACCCAGCACGGATGATGCAGCCCCCACTGCCCCGCCGCCGGTGATGATGTTGGAACAGTCCGCAAATATCACTGCCTGGGGTGATTTCTTCAGGGACATATCCCGGCTGAAATTTTCAGGTATCATGACGCCGGCCTCAATCTTCTTATCCAGGATGGCCTGTTTCAGATCCTGCTCCGAATCCGCATAATATACAATATCCAGAGAGGGATTGATGCCAAACTGCTTCACAATGGACTGGGACAAGGAGGACCGGTCCTCATCCAGGATTCCAAAGGGAATATCCTCTGTGTAATCATTTTTCCAGATGGTAGTAATCAGGAGCATACCGGCCAGCACGGAAATAAACAGACCGATGACCGTGTTTTTTTCTTCCTTCCATATCCTGCTTATCATATGCCGGCCACCCCGTTTTCCGTCCGGGGACCATCTGCGGGCGTTTTTCCCGGCTCTGCCCCGGCATCCCTGAATTTCTTTGCCACTGCAAGCACCATCACCGCGCAGAAGCCCATAAGCCACAGAACATGGTGGGCCTCACTCAGAAAGCTGCGCTCCACCAGGGCCATGTCCCTGAACGGCACAATATAATGGGTATTGGGCATGAACCAGGTAAGAAACTTACAGGGCCATGGCATGGAGATAACCGGAAATGTGTAACCGGCCAACAGCATGGTAAAACTTATGATGCTGCATTTCTGCACTGCCTCCTCGCAGTTTCCTCCGGTACCCAGGTTCTGGAGTATTCCAAAAAGGGTAATGCCGAAGCAGGTGAAAACCGTCATCAGTATGCCGGCCCAGGGAGAACTCTTGTAGGGAAATCCAAAACACAGGGTCTGGGTCACTATACAGCCCAGTGCCGAGACACAGGCAATACCGGTGATAAATCCGGCCTTTTTCATCAGCCTTCCAAAGCTTCTCCTCTCGCACACGCAGGCCCCCACGCATCCGGCTCCAATCTGCACAATGGTAAGGAGGATGCCCTCCATCATCATGTATGCCACATTCTTGGAGGGATTGCTGATGGCCTTTGTCACATATCCCATAGGTGCAATCAGGTTCATGGCTGCCTGGGGCGGTATGCCCTTTCCCTCTGCCAGCTTCAGCATATATCCGCTCTTAATGGTCCCCAGGGCTTCGGCTATGGTACCCCTCATGCCGCTGGCAACTGTTGACAGGGCGCCGTCGTTAAAAATCATGATTTTGGCTTCCCTGCCATTTAACAGATCCTCTGAAAAATGCTCCGGAATCACAATGCCTGCCAGTGCCTTATTATAGTAAAATGCTTCCTTCAGGTCATCCTCCTCATCCGTACACGCAATGACGTCAAATGTCCTGTTAGCCGAAATCATCTGAATCAGGCTCTGGACTGTTTCAGAGTGATCATGGTTCACAATAATCGTGGGGACCTTCTGAAAAGGCAGATGCACGAACTCCGCGCCCATAAGCAGACTCAGGATGGTGGGTGCCAGAAGAAGAATCAGCATGGGAATCGTTATGTACCGTTTTTTCATAGAAGATGCCAGGCTCCCAGCCTGTTTCATCCATTCTCTCATATACCATCACATCACTTTCCAAAGTCAACATAGGCTGTCATACCGGAACGCAGTTCATCCTGCAGTCCAGTCAGGTCCTCAAAGGTTACCTTGATTCCGTAGGTCAGGATATCCCAGTCAGCTTCATTGGACGCTTTCTTGGTGGCAAAATCCGCTTCCTTATTGATTCTCACCACTTTCCCCTTATATGTATCCTTTCCCAGGGCTGCCAGGGAGATATCCACCTCCTGGTCCAGTTTTACCCGCGGAAGCTTCATTTCATCCACATCACAAGTGATATACGGGGTATAAATGTCAGCAACCACCACGGAGGGAAGTCCGGAAGACACCACATCACCGGACTTGACATTAACCGTTGTCACCAGACCGTCCACAGGTGAGGTAAGGACACATTTATCCAGGGTGGTGTCTATCTGTTTCAGGGCCGCCTTGGCCTGGTCCACTCCGGCCTGGGCCTGGGCAATCTGTTCCGGCGTTGCTCCGTTTTGGGCTTCGGAAAGCTTGCTCTGGGAAATCTCCAGATTGGAGCGCGAGCTGTCCAGGGCTGCCTTGGCAGAAGCCAGGGCTGCCTTCTGGGCATCCACAGAGGACTGGGACACGGCTCCTGCGGGAACCAGCGCCAAGGTCCTCTGATAATCCGCGTCCATTCTTGTGTAGGCAGCCTGGGCATTTTCCAGGTTTGCCTGGGCAATCTGGACCGCCAGCTGCAGCTGTTTCATCTGTTCCTCTGTGGCGCCGTTTAACAGGCTCTGGTAAGCTGCCTGGGCCTGGGCCAGAGCTGCCTGGGCCTGTTCTCTCTGGGCCATCAGGGTATCACTGTCCAGACGGACCAGCTCCTGGCCTTTGGTCACCAGGTCCCCTTCCTCCACCAGGACATCCTTAATCTGTCCCCCGGTCAGAGCGTTAATATTGCTCTCATCCATGGTCACATAAGACTGTACCACCAGATTTTTCTTATTCTTAAATAACAGGTCATCCCCTGTCACATGACCAAAGATGAGCACCAGGACAATGGCGCACAAAATAACGGCTGCCGCCGCCCCTATGATTTTTTTCTTAGATTTTGCCAGTTTCATTGTTATTACAGTTTCTCCCTTCCAATATTTCTTTCATACTCCCTTACATTTCCGACGATTTTGCCCATAATCTGTTCCAGAACCTGTTCCTCCTGGGGCGTGATTCCGGCAAAGATGATTTTCTCCCACTGGTCCATGATGTCCTTCAGTGAATTAGCTGCCTCTTTTCCCTTTTCCGACAGGCAAACCAGCTTTTCTCGTTTATTCTCAGGATTAATCTCCCTTCTGATGTAGCCCCGCTCCTCCATGGCAGCCAATACCTTGGCTGTCTGGTATTTATCAATTCCGGACAGGCTGGAAATGGTCTCCTGATTGCTGTATCTGCTGTAGCCTATGACCAGAAGCACGATTCCCTCGGAAAAGGAAAGGCCGCAGGCCCTGAATTTAATGCACAGAAACCTTCGTTTGCTCTTTTCTATCATGGTGGCTATTTCCTGTATGGTACTCACCTCCTTGCAGGGGCTGCCGCAGATACTGTAAAGAAATACCTTCTGCGGCTATCATATGTATTTAACAACTGTTGTGTTTGACAAATATTATATGCATTTTGCAAATGAAAATCAACCCGTTTTTTTTTCACAAAATTACGGCCCAACTTTTAATATTTCTCCGTTTATTTGACGAGATGGTTCATCCCGCCGGCAGCAGGAAAGAAAAATGCCGTGAGAAAGCCGGTTTCCTGGTTGGGAATCCGGCTGATTCACGGCATTGTCACCATGTTTTCACGGCATTGTCACAGCGTTGTCACGGTGTTGTCATATTTTGTTTTATACCTTCGTTGATGACATTCAGCCATCTCATTCCATCATTTTTATAATCAGGTCCCCGCAGCCCTCATATCCTAATACAGAGGTATTCAGACAGGCATCATAATTTTCCATATCCCCCCAGTTTTTTCCGGTAAAATAGTGATAATAGTCGCTTCTCTGGCTGTCCCTTTTCTGTATTTCTTCCTCCGCCTTCTCAAAGGCTATGTCATCCACCTCGCATATACGGCGTTTGCGCTTCTCCATGGATGAAGCGTAGATAAACAGTTTAAGTACATCGCATTCTCCGTCCAGGGCGAAATCAGCGCATCTTCCGATAAAGATGCACGGTCCCTTCCGGGCCAGTCTGCGGATGGTGTCAGATACCTCCTTATTGATATCAAAGGGCTCCTGCATCTTATTGTAATTCTGGAACCGGAAGGCATACAGCACCAAATCATGAAGCAGGCTTCCCGTCCGCTTTTCATCCAGCTTTTTCAGTTCCTCGATGCTGATTCCATTGTCTGCCGCCGTCACTGCCAGAAGCTCCCGCCCATAGCAGGGAATCCCCAGGCGCTCCGACAGGATACGGGCCACCTCCCTTCCTCCGCTTCCGTACTGACGCTCAATGGTGATACAACAGTTCCTGCCCATACTCATTCCTTCTTTCTTATATGTCTTTCCTGTATGTATGCAAATGTCCTATCATTATGCAGGACGTCCATATGCCTTATGATACCTCAATTGCATACTTTATCACATGGTCCTTCTTATTCTCAAACACATCATAGGCTTCCATAATGTGTTCAAGCTTTGTTCTGTGGGTAATCAGGCAGCTGGTATCCAGTTTTCCGGCCTTTATCAGCTTCATGATTTCCTCACAGCAGGAAGCGTCCACTCCTCCTGTTTTAAAAACCAGATTCTTCCCGTACATGTCCGGCAGGGGGAGTATCTGCGGTTCTTCATATAAAGCCACTACACAGACCACTGCATTGGGCCTGGCAATCTTCCATGCCATCCGAAAGGTATCCCTGCCTCCTGCCACTTCCAATACGGCATCCGCACCCCGTCCAAGGGTCAGCTTCTTTACCTCCTGTTCCACATCCTGCTTTAACGGGTTGATAATGACATCCGCCAGTCCCTGTTCCTTAGCCAGCTCCAGCCGTTCATCCGACGTATCAATGGCTATGACCATGCCGGGGCCGTAAAGCCTTGCGCACATCAGGGTACACAGCCCGGTAGGACCTGCGCCAATAACAGCTACCGTATCCGCGGGTTTGATTTCCGCCAGGGAAGCCCCCCAGTAACCGGTGGAAAGGATGTCTCCTGTAAACAGCGCCGCCTCATCTGCCACTTCATCGGGTATCTTCGTAAGTCCGTTGTCGGCAAACGGCACCCTGACATATTCGGCCTGACCGCCGTCAATCCTGCACCCCAGCGCCCATCCCCCGTGTTCATGGGTACAGTTGTTGACATAACCCCGCCTGCAGAAATAACACTCACCGCAGAAAGTTTCTACATTTACGGCAACACGGTCTCCCTGTTTAAACTTTTTTACCGCTTCCCCGGTTTGCTCCACTATGCCCACAAACTCATGTCCCAGTATGGTTCCCGGCACAGCCCTTGGGACAGCTCCGTGCTTTATATGGATATCACTGGAACAGATGGTGGTAAGGGTTACCCTTATGATGGCATCCTGCGGATCCGCCAGCGCAGGAACCGGCCGGTGTTCCAGGGTTATGATGCCATTTTCTTTGTAGACCGCGGCTTTCATTGTCCCGGGCTTGGAATTGCGGGTATGGGGCGCCTGAGACCCGGGCATCTGGGACTGAGACATCTGGGACTGGGACATCTGAGATTGGGACATCTGAGATTGGGACATCTGAGATTGTATATCGCTTTGCATCTTTATTATACCTCCAATGTACTGCTGTTTTCTCTAATATCATCTAATCATATAATGATTAAAAATATTATAGCATATATTACCTGTTCCTAAAAGGACGTCCGTCCTCCTTCTGTCTGCTCCTGTTCCGACCCCCACACCCTCAGGCAGACCGGACTTGGTGGGGTTATTATATCCCAAATCCAAATCTATTTCCACCACGTCAGATTATGAAAAGATTATTAAATTTTATAAAAACACAGCAGTACAGAATCTCTCCGCACTGCTGTGTCCCTTCACTTTATAGTTAATAACATGTTTTACTTAATATGCCTTCTTCTGTCAAATACCGATAAGGTAAGTACGATTCCAGAAAGAAGGAACGTCAGGCTCATCCTGTCCATTATATTACCAGTTTTTGGAAGGGGAGCTAACGGTATCTCACCGTCATCAATAACTGTCATATCTGTCATAGGTGCTTCGGCCAGCGGAACCTGAGTTTCCTCCAGGGTAACTGCTCCGGGGCCTCCATTTGCGGATACATACCTTCTGCCTGATCCGCTTCCTGAGCTGCTGCTTCCGCCGGAACTGCCCGAACTGCTGTTTCCTCCGGTATCAGGGGTGTTACCGCCTGCTGCGGACCACTGGGCTGCAAACACTACGTCATGCTCATACTTATTGCTCCTGATTTCATTTAAATCATCAAACGAAATATTCATATCGTCCATAAGCGCAGTCCATCCGGAAAGTACATAGCCGGAATTGGCTTCAGCCGTAACGGCCCCCTCAGGGCTCACCCCATCCTCCCAAAATACAGGTTCTCCGTCCGCTCCAATAACAATGCGTCCTTCTGAATCAAGCTCTACCAGGCTCTTCCACTCCGTAACGGTTCCATATGCCCCTGTACCGTTGTTCCGGATACGTCCCTGCTGCTCGTTGGAGGATTCAAAGATAAACTGAATCTCATAGGCATCCGGAATTCCATCGGGCTTTTTATCCGGTCCATCGTTATCTGTCATGTAGTAGACGGTTATGGTTCCATTTTCCCTGACGCCCTGAACAGGTTCATAGGATTTCCTGAGCATTCCGGTATAGATATAATGGTTTCCGTCTGCCCCGTCGATTGATTCAGGAATCAGTCCATTCAGCCTGCCGTCTGCTTCCGGATCCGTCCCAAAGGGCACCTGTTCCAGAAGCTTTCTGTCAAGTATATTCGCGGGAAATTCCTTGTCTGCCATCTCCACATTTACAGTATACATATTAATATCCCAAACTGCTTCAAAGGTAACACTGCCCGTAAACTCATGGTTGTTGATATCCGGTGCCTGATATAACTGATTGGTCTTAAATCCCGTATCCTGGGATTCCACGACTCTCCAGCCGCTGAATCCGCTTCCCTCCAGTGAGGGAATCAGGTTGTCTGTAATCACCCCATATTTCTGCAGGCTGTAGGTCAGCAGCGGGTCCGTAGAATCATTCAATGTTCCGCCCTTCAAATCAAAAACAACTGCTATGCTGTGCTTCAGCTCTCCGTCCACATGCCATTCATATGGGTCGCCTTCCTCATACTGGATCCTGTACCATATGATATCGTCCATGGAATAGGTCTTACCGTCCATGGTAAATGTATCGTTCTCCGGCCACTGCGCTATGCGCTCTAAAACCGCCTCACTGCTCTGGTTCAGTTCACCTTCCGGCGCCGGTACCATCACCGGATTCGCATGAAGGAAGCCTTCGCCGAACAATGCATAATTGTAAGAGGGATCCGGCACATTGCCGTCCGGCCTTGCAGCCTTGTCTTTTCTCACAAAGAAGCCGCTCTTGACTGTATCTTCCTCAAATACAGCTGTATATATCATATTCTTTGTAACCGTATCAGGAAGCTGGCTTTCCTGCAGGACCGTTCCATCCATACCCATCCAGCCTGCAAACCGCATTGTCTCATCTATTGGCGTCTTTTCACCGATAAAGCGCTCCAGCCTGTCATTGTATTTATAATCACTCTTTGACTGCTCTGTAAAAGCTCCTTGACTGCCCGGCTTATATGTCACGGTAAACTGCTGCTTAAAGTAAAGTTTTAATGTAGTGGAACCGTCCTCCTTCACCTTGGCTTCTGTGATGTTCCTTCTGCTTGTATCCAGAACATAGGTACACTCACTCTCAACCTTATCCGCCAAATCCTGTTCTGTTACTTTGGCCATCCCATGAAGAGGAACGTCATTTCTTGCATCCGTGTATGTGGGCCGGAATTGATAACGTCCCTGGGACTGCATGTAAAACTCCACATCGTAATGAATGTTCTTATTGTCAAGGAAATTAGCTGTAAATACAGTGTCGCAGTAGAACTTATGCGCAGCTATGTCATCTGTATCATCAAACACATAATTTGGCATCAGCGTTTTATAGCCGGGTTGGCTGGATTTCCAATTGTTAAATGTAAACCCGTCATCCGCAAGGTATTCCACGCCATCCGCAGTCGGCCTTACAGGAGCGTACAGGCTCAGCTCTCCGGCGGAATCTCTCCGTGTAGACACCTCCATGACAGTTCCTGTCATGGCGCCGTTGGCACCGGCCCTGTAGGTAAAGGTAACCTGGTACCTGTCCGGTATGCCGTCAGGATTTGTAGGATTGCCGCTGTCCTCCGGATTCGTCTCTCCTTTTTCATCAATGCCATAGTAGACATTCACCACGTTGTCCAGAGTAATCAGTGATACTTTCTTTCCGTCCCCGTCAATGTGGTCCAGGGCATAATGGTGTCCGTTCTTATCCAGGGCAGGTGTCTTATCAAACACAATGTCTGAACCATACTCAGCATTTGTCACATGCTGCGCATGTTCATACTGCCTGTCAATGCGGAAATCTCCCCGGTCATTCTCAAAGAAATAATTTACCGTATATTCCAAATCCTGACGAATCTGGCTGGTGACCGCCACTTCATGGTCCCGGGTACGTGACAGGGACACATATCCCAATGCCGCCGCCCTTTCAAACTCTGCTCCCTGAAGAGACTGGCCGTCCACAGTGATACTGCTGATGGTGTAACCTGTATCCGCACGGAACCTTACCAGCATGGGAAGGACTGCGTCATATCCGTAACTTCCGCCCTGACTGATGCTGGAGTGTTCATCCGAATCCGTAATCAGGGTATACCGCCTGGCCTCCGATGTCACATAGACAGAGTGGCATTCCTTTCTGTCAACCCTTACACTGCCCGCTTCAATGGCATCCTGCAGTTCCTGCCCCTTTAGAGGACGGGCATCTACAAATACTCCGGATATTCCGTAACCTGTTTTTGCCTCAAAGGTAACCTCTATGGAGGCCTCCGGGTCATAGCTGTACGTATAAATCCTATCCTGAGGGTATGTAATCCGGCTGTGCAGGTCTGCGCCGGTGGTAAGGGCATATTCCATGGGACTGGTCTCTACAAATACGCTGTGGTCGCCCTTGCGGTCCACTGAAACAGAATGAGAGGCCAGTGCCTTCAGAAGCTCCGCTCCCTCCAGGGAAACGTCATCCACAATCACCTTGCTGACTCTGTAGCCTGTATTAGCCTTGAACTTAACCACCAGACATTTGTCCGAATCATAGGTAAAGGTGGTAACCGCCTGTTTAGGTTCTGTAATCCGGCTGTTTTCATCCGCCCCAACGGTCAGCTTGTATTCATTAATCTTACCGGTGACAGATACTATGTGGTCACGGTCCCGATCCACTTCAATGTATCCCCTGGAAACCGCCTCCTTCAGTTCATCTCCTCTGTATTGGCGTAAATCCACCCATATGCCGGATATGGAGCAGCCTTCCTTGGCTCCGAATTCCACCTTAAGTTTTTCCGTTCCATCGTAGGTGAAATCCATAGATGGGGTAATCCAGCTGTTATGGTCTGAATATGTGGTTAAATGATAACTGTTTATCCTGGTGGTCACTTCGATGGTATGGCTGCTCTTATAATCAAACAGGTATGCCCCGGCCGCTATGGCGGCTGTCTTTTCAAACCCGCTTAATTCTTTTCCATCTACAATGATATTCTGAATCTGGTAACCTTTCTTTGCCCCGAATTCAACCTTATACATGCTGAACCCTTTGTACTCATAGCTCTTTGTCTGAGGGGTAATCCAGGAATTTTCATCTGCCCTGGCCGTCAATGTATAGAGTGTCTTATCTGCCTTGACGAACACTGTGTGGTCCTGCTTACGGTCCAGTGTTATATGACTGTAACCCTGCTGGTCCGCCTCGGCCAATATGGCCTGGATTTCATCCTTTGTGAAGGATTTTCCATCCACGGTAATGCCGGTAACCGAATAGCTCTTGTCTGCTTTAAATTTAACATCCAATGTATCCGTGTCACTGTAGGAATATTTTGTACCCTTAGTAATATCAGCATTCTCAGCCCTGGTTATAAGGTTATATTCCGTCCTGACAGAAGTAACCGATACATAATGGTCCTGTTTGCAGTCCACTTCCACCCAGCCGTTCTGCACAGCCTCATTCAAAGCTTTTCCTGACAGATGTACGCCATCCACCGCGACACCGGATATCCGGTATCCCTGCCTGGCCGTAAAATTTACCCTGATAAGAGAATCTGCGTCGTAAGTATATTGTTTGCCCTGGTCAATGGCAGAGTTTGCGTCGGAAGCCGTGGTAAGCGTATACTGTTTGGGCATCCATTTGGCAGTGAGGACATAGGTAACCGGATTTATATTTATATCCTTCCAAACATCACCCACAAACAGACTGTCACCCTGCTGATATATCTTACTGCTGGCCTGATTCACATTTGTCTCAGCCAGTTCCCATCCAATAAAATCAAAATGATTCTTTTTCAGGTTCCCTGAACCCTTGATATTAATATAGCTGTCTCCATTCTTGATTGCAGGATGGGTATAGGTTCTGTAGTCAACCGGAGCCATTCCTTCTGCTCCATTGCCGTCATACTTTACCTGAATCTTTGCAGGCGTTGCCTGAATTTTAAATTCCCTGTATTGGTAAGCATCATCCCTGTAAGAGTAATGGAACTGGTTGGTACAGCCCATGGATACCGCTTCCGCATTTGCATCCGAAAAATCTCTGCTTGTATGCTCTGTAGAGATGGATGAAGGCGCGTCTGCAATATCCACATAGATGCCTTCTCCAAACCGTGCTTTTGCCAGCTCTGCCTCGGACCTGCCGTTTCTGTGCTCAAAGGTGGTAGGAGTCACATACCCGGCGGCCGGTTTTACATAGAAGGACACCATGTCTGTTCTGTCAGTCTGAAGGACCTGTCCTCTTTCCATCTCCATAAGTCCGCCGCCGTTGATGCTGTACCATAATGATATGTTGGAGGAATCCTGGTTGAATTTGAAATGGAACTGGTTGGCTGCTTCATTAACAATGATGTTGAAATAATCATTGTGCACTACGTTTCCGTACCATATACTGGCCTTTTTGCCGGCTTTCAGCGCTTTAACATCCGCTGCTGAATACCATTTTCCATTCTCATTGATATCCTTCACGTTTTGGATTGAAACCACCCTTGGATCTGATACGAACCATGAGCCTTCATATCTTCTGTCTGCTTTTACCCGGAACGTCTCGTCCTTACTTACTTCCACTGTAGTCCTGGTTATATTTTCTTTGCTTATTACCGCATAGATGGAGAAATGCTCTGCCTCAAAGCTTAACGCATCCACCGCTCTGCCGCCGGACACATCCACTGCGTCCCGGACCTCCTCTAAAGCCTTCACACCCGCGGCTTCTGTCTCCACATGAACAATGGACATTTCTTCGGCAGTCTGGCTGGCTTCCTCTACAGGAATTCCTGAAAATGTAACTGTCACAGCGCCTTCCTGGTTCCAGATTCCAGCGTCCAGCTTCTGGCTTCCAAGCCACAAATTTATATCATAAGCAGCCACTGATGAAACCTGCTTTCCCTCTTCAGAAGCAGCTTCCTGGGCATTTTCCCGTATGGAATCCTCAAGAGCAGAATCCACCCGTTCCGCAGAAGCGGTCACGCCTTTTGGCAATACGCCTTCAGGCGCGTAAAGGTTTATAATCATACCATCATTCACCACAATGGTATCAGAAAATTCCGGATGTTCGTCTGTTTCAGTGGTATATACCTCAATCTCCAGTTCATCCGTCACATCCTCTATGGTGAACCAGGAGATATCTTCCGCCAAATTCCCCGGATCTGCTGAATCCGGGTCAGCTGAATCCCCCGGGGCTCCCGTCTCTAAGATTTCACCATTGGCCGATACTGACTGTATATCATAGCCAACCTGGGTTTTAACACCAAAAGTAAGGCTTCCGCCTTCCTCAATACCGCGCGGTCCATCTACAATGCGAGCTGTTCCCTGTGAATAGACAGCATATGTTACTTTATAACCCTCGAAATCATTCAATGCTTTCAGCGTATTGACCGTGGTGGTATAAACCCTGGCCGTGCTGCAGTACCCGATTCCCACAAGGTCATCGGATGTGGCTGCTTTCACCTTATGGACGTCTTCTGCCTCTGTTTCCTCCGGTGTCCGGGATGGCTCTGTCTCTATGGTAATCACAGGTGTTTCATCGGTTATGATGTCTCCCGTTGATTCAGTCGGAGAGGACTCTTCTGTTTTCCCCTCCTCAGTTTCCTTGCTATCGCCAGATTCGCCGGACGGTTCTGAGCCGCTGGGGTGTGCCGGCTGGCTGGGTGTTTCTGCCCCGCCGGATGATTCCGGGGTGCCGGATGGCTCTGGGCTGCCGGATGGCTCCAGATTACCGGATGATTCCTGACTGGCGGATGACTCCTGGTTGCCGGATGATTCCGGATTAGCGGATGACTCTGGATTACCGGATGATTCTGGATTACCGGATGACTCTGGATTGCCGGATGATTCCTGACTGGCGGATGACTCCTGGTTACCGGATGATTCTTTACTTCCGGATGTTCCCGTCTCACTGGACACATTTGTCTTTCCAGATGTTTTATCTGCACTGCTGCCTTGATTTTCAGCAGTCTCTTTTGTTGTGTTGTCTGCTTTTGCGTTTTCTTTTGGTTCTTCTTTTTCTTTTGTGCCCTCTTCAATTCTCACATCTGAATCATGCTTTTCAGGAAGGGAGGCTGTCTCATCACCTGTCTTTACAGCAACAACAGGCGCATAGTGACGGTTAATGGATGCAACAGGTGTATCATCCTGTTTCTCAGAATGAATCTGCTCCTTATCTGCATCGCCCTTCTGTTCTACTTCTTCTTTTGCGTTATTGTATATTTCCTCGGACTTATCTGTATTCTCAGGCCGGGAGCCCTCTGATTCCTTTTGAGCCTCTTCTGTATCCTGTCTGCCAGTGTCTGTCCCCTCTGTTGGTGAAGCAGTTGTTTCCTTCTGTCCTTCCTCTCCTGCAGGTATCTGTGTCTCCTGACTCTGAGAGGTCTGTTCTGTGGTTTCTTCCAGAGTTGGTTCTGCCGGTTCTGACTCTGCTGGATTAGCTTCTGACGAAGTCGTTTCCAATGGGTCAGGTTCTGACGGAACTGCTTCTGTTGGAATCTCTTCTGACGGTGCTGTTTCTGCTGGTTCTGTTTCTGCTGGTATTGTTTCTGCTGGTATTGTTTCTGACGGTCCTGTTTCTGACGGTACCGTCTCCGCCGGCTTGGATATGATATTTACTTCCTCATCTCCAAATGCAGCCTCGTAGCTTTTAACAGTAAGTTTCTTTGTTCTCTTTACCTTCTCCTTTCCATCCTCCATTCTGGTGATGGACGTGGAACAGCTGATGGAGCTTTCTCCATTATTCACATACAGGAATATAATTTCCTCATCTCCGGTGACCATATACATGTCATCCGCATCCTCCGGAAGCCGGACAAATACACGCAGCTCCGCGTCCATGTCTCCTCCGTCGTATTCCGGATAAATCTCATATATATTTCCTTCACCATAAAATAATGCCTCAAACTGTTCTGTCCTGCCGTTGGTAAAGTCGATATCCCCCTCCTGAAGGGGATTTCCTGCAGCAATTGCTTCTTCAATTGCGGTAACCAGGCCGGAACCGCTCATCTCGAAGGTTACGCTGTCAGAAGATTCCGCTGCATACGCTGTCGTAAGGTCTGTACCAATATTAGTGGTAACCATAACCGCAGCAATCATGGCAGCAAGAAATCTTTTGCATAAACCGTAAGGTTTTTTATGCAGTGCTCTTGATCTTCCTTTCTCCTTCATACCATTTTCTCCTCTTCATACTTAGTCCTATGGTACTAATCATATCAAATGGTACGTTATAGAAAGCGTTAGGTAGGCCAGATAATGGAAATTTTCTTAATGTTTATTTAAATTTGAGAGGTAAAAGAACCCCTGGCCATATTGACCAGGGGTTCCTGTTATACTGCTATTTTGTTTTACATTGACTGTAATGGACTGTTATGAATCCTCTTCTTTACGTTTCTTGCTCAACGCTGTTACCGCAACAAAGATTCCTGATAACATCATGGTCAATGTGGTTCTCATAGATGTCTGACCTGTCTTTGGCAGTGGTGCCAACGGCACTTCACCGTCATCAATTAAGGTTACATCTACTGGTGATTCTGGAAGAGGTGCTAACGGCACATCTTCTGGGGTGATGGTTGTGGTACCTGGGCCGCCGGTTGGTGGTGTATAGCGATTATTGCCTTCGGTGTTGCCGCTGGGACCGCCGCCACCGCCAGGACCAGTACCGCCACCGCCGTTAAATCTAAATTGTGCGGTAAACGTGGTACTCTGTGTGAACTCTGCAGCTCTAATTTCATCCGCGTTGGCATAACCCCTGCTTCCGTCTGTCCAGTTATTGAATAAATAGCTTCCAAGGCTGGATACTGTTACGTTAGCATCTGGACTTGCAGGTTTCAGTTCCCTATGGTCATTACCATCTTCTCCTGTAACAATTTCATAGACAGTCTTGACTTCAGTTACCCTTCCTGATACTGTTCCGCGATTTGTGTCTTCCGATACATATTGGAACTTAATCTGGTACTTATCAGGTACTCCGTCTGGTTCATTTGGCACTTCTATACCGATTTCATCAACATCAAAGTATGCGATGAAAGTGGTATCTACCAAATAGGTATTTGTCTTCATCTTTGACATGTCAGGAGTGTAGTCATTTACTTCGCTATCGGTCCAGTAGTCAAATGCAAAACCATCCAGAGGTGTTGCGATTGCTCCATTGGGACTTATTGCTGTCTTTTCAGTATAGTTTCCATCTTCGTCCCTAAAAGTATGGACTTCTTCCGCTACACTGACAGTACCCTTCTTCTCATCTGCACTGATATAATAGAAAATTGTCTGGTACTCATCCGGGATCTGGTCTCCGTTGTCATCCACTCCGAAGTTCGCTACGTATTCGGATGCCACATACAGGCCTCCCACCTTCGCGATGTCCTCCGGCTTCAGCTCTGCATTCCAGCTTACCACCACTCCGTCCTTCGTCCAGTTCTTGAAGGCGTATCCGGTCTCTGCTGTCGCTATGGAGCCCTTTGGCGTACCCGTTGCCGGATTTACACTGTCAGGATTGTTTGTCGTTGTTCCGTGCTCTGCGTTATCCGGCACATATCTTATCTCCACTGCCGCATTTTCAGCAAAGCTGATTGCATAATGCGTATCTTCCGTGAACTGCGTGATTCCAGCTTCCGGTTTCTCCGGATTCCAGCTCTCACTTGCCTGGTTGTATCCGTTGGCTGCTGTTGCCTTTGCAATCTGGTCATCCGCCAGTGTTCCCACACCGCCTTCTTCCTTCGTTGCATAATGGCCATCCTTATACAGCGTCACATACTGCGCTTCCTTCAGGTCCACGCTTCCGTTCACCGCACTGTAGGTCACTTTAATCTGGTACTCATCCGGGATCTGGTCTCCGTTGTCATCCACTCCGAAGTTCGCTACGTATTCGGATGCCACATACAGGCCTCCCACCTTCGCGATGTCCTCCGGCTTCAGCTCTGCATTCCAGCTTACCACCACTCCGTCCTTCGTCCAGTTCTTGAAGGCGTATCCGGTCTCTGCTGTCGCTATGGAGCCTTTCGGTGTTCCGCTTACCGGGCTCACCATATCCGGGCTGTTCGTTGTGCTTCCGTGCTCTGCGTTATCCGGCACGTATCTTATCTCCACTGCCGCGTTCTCTACAAACCGTCCTTTTAATGTAACATCATGAGTAGGCATCATAAATTTACCAGTAGATAATGTTACATCTTCAGTCTCCCAACCAATAAAGGTATATCCTGGAACGCTAGGCGTAGGTTCAAGTGTTACTGTTTCCTTATACTTATAACTTCCACCAGTAGGAACAATAACTCCTTCAGGCAGTGGCTCATCAATTACATATTTTACATCGTAGCTACTTCTCACATAGAACAACTTCATAGTCAGTATATTTTGAATATCCGTTGTTCCACTTGCGATTGTTCCCGCAATACTCGTATCTAGTGTAAAACCTTCCGGCACAGGTTCCAAAGCTTGAGCCGAAACTGGTATACCCGATTCAACACTTGTGGTCGTTGTGATATCATGTAAGCCAAATCGATCGTTTCCATCAATATAGCTCACTCTTTCAAACCAATGTTGTGTATGGTATATAGCTTTCTTCTCCCGGTAAAAGAATACTGCATCAGGCTTATCTTTTGTTACACTAACAACAGGATCAGATACTAAGGTGTATCCTTCAAAAGATTTAAAGTTAACCGCTAATTCATGGTCACTTGTTTCATCTTGTAAAGAACTGCTTCCCGGCACTGCATCTTGTGTTCCCTCCAACAAATAGTTTACAGTATAAGTCCATTTTTCGACTGGGGTATATTCAAAGACAATTTCTTGATTGCGCCCAGTAATTTTTACACTCAGTACCGTTGCTTTTGGGTAATAATTTCCAACCGTCTTTGCCACTTCACTAACGGTTGTGCCTAATTCAGCAGTTCCAATTTTAGAATCTGCAATTTCTATCTCTTGATTATCTACAATAGCAACATACTTTACTAAATAATCAACTAAATCAGAACTCTTCCATCTTGCGTATAATACAGTATCCTTTACAATCTTAGATTCATAAATATATTTTTGGGTCAACGCCTCATCTGTGTACCATCCCAGGAATTCATCATCAGCTTTTTCTGGTATTGGAAGGTCAGATAAGACATCTCCCTTTGTTACTGTAATATTGTCAATAGAGTCGCCACCATTTGTTTCAAAACTCACATCATATTTAGGAATCTCCCACTTGGCATAGATTGTAACGCCTTCCGCAGGCATTTTTGAATTCCAGTCTACCTTTGTAGTAAATCCCGGGTCAAGATACCAGCCTGCAAATGTATAGTCGTTATCTATATTGGCTGGCCGACCGGGCTCTCTATTAGGTTTACCAGTTGATAAAGGAGCTTCAAACTTAATTTTTTTTGGGTTCATTGTTGCGCAATTTTCGAAAAATAACTCATAAGAATTACGCGTATAATATAACCACAAGTTATATTCCCGGTAGTCGGAATACTGGTGCCAAGAATCAAAAGTAAATCCGGTTATTGGCATCTGATCTTCCTCGGTCAGATGAACATTACTTGATGCATCAAAGGTAGCATATGTTAACTGTTGACCTTGCGTTAACCCCTCAACATAATAATAGATATTTTTACCACTACCAGCGTCTTTCCTATACATATCCAAATTTTTCGCTGGCATATTTGCTATTAATGTGTATTGAACACTACTATTTTTATCTGGTCCCCAGCCGTCCTTCGCACAAGCCTTTTCCCATTCCTTTGATACATCCACACCATAACGTGCTGTTATTCTTAAAGATGTATCTTCATTCCATTTTTTCTTCTCATACCTATAAAACTTAATTGTATATTGCCCTCTATCATAATATACATTCTTTACTGCCAGTCCATCCGCAGTAATCTTTACACTACCTGCAGATTTTTGGTCGTTAAGAGCAAACCCCTCATACGTTTTGTTCTGAGTCGGAATATTATTCCCTACTGTACCGTTTTTACCATAAGTAACATCTGCTACAGCATATTCACCAACAGTAAGTGTCTCTTTCCAATATACAACTTTATAGTCTGCCCTGGTAGCACCCTTCCACTTTGCTATAACCACAGTGTCCTGCGCCGGCATTGTTGCAGGTATATTTTCCCAACCAAGGAATTCATACCCCAACCTGGTAGGTTCTGCTACTGGCTTATCAACGGTTGCGCCATATACAACTTCCGTCGGAGCAATATAACTTCCGCCCTCTCCCGTATCCCAAGTCAACGTGTATAGATTACGCTCATAAAGAACTTCCACAACAGTCATGCCATCTGTGCCAATTGCAACCTGGGCAATAGGCTTTGGCGTAAAGCCTTCATACTCTTTCGCAACAGCCTGGGTATTTAACCCAACCTCTCCTGCCAGAGTTTCAGTATCTACCGGTACAGTTGGCTGGCTTCCATCCGGGTTCAACAGATAGTGTTTAACCTGATAGTTGGCCTCTCCACCTTTATAAGTAACGGTAACTGTTTGATCTTCGCTATATACATCCTTAAAGCTAACCTCAGTTTGATCCGCTATAAAACCTGCTATCTCGGGCGATGTAATATCATAATTACATTTAACACCCGCCTGGACTTCTGCCACCCATGGCTGGGCTGCCGCGGTTCCATCGGAATATATATAGTTTACTGTAAGTCGAATTAAATCAGCCGTCTTAGAATACTGGGCATATATATTGGAATCCGCTAAAATGTTCTGAGGACTGGGATTCCAGCCGACAAAAACATACCCTTCAACTTCCGGTGCAGCAGGCAATATTGCGTCATACCCTTCTTCCACATATTGTGGTCCTGAAATCAGTACATCGTTCTGACCATCTTCCGCATACCAGAAATTAACTTCATAATAATATCTTTCCTCAGTCTCAATCTCCGCGTATATAGAAAAATGATTTGTAACAAATACAGCCTCATCGTCACCAGCATCTATGTTTGTTACTGTTTCCGCCGTATATGGATTAGGCTCAGCCGTATCCAGACTTAGAGTGCTTATTCCACTGTTTTCGTCGTCCATATGATATACAACTGACTCGCTGCTGTCTATCTCAGTTCCCTCAAACGTAACCTTAACGCTGCCATTAGGCTGTATCTCATTTCCATCAGTATCGAAAAGTTTAACGTCCGCCGCGAATATATCTACCGCTGCCAAATTCTGTCTGTTCAGCTTTTCATTAGCAGCTTGCTTCATCAACTCAAGCTCGCTGTCATCACTAATCGCTGTCGCCTCGATATAACTTCCCTGTGGTACCACACCAGGATTTGCTGTCAATGTTACATTAACATTCTCAGCACCATCTACGGTAGCTGAAAGCTCAATCTGTCCCTTCAAGACCTTAAGTTCTTTTAATCTGGTAACATAAGCTTTCGCCGTACTGCAATACCCCATACCAACTATATCATTTGTTTCAGCCTTACTAACATTTTCTTCCGGTTTCACTTCCTCAGGCTTAGTCACCTCAGATGGAGTACCCGTCTGAACCGGCTCTGTTACCGCAGGTGTCTCAACTGCCATCGTGGTCTCATCAACCTCTTCCGGAGCTGTTGTGGTTTCTTCAGCAGGTGTACTTTCACCGGGATTTACATCTTCGCCGCCTGCCTCTGTTGTTGCATCCGGAACTGCAGCAGACGTTTCTTCGGTAGCATCGGTTGATTCCGCAGAATCTGTAACCTCTGTGGGTTCTGTAACCTCTGTAGCCTTCTCAGTTGTTTCAGGCTCTTTTTCTTCTGTTTCTACTTCAGCTTCAGTTGTTTCCTTGGGTTCCTCAACATGTTCTTCTGCTGCATCTGCCTTTGGCTGTTCCGGTACTGCGTCTTCCTCGTTATCAGCTACGATGGGTGCATAATGACGAGTAATGGAAGCAACTGGTTCTCCGGTTGTGTTCTCAGGCTCAGCCACCTCAGCTTCAGGGTTTTCCGGTTCCTGAGCTTTTTCCTCAGTGGTTTCCGGTGCTTCTGTCGTTTCAGGCTCAGTCTGCTCAGCTTCTGTTGCAGATTCTGTTTCGCTTTCTGAAGGAGCCTCTGAACTGCTCTCCTCTGCTGCGGTCGGAGTCTCTTCCGGCACTACAGTGGTTCCTTCATCCGGTGCTGCTGTAGTTCCTTCCTCTGGCGCTACAGTGGTTCCTTCATCCGGTGCTGCTGTAGTTCCTTCTTCTGGTGCAGCCGTTTCAGATTCTGTGGGAGCTGTAGACTCCTCCATTGCCGGTCCATTGTCTTCCGCTGGAGCGGTGGTTTCCGTTGGCTTGGAGATATAATTGATTTCTTCTTCACCAAAAGCATCCTCAAAGCTTTTAACTCTGATAGCTTTTGTTGACTTCAGCTTTCCACCCTCATCATCGTAAATCGTGGTAGAAAAGCTAACCGTATCTTCCCCGTTATTCACATATAAGAAGATAATCTCCTCATCGCCGGTCACCATATACATGTCATCGGCATCTTCCGGCAAACGTACGAATACTCTCAGTTCAGCATCCATACTGCCGCCGTCCGGGTCAGGGAATACTTCTAATACTTTCCCCTCTCCGTAGAACAAACTCTCAAATTTAGCAATGTCTCCATTGGTAAAGTCGAGATCGCCCGGTGATATTACATTGCCGTTTTCGATTGCTTCTTCGATCGCTGTCACCAATTGGGAACCAGTCATTTCGAATGTGACAGACTCTGACGACGATGTAGCCGCATAAGCTGCGTTCAGGTCCGCACCTACATTGGTGCATACCATGGCTGCCGCTAACGCGAAGGCCACCAGACGTTTCCGCATGTTATAAACTGATTTCTTTAACATGCCAGACCTTTTTCGTCCTTCCATACTTACACTCCTCTCATACTTTTTCTTTCTACATGATTCCAGATAAATCCAACTGTCTGAAACTAGTATAGCAAATCGCAGTTACAATCTGGTTACAATTTAAGAAAGTTTAAAATTTTTCTTAAATTAATTATGTAATTATAGATTCCCTCGCTATAATCATAGCAAAGAGGGCGTTATACAAAGCGTTATTTACCCCTGTTTTTTCGTTACTTTTTATTTATATCATTGAAATTCTATCTGTTTTTTATAACTTTTCCATCCACTTATATCCATACTTTTCCAATTGCAAAACGTTGAGGGCAATCTCAATTAATGAGAAAAAACCTCATTTCTAATTGTAATATCACCAATGTTATGGTAAAATGGTTTTAGATACAAATGACACATATTTTTGAGTTTTTTTCTCACAAATTGAGGTGCTATCATGCTAATCCAGTTCAGTTTTAAAAATTTCAAAGTATTCAAGGAGGAAGTTTTGTTGGATTTCCTACCTGCCTCCATTAATGAACATAAAAACACGCTTCTGAAGGACCCGGCTGACGGAGAATGCATCCTTCCCCTTATCGGAATCTATGGTCCCAACAACGGAGGCAAGTCCACGGTCCTCAACGCTTTATCCTGTCTCTCATCCCTGGTCACAGCATCTGTAACCGTACCAACCAGAATTAAAGATGTCCATTGTCTGTTTTCATCAGACTGCAAAGACATCCCCACCCAGTTTGACGTGTTATTCCGCAGCCAGGGATTTCTGTTCCGCTATCAGCTCCAGTTCTTAAAGGGAAACATTGCTGAGGAGAATCTGTTCTATGGAAGTCTGGGCGGAAGTGATACGGGTATTCTTTTTAATAGGAAGGAATCCGTCATCCATCCCGGGCGTGAACTCATCTCCTTCCCCCTTAAGGCCGTACCGCCATCAGTAACTTTGCTGTCATGGCTCAATGCCTATACGGACTCCATGCACGCCAAAGCCGCCTATTCCTGGTTCAGCAGAATACAGGGCAGCAGTCCCAGAGAACTGCCTTCCGATGCCGATACACGCCGGAGGCTGTGCGGTATTCTGCAGGATTTGGGACTTGATATAGCAGATTACAGCATCATACCGGACTCTGACCACAAATCTCCTGCTGCATTCCTGGTTCACAGTCCTTATGAAGGCTGTACCTATGAACTTCCATGGGAAGAGGAATCCATGGGCACTAAAAAACTGCTCTCACTGCTGCCCTCAGTTCTGGCCAGCCTGGATGACGGCAGCCTGATGATGGCAGATGACCTGGACTGTATTCTGCACCCTCACGCGCTCCGTTATCTGATTGCTCTCTATGCCAGTTGTGAGAAAAATCCTCATAATGCGCAGTTGCTATTCACCGCCCACAATACTGCCATTCTTCAGCCAACACAGATGCGCCGGGATGAAATCTGGCTTTGCTGCCGCCAGGAGGGGCAGGATACGGAATTGTACCCTCTCTCCAGTTACAAAAAAGAAAACGGCCTCATCCCGCGTAATGATGAAGCCTATGGAAAGCAGTATCTGGAAGGACGTTACGGGGCCATGCCCAATATACATGCCTAGCGGATTGATTATATGGTTCAGATATACAGATACCATATGCCTTCCGTATCATAAACAAAGCCGCCGCAGATTCACTTCTGCGACGGCATATTTAATACCAGCTAATCTATTCTATTGCAAACTTCTCTTCAAACGTTCTATAATATGCTGCTCTTATAGACCTCTCCTCATTCCTCTATATCAGGCTCTCCGGCATTACCTGGTAATTAAGCTTCACCTTCCTGCCCCCATCCCAAAGATGCAGGTTCCTGTCAATCCGCTCATAAATCCGCAGGCAATACTCATTGGACGTGCCGTTTAGCATAACCAGATATTGGCTGGGATTATAACAGGTAAATAAATCCCCTTTCCTGAGGGACTTTCCGATGGCATCGTGGAGCTTCTCTGACGCGGTTTTTAAAAGCTCTCCGCCTGTATCCAGAGGCTTCCCCTTAGAATCCAGCAAAGTACAGCACAGCAGTACACTGGAAAAATCCACCCGCTCCGCCATACGGGCCAAAAGCCGGTAACAGTCGATAAAGGCCGGGTACGCACAGTAATAAGGCCCGTTAATCCTGTCCCTCTCATGAAGACTGTCTCTTATATCCTTTAGCGTATCGGATGTATAACGAATCTGTCCGCTCATGATACGGAACCGTTCCAGCATCTTCTCGGAAGGAGGCAGTCCCTGTTCCTCAAAATACTGTGAAACAGCTGTATCGTATACCTGCATGGCCTCCTTGAACCGCTTCATGGCAATGAGACAGTCAATTTTCATAATCTGGCATTCCTCATATGGATACAGCTCGCAGGCATAATTACATATCTCCAGAAGTCCGTTGTATTCCCGGTTTTTCTTCATGAGACTGCTGGCAACCCGCAGACAGCTGAAATAAAGCTCCTGATAGCGGACTCCCACCACTGATACCCATTTCTCACCTGCAAGCTGGGCCAGAAATTCCCCCTGATACAGACTACAGGCCCGTTTCAAGAGTGCCTCATCATGGTTGCGCAGGGCCACCTTTGCCGTATTCTCAAAATCCCTGGCATCAATGTACACCGGCAGTTCCCCGCCATCCCATCTGTAGATTCCTCCGTCTGTGCGGATATATTCCCGTGGCGGCAGCTCACTACCCTCCAAAAGTTTGCGGAGCCGGAATACCGTAGCCCGTAAACTCCCCGAAGGATTGGAGCATTCACCATTTCCGTAAAGCATATCCAGAAGCTCCTCCCTGTGTACGCCCTCCTCACCCGAATAAAGCAATATAAGAACCAGCTGCAGTACCTTTCCCGAAGGCCCTCCGGGAATCTGCAGGGGCTTTCTGTTATATTCCAGCATGATGCTTCCCATCATAAAAACGGTCAGGCCTTCCCTGTCTCTGGCCGGATAATATGTACCTTCCTCCTTCATTTGTATCCCCCTTGTGGCAAAGCGTTATTTAATATATAACACATTTTACTACAGATTCTTTTATTTTTCCATTATTTATCCTTCATAAACCAAAAATAGTAAGGAACCTCCACCAAAAGCATGACACTCCAGCCTATGGCACAGGCATATGCAACCCCCAAAAGTCCGATTCCGGGTGTCAGCAGGTATACAAATACCACTCGCAGGCTGGTCTGGACAAAGGTTCCCAACAGTGTCACGCTCATGTTTCCCATTCCCCTGAAAAATCCCTGAATCCCATTGGTAAATGCTGGAAACACATAAAATAACGCCATCAGTCCCAGATAACTACTGCCCAATGCCACAATTCCTTCATTTCCCGCCGTTACAAACAGCCCCATAAGCGGCCTTCTGAATAATGTGATGGTTATGCAGATAAACACCCAGTAACATGCTTCCAGCATAAGGCCTCTCCTGAATCCCTTCCTGATGCGTTCCTTCCTGCCCGCCCCTCTGTTCTGCGCCACAAATGTGGTAATTCCATGTGAAATGCTCTGCTCAGGGGTAAAGGCATAGTCATCAATACGATTGACCGCGTTGAAGGCCGCAATCATATCCACGCCCAGCGGATTGACAGCACCCTGAATCAACAGCTTTCCGATGGGCTGGCAGGATTGCTGCAAGGCTGTAATACTGCCGTAACGCAGTGTCTGCCTGAGAAGCTGCCTGTCCATGGTGAACTCTCCCCGTCTCAACTGCAGCATAGGAATTTTTCTGTATACATATATTATGCAGAGAACAGCTGAGGCCGCCTCCGCCACTACCGTGGTAACAGCAGAGCATACAATGCCAAATCCCAGCCCCCCAATAAAAATCAGATCCAAAACCGCGTTTAATATAGAAGAAAAAGCTAAAAACTTAAGTGGTGTTTTGGAATCACCCACACTTTTAAGGGCAGCCGATACCGCGTTATAAAAGTAAGTAAACGGCGCTCCAAGAAAAATAACAGACAGGTAAGAAGCCGCCTTGCCCAGTATCTCATCCGGCACTCCCAGTGCTCCCAGCAGAGATTCTGAGAAAAATCCTCCAAGTATGGCTATTATCACCGAAAAATAGCAGCCGAATATGACTGTTGTAGACATTTCCCGTTTTAGCTTTTCTTTCTGTCCTGCTCCATAGAACTCACTCATCAGCACAGACGCACCCATACAGATACCCGATATGCCGAGTATGACAATATTCATCACCGGACTGGCCGTACCTTCCGCTGCCAGCGCTTCCTTTCCTATGAATCTGCCGGCGATGATGGAGTCCACTGCATTGTAGGTGAGCTGGAACATATTTCCCAGAATCAGGGGAATGGAATAGTCCACCAGATGTTTCGTAATGCTGCCTTCTGTCATGTTAACTGCCGCCATATGGTACTCCTTCTGACACTCATTTTATATAAATACACTTACCGCCCAAAAGGCCCGGCAAGACCTTCTGAATCTTTTCAACCTTCTGCCGGGCCTGAATCTATAAAGAATGGATCGATAATGATATTCTGTTAATAACTGCGCAGCTTATCTTCATCATCCTCCGTGGTCTTATCAATGGAGCGAATCTCCACATCATATCCAAAATGATCGTCTACCTTCACATAAACCTTATCCCCCATCTTGCGGCCTCTTATGGCCTTGCCCAGGGGCGAATCAATACTGATTAATCCCTGAAGGGAATTACCTCTGACAGTAGTTACAAGTTTATAACGTTCCGTCTCATCATCATCAGGAATATAGACCTCCACTGTATCTCCCAGGCCCACTTCGCCTTCCCTGGAATTATCGGATATAATTCTGGCGGTTTTTATCATTTTCTCCAGATAGCGAATCCTGCTCTCATTCCTGTTCTTATCCTGCTTGGCTGCCTTATATTCAAAATTCTCACTTAAATCCCCATGGGCCCTGGCTTCCTTCACTGCCTCCAGGGCTTCCCTGCGGACCACTAATTTGCGGTATTCTATTTCTTCCTGCATTTTCTTTATGTCATTGGCTGTCAGATTATCATACATCCTATTATTCTAAGTCCTTTCTTTTCCGGTACCGCCGGAATCATTTTTAAAAATTCTCTCTCCGTCATGCTGTTAAGCCTTGCCTTGGGGCTACGGATATTTCCGGAGCTGTCCGCCGGCGCTTAAGTCATACACATTTCCGGGAGCCAGGTTTCCATAATCCACATGGGCAATATATGGATTGGCCTTATTATAATAAGCGGCAAAAATGCGCTCCACATCCTGGTTTGCCGTGGTCTTAAAACACTGGTCCACCATCGTCTGGGGCATCAGCCCTGTCACGGACAAGTCCACCTTATACCAGCTGCCTCCTGCTTCCACGTAAACAAACATGTGGTCCTTATCATTATCGTCCGGCGCACAGAAGCAGTTAAGGCCCATGGACCTGGCAAGCATCTGGTATGCCACGGAAATGCCTTCGCAGACAGCCTTATGATTCACCAGGCAGCCGTAGGCTGTGAAGGACAGATCTCCGGAAGTGTCCTCCCCGTTCACAAACCGGTTATACAATCCTGTATCATAGGTGCAGCCCGAGGCAATGTAAAGAGCCGCATGCTTTGCCCGTTCCAGTTCACTGACATCTCTCCACCGGTAGCTGTTCAGATAATCCCGGATCACCAGGGCCAGGGCATTGCGCCGCTGTTTATAGATATCGCTTCCCACATTTTCCTGATACAGGGCCACCTGGCCCAGCACCAGAAGGCTGTCGCCGTCCACAGCCATTTCCCCTGTTCCTATCTGGTCGCTTTCCCCGTACAATGCCTTGCACAAATCATCGGAAAGCCCAAAATAATTGTACAGCCCATAATTATAATCCTGGCGCAGGCGCCTTTCCATCACAGGTTCACCCTTTGCATTCCATCCCATGATAACGTCCACATATTGAAGCCCGGCCTGGTCCAGGTAGTCCTTCAGAGGGTAATTGGCATCATAGGATGCTTCCCATCCTCCAACTGTCCACGCTCCGTCCGGTCCCACCTGGTACCCGTCCGGCGTGACTGTGTCCGTCAGCATCCTGCCGTTTGCGTCAAAATAATACCATTTTCCATCCGTACTCTGCATCCATCCCCTGGCATAGGAACCGTCGTCTTTCTGGTATCTCCATGATCCGTCCGCCTGGGACCAGGCTCCCGCATACACAGGAGTGGTTAATAAAAAGGCTGCGGCGGATGCCGCTGCCAGCAGCCGTATCATTGACCGGCCTATATTTGAGTGCTTTATGCCCGGTTGTTTCATACCGGGTTCCATCATACCAGATTTCTTCATACCGGGTTTCTTCATACCAGGTTTCTCCATACCCGGTTTCTCCATACCCGGTTTCTCCGCTCCCTTCATGTCTGCCTGCCTCCTGCCGAATCGTCTTACCATAATCTGTCTCCTGCTTTTATAAATTATTTATTTTCCCTTTAGTTTCTTTATTGATTCTTTAGCGTGTGCTCAAACTTTGGCCACATTTTCCCTGTATAGTAATACTTGTAAGGCGATAGACCTTTTACTATACAGGAAAACACTTTTTCATACCTATGACCGGCAGCTCCCCTTCTGCCGGTCCCCTCCAAATGAAAGATAAGTTTACCGATTCAGGTAAACTTATTTTTTTATGCGCATATGCTATAAAGAAATCATTTTTACAGGAGACCATTATGGCCAACCAATCCGTCACTCCTGCTGACATCTTTGCTGATTTGCTGCGCTTTCGGGCCCCTGCCGCCATTGCCTGGGTCAGAGGCGGGGATGCCGCGCCTAACTTAAGCGGCCTGGTAAAATTCTACCAGACTCCTTACAGTGGTGTGCTGGTGGAAGCCGAAATCTTCAATCTGCCCAACAAACAGGAACCCGGCTCCACAGACTTTTATGCCATGCACATCCACCAGAACGGTGATTGCTCTGATGACTTCACCAAAACAGGGGACCACTACAATCCGTCCGGCGAACCTCATCCGGACCACGCAGGCGACCTGCTTCCCCTTCTTGGAAACGAAGGTTATGCCTGGCTTTCCTTCTATGACAAGCGCTTCTCCACAGATGACATTATCGGCAGGTCCATCGTCATTCACAGTCATGCCGACGACTTTACATCCCAGCCCTCCGGAAACTCCGGGACCAAAATCGGATGTGGTGTCATTGAAAAAGCGGATTATCTAAAAGTATAGCACAATGGCAGGAAAATATCATCCCCGCAGTTTTCACAAAAACATCCGGGATAAACATTCAGGAAATACGGCAGAACAAATTAAAAGCAGAAAGTACCGGATACCGCCATTAATACGTGCGGAATCCGGCACCCTCCAGGATATCCAGGTCCCGGAATACAGCAGCTGCCGCTGTCTCGTACTCTTCCAGTCTCTGGGATTTCTTTATTCTCTTAATATATTTTCCATTGTCAGAAAAGATTTGAATCATACAAGCCCACAATTCCTTCATTTTAAACAGGACGTTTCTGTCTCCGGACATGATTTGGCGGTAGCCCTCGTATATCATCTGGTGGAATCGCTTTAAGGTTTCTTTGTCAGTTCCCGGACCACCGGAATTCCTCCCTGCCGCAATCCTGTCCAGCAGTCCGGGATTGGATATGATCCCGCGGCCCAGCATTACTCTATCCAATTCCGGATAATCTCCGCATAATGTCTCATAGTCAGATATAGTAAATATATCCCCATTATAGCACACCGGTGACCGGCTGCCGTCAAACCCGCCGCGAAATGCCGGCATATTTGGGGTATTCTTATAATAATCCGTGCGGACTCTGGGATGAAGGATTAATTCCTTCAGCGGATACCGGTTATAAATTTCTAAAAGTCCCGTGAATTCATCCGGCGATATCAGCCCCAGCCTGGTTTTCACAGACACCTCCATGCCCATCTCATCCATCTTCCCGCACACCTCGTCCAGAAACCGGTCCAGGCTGTCCGGCCGCCCCAGGAAACCGGCCCCCTTGTGTTTGGATACCACGGTGCCTGATGGACAGCCCAGATTCAGGTTTATCTCAGAATATCCGTACTCCTGTAATTCCTTTGCTGTCCGTATAAAATCCCCTGCCTGATTTGTGAGTATCTGCGGGACAACGTACATACCCTGGTTGTGTTCCGGCAGGATGTCGTTTAACTCCCTGAAGCTTAGTTTGCTGTTGGCCTTTGGAGACAGGAATGGGGTGAAGTACTTGTCCATGGCATGATAGCAGGCATGGTATGCATTGCGGTATATATAGCCGGTAAGGCCTTCCATGGGCGCTAAATAATATTTCATAGACGGATTATCCCTCTCATTCATTTTTATTGCTGTTCTCTGTTTTGTAAATCATTTTCCGTAGAACCTGTTAAATCCATTTTAACTCCATACCTTCCCTGCAAAATATGATTTGGAGACCAAACAAATATTGATATCTTTCTGAGTGTAAAAATTGCATTATCTTTTCTCTATCATTCTGAATAGCCTCTTCACTTGACCACCAACCTTTACATTCAATAATCAAAATATTATTTTCGTTATTTCCCCGTTTATGTAAAATCAAATCCGGATAACAGCCATTAGGCCAGCCCGGCAGCCGCTTAATCATATCAATATCCCGATTATATTCCGCATCTAAATCATATTTTTTTAGAAAGCTGTTTGATTCTATATATTTATTTAAGTATGTACCAAATCTAAAACAAATACTGCGTTCATGGGCATGGACATCTAAGTATGTCTTATCACTAATCAGACTGCTATCCACTAAATATAACTCATTTCCAGCTTTTTTTAGGCACTTGATAATTTCTTCTTTCAACTTTTCCTTAAAATCTATTTTATATATTTCTCTGTGGTCCTCACCGTATTCACACATAATTTCCTCATTTCTAACGGCAGGTATCGTTAGCCGCTGTATCTGCAAACAGCTGGACAGAGATAAATAACCAACAACCAGCCTAAGTTACTCCTCTTCAAAAACAGAACCCCCAGGAAGCTGCAACTCCCTGAGGGTTCGTCTGTGCATCATTGGAACACATTCGCTTTTCTCTGCTGTGATTATATTACGCCATATAATTAAAAATGTCAATATGCTGTTGACTCTTTCCAGCAGGAAGGAGGTACTCACATGGACAACATAATAGCTTTCCTTATCTCAGTCTTGGCAGGTATCGTTGGCCACTTTATCTGCAAATAGCTAGACCGGAATAAATAGCAACAGCTAGCCTAGGTTATCCCAACCACCAAGTATTTCCTATATCTTCAAAAAGCCTTATTCCGTAAGCGTTATATTAGAATTTCCCAGCTTTAGAGGCTTCCTCAATAGAAACAGGAAACCTTGATTTTTAGCCATTCTTTTATCAAAAGTATAGGAATATTCAAGAAGTAAACGACATTTCTACACCTTTTTATACACCGTTTCACCCTGTAGTACATTATTCGAATTATCAAGGATCTTTTCTCCATTTGAATCCTGAAGAGGGTCAAGAAACGAATATCGCTCCGGATAATCGGCAAATGCTGTTCCCACAATCTGCGTCCCGTCTGCTCTGTGAGCCGTATAACCTCTTAGCAGAGTTTCTTCTGTCACAGTATCCCCAGTCAAATCTATGAGGGTTCTGCCGCTGTAAACGACTTTATTTGTAGCCATTTAAGCCTCCCTCCTACCCGATAGTTACCGTAGTACCTCCAGCGGGATTCTCGCTTTCGTTATATGGGATTGCTTTGACTGTAACCTGCGATAAGTAGTTATATCCTTCCTCAGAATTCGGAAGCACTGTCTGCTCCTTTGTAGAAGGTGTAACTGTCTTTGCCTGTGGTTTGGCATCTTCCGTACCTGACATAGAACCTTCTACACCAAGCAGAGTAATACCCTCTCGAATATTATCCGGAATGATTTTCTCTTTTTCTGCTGCCGAAATCCCAACTTTACCAGAACCATCGTGATGTCCCTGCGGAATGGTGTACTCTTCATCCTTTGAAGAAATTGTACCTGTCACAGCTCCGTTATTCTTCATGGTTCCCGTCAGTTTCTGACCTCGTACATACGCGGTCTTTCCCTGAAGAATTTCAGCAACAGCGGCTGTTGCATCAGAAGAATCTACGTCATATTCACAAGTACCTGTGATCGGGCTCCCTCCTTTGTCATGGGCGGTAAAGCCGGAAAGAATCTTATCAGCGGTTACGGTATCGCCGGTCAGGTCGATCAGTGTCTCTCCACCATAGATTACTTTGTTAATAGCCATATTCTCTCATCCTCTCTTTTGGAAATAAAAAAAAGAACGGTTTCACGCTCTGTCCGCTTGCTACTCATCTTTATTTGCCTGCTTAATGATCTGATTTACATAGGTACTGAGACCGGCCATTAAAATTCCCTGAACAATTGCGATAAATATAGCCATTGCAATCTCCTGACCACTCCCTAATGGAGAAGTGGCCAAAACCCAGATTCCGCAAAGGACGATGCCGCCGGCACCGAGGATCAACGGAATATACTTGTCCTTGATTGCCTGAGTCTGCTTCAGACCCATACCGCAGAAGTAAAGGACAATCGCCACAACGATTAACTCAGGCTGCACATAGTTCATAATCTGTTCCATCATTTTAATTCCTCCTACTGATTTTCTTGAATATAGGTTGATTTGTGAATGGGCAACTTATTGATCTCCTGCATGACTTTCTTAGCTGAGCCATTTCCGCCCATCTCTTCATAGGGCTTGTAGAGATAATCGTGCAGATTTTCATATTCGTCCTGCGTGATCCATCCCCGCTCGATGTAGGACATTCCCAGATAGATAATTCTATCGTGAGCAAGACCAATCAGCATCTGCGTCCTCACATCTTTTTTCTCACTTTTCTTCTGGATATACGCCCAAAAACCAGAAGAGGCGACGACTGCACACACAATCGTCACCACCATTTGAAACCATGGTTCCATTTTAGTATCCTCCATAACTATTTGATTTTATCGGTTATGATCATCCTTTTGCTGATGATTGTAATCGACTTTTCAAATAAATCTTCATAGAGACCTATCAAATTTTTTCTTTGTTCCTTCGACAAAAGTTTGTAAAAGCTTCCCATCCAGCCCCGAAACATATTCTCTACATTTTCATACGTTATCTCCTCGTTTTTCACTTTGACGGCGAGTTTCTTGAGCTTTCTGCGCATCGTAGTAACCCGCTTCGGATTGATTCGCTTAATTACCTTTCCGGAATCTGTTAAACTGTATTTTATTTGCAGAAATTTGTACGTGCTGGAAATCTTCACAATTCGAGTTTTCTTCTTATTGATATGGATTCCATATTCTTCTGCAATTTGATGAATATGATCTAGCAGATCAAAGAGTTCTTCTTTACTCGGATTCATGATATACCAGTCATCCATGTATCTTCCATAAAACTTCTGGCTTCTTACATATTTGACGTAATTATCAATCCGATACGGATAATAAATCCCGATGACTTGTGATAGCTGGTCTCCAATATTAACCGACTTCTCCATCCACTTTTCGCCTGTCAGCTTTGACTCTGGAATGTTCCTATAATCTAACTTGTTGAAAGTGTCAGACATACATGTGGCATATTCCTCGTCCGTCATGTAAGAAACATCGATTTTAAATCCGTCAAAAATCTGTGTTAGCAACCAGTCAATGAATTCGTCATCATCGAACAGCTTTAACAATTCCCGTTTGGCAATTTCATGAATGATATTATCGTAAAACTTGGAAAAGTCTCCGAACAATATCCATCCTTCATTTCCATACAACCGATAGTATTTACGGAGATGAACTTCGAACCTGTCCCGCTGGTGGGAGATACCTCTTCCTTTAATCGAGGCGCAATTATCGTAGATAATATGCTTCTTCACTTCCGGAAGCAAGACTTCATCGCATAAGACATGCCGAATAATGCGATCCCGAATTTGAATACTAGTAATAGGTCTTACTCGGCCTCTCTCAAACAGCGTGAATTCCTGTGTCGGTCCATTTTGAAGGGTCCGATTCATCAGATCATCTTGAATGGAAAAGATATAACGAAGAAAATTCAGCATGAATTTCTGGGTAGTCTCCTTCCATTTGCTGGTTTTGACAGAAACCTTGTAAGCCCTATACAAGTTGTTGGCGTCACAGATAATCTCCTCATAGTTCATAAATCATTCACCGTGATAGCAATACTTACCGTAGTAAATTGCGTCCGGCTTTGCTATTTATCCATTCGGAAAGGACAATGTCTCCTTCTCTGTTGGTTAGGCAGAGAATCCGGACGAACTCCATTAGAGTTCGAAGCGTTGTTGTAGTTCGTATTGCCATTGTTGTTCACATTAGCGAAATTAGCCGAAGAAACGACGCATAATTAGACATTACCCTCTTAACTGTGACTTGATTCGGTTATCTCGTTGACGCCACTTCTTTATCAATCCGATTTCTCGGTCGATAGCTTTAACATAGCGACTGTAGAGATTAACGTCCACTTCAAATATCTCAACGATTCGTTGCAGCTCTTTTAAAAGCTGCTCGCAGTTTACTATGGCTGTATTCTGATAATCTCTTCTTTGTTCATACTCGTGTAGCGTAGTTGGATAGATAGAGTTTGCTGCTCGAACATTACTGGTCAGCATAGAAGCCAACTGATCAATACGATTTTTGTAGTTCAGCATCAAATATCTATACCTTGAAAAATCTTCTTTCGCATCCTTTCCGTGAGCATATCTTACTCGGACAAGCTGATCCAAGTCTTTTACTCCGAAACTACGCTGCATGAAATCAATCAACATATCATGTAATTCGATGGAATATGTAATTGCTTCGAATTTAGATTCAGTCCGATCACTCACAAGAACACTCATGCATAATCCTTGTCTGTGATCTCTTTGAATTCTTCTTCCGTAATCCAGTTCTTTTTCACTGCATTCCGAACCCGTACTTCATTCCACATACCCAAATTGTAGTAGCGTTTTACCTTGCCGTAATTCTTGCTATGTTCCATAACTGTTTCCTCCTTTTATAGTTCGATTTCAGACATCATGGCAACATATTCGATATCCGACTGCATTTTAACAAAGGCCAGCTCGGTTTCTGGAACATCCCGCAAGACAAACCAATATTTGTCATTGACCTTGATAATCTGGACAAGTTCCATGTTCATGTGAACTTCATCCTTTTCACCATCGTTGATTGTTACGATCGAACAATTTCCGTCAAAAACGGACTCATCGATTTCCGATGAAGATATAAAGTTATTACCGTTCAACCTCAAATTATCAAGAACAGTTCCATCGGACAGAGTAATCTTATAAATCTTATCATCCATTTTGATTCACACCTTTCATTTAGATTCTTCTTATTTTATAGCACAGATTGTTGTCACCTGCGTACGGTTTTCGTGGGGGCACAGGGCCCCCGGATTCAGACTAACCAATAGCGAAGACCGGACGAACCCCATAAGAGTCCGAAGCGTGGTAGTAGTTCGGAGGGCCAACGTAGAGCACAGCAGCGAAATAAGCCGAAGAAACGACGTCTCTGAGCCAGAACGTTGCGCGATTGGAAATCAGCTTCGGAACGACTGAAAACAGAGCAAGCTGGGTTTTACTAATGGTGTATCTATTCGGAATAATTGTTCCATTTCCAGACGGAGCAAAAACATGTGAACCGTACATCATAATCTCATTAGGAAGTTCCAAGGTCGAATCATACCACGAGCCGCCAGACGGATATCCATTCGTTACAGCATTTGTCAAATGTTCACGATGCGTAAGAATCAGATTGCCGAAGGCACTCGCTGCCAGAGTTTTCGCCTGACTCAGATTCTCCTTATACATTTTAGAACCAACATAGCCACCAGTTGTAATGTTGGTCTCGTTCATCTGTGCGTTGTAAAGAGGTTTATCCGGCATGATAACCAGATGGGGCTTGGTGAAAGCCGTATCGCCGCAATTATACCAGTAATCGAAATCCACGATTCTCCATGTATAGCTGCCGATAGACCAGTAATCTCCAAGGAAAAATCCTTTGAAGGTTCCGTTCTTGATATTTGCCTTCTGGTCTTCTGTAATAACGCTCCCCAGATTTTTTCCTCTGTAAATCATGCGGCGCTGCTCCTTCGGAACAAAAGCGTCCAGAATTGCAAAGAGTGCATCGTCCGCACCAATCGCTTTGTTCCCTGCTGCGGTGCCAATCAATAACTTATCATCCGCAGACAACGTATTGATTTGCGTAAGTTCCGACAGATTGACACCGGAAATGAAATCCTGAGAACTGGTAAGCCCAATCAAGGATTTAATAAAATCAGTCACCATAATTGTTTTGGTTCCATTGTTACCATCAATCAAGACGATGTTGCTTTCATCTAGTGTCTGGACCTTCTGATAATCCGTAATTTTCATCTCGATATGTCCTCCTTTTACCTAATACAAAAAATAACGCGGCCATCAATTGGCTGTCCGTTGCTATCCAGAATTAAGGAGCTGGAATATGCACGCGCCACAATCGGGTCCACGTTACTGTCAATGATAGTTCCTTCTGATGAATCGAGAAGATTATCGTAGTTCTCGTATCCATTGTCATAAAGATTGTTGTATACGGTGAATTCCGTCCGAATCCCCTCTACAATTTCTTCAAGAATTGATGTCCTTTTTTGTAACTCTAATATCTGGTTTGCCAGATTTGCTTCTACATCCTCCGAAAGAGTATCCTTCAACTGCTGGAACCACTCATCAAACAATGCCTGAGCATTTTCTCTCCATGCAGCCATTTCAGATGTATTATTGTTTGTGTACTCGTTAAACCAGGTCGCCCATAACTGTTTCCAGTAAGCACTTGTTTCCTGCATATCTGCCGTTTGAGCAGCATACCAGTCGTTCCATTGTTTTTCCCATGCCAGATAAGATTTCTGTATTTCTTCCGTCTGGGCGTTGAACCATTTTGACCACTGGTCTTTCCAGAAAGCATTTGTCGCTTCCATATCAGATGTCTCTTTTTCATAAAATGCATCCCACTGGTCTTTCCACTGAGCAACCAAGGCGTCAATGGACATTTTCTCCAGTGGAGCTGTTACGAACGGACACTCCGATGTGCCAACAGCATTGTTGATATTTGCCTGACGGATGGATGTAACTCCAGAATTTACCCGAATATAGGCTAATGGATACTGCCAACGGTCGGTCGTGCTAATCATTGTTGGTTTCGCTGGATTAGTAGCTGGCGTACCTTTGATGATTTTAATCGCATTTGCACGAACGGATTCACGAGCATCTACTTCCAAAACAACCGCATCAATCCGATTTAGAATAACTTCCGACTGTGGTACAGTCAAAGGAAGCAAGGCGTCATTCAACGTCCATGTATGATTAAACCAAGCTCGGCCAATTCCGACATTCACCATCATGCCAGTAGACTCTTTCACCATCATAGCAGTCCCAACATGCTGCAAAATGCCGTCACGTATGATCCCGTCAAAAATGCTTGACATTTGAATGGCATCGTATCTCCGATCTTTATTCTTTGAGTTATAGAACCCATAAGTGACACTCATTTTTCTTCACCCCTTTCCTGCTATTCTACGGTAACGAATGTCGGATACGAGTCGAGTCCTTCTTTGCTCTGAGAGCGAATGAATTCCGTTACCCGAGCTTTCCCCTCAATTCCGTATTCATTCACAATCTGTACCATATCGCCTAAGAAGAAATCCTCTCCATATCGGTACATCCTCGTTGATTCAACCTTTCCCTCAAAGGATTTGGTTGCGATGTTCTCAGCCAGATTCTCTAAACCTCTTTGAGAAAGCTGTGCATTATACTCAGTGTCCGTCAAGGTTTCATTATCCACGGTCGAAGAAACATCCCTAGCATCCGTATAAAGCTCCCTTCGATTCAAACCTGTTCCGGCACCAGATGCACAAGCCACGGTTGTAGTCCTCCGATCAGCTCCTTCCCCCTCTCCGGCAACCAAAGTAACTGTTTTTAAAGTCTTCTTTGATTCCAGATAATTGGTATTGATTACATTCTCAAATTTTGGAGAAAAGATGACATATGGATTCGTAAACTGGTCGTAAGAACGATCTGCGCCTGCATAGAGCTTAAAGACGAACTTGTTATCATCGGACAGCTTGATTCGGAAACCGACATTCTTGGAATCGCACAGCTTTTTAATGGCATCATACAGATTGTCTCCGGTAAACTGTGCATCTACCGTCAGTCCGGTAATCGCCGGGTCCGTGGATGCCTCGAATATCAGTCCTTCTACCTTTCGGGAAGCATCGGAAGGATTGATGATATTCTCATCCAGCAGCTTTTTGATTCCATTTTGAAAGTTTCCGCTCAGAATCGTTTGCTTCCAAATAATGCGGCGCTCCAGAATGGATTCCAATGACCTTCCAGTGACCGTAAAGTGGTTTCCGTTTTCGGCATCAGACTCAATCTTTCTGTCCTCGACAATCATGGTCTGGTCGGATTCTTTCAGCCAGAGATAGTAGTCGTCTTTCAGGATTTCAAGAACAGAATCGTTAATGCTTGTATATACCTCGAAATCTCCATAGGCAGAATACCGCTCCGTCCATATCAGAGACTCAAAGGTATCAAGCACAGAAAGCATTTTCAGAGAAGTGTCCAGAACAATCAATTCCATAACTATACCCCCTCAAACGCTGTTCTGTTTTCAATCTTAAACTGCACATTGGTCGTTCCTTCTTCCACCACATAAGCGAAAATATTATCGCCTTTGGATAGCTGAAACCAGTCAGAATCTTTATCAAGGCAGTTTAAAATATTGGTGTAGATACCGTTTCGAAGAAGCGTAATTGATTTATCCCCTTTAATGGTGGAGATAATGATTTCATCGCCGGCAACCATTCCAGAACCGGTTAGCTGCTCCAATTTATCTGTATCAATACGCATTACCTCTCTCGTCCCGGTATTGTAAATCGTGATATTTCTCACATTTCCGATGGCATGAATGGTAATCACAACCCCGATCTCGGCATCACCGGAGTAATATACCGTCTGCTCGGTTTCATTCTTAATCTCGCCAAATTCAATCAAGGACTCGGTTAAAGATTCATTCGAAAAAGCGAACTCAAACAGAGGTTCCACTCCATAGAAGATAGTGGTATTAGTTCCATCCGGACCAGCAGAATAAAAATAAGGATCAGGACACACGATGGAAATCTGCGTCGTCTCATCGCTGCTGAAAATATCTGGTTCATTTGATTCCACATAACCATAAGTCTCACAAATACGATTATCTGTCTCTATGAGAAGCGTTACTTTCTTCTTTATCGGAAAGTATTTGTAGGAGTCATGTCTTGTGTCTTCAATCTGAGGATTAAACATCAGTTTCAGAGACATAACAATATTTCTGGAATTTACTCTTGCCGAGTTATACAGCGATCCGTCATTCGTAGAGATTTCTGTCGTGTTAATATCTGCTTTGCTCGGTCCCAATCCGCTGATAGATTGAACGGCGAACCCGGATTCCTCCGGGAACGCTAATTCAAATCTTTTTGATTCGCCCAAATAATTAGTTACAGTTACTGCTCTAATCATGTGTTACCCACCAGCCCTTTCATCGCCGAAAATTGATTCTTTGTCTGCCGATAAATATCAATTCTCGACAGAGCCTTAGGCGAATAATTGTTTTGCGTGAATTGATAGGTATTTCCTGTAGGAGAACTTTCTCCATTTTGAACTTCTATCTCGGAAACTCGGTCATTCATCCCAGTGCTGACAGATAATGCCTGATTTCTGCTAAACAAAGTATTCAACCTTCCGCTCCCTGCTTCTACGGCGGATAGGTCAAGAACCGGTCGAATGGTAGGCTGAACATCCATGTCTGCATCTACATAGTCTGCAATCCTGGAAATGATATCATTCAATCCATCAATAGAAGATCTGGCAATTTCCCGTCCAGCCTTTCCAGCCTTGGATACATTATCAATCAACGCATTTATGAAACCGACTCCTGCAAAGTTACCGATTCCGTAAAAGCGTTTAGAAGGAGAATGCTCGTCCAATTCGTCTTCCGCTGCTTCAGCGGCTGCGGCTGCCATGGCTCTTGCTTTTGCTTCCGCTTTCCAAGTATTTTCGCTGATACCATCACAGAAACCATCGACCAAGTATGAACCGGCAGATTTGAACTGACTATAATAGTCTTTGATGGCGGTTACAGAGCCACTCAGCGTAGTTGTAAAAGCTGTTCGGAGTTCACTATCTTTGCTTCTCACACCGGCGATAAATTTAACCATGCACTCTCTACCAGTCGAGGTAAACTCCGCATATTTATTTTTAATCACCGTAAGACAAGCGCTGATAATGTTTGTAAACGCCAGCCTCGCACTACTGTCCTGCGATCTGACACCGGCAATAAGCTTCACCATCGTCTGGGTTCCGGTTGACGTAAATTCCCCGTACTTATTTCGTATTACAGTCAAACAACCGCTAACGATATTGGTAAAGGTTGTTCTGGAAGAACTATCCTGAGACCGTACACCGGCGATAAATTTAACCATAAGCGTGGAACCGCTGGTTTGGAACTCGCCTTGTTTTCCGTTGATCGCCGTCAAGACAGTCTGAACCAGCGTAGTGAATGTCGTTGTCAGTTCGGATTTCTTCGCATTTGCACCATTGATGAAGGACGACAACATACTTGAAGCCGCGGCTGTTACTTTCGATTCTGCATTATTGAATGCATTGATAAATCCGGTTACACCGGTTTCACCAAGCGTTGTCAACGCAGAGCTGAAGGAAGTCATACCGCTTGTATCCAGACCAACCATCCCATTTGCCATACCGACAAGCCGGTTTGTCTGGGTGATCACTCCGGACAACAACGTCGTATCAATACCACTGATGCTGTTGTAATAATTACTGAAATGGGAACCGAACGATGCCATATCACTACCAAAACTGGCAAGTGTCATATCATCGGAGAACCATCCGCCTTCTTTTGGAAGACTTTTCTGAAGCTCAACAATGGATGTAGCAGCATTGGTTGTAGTGGTAACGATGTTCGCATCCACATCTTTCATATAGTCGGAATATTGTGCGAAGCTCTTACCAAAGGAAACCAAACTTGTGCCAAAGGCGGCAATATCATTGTCTCCGGTAAACCAGCTTACCAATCCACCCGTATTCGGTAACGTATTCGCCAACTCAACTACTGCTTTGCCAGCCGTTGCGGAATTTGTAACGGCCTCCACATCAATACCTGCAATTGCGTCAGAGTAGGATTTCATCGCTCTGCCAAATGGCACCAACTTCTCCCCGAACGTGTCCATGTCGTTCTCTCCCGTAAAGAAGCCCACGACACCGCCACTGTTGGGAACAGTATTTGCTAATTCGATTAAAGCCTTTCCCGCAGTAGCAGATTCCACGATTACATTCGCATCCAAACCTCTTACCGCCTGAGAGAACAGCATCATCGCCTCGCCAAACGGTACAAGCTGCTCGCCAAACGCATCCATATCATTTTCGCCAACAAAGAAACCTACCACGCCTCCAGAATTCGGAATTGTGGTTGCCATTTCAGCCATAGCCTTTCCTGCGGTAGCAGCATTCGTTACAGTATCTACATCCAGTCCTCTTACGGCATTTGCAAACCCCATCATTGCTTCGCCAAATGGAATAAGCTGGGCGCCGAAAGCACTCATATCGTTCTCTCCCGTAAAGAAGCCGATGACTCCTCCGGAATTCGGAAGGGTTGCCGCCATCTCCGCAAGTGTCCTTCCCGCCGTAGCCGCATTTGCCACCAATTCCCCGTCCATACCAGCAATGGCGATAGAGAAATCTCGCATCGCTTCACCGAATGGAACGAGTTGAGTAGCAAAGTCGCTCAGAGAAGATCCTCCTGTAATCCAGGAAGTCAATCCGTTCAAAATATCGGCAGCGGTCAGAATAAGAATTGTTTCTGCCAATGCTTTTACGCCGTCCAGCATAGAGGGATCAAGCTGTGTAGCACCCTCGATAAATGGCTGCACATTCGTCATAAACGCAGAAAGATCTGAACCAATTTGAGGGAATTGACTTGAAACTCCAGACATGAAACCGCCGACAATTCCGCCAACAAATTGACCGATAGCCGTACCAATTCCCTGAAGAAGATTTCCGCCCTCACCGATAAGCCATTCCAACCCAGGAATCTGAGCCAGAGCGCCGACAGCCGCCAGAACCAATGCCAACTCCGCAATGACTGCACCCATTCCGAGAACACCAACCATAGCCCCAGGTACCAAGGAAGCAACAGCACTGAGAGCAAGCATAATTGCTGAGAGCAAACCAATTCCAGCGATTCCTTTGATGAGTACATTCACATCAATGCCACTCAAGGCGTCGATTACCCCGTCAAAGAAAGCCATCAGTAACTCTACGCCAGCTTTAATCAATTCCGGTAGTTTCGTTGTGATAGCCTGAATAATCCCAATCAGAATATCGAATAACTGCTCCACGATGGTCGGTGTGTGTTCGACCAGAGCCGAAAGGACACTGTCGATCAGGACAAATAGCCCGTCCACAACTGCTGGTACAGCCGTAACCAAAGCATCGACTGCGGCAAGAACCAATACTGTAAATGCCTCGGCAATAGCTGGCCCGCCATTTGCGATTACTCCAGCAAGAGAAAGGATTCCTTCCCCGATAGATTCGAACAGCAACGGAATCAAACTGAGAATACTGGATACTGCCACTACTAGAGATGCTGCTCCCGCCGCTCCAGATACTGCCAAAGCAGAAAGTCCAGTGGAAAATGCGAGAATGCCAGCACCTGCGGCCAGACATCCTACTCCCAACACAGCAATGGCGGCCGAAAGTCCTAAAATAGCTGGGGTCAATGGCCCTAATGCCACTCCTGCGACACCGAGAACCGTGAAAGAACCTGCCAGTGCCACCAACCCTTTGGCGATGCTCTCCCAAGACATATTCCCCAATGACTTGAGAACCGGGGTAAATATCGCCAATGCAGCGGACACGGTAAGAACCGCTGCCGCACCCGGAAGTGCAGTTTTCATTGCGTTGAGTGCCACAACAAGAATGGTCATGGAACCTGCAAGGGTTACCAGTCCTCTGGCGATTTCATCCCAGGACATTCCGCCCATATTTCGGACTGCTTCGCCGATAATGAGTAATGCTGCACCGACCTCTACCATTCCAGTCGCTTTCGACACCATTCCTTTTGGAAGTAGATTCATCGCAACTGTCACGGCCGCCAGAGAACCGGCCATCGTGGTAAGACCTCGTCCAATCTCTCCCCAAGTCAGGTTCCCCATCTTTTTCACTGCTTCTCCAAACACGAGCATGGCTGCTCCAAGAATCGTCATCGCTGTAGCGGTGGAAACTACATGCTTCGCGTTAGCCGTAACTTTGGTGAATACCGCCAGTTCGGTAAGAACCACGGCAACCGCAGATAGTCCTTGAATCAGGTTTGAAGTGTCCAGATCTCCAAATGCCTTAACCGCATCCGCCAGAATATTGATGGACGCTGCAAGAAGAACCAATCCGGTTCCTTTCAGAACACCCATTCCATCCAAATCTGTAGCCTTCAGGAACAACGCCAGTTCTGTGCAAAGAACGCCGACTCCGATTAGACCTTTAGCCAAAGAGCCCACATCCAAAGCTCCTAAATCTTCAACTGCTCCTACAAGAACTCGAATCGCTGCCGCAAATACTACCAAACCGGCAGAACCTTTTATCAGCCCCTTCGATGTTTTGGAAAGCGCTGTTGCAGACGCTACCAGAATAGCAGATAACCCAGCAACACCGACCAATCCTTTCAGAAGCTCGTCCCAATCCAAACCAGATAGTTTCTGAACTGCGCCTGCAAGAATAAGAACGGCAGTAGACATCCCAATCATCGCAATGGTCAACTGTCCCATTCCTTTGATTGCTGCTCCGTTCATTATCTTTTCAAAGATGGCCATTGAACCAAGCAGTTCAACAAACAGAACACTCAAAGCCCCCAAGGACGCATTTAGCTTCTCGGAATCAACCAGAGACAATGCCACAATCGCTGCGGTCAGGATTGCCATAGCGCCGGCAATTTTCAGAAGAGTCCCGGCCTTTAGACTCGACTGCCATGCTTCGAGGCTCCCCTTAACTCCATCCAAAATATCTTTGAACGAACCAAGAATTCCGCCGCCATTTTCTGTGATCTCCGATAAAGAGTCAATGAATTTTTTCACTCCAATCAGAATTGCAGAAAACAATCCCGTATTGATTAAGTCCAAAATCGGATCGAAACTCGCTGTATCAAATGCTGTAAGAATTGCTTCTCCAAGGTTTCCAAACGCATTTGCGACAATGGAACCCAGCTTCGATAAAACAGGCGCTACCTTCTCGACAATCCCAATAATTCCTTCAAATGCCTTCTTTACCAACTCTCCTAATTTTACAAACGGTTCAAACCGAGTCTGTACCTTATCCGCAAAATTATCGAGACCACTGGTATCAACATTCGCAAACTCGCTGAACGCATCGGCAACTGTTTTTACAAAAGTCTTTATTCCATCCGCAATTGGTTTCAGGAAATTCCCGATTCCTTCGATAGCTTTGTTAAAGGCATCAGACGATTTAATAGCTTCATCAATACCAACAATGAAATCTCCAACGCTGGCTGTAAACCCAAGAATTCCATCTCCGGCCGGAGCCACATAACCAATCAAATCTGCAAATCCACCAACAAGCGCTTTGACACCTTGAAGTCCAATATCAAATAAAGCGAATACCCCTTTGAATGTTCTCTTCAGGTTATTCGCTGTTTCTTCGCCCATTTTGAATTTTTCTGTTAGTTCCTGTAATCCTACAGTGAGATTGTAAAGCTGTTCTCCAGTCATCGGCGGAAAGACTTCTCTAAACGCTTCTTTAACTGGCTTTATAATGCTTAAAACACCCTCGAAAGCATTCCTTACTGCTTCAATCAACGCAGTTCGTCCGCCAAGATCTTTCCAATCCTGCAACATCTTATTTCTCGCTTCGGCAGAAGCATTTACCATGTTGCCAAGGGCGTTGCTAACCTCAGTTAAAAGTTCTTTTGCCTCTTCGAAATCACCAATGATGATTTCCCAACTCTGAGTCCAACCAGACTGAACAGATTCTTTCAAGGTGTCCCATAACTGCGTGAATGTCTTTACCTTGGTAGCTGCATCCAATGCTGTCTGAGCCAGTTTTGTAATCTCTTTAGCTTGTTCTTCCGTATATCCCTGAGCGATAAGATCTGCTTCCGAGTAAGCTCCAGACAACTGTGTCAGAGTTTCGGTCAACACCTCTGTTGTCAGCCATCCACCTTCGGTCAGAGAAGCTCTGAATGAACCATACTGTTCAATCATCGCGTCCATGTTGGTTCCGAAATGTTCTGCGGTTCGAGTTAAGGCATCTTGAAATAGCTGACCGCCCATTCCAGCATTTACAACGGAATTCCAATCTTGCAAACTAACCTTGCCCGCTGCAATCGCCTGCGAAAGCTGATACATGGCGGTACTGGCCTGATAAGCATTAGAACCCGAAGCTGCTGCTAAGTTGGCAATACCTTTGATTGACGTTACTGATTTATCCAAGTCAACACCGGCAGCCGTGAAAGTACCAATGTTACGGGTCATTTCCGTAAAATTGTAAATCGTCTGATCAGCGTATTTGTTCAACTCATCAAGAGCAGCATTTACCTGGTCAATGGTTGTCCCCTTGCTCTGTGTATTGGCAAGAATGGTCTGAACTGCATTGATCTGTGTTTCATACTCCTGAAATCCAGTCTTAATCGGATCGATTGTCAGTGCAGAAACAATATTTTTACCAGCATTTAACGCTGAATTTGTGATGTTCGCCAGAGCCGTAACTGCCATGACTTCCAACGCCGAAAATCGCATCTTTACTGTTTCGACCGCATTGGAAAGCGGAGTCATATTGCAATTTTTTGCTGCGGCATTAACGTCATCCAATCCTTTGGAGGCACCTTTTAAGTTTAAGCTTTTTTCGAGCTTTTCAATTGAAGATATACTGGTCTGAACATTCTGCTCAAACTGTTTGTTATCGAATCGCATTTCAACGACTCTTTCATCAATCGTCTTACTCATAGCTTAGTAACCTCCTTCCATGCGTTATTTGCAATTTCGTCAAAAATAGGCTGGATAGCAGGATTGATGTAATCTCGCCCCTGTACCCAGCCGCCGTTTCGAGTTCCGTGTCCATACTGCAAAATAACAGCGATTGGAACTCCATTTTGAACATTTGAATTATGAAATGAAATTGTAACCGAACCTTTCCGATTCTCAATTTCGTAATACCAGGAATTCGCCGTCTCCCCAGAATCCACTGGTGTTGCAGACGCAAGGGCGGCTACTCCCTCTTTACCAAACTTGTCCAGGTCTCCGATGTGAACCGCTTCTTTTGCTCTCTCCAGAAAGCGTGTCAACTTGGAGAAGTCACCCTTTTGTCTGAAACTTATCATCGTGTATCCTCTTTAAATTCGAGTTGCGTAATCCAGTGAGATCCATCCTGCTCCAGATTTCAACTTACCCCATCCAGCATCAGAACCAGCGCCAGTTTTAACCTCGACGATGGTGTAGACTCCTTTCGGACAGAAACCATTGGTTCCGTAATTCGTTCCGGGACCTTTACGGATATACAGATCGGAAATGTCCACCTGAACCAGAAAATTTCCAGAAGGCTTCTCTACTGATCCACCAGAATCAGAAGAAGCTGCGCCTTTATAGGTACAGTAAGCTTCATGAACGCTGATCCATCCTGCACCGGATTTCAACCTGCCCCAGTAACCGTTCTGAATTTCAGTAATCGTGTAAGTACCTCGGTCAGTAATCATCCCATTGGTTCCGTAATTCGTCCCAGGGCCTTTGCGAATATTCAAATCACCGATGTTGACTTTGTAAAGTCCAGTTTTGTAGGTTTTCTGGACGCTGTCAGTCGTACTTCCGCCAAGCTGAGCAGTTATCCGATTCGCAAGATTCCCCAGCCTGGAATACAGCCAATCCCCAGGACAAGATTTGTTGGCAAACCACCGATGAACCGTAAGGATCATCTCGTTTGATTTGGGACTGTAGTTCAGAGATTTGTCCTTGTCGCCAAACCAAAGGAGTTTTGTCTTACCATTTCTCCGGCAGATGTCAACACACAGAGCAACCAGCTTTTCATATACTGCATCAGTCATGGCATACGGATGAGTCATATCACCGGCACATTCAATCGTCACAGCACGCTGATCATTCGCATTGCTGGAAGAACACCAGCTTCTGTTTGCTTCATCCACGCAAAGAACCACACGTCCGTCACTACCAATTCCATAGTTGCAAGAAGCCTGTACGTTACTACTGTCAAAGCAGCCCCCAATAGATTCCGCTGAAAGCTGACCGACCACACAATGCGGAGTGATCCGGTCGATTGAATGCGTTCTGGCTCCACTATGGTTTGGACTTTTTACCGTACAATTCACCAAGCTGCTGTTACTCATAGTAATCACCCTTTCGTATTCCATTTCTTTTTACGGGCCGCATTTAGTGCCGCATTCCGTTTCATAATTTCTCTGCGGCTATGTTTCTTCGGCGGCCTGCTCTTCACATCGCATACTCTTATCAAAGTAAACAGTTTATTGAGATGCCATTTCTGACATTCAAATGGAATATTTAAAGCTATCATCCAGTAATAAACGAGTTCTGCCGTAATCTGCTCTCTGCTTCCCTGCGTTTTTTTCTCCTCGAAAAACCGGGTGGCAGTCATAGGAAGAGCAATATACCGATTGACCTCATTGATATTGCTGTTTGTCAGATAGTTATAAACTTCCGGGTTCACGTTCTGTGTAAGAGTCATACATTTTACATAATCGATGGTTTCTTCCAAAGTTTTTTCCTGCTTCGTCAGAAACGGCTTATTCCATCTCGATTCCCATTTTGAAAGAGAAACAAGAGAATGCTCCAATTGCAAGGTCTGAGCCTTTGTGTAAACAAACTCTTGCTTCACCTCATCCCAGAATTCCGTGGATGGTATTGTGATTCGGAGCATCTCTCACCTCTCCATTAATTCTGAGTGTTTGCTGCAATTGCAGGAGCTGTGGCAGAATTGCCGATGTTCATCACCGCATTCACAAAGTCTGCTGCTGTCTTGTCATTCGTAACCAGTTCCTCAAAGAGAATCTCATAAGCAGGAGATTCCATAAAGGATCTGGAAATCTCCTCAGACTTCATAAAGCGACGGCCATCTTCACTCTTGACACCGTAAGCTTTCTTAATGAGATCTTCAAAGAATTCCATAATCTGGCCGCCATCAGCGCCGGCACCAATACTTTTGAGCTGTACATCATAGCCGCCCTTCACGCTTGTCTGCATCTTGACAATTTCCGGCTTTGACAGATGGAAATAGAAATCCTCTTTTCTTTCGACACCGTTCAGATCGATATAGGGAATGGTTTTCTTCAGCATAATTTTTTCTCCTTTCAAATAAAAAGAAGCCCCGCACATTGAATACGAGGCTTCCTATCGTTATTCTGTTTCCAAGGTAAGCCCAGAAAGACCATAAATCTTCGTGATGCTTTCCCCGTTGTGCGTGGTAGTCACCTTAATGCTCTGAGTATCCTTATTCTTGATAAGGAGTACAATGTTCATGTCGTCATCTAGCGCAACCGGTCCCTTAGTACCGCCTACGAGCTCAACAACCGTCTCTGCTTCAGCCGGCTCAGCCTCAATCTTGAGAGCCAGGTAATTTCCCGACTGCTCAGAAGTATTACTGCTGAAATCAACATAACCATTGACATACTTCAGAGTGCCTGTCACTTCATCATCAGCAACAACCATATCACTCTGCAATTCATTCACTGCTTTTCCAAATAAAACAGCCTCTCCGTCTTCAGGCTTAACAGAAAGGCTCATTAAGGGAGGTCTTCAGCAGCCAGAAGCTCAATCACTTCATCAGGAAACGGCAGTCTGGGATCAACGCCATCATTACCCTCTGGAGTAGTCGGGTCTTTACCATACAGGATTTCTTCCAGAGCTGCCAGCTTCTTCGCATCAATCTTAGTAGAATCCAGTGTAAGGATTGCGGTAGGTTTCAGCTTCTTACCATCGATTATCTTCGCAATCTCCGCCGGAGTCGTGCTGAATTCCCAGGACAGAGCGATTGCCTCCGGGCTGTCATTCACAGTGGTATAGCCTTTCTCAGAAACAGAGGCAAGGCAATTATAAACAAGATGCAGCTTATAACCATAGTCATTGGAATCTACATCATTGCCAAGAATAGTGCGATAAGAAAGTCCAAACTGCTTCCTGCTCTGCTGGCCTGCAAAGACACCAGGAGCGACTTCAACGGAACCGTCACACTCCGCAAATTCATTCGGAGAAGTATAAGCCTCAATCGTTCCGCCGAAATCCTCTGCGGACATCAGGTTCAGATACTTGATGTTATCCGCATAGATCGGGGAGGGCTCCGCCCCGGAAGGGCTCTCTGTCACCGCGCTCAGACCGTTCCAAGCAACACCTTTGTTATACTGTCCACCAGTCTGAATCGGGTAGAGAACACCATGATCAACACCAGTTTCGTAGAGGCGTTCCCCAACTTTATCCCAAATAAGCTTACTCATTGAATTATTCCTCCAATCTTAGAAATACACATTAAAAATGTAGTGATTCAGGTTATCTTTTTTGAAATGCCGGTCAAACCGGCTCATCGGTAAATTCGTTACTTTCTGCACCAAGGATGTATCCGGATCTTTATCAATAACGGTAACGGCATATCTTCGATTAGATAAATATACCCCGTCGTTTGCATATGTCTTGTCTACATCATCAAGGCTATATACAATAGCGGGGTAATTCATCTTAATAGATTCCGGAGGCTGAAAATAACATCGGCACTGTTCACCTTCTATCGGGCAAGATAAAATCTCGCACAACAGTTTATGAAACAGGATTCGTCGATCAGTCATTATACACACCTCCTACCGTCAGAATCAGACGCGGATACTGTACTTCAACACTGGAAATCTTCCACTTCGCTCCCATGAACTCGACATACCGCATTGCGTGAAAATTCTGATAAGCAAAAGGATCGGCCACGATGCTAATCTCATTGGAAATGTTGATATCGTCATTGAGTTTATCGGAAGTCTGATACCGACTGGTATTCCGAATCAAATCGCCGAAATACTCTCGCTCAGTAATTTCCCCGTCCCAAACACCCGGACGAACGTCCTTTGATATTGCATAGCCGATTTTCCCAAAAAACTTTGCCATTTTGAATTTTCTCCTTTACTCTGTCTCCAAAGTCAATCCAATAAGCCCATAAGTCTTCGTAGTGGAATTTTCTCCATTGTCTACCGTCACCTTAATGCTATGAGTATCCTTATTCTTAATAAGGAGTACAATGTTCATGTCGTCATCAAGCGTAACCGGTCCTTTGGTACCACCTACGAGTTCAACGGTCGCAACTGCATCTTCGGAATCAGCATCAACTTTCAAAGCAAGATAGTTTCCTTCCTGCTCAGAAGTATTACTGCTAAATCCCGTATATCCAGTAACATGCTTCAATGTACCGGTAATCTCAGACTCTCTGATAGCAATATTCTCCTGTAACGAATTTACCGTTTTCCCGAACAGATTGGCTTCTCCATCTTCGGGACTAACGGAGAAGCTGATTAAGGGTTTACCGTTACGTCCTCTTCAATCGCAATGGCGGAGTACACTCTGGTCAGAGCGCCGGAGCATCTGGTTTCCAGAAGGGACTTCTCCTGGTTAAAGTCGATATCAAACTGCGTGAAGTGAGTAACTTCGCCGCCTTTCGTAGCACCCAGAGAGTAGTCATTCAGGTTCGTGATGATGGCAAGCAGCTTCTTGGTCTTGCTGTCGTCCGTCTTACGAGTCTTGCCTTCGAACTGCTCGGCCGTATGGATTTCCCCGACATTCAGAGCAGAAGCCAGCTCTGATTTAGAGCTATAAATGCGGCGGCCGTTCATATCACGAGCCAGGAGCATTACATTGAGCATGTGAGGAGTGATGTACATATCGGGAGTGCCTGTACCCTTATAATCCTCTCTTGCATACAAAACCGCATTGATCATTGCTTCAGCGTAAATATAGTTCTCGCCAAAGTTCACGCCGGTATTAGTACCCTGAAGTTCATTTTTTGCGGCGGCAACATCCAAATCTGCATGAATGGTATACAGGTCATCATCGGTCCAGATAGGTCTGATCTTATCCGGATCGATCTTACCCTCATCACCATCATCACGACCGTCCCCCAGCATCATCGCAATAGCCAGCTCTTCATCGAGCATCAGGCGGTCGATGTCATACAGATACTTTACATAATCGAAATCTGTGATATCGACAATGTCGTCGCGATGCAGAGCATTCTTCACATAAACAGTCTGCGGATCGGTGGTTCTGCGTACCAGCTTGAAATTTCCGGCCTGCTTCTTCTCTTTTCCTTTCTTGTAGCCCCTGGCGCGAAGTGTATCAATACCGCGAATATCGGTCTGGCTGGTTCTGATTCTGGAAATCGGGCTCTTATGTACTTTCTTCATCACATTGGTAATCCAGCCCTGGTCATTGGTAATGAGTTCGGGAGCCCCCGGACGCACTTCCTGATATTCCGGGAACAGACTCGTCACATTTCCGTCGCCGGTCTGAACAAATCCGCCGCTGACAGCATCATGCTGAAGACCGTTCTGCTCCGCATAAAGCTGAAGCGCTGTCTGGAAAGTACCAACCTGGCTGGTCTTCGCCGCCTTGATGATGTCTTCCTGTGCGGAATGCGTCAGAAAGCCACCGGTTTCGTTTTTCTTATCGTTGTCAAACACATTATGCTTCATCTCGGTATTTCCTCCTTTAGAATCGTCATCATTTTTATCTTCAGGCTTATCGGTTTCCCCCATAGCCTGTCCGATCATTGCATAAACCACATTTTTCTGCTTTTCATTGAGGGTATTAAATACCTGCTCAATTGTCTCTTCAACTTCCTCAGGTTTTTCTTCAGAAGTCTTATCTTCCTTAGATTTGGATTTCTCCTCCGCCTTCTTTTCCTCGGATTTGTCATCCTCCTCGGCGGAATGATAAATCATAATGTTCTCGTCATATCCAATAATGGTACGGTCTTCTGAAGTCTCACCGTGAGCCATAACAGAATCAATGAAAGCTCCCGGATTAGCTCCAGCCAGAACAAGGCTCAGTTCATAGATAACGCCATGCATCACACTCGCTCCGGCCTGTTTAAGCTGACCGGCACAAATAGAAAGTGAACGAACATCTCCGTGCTTAACTAGCTTCTTCGCTGCCTGTCCGGATTCACTGTCATTGAAACTACAGTAGGCATAAACGCCCTCATCACGATTTTCCAGTACCCCATGACCGAGTACACGATTGGGATCGGAATGATTATGTCCCCAAATTAGTGGAACAGTTTGTCCATTCTGGTTCTTAAACGCATCCCTTTTGATGGTACGGCCATCGGTGCAAAGAAGATCGTTTCTAGTGGCCCAACCACTAAAATCGTATTTCTCCATTTTGAAAATCACTCCTTCTATCAGTATTGTGCGAAAGCCATTGCTACTTCCTCCGTTTCCTCTTCTTTACCGCTTTATATTCGGAAGCTATCTTGTCAAACTCTTGCTGATAAAGATCTTCATAAGTGGCATCAAGATTTTCTTTTGCCGCTTTATAAGCTTCCCTTGCGGCGGTAACGGCAGCCTTTAACTCTGTACTAACTTTTTCTCTTTCCGATTTAGCATTCGCAGAATTATCAGCCCTTTCTTCTTTGGTGTCCTCGGTAATTCGCTTCTTCTTAAGACTTGCGGAAGTTCTCACCTCTTCCTTTTCAGCTTTCGCCTGCTCACTCACCTTAGATTTATCCTCGCTGGCATCATCACGAAGCTTTGTAATTTTCTCATTTCGCTCCGCTACTCGCTTTGCCCTTTCCTCTTTGGATAACCCGGATGGAATTTCTATTGCCATTAAGCGTTCGATCTCAGTATTCTTCTTTTCATCGATACGCTCTTTCTGGTCTTCTACTTCTTCTCCAATATCCTCCAAATCAGATTTTTTACGGGAGTCAACCCTACTCCTTCTCGACGAAGATTCCTCGGTAAGCTGAGTATTCAGTTCCTTTAATTTAGCCGAGATCTGCTCTCGGGTCGCCTTGGCCTTTGCTCTCAGCTCAGCAATTTTTTGTTTCCGTTTTTCCTGTTCTTCTTTTACCTTTTCCTTCTTCTCACCAGAAATCTCATTTTTTGTATAAGCCCAGACTTTCTTTCCCTCATCGTTAAGCTTCATTGTGGAACGACGCCCTTTGAGTTCTCTGGTTCTCATATAATATTCATGAGCTTTCACCGGGTCGTAATAAGGAGATGCATAGTGTTGAAGAGGCTCGTTAATATCCATTAGGACTCCTCCTCATCATCCGAAACATAGCTTCCTATAATTTCATCAATCTCCTTTTCAAGACCGTCAAGCAGCTCGTTTACGATACTGTCATAATCGGCTCCGGCATCACTTTCATTGGATTCGACATCAGAACTACCGTTTGAAGGATCAGATTTGGCCTCACTGATATTGCTGTTCTTCAGCGCATCAGCTTTTGGATCATCAGACGGTTTCATACCAATAATCTGGCGAATTTCGTTTGATGTCATAATCTCATTTCTTGTGAATTTGTCAGCAATTTCTGACAGATCAGCTACTGGTACAAGTTTGAAGGGGTCACGGAAGAACAGAATCGATTGCTTTTGAGACCTGGCTGTTTTAGTAAGGAACTTACGTTTCATTTCGTCAACGATTGCTGAAATGATCGGCTCAATAGTACGGTTGTAGTAATTCAGCATGGTCTTCTCGTCTGCGGAACCATCCAATATACTCTGAGTGATACCTAACTGGCTGTATAGCATACTCGTTAGATATTCAATCTGCTTCATCAGATTATTTTCCACAGAACGATTCAACTGTGTGATTCGCTCCGTACCATCGGTATACGCAATACCATATTTAGAACCGGCCAACTGACGCTCAATCTCGACACGCCTCTTCTCAGCCTGTTGACGCCTTGCTTCTGTTTTTATCACATAGGGAAGCTGGATAATTAAATCGAGTTTTCCTGAACTGCTCTGCTCATCAACAACGTCCAATAAATTCAGTTTTCTTATCAAACGCTGCATCGTTGAGTTTGGCTCATTCATCACCGCATAAAGCGGATTTTCAATAATGGCGACCGTATCTTTTGGAACTACAATGTCTTCCTTTAATCCAGTCCGCTCATTATAAACTCTTACTTTGATATGATTCGGAAACCATTCCAGAATCTTCCCGGTTCGCATTGACTCGATTTTATAGGAGCCTGTAGTGTCAGGGTCATCATCCGTATCCACCGGGATAATCGCCACACATCCCTCATCGAGCATTGACAAAACCACATCCTGAAGGAAAGCCCGCCCAGTCTGGTCAATGTTGGCTGATAAATTCAGACAATCATTTAGCCCCGAAGAAATTTTTTCAAGAAATCTTTCGGAGTCGTCCAGACGGACATGTTGAATGTTAATTGAAGCGCAATCCAATGCGATTCGATTATATACAGAGGTAACGATAGATCTTTCATTTCCTCTTGTGAGTCTTGGACGGTCGGGCCTGTACGAATATCCAACCCCTATGTCCCGATAGAAACCTGTTGGGTCTCTATTTAAAAAAGCGTTCCAGGCATGTTTAATCCTGGAACCGATTGAAACTTCCATTTTGAAATCGTCACCTCCTATTCGAAAGCGTCTCGGTTGAGCTTGAAAGCGACAAACGCATCCATCATAGCTGCCACGGCATCAATCTTTGCGTCATAACGCTTTTTCAGCAATTTACGGTTTCCATTCGTATCTTCCATAACGATGCAGTTCCCCATCGCAAAGGTCATAAGTTCTTCATCAAACAAAAGCATCCGCTCCTCAGAAAGTTTCTTTAACTCTCCTAAAGGAACGGATTCCGTCTTAGCACCCTGTATTACCTTTTCGATTCCAAACGGACCATTTTCAGAAGACCATCTCTCAATGAACTCCTTTGCGTTGTATGGGTCATACCCCAAGCAACGAACGTCATAGCCAAATTCTGTGATATGGTTATCCAAATCTTCATAGACTTCCATCATATCCAAAACGGTTCCCTCTAGGACAATCAGGCTTCCTTCATCCATGAATTGGTCGTATTTGATTCTCATTGCTGCCGGAAGTTTCATCAGAGTCGATGAAGAAATGTAGTTCCTGGTTTTAACTCCAAAGGAACCATTCGATAACGGGAAAAGGAACGTAAAAGCACAGAAATCATCCCCCTGCGACAAATCAATTCCCAAAGAGCAGGGCATCTGCCAATAGCTTCTCTTCTTATGAGGAAGAGTTTCTTCATATGTGAAGTAATAGGTGTAGCCCTCCATCGGCAATCCAAATCTCTTAGCCAAGATATCGTTTCTGGCCGCCGGAGACTTCTCCGCTCTTTCCACATCGAGTTGATAGGTCTCATAGCTTACCGTTTTACCAATATTGGGATTTGCCTTCAGCCACATATCTGGATTGCCCACTTCATCGATAGAATCGAGTTTGTACCACCAGATGGAAACATGAGGATTGATATATTCTCCTTTGAGAATGTCCATCAACTCCATTTTGATTGTGTCGCCTGCTCCATTTCTCACTGTTCCCTCAGAACTCGTGGCGACAATGATGTAATCATCCAATTTAGACGCACCCTGCTCCAAAGCGCCAACCACATCTTCTCTAGTATCACCGGACAGCCACTCATCCACTGTAGAAATCTTAGGTCGTAATCCCTGAAGCTTTGCGATGGACATTGGCCGCACTTCCAAAAGCGAACCTGTGAGAAAATTCTCAATACCCTTTTTGGTGGAGGCCAATTTCATTCTCTTTGCTTTAGAACCAGTCGTATTCTGCAAAGAGCCCTCTGTCAGAAACCGGAACAATGGACCTCTCGACCTTGTAATCGCAGTGCGAAAAGGTGACATCACCTCATCAGCCTGTTTCATGGTAGGGGCTGTCGTGACTTGATGAGTCGTGGATGTGTCGATATTCAATCCATAGGAATGAACACAGGTGTCATACAAAGATTTAGCAGCTCCTCGCCCAACGATAAGATATTGTTTCTTCGTCAGACGCTGCTTGATTCTTTTATTCACATATCGGCCACCATGTCCGTCAGAACTTGGCTCCCACACACTTCGTTCGACGAAGTAGTACCATCCATAAAGCTGCTCGCCCCACAATTTAAACGAGTCCAGCAAATTCAAATCAGAACCGTCCGTCAATGTTAGTTCTGATTCGCAATAGGCAATCCATCCTTCGACGGCCTGGTCATCATAGTAAATACCAGGATTGGCTATTAGGTCGTCAATTCGGTTCATCTCCATAGAGATTTCTTTACAAACCGGTATCTCTCCCCTGATTACGGCATCCCGAAACATGCCGTAGTATTTGGGAACGGCAGTGTTTGATAATGCCATAATTGAATCACCTACTTGCTTGTTGCTTTCTTGATGACCGCGTCAATTCCCTTCGTCATGTACTTCGATGCATAATTGGTGGCGGTCTGCTTTGCGGCATTGGTCAGCACATCCTGTACAAACTTTCTACCGACAGAAATTTCTGAACTGGTAAGCTGTTTATACTGCTTTTCCATTTGAAGACGGTTGATCTTTGAGCGGAGTTCCGAATCAGACATCTTCTTCACCTCATCATCGGAACTCGTCTTCTTTCCACTTGCTCTTGCAAGTTGTTCGGGAGTTCTTCGGACGCCCCATTTCATCCCAAGAATCCCGTGATGCTGTAGTAATGCTTCATTACTCATTTTGAATCTCCCTCCTTTGCGATATATGATGTCACTCCGTTTGCTGCGTTCCCAGTCTCGTAATACGGAACTTCTGTTACCACAATATTTCGATCCAGAACTTTGTTCTCAGTATCCAGCATTTGAGATTGGAATGCTTTCGGCGTTACCCTATACTCGCCATCGTAGGACTCGTGTTCTTCGGACTTTTCTTCGTCAGTTTCCGCTGCAACATTCAGTCTCCACTCCGCCTCAGCAATCATCTTTTCCATAGACGCCATTACAGCGGAACTCAAAGGCGGATCGAACAGGAGCTTTACCTTCATCTGCATATACGACTTTACCAATTGCAACTTTGTCTCGTCAGAAATGAATTCTTTCCATGTAGCACTTTTATCCTGAACAGAGAATCCAGATGGTGGACCAACACCAAGTTGCGTCAAGATCATAAATACTGAATTGATATGTATGATAAGATCTGAATCAAAGTGCTCATACTCTTCTGTAATACCCAGCATCTTTTTAATTGATGTCAGTATGCTTTCCATAATCGCTATAACCTCCTCTCCATCAATGTTTCCAGGGACATGTATCGTTTCTGCTTCGAACAATAGGTTCTGTGACAAGAAGACTTTCATCTCCATAGTGAATGGCATTATGTGTTGTAAGAATTGTTGAGATGAGAAATTCTGGATTTAAAAGAAAATCGCTTCTCTTTAAAATATCCTCCACGGAAATCGGATTCATATGGTGAATCAATATCTTCCCACATATCTCACGACCTTCTATTCCGAGGTCACATCCGTTATCTCTCACAATCACAAAATCACGAACTGACTTCCACTCCATAGACCGATAGAAAATCTGATTCAGATATCGGTCAAACCCAAACGTGTCTGCCCCGATGACTCCGCCCAAACGAAGATACTCGTATCGTTCTTTAAAAGTCTTCAATTTCGATAATTCCGAATATGTCCTAATCATCATCGTTACCCTGTCCACTGTATATACGAAACGCATTGATGGCGTCCTTATAGAGATCTTTAATCTCATCTGTGGAGTCAATAGCTCTTACTTTTGCCCGCAACAGATTGTTCTCTTCCTCCAGTCTCTCCCTCTCAAGCTTCTCTCTGGAAGAGCCCAGTTTTAAATAGTGAGTAATGACCTGAGAAGAAGCAGTCCCTTCCAGCAATTGTCTTTCAGCCAGGTCAACAGCCAGAGAAATCATCTGAAGTTCCCTTGCTTCCGGAGTCAAAGCAGGACGAATCTTTTTGGAAGAACCTGTCGATTCAGAACTCTTTACTTTTCTAGCCATTTACTGCCTCCTTCCCGTCTGTTCTTCAATAGTTTCATAAAAGTTTTCCGGCAGTATTTAAAAGAACCCACAAGGCTGACTGTAACTTTTTTACCGAAAGGAGAAAAAAGAGTAAAAAGAACCACAGCTTATTACTTAGCCAACCTTATGAGCTCTGTTAAATACTGCCGGGAGGTAAAAACATTCTCCGAAAAATACCCCCGGGGAATTTTTAAAGACCGCCGCGATGACGGAGGGGGTGCGATTTTTGCCCCCCCCCCCTATACCATCTGATACCTAGACAGCCACCGCGTCTCGCGTAACTTTTTTGTAAATGTTTCGGAAATCGTATTTTACGATCTCATCAATTGCTCGTTCAACTTCCAAGTCATTCTCTTCATCGGAGAGTTGGTCCGAGGTTCTGGCAATTCTACCAAGATACGAACATGAATAATAACCTTTTTCCTCATCAAACAGTAACCATGAAGTGAACTGTTCAAATGGATCGAAAGGATTGTCAATGGTTGTAAGCATACACTTCTTCGCCATTTACTTTGTTCACTCCTTTCCGTTCAGATACTTCGACACAGTAGAACTGGAAACACCCAAAGCCGCTGCTATCTCAGCAGTGCTATAGCCAGAAGCATTCAGCGCCGCAATACGATTTACTTTGGCAGAACTAAGAGTTGTTGTTGCACGAGGGGTAGCTCTCTGTCTGACTGTATCTATGTTTGTACTGTTGAGAATCTGAGTAAGCTTGTTCTCGCTGATAGCGCCGGCTTGAATCGCTTCCCATTCACGATCTGTAATCTCGACAGGGGTTCTCTTGGCACCAACAGCAGTACGGGCCACAGTAAGGGCCTGTTGATTAGCCTTCTTGATTTCAGCCTTTGTCATATCAGGGTTGTCTATCTTCTTAGCGGCCACAATAGAATTCGCCATGGTCTGTGCCTGACGCTCGCGGGGGGCGTTCTTTAAAGCTACATTAAGCTTAGCCATAAGAGAATCAACCTCTGTCTGGTAAGTCTGTTTTGCTGAAGCAGAGTAGGCTATCTTTCCAGTATTAACCATCTCCCTGCGGGCCTGATTAGCCAGAGACTTCATGGTATTTGCATAGTCTGCATACGCCTCTTCCTGTGGTGTCCCAGAAGAGAGAGTGCGAGCGTCTCTGGTTTCTGCCATCTTGGTGCTCTTTTGAATCCGCACCTGGGTCTTTCCGTTCTTATCTATGTACTCCTCCCTGACGCTCTTCCAGCTTTGCTCTCCGGTTTCCTTGTCAATGATCGGGCTTCCTTTTCTTTTCAACACAGAAGTCTCAGACTTGGCACGAGAAATCAGCGTAGAAGCTCCCCCATAACCATCATCGTCATCGTGAGCCTGGTACTTCTTCTTCAAAGCCGTAATACCATTGTCCTGCTCACTCTTCTTGTAGTCTAGCTTATGCTTCTCTGCATCGATGACGACCATACTGTGACGTACAGCTCTTGCAAGCTCATCTTGAGTAGCACCTTTCAAAGTCATATCAGTAATCAAGTTTGAAATCTTACCCATTTCTGTCTGGGTATTTTTCATAATCTTAATCTTCTGACCGCTGCTGTTACAATAATCGTCACCTTTCTTAACGGTCCCATAAGACATCTTAGGATCGAATCCTTCCAACCCCTTTAATTGTGGAGTGGAAGTAATCTTCACCCTACTATTAGAAGAATTACAAGGAATCACCATGACAGTATCACCATCGAAGTCAGCTCCGGAAAGACGGTCAGCAACCTTTTTGTTAATGCCAATAGCGTCTGTCGGTGTATTCCCAAGAACTCTTCTTCCTTCTGGCTGCTTATTATTAACAGTTAAGATTGGAATCTCAAAAGTTCCACCATGCGGATACCGCACAAGAGCTACTGTTTCTCCATTCTTGTAGTTCGGAGCATAGACCTCATTGTCTTTGATAGATGTCAATGGAAGAATAACTTGATACTTCTGTCTGGGAAGAGCGGCTGCCTGTAAATGAACAGCGGCTGCATCGCAGTCATCAGCAAAAGATTTCAAAAGAACCTTTTTCACTGTTGGATTCGTAAGAGAACAAATCTCATCAAATTCAGACTGCTTGTCTGCGGCCGCTAAATTCAACTGCTTCTTTATCAAAGTTCTACTCTGTTTCGACAGAAACTGAGATGGAAGCTTGTCTGCCCATTCGCCCCAATCCCCTTCTTCTGCTCGCTTGTTGATAAGGGAAAGCTGTTTCTTCCCATTTTTATCATAGTAGTAACTCTGACCTCCTCTTTCAGTAGTGGGGTTATCCGGGTCATTAACTCCCTCTTTAATTAAAGAACCGAACGGGTTATCCGGGTCATCTTTGATTGGTTTCAGAACATCCATTTTAGGTGTCCCTTTTTTCTTATTGGTGTTGAACATAACATCCACACCATCAGGAAGGTCATCTGAATAAACCGCCATCCCTTTGATGTAGTGTGTCTTGTCAACTAAGATGCGAACCTGAGCATAATGGGATTCTCCAAGAGACAGGTCGTCAACACCTCTTCGAATTTCCACAACACCATCCTTCAATTCGCCGCCATCTTCCGAATACCGAATCTGCAACCGCTTTGAATCCATGCTTTTGGGATAAACAAATTTGGGATCAAAAGATTCCCCATCATCATGAGAGACATAATCTTTCAGAGAATTGATATTCTCAAAATCGTAAATCTCTTTATGCTCTGTTCCAGGAGGACAAATCACACGAAGCGTTGTTTTCTTCCCAGGATTTGTTACCTGATCCACTCGTCCGCCGTAAACAGGATAACCCTCCATCTCCAGCATATAGAGTGCTTCATTCAGTTTCTCCTTGGAAATTCCAAGTTCACGTTCCACACCGGCACCAACATCAATCATGCCTTTTTCGTCAATTTGCTTTTTGATAATTTCAGCAGTTGTCTTAGCTTGGTTCATACGAACCTCAGAATTTTCATTCAAAAGCGAACGAACAGAAGAGTCGTTTGCGAAGCCCATTTCTTTCGCAATTTCATTTAAGCTCAAACCATCTTCTCGAAGAGATTTTGCTCTCGCCACATCCAGCGCACGACGTTCATCTTTTGCTAACGATTTCTGCGTACGGTATTGAGTGGTGGTTAAACCCATGGCTTTTGCAATTTCGGTATCACTCATACCCAGACTTTTCAGTTCATCCACTCGACTCAGAAAATCTCCACTATGCTGATACGGATTATCACCAGATCCCCACGGATAACGACCGGAACGGCGGGGCATTCCATAATGCATCAAAATTTCTTCTGCAATCGGATTCATAAGTTAGCCCTCCTGTTCTTTGATTTTGTTGATTACTTTGTCGAATGTGATGATCTTGTCCATGATGGGAACAATGGTTTCAGCCGTTGGATTCTCATAAAGAATCTGGTTGTTCTGATAAATCCGAAGTTCCATTTCAATGTCGGCTGGCTTGATTTTGTATTCCAAACAAAAAAGAGCAGCATATATTTCAAGCTGCTCCATGTGCGCAGGAATGACGCCGGTTTTTAAATCATGAATGCGAAGCATACGATTTCGAAATGCAATCGCATCTGTTGTTCCAAAGCAATTCTCCGAATAGAAAAGAGGCTGCTCAGGAACCATCTTGAATCCTATGGCATCATTCACATACATATTCAATGTTTTCTGGGACTTCGGAAGTTTCTGTCCAAGTGTGATACATTTTGCCGCAAAATCGTGAAGCTCTGTTCCTTTTTGAGTTGCAAGGAATTTTGAATACGATTCTGCAACTTTGGATTCGTCATAGTTGATCCAGTGATATTTACTTGCGCCAAGAAAGGCGTGTTGCCCTTCAAGAGCAGAATGCTTGTTGAAGATCATGTAACACTTCCTCCTTATTTTCAGGACAAATAAATCTTGAGAACGACATCTCGTTCATTCGTCCAACATAATATTCTTGATTTGGTTGTTTCTTGGCGCGAACACTTTTCTTACATTCTAAAGTGGCCCACTTATTGTTATAAAGGATCAGCAAATCAGGAATTCCCTGAATGTGGCTGGAATCCAGTTTTGTTACAATGCAGCCTTTGAACATTTTTTTCAGTTCTTGGATCAGTTTATTCTGAAATTCGCTTTCCAGCATAAGTAAGCCTCCTTTCTCCAAAATAAAAGAGAGAATGGCCATTTTAACCCTCTCTCTTCATAACAGTCGATGTATTTTTCGCGCGCAAAAAGAAACAAATGAAAACATAAAAATAGCCCGTACCCCAATTCCAATAGGTACAGGCTAAATAATTTCTTTATTTTATCGGGACTCAACTTTCACAGGATTTAGATAAAAAACACCTTCATTCTCACTAAAATACTCAACTTCAGCGGTCACATGTACATTTGATCCGACACTTATATAATCAGGAAGATATAAATCCTCGATTCCCATTCCATAAGTATTCACATCTTCAAACTTAAAGATTGGTCCAGGATTGACCATTTCATCATCTACATAATTACCGCCGCTCATCAAAATATCATATCGAGTATCGTAATCGCCATGGTTTGTAATGTAGGTAATACAACCATCGAATACTATCGTTGAGCCTTTATATTGTTCTGCAAAAGTGGAATAAAAATCGTTTATTTCTCCTTCAGTCGATAAAAGTTTTTCGAGATCAGCACAAGTTTCAATTGTGAGTATCGATTCTACTGCTTTGTCTTCGGCTTTTTCGCTTATTGACTCCTTCGACTCCTCATCTTCTTCCAAATCACTCTCTTCCGAAAATGTATGGTAAGTAATAATAACCTCTACATCATTTGAATACCATTTATCAGCGGAATAATTTTCATCACCATCTACAGAAACATTTTCAACTTCTCCATCTTTCGTCAGCCAACCTGTTATTAAATCATCAAGAGCAACTAACGATATGTTTGTAAATCCACGTTCTTCAAAATCTTCAACAACTGACTGATAATCCCTTCCTTTTTGAGCTCCCGATGCAGAAGGTGTCTTTGCTTCGCCATCATGTGTCTGAGAATCAGAGCAAGCAATAAGCAAAAACGTCATAATTGCTGCGATCATAAACATAACAATCTTTTTCATTTTCAATCTCCTTTTAATGGTTTTCTTCTTCGTCATCGCCGGGAATATTGTTTTGCTTAGAAGTTAAATTGACCCCAATGGCGGTACCTAAAACTGTAATAACACCCGCCACCACTCCACTCACAATCCCTATTAACTTTATGCGGTTAGCCGACTTTTCGGAATCCTTTTTCGATATTTCATCGGCAACCTCTCTCATTTGTTCGAGTATGTAAGTCTTTTCTTTAAAGGTCAAATTGTCATTTTCAAGAATACACTCAAGAGAATTCATTACACGATTATACATATTGTAACATATTTCCGCACCATCTCTGTCATCATTCATCAACTGTTCAAGAATACCCCGATACTCTTTCATAATTTCAAGAGATGTCGATACGAAGTTAGGAAACTGCTCTAAAGCCTTCTTTGCCACTTCAGGTTCCATTCCCGGAATCATTGTAGCAAATGCTATGACTTTATCCTTTGTCAGATGACGAAAGTCAGGAATATCTAATTTTTTTAGAACTTGTATTTCTGTATATGGTCTATCCACAATGTCACCGTCCTCTAGTCAGATAGATTTTGGCGCAATAAAAAAGGTGCGGCCCCAACAAGAGACGCACCTAAAAAAGTGTTCTCCCATTGTTGCCACACAATCTCGTTCCGTTTAAGGTATGAGTAAAGAGAGAATACACCTTTTACCAAAGTGAATTCCCTTAAACGGATTCGATATTAGATTGTGTGGCTCTTACAGTATATCACAAATTTTTCCAGAAGAAAAGAAATTTTTCATTATCTCTTGACATTTTCTTTAAGCTGTGATATATGCCTGTTTTCTGAGATCATCATAGACCATCTTCATTCCATTCTCAAAATACACTACTATACTCATATAACCGAACGGACGAAAATATACGGATGACCGCGACAACCTTGGATAGATTGACTTAAAATTTTCATACAAGCTCTCCCAACTAATATTGCTCATGATTTCCTCCATTTTTTGCTCGTGGCCAAAAACCCACTTTTTTTGCGCTATTACTATATACTTTTAAACTTTCTATCATAATAGTTTAAGAAAAAAAGTGGGAATGTGGGCTTTGAGCCCGCAAACCCGCATAAATACGGGGTTTTTACTGACCAAATCGGGGTTTTAAAAGTGGGCAGAAAGTGGGCAAATGGCCACAAATTTGACCAAAATCGTCCGAATCCTTCCCCAAAATTCCCTGCGTTTCTCAAAAAGCCCACATAAAAGTGGTCAAAGCCCATTTTTCAAAACCCAAAAGTGGGCGTGATTTTCACCCACTTTCAAGCTTTGTACGGACGATTTTCAATAGTTCCTTCTCTGATAAGGTAAGTGTTTCTGAACAATTGGCCGATACGAATACTGCTTAACGAAGGATTCTCTTCGAGATTTCCGCAAAGACATCCCATATTGAGCCGGAGAACCTAGACTCTTTTTCTTCTCTTTCTCAGGTGTCGAAACTCCAAACGCCTTGTTCAGAGCATCCGCCATCTCTTTTATAGATGCTGTAAACTTTTCCCAAACTTCTACAAGTGTATCAATCGCTCGCTGTAAATCAGTCATATCCATAAGCTACCTCCAAATTCGCCCGGTTCGTTTGTCCTTGATGACGATCCGCTCTTCAACGTGGAAGTCGGACAGTTCACAAAGAGTAAAAATCGTATCCAGCAGCTTATGGAACCGTTCTTCTTCCCGCTCAATGTTTCTCAGTGCTTCACAGGCAGTCGGATCGGAATACCCTTCTGCATTTTTACGATAATCATTTTTAACGCCCATCTCGTCCTCCCCACCGGAATGAATCGTCCATATAAGTTGCAGAAGAGCTGGTCGCCTTTAACACAATCAGTCCGATCAGACCCACGAGCCCAACAATACACGCAATAACTCCCATTACACATTTCATGTTGCTTCACCCTCACTTTCAACTAATTTCACACCACCATATTCCCACAAATCCTCTTTCAGTTTTTCCATATCCAACTCACCATTTTGCCAGCGTTCGTAGTATTCCAGAACTCGTTCGGTGAACTTCGGAATTCTCTTCGCATAGGATTTTGTCCAATAATGGTCCATCAACACTTCCAATGGCAAAGTTAGAAGCAGAACCATCGCAGTATTTACCGCATCATCGGTAGCCTCCTGCTTTACTCTGATAAGTTCGTCTCCGATTTTTTCCCGAACCATGACATCGAGTTGTGCCTTTGTGAGATTGTATGTAGTGGTTTTCTCTTTTTGCTTTAACTTTTGAGCACGTCTTCTCTCGGCTCGTCCCATCGTCTTCCTCTCCTTCATAAATCCAATTCTCTTTCGAAAAGAACAGATATCCGCCTATAATCAGGGTAAATAAAAAGAACGTTGCATCCCATTCAATCGGGACTGACAACGCTCCTAGAAGAATAAACAGAACGGCATGGATTTTATTTTTTACTAACTTATGACTCCACATTTTTTCTTGCATCCTCCTTCTCTTTTCCGATTTTAATAATGCCCGCCTCAACATCGCTCATTTTAGTCATAACTCCGTTTTCTCTTAATTTAGAATAAGCTCTGGCGGTCGCACAATGTTCGATGCATTTACAAATTCTACCAATCAGGGCATATACATAAAGATATACAAGGCTAAATAAAATTAGATATTGAATAAATGTCATTATTACGCTCTCCTTTTAATTTTTTTAGTTCGTAGCAACTCAGTTCAAATTGAGGCTTCACACCACTTCGATGTGCGATTGTACTAAATTGAATATCTTCTCCATATTTTGCTCTCAACCTCAAAACATCCGGATGGTTGGGTTTCCAGGTTGCTAATAGTTCTTCCAAGGTGTTGTAAAATATAGACTCATAATATTGAATCATGTTTTATCCCCATCGCTTTACCAATGATAATTTCAGAATATGGAAGTACCTCAATCCACTTGCGGAATTCTACCCATTCATCCAGCTCATGATTTTTTAGCATGGGATAAACACCGGTCAGTGTTTCATAATTCAGCATAACCGTCCGCTTCTGGTTATAAGAAGAGGGAAGAAGCTGAATCATCTGCCACCAAATACCTTCTTTACTTGGGCATCCTTTGATTTCGAAATCATCAGCATTATAATTTACATATAAAGTCATATAGTCGTTTAACACATTTACAACGTCTTCTAGCACTTTAATGGTCCGAATATCAAGATGCTCACACGAAAAATCGTCCAATGTAAACGCCTTCGCAGCCAGTTCAGACATCGCAGAGCAGGAATCAGCCACCGCACCAACCTCGTAGGTATAAAAATCTTTCCACCAATACAGCGGAGCCGTGATGTCCAGATTCACCGTAATCATTCGCCGATACCCCGCATCCTCAAGTCGCATCATCAAATCGTGGTCTGCTTTACCGAGCTGCCAGGAATGATCATATGCATGCGCGCAGGAATCGCAATTGACACAATTCTCGCATCCGATACCATCATCCCCACCTTTGCAGATTCCGCTATCGGATTTATTCCAACTGCCCATCGTATTCCGTATTCCTCGGATAGTGTGTTCCCATCCCATAACTTCTACATTTTCAATTTTAATCATTGTCTTCTCCTTTCATGGGTTCTGGGGCGACTTTAATTCGATACTCCAGTTCCTGAGCCATTTCATTTAAAAATCGAACCATAACAAATTCAAACTGATTGCTTCTAATACGATGAAAGTCATCGAACATAACTTTACGAACCAACCCATGCCGTTGATGACGGTCTCTTTTATCCATCTGAATAACGATAGAATTCGTTGCGCTCTCATATCTCCAAAGAATTTCAAAATGGCGTTCTCCCAGTTCTTTTAACAAACTTTCAATCATCGCTTTCTCCTCTCAAAATAGTCCAATTCTTCTTTAAATAATCTGAAGAACTCGTAATAATCATCAATAGTTCTGTCTTTCTGTGAGCAAGTGTTTGTCCTTCCGAGATGTTTATACCAATTTACCATCATGCCACTTTCCAAATGGATGATGTAATACTCATCGGAGTTAGAAAACCAAGCAAATTCATCACAAACGACAGTTCCATGACAGAATGCGTCCATAAGTCTATCGTAGCCAACGGTTCCTTTTACAATCTCACACAGTTTATCTCTGTCGATATGATACTGTGGTAGAGGACTCAAATGGTTTTCATTCATAAACTTTCTCCTTTTTTAACTTCCTAATTTCAAGCCTAACCCTGAATATAACTGGGAATAAATCTGTTTTTCTATTTCGTCTTTATAAACCTTGGTTGGCGTACCGTTTACCATAATTGTCATAGTTTCTCGTAATAAAGGCGCTGCTAAGTTTTCGAAACTTGGATCTGCCGCGTTTGCTAAAACTTGTGTTTCAGTCATATACGCCAGTGCTTCCATTCGCTTATGTTTACACCGACTGACAAACGGGCAATTCTTGCATTCTTCTGAAAGTTTTGATAATCCCATTACTGACAATTTCTCCTTTCTCGCTCCAGTTTCACATCAATCGCTTTCTGTAAATCATCCGGCTTAATATCAAAAATGGACTCCAGGAAGTTCAGGCAAATATAAGCATCTGCCATCTCTTCCAAGAGTCCAATTCTGTCATCATATCCACGAATCTGTTTGCTGATTTGCTGCTGAAGTTCTGCAAATTCTTCCATTGCCACGGTGCATTTTGTTTTCCACGAATGTTTTTGAAGGCTTCTGCGAATAATACGCCATCTTTCTTTTTCAGAAAATTGAATATCACCTTTTAATCCCTGGATAAACCTATTCCGATTCATACTGAAGCTCCTCCTCGCAACGCAGACAATCATTATTAGCGGCTCCGAAACAGCCATGACAATGCTTCCTCATATCATACTCAGCCTTGGCTATTTCAACAAATTCGTCATTTTCTTCTTTAAAGAAGCGATTAAGCTTCACTGTACAGTCTTCTGGTGTAATTGTATAGAAAATTCCAACTGTGTCGTAATCTCCATTTTCCGGATCAACTAAAAAATTTTCGCAATAGACCTTAAATGGTTTACTTGCCGGAAAATATGGCATGGTAATAGGGAACTTCTCTTCCATTACCCGATCGATCAATCCACTATGATAGGAATCATATGGATTGTTCATATTGATTCCACAGTATCTATCTACATCGTGATACTTTACGGTTCCATCAGAATATACATATTTAAAAAGAGAACTCATTCGCTTACACTGATAGTTTACAATTTCACCGCGATATCCCGAAAGGTCCGTAATATCACTCCAAACATCCTCTGTATCCTCGATCGATGTAAGTGGCTTTCCGTCAATTAGGCGATTCAGAATATATTTAGTCATACCGATACTGAAACCGCTATGGCCGTCCTCGGACAGACTGTGATAGGCTTTCAGAGCACTTTCGTAGCAGGCGCAACCATAATCCCACTCCCCTTCTTTTGTTCCGGAGGCTTTTCTTTCGTTCTCACAAGCAATCTCTACCTCTTTTTCAGCCCATGTCTGCGTATTGGATTTTTCCCGGCAGGATGACAAAGGAATATTCCGGTCATCTATATACTCATTTGCAAAAATCTTTCTGGTATCAGAACCAAAGTTCTCGATGATTTCCGGAAGATTCTCATTGACCGCATCAAACACCAGATTTCTCTCCTTACACCACTCAACAGCTTTTTGAAGCATGTCTTCCACGCGGCAGGTCCACAGAATCAACTTGTCTCCATCCTTTTTCCGATTACGAAGATACTCTATCAGTTCTTCGTTCGGCGCTCCAATCCCTGGCCAGTTGTTCTCACATAAAGTTCCATCGAAATCTACTGCAATAATTTTCACTGATTTAAGATTCATACGTTTTTTCTCCTTTCTTATAGCGGACTCATCCCTTATGCAACTACTATATCCACCTTGTGGTCGCCCTCATTATTGCTCGACCCTCTCCCAAATTCTCCAATTACTCAAGCCATTTGTTGTCGATATAATAGAAACTGTAGACACAGACTCCAATTAAGACCATCCAAATAATCCAGAATATCCACATTGCAAAATCGGTTTCTAAGTATTCTACGGTTTCATCAATCTTCATATTTTCATAAAATGGTGAGTTATCGGCTATTGTTTTATCAGCCAGTTCTGTAAATATGGTTCCGGTAAAGTTTAAACCAACTCCATAATACTTATAACGAATGTGGCTGGATTCTTTAACAGTGTCTATATACTCCTTTCCCGGCAGGTCGATTTTACTAACTGAAAAAACGTGATTTAAAAATGATATTTCATCACATATCTGTTCCTCACTACCAGCATAATCCCATGTCCAATAGGTTTCCGTTGTATAGTAAGTATGGGTTTTTCCATTCGTAGTTGTTGTATGTGCAACCTGGCGAGTATGCATTGTATATCGTTCTTTCACTTTTTCAATATAAATGTATTCTCCACCAATTCCAGGATATGTAACTGTATCGACCGCTTTCAAATCGCCATATACAAAAGCGTTCCCGGCATTAGTCCTCATTCCGTACTCAAACAGTTCCTGAGATTCTATTTTTATCGCCTTGTTGTATTTTTCATTTTTATCCAATTGATAATCCGAAATTTTTCCAGCAATAAGGACTCCAATCAGAAGCATAATAGCGACAATCGATACACTTACCAGTATTTCCCGTTTCGTAATCTCGAAATTCCCGAAATCAAAACTTCTACGCTTGCGTCCTCTCATAGCTTTTACTCTCCAAACAGATTCTGCGGAGCATCGGCAGGAGCACTATAGTCAAGATAGGTATATCCCCGAACCTCATATCCGAGAATATTGAGAAAAAATCTTGTCGGGAATTTGCGTATATATCGGTTGTATTCTTTTACCTGCTTATTGTAGTTACTCCGATATTCTGCAATTAAATTTTCTGTAATTGAAAGTTCATTTATTAACTCTTTATAATTTTCATTAGATTTTAATTCTGGATACGCTTCTGACACCGCCGTGATAGCTGTAGTAACGTTTTCGATATCACCGGTAGAGCCTCTATTTTCAACAATCGCCGTCAATGTTTCCGCTTCATGCTTATCGTACTGCTTAACACAATTAGCAAGGTTGTAAACCAAATCTACACGTCGTTTTTCCTGAACTTTGATGTCAGAATCAGCAGTATTAACTTGCTCTTCCAAGGTAAATGCTCTGTTCTGGGAACTCTGTATACAAAACACACCTAACAAAATAATAGCAATAATACCGACGGCTACAATTAAAGCTACTTTCCAGTTGTTTTTAATTGTTCTCATGATTTTTTCTCCTTCTAACTCTTCTGAATTTATCTACACTCTTTATCACACCCGTATTCTTATTGATAATGCGATAATAGAACTCTGTCTCGTCAACCAACATCCAATCTTTACAGTTTAAATAATGAGCAAATAAGCATTCTTTTTGCTCTCTGGTCAATTTTTTCGGTTGCTTCATGTGGTTTTCTCCTCGCTGTAATTGATTTTCTTAGATTTGTGGAATACCAGCTTTTGATAAATTTCTTTGGCTTCTTCCCCTTGATAGGCATTGATAATTTCCACCCTTCCTTTTTGCTGCCTTCCAACAATCAGAACGCCAGCGTCTTTCCCATGAGAAAAATCCCAACTCACAATAACACTATCTGTTGATTTCATTCACTATCACCTCCCCAAGCTTATTTTTGATACGTCCTAAGATATCCTCCACCAATCTTCTCGTATTCGGATGCAGTTTTATATAGCTTTTCCGCTCCTCATACCAAGAGAAGATCTCCAGCAGGTTCCCTTTAAACCAGCTAAAGGACCACCAATCACAAATCATCTCCAGAACATAACAGTAAGGCATTTCCAAAATAATTTCTCCTTCTTCGGGAGCGTCATTGATAAGCACCCAATACTGCCAATGGTGAGGGTTTCGATGAATATGTAACAGCCAAGCTTTTCTGAAATCCTCAACTACTCCATAAGAGCGATTGCCTCCATAAAAATAAATATCATAGGGGCCATACTCATCGGGCTCCGTTTTGGATTGGTCATGTGCAAATACGATATTGTGTTCCGCACCACTGCCCTCTGTAATTTCAGGAAGATTTTTCTGCAACCAACGAAATCCGGCTTCAACGTTGGATTTATGTTGCGCCAAATATCGGTCATATTGATAGCTCATTTTTTCTTTTCCTCCCACTTCATAGGTTTCTGGGAATTGAGATTGTATCCATAATCCAAGCATTCATTACACGGGTCGATTTTTTCTCCCAATTCCTTGTGTTTACAGGTTTTACAATACTTTTTAAAATCCACTTCCAAATACTCTTCATTCATGGTTAATCTCCTTTCACCACTTCACAAACCTCGATTCATTAAAATCTCTCTTATCTTTCAGTGCCTTACTAATTGCCAAATCAATCCCACTACGAGATTTCAAGTGATAGTAATACAAATCTTTGAATGGCGTATTCAATCTGTCTATTCGCCCCGCAGATTGCTGCATGATTTTGTAAGAATAGTTCTGTGAGTAGAATATAATGGTATCTGTCTTGATGCAGTTCCATCCTTCCGCTCCAGCATTGTACTGAACAAGATACACCCAGTTTTTCGACTCTGGGATTGGCTGGTGTTTGTGACCATTCCACTCTGCAATTTCAAAGACTCCATCGTCTTCATAAATTCGAAACAGCCCGTTCAAAAGCTCCAGCTCATAATCAAAGTTGTAAAATATAATGGCTCTGGGATGCTTCTCTACAATTTCCATCAAGGCGATCTGTCGTGACTCGTCCGTATTCACAATTTTCCGCCATACATAGCAAAGACCGGCGGCATTCGCAATCGGCTCATTCTTATACGGGTCCCATCGAGTTCGTCCAACATCTTTGTATCGCTCTATGCTGTATCGAATAAATATATCTTCGTGATGAGAAACCGTCTGACGCTTGAAATCCATATTCACCAAAATACGATTTCTGAGTCGAATCAATCTCCCAATATTCAAATATCGGTCAATCTTTGGGTATTTACTGAATCGACTATAAACCACATGTTCTCGGATGAATTCTGTCCGGTTTTTGTAAAACCCATTTGCGATGAATACCGGAATATAATCCTGCCAGGTATCTCCCGGAGTTGCAGACAATAGAATCCACTGATTTGATTTGGTGATTTTCAAAAACGCCTTCACCCAAGCTCCGGAGCCTATCACTCTCTGCTCGTCAAATATAAAGAAAGCATCCTTTACATCCTCGTACTTCTTGATATTATTCCAGGAATCCACGACAATCTGATTTGAATATAGATTGACATCCTCGTGAACCGAAAGAAGGAAAGGCGAAAGATCACCCTCCCATTCCATCGTGTCCCGCTTTCTGGCTGTTGTGATGATGTATAAGTCCTTTGGGGGATCGTCCATCGCAACATAATCCTCAACCCCCATCAAGCAATCCGGATTTCCGCCATTCTGGAGATAGTAATAAGCTAATGCTGTTCTTGATTTTCCGCTTCCAACGCCGCCACACAGAATACAACCATTTTTCATTTTTTTTACTGCTGCTATTTGATAGTCATACAATTCAACGGCCATTCCGTTGCTCCTCAAGAACCGCTGTTATGCTGTTTTTCAGGTTCGCCATATCCGAGTACATCTCGTTTTCATTCTTCGTGCAGTCATCTTCTATGGGAGCCATATTTAACAGACTATCCAGCTCTTTTTCTAATGCTTTCAATCGTTCATTCACGCTTATCCCTCCTCATAAACTTTCATATACTGTGAAATAATCTTCTCATAGTCCACACATCTGAAAAATATATAGGTGTAAACCAGTAATTCTTCAAATCATCAGCCATAGTCATTGGTTTGATCAAAGAATTTCCAACTTTAAAATATCCAGCAATTCCTAGAAGAGAAAGTTGAATATAGCACATCAAAGCTGGAACTTCTTCAATGTCTTGTCCGGAAACTAATAAATGGTTTTGATAATTATAATTTTCTTTTTCTAATTGCTTTCGTGCTTCGTGAATAGCAGCAATCAAGTTGGCTCCCGCTCCGCAACATGGATCGTTGATGGTAATATAGCCATCTTTCCTTACTTTCTCAGTTACATCCGTAATGGTGATTTTTGCCAGAAGCCGACACATATCATAAGGAGTAAATATTTGTTTCAACTCATCGTAGCCAAGATTTAAGCTCATATACATCTTTCCTAAAAAATCCTGCTCCGGATTCATTTCTAAAGACATGACCAGATTTGCAAACAACTGTGGAAAAAGTTCCTGTTTTGACTTACTGTAATGGCGAATGATATCCAAGTATCGTTTCTCTCGCTCATCAAATTGAGATTTGTCCACAGAATTTGATATAGAACAAGCCGACATAACAATAAAGTCTTTCCAAATATCCCACGGTCTGTTTTTTTCTGAAACAAGTTGACGAAAGATGTTCATAAATTCTTTCTCATATCTGTCGGGTTTGAAAGTGGGAAGATTTTTCATTTTCGGCTTCGGTGATAAGCTTACTTGATGTTCCTCTTTATGAACTACAAAGTCGTGCTTCTCTGATATTTTCTTTGGTTTTTCGACCTTGGAAATAGAAGCATTGATCTTCGGTTTCGCTGTGGTTCGCTTCTTTTTCCGCTTCCAAAATGCCATAGCTTTTCTCCTTTCGCAAAATAAAGGGCTGTTTCCTCTAGCCTTAGGACATTTACCTTGCTGGCAATATCAGGCACCCTATTTGTCGCTTGTTAGTGGAATGGAACTTCTTCCGGGCCTTCTTCCTCCGCATACTTTTCAGCAAACTCATCCTCTTCGATGGTGACATACATCGTCTTCAGATAAGCCTTAATTCCGGTCTTACCATTCACTTCCCAAGAATACGGTCGAATCGTCAAATCAACATTCCGAATCTCCGCATAGTCCAAAGTGGAAATGGATTCATCATCCAACGGTGTTTTTGTCTTTCTGGTAATCATATACACCTTAGGCGGGATATTCTCGAAGCTGACTGCCACCTGAATATAATGTCTCGGCTCTTCATCCTCGTCTCTCGGAGCCAGCACTCTTACATTCCATCCATCATTGGAGAGTTTCTCCGCCTGTTCCGGATCTTCGATGATGACACAGAAGTTCCGGTTTCCAGCCCGATTGTATTTAGACTCTTCGCCTCGGAAGTTTCGAAAAATAATTCTTGCGTTTTCAATAATGATATTGGGTACATTTTTGTAAGCCATAATATACTTCTCCTCTTCTTTAATTAAATGGTATTTCCTCATCAGCGTCTTCTGGAATGTTCATAAAGTCCTCGAGTTTAGGTTTTGGAATATAAGGATCATCGGATATGAACCATTCGAAGTCACCGTATTTGGATATGGTTTCCACTGCGTCGTCTACAAGCTTGTCATAATAGGAACGATCAATAGAATCCTCTTTGGAGAGTTCTTTAACCATTTCGGACTCTAACCACCGATAGCCCTTTGACCCAGTGGCAGCATAATATCGTCCGTCCTTTTCTCTCATGAGCAATCCGCCACCAGCCCCCGATTTAATCGGACAGAACTGACCAACTCGTCCAATGAAAATATAATTGTGAGTCGCCTCGTCTTTTTTACAGAGCTCGCTGTATCTTGCTCCTATTTCTTCGTATGTATATCCGTATTTAGATGCGACATCTTCAAGAGATTTCCCTCCAGCCTGACTATTCCAAGCCTTGTCGATGGCATTTAATTCCCTTTCTTCCTCGGTTGTAAGCTGCGGAAGTTTCTCGTTCATGTCTAAATATAAAGCGCTGCTTACCGACTTGGTTTCACACATATCTTTAAAGACAATTTCTTCGCCGCTGAAAAGTTTTTTGAAGACATAGGGAATCTGGAACTGAGTTCCTGTGGCTGTCCATTTTCCGTCTTTATACTTGGCAATATAGACAGCGTCATTTACCAGGCACATCCGGTCATATGTAGCCTCGTGCTCAAAGGTATAACCATATCGCTTTCCGTAATCCATAACAAACTGGATAATCTCCGGCGTCGCATCGGGAATCTTGATAGAATCTGTCTTAATGTGAGCAACAGTAAAGCCCCGTTCCTGTACCTCATGCTTGAGGTTAATCATGAACAGAGCTCCTCGTTTGGCTACAATATTATCTTTGTTTCTCGGATCACGGAACGGATTCTCGAAGTTAGCAGAAGTTAGACCATATACCGAGTTGATTGCCGTCTTCAAAGCATTCGCTAAATCCTTTGCTGTCATCTCTCCGTCAATGACCTTCTGGATATATGGTGTCAACTTCCCATCCAGCATATGATTGACTTCGTCCCAAGCTTCGTGTTTGATGCTGACTCGTCCTTCCACAATGTCACGGAAGGCTCTCGTAAATTTCACACCGAACAGAACTTCTACAATTGCACTATGAGGATGCATAGAGGAAATATCCAGCAATGCCACATTTCCGTACATACCAGGTTCTGCATAGACATAACCGCCTTCTCCAACTTCTTCTCCTCGATATGTCGATTTTCCATTCTCATACTTGTATCTAGGAAAATATGGTAAGAGACTTCCTTCATCGCCATGCGTTTGCGCCATCATTTCAGGACACGCTTCGGCCAAGAAGGAATAGGTTTCTTCATCAAGGTGATGCACTGGCTCTGCCAGATTTCGGTAATTGAACTGATCCTGTGGTTTCCGCTCATTTCCAAATATAATTTTCTGTGTAAGCGTATTGGTCGTATCATTCACCGTCATTCCAGCCAAATCTGCCAGAATCTGTCGTGCTGTCCAGTCAGCTTTCAGATAATGGAATGCCGCTTCGGTTGCAATTACATCGTTATCACAATACTCGGCAACTTTCGTCCACATTTCTTCCGGAACCGGTTGATCCCACGGAAGTCCCAACTCCTGATGGTGGATACCCATCTCAATCTCCAATTTCTTCAGGCTCTTTTTATTTCCAGCAGATGCAAAGTCATACACATCTGTATAAGAAACATTGTAGGCTTCTCCAAAGAAACAATTGGGGCTTCCGCTGATGATTTTTTGCGAGAGGTTATAAAGTTGCTCGTTTGTATAACCCATGAGTCTTGCATACAGAATATGATTATCATATCGCCGACAGTTAAACCCGACCAACCGGAATCGCATCAATTCCTCAATCTCCGTTGGAGTCGGGTTAATCATACGCACCACAGGCTTTCCTTCGCCCTCGATTTTCCAGTTTACAAGGAACAGATTTGGAAATACCTCAATATCGTAAAATACCAACTTTGCTTCTTCGTTTCTCCCCGCTGTGGAAGGGTCTGCTGATTTAAACTGCATCTTATTAACCAGCTTGATACAGTATTCGGCCTGATGCGTACTATTCGCAGCAAATGCTAAAACCGCATTCCGCATGTCCGTCACGTCATAACTCAAATCGCTGGAATATGCGTCCTCCAGTATTTTGTAGATAAAGTCGATACTGGACTTAGTACCCGGATGGATTTCTTTATTCAGATTTCTCTTGATTAGTGTTCTAAGCCCTTTCTCGCTTTTAATCGCTTCAAAATTTACCATTTTATCTTCTCCTTTCATCGGTAAACCAGAGCTAATCGTTGCGATGGGCAAATCATTACACTTTGTAAGTTTTCTTCGTAATGAGCTTTTACCCGTGAACACTTTCACTTCGATGTGGTCGTCATAAATACGACTCAGTTTTTTCACATCTCCCGTATAAATATAATGAAGATGAACCCCCTTTCCGCTTTTGCTTAGCTCTGCATAAGTCGCCGGCCACTTGCTTGCTTCTTCTACATTCCGTTCGAAGGATTTATTCCCTTCCTTATTTGGAATATCGAAATCAATTACGATGTGGTTTTCCGGGACTTTAACATAGTGGATTTTAGAAGTATCCAAATCCGATAGCTTCGTTTTTACCTTGTCCCATTTCATGGAAGGTGTTTCTTTGTCTGTTGCATACTGCGATGGACAACCGGAACATACCTGATCGAAAATGGATTTGGCAGTATTAAACTGCAATAATGAAGGCTTCTCTTCCGGCTTTTCAGCAACCATTTCCTCTTCAAATTTTTCAGTCCGGAATCCGATATAATAACTTCGTACTCTCGAACCGTCCTCCATGTTGAACCGTTCTTTATAGTCATGGAAATAGTTCTTCAGTTCTTCCTTAAAAATTCTCTGAGAAAATGGATAGCCTACTTTGGCTTCATCACAATAGGTCTTATACATCTCCCAGGCAGCTTTCAAAGTCGTGCCGTTTTCCCGTTTGAATACATGGTAGGAATCAATGATGAAGTTATAGAAATCATTGGATGCGCCCAGCATTGCAATGGGAATATAGTCATCATACAGACCGGGATTGTTTAGATAGATTTCCCGGCAGTGATATGCAATCGCTCCCAGTTCGAATTCAATCTGTTTCATAATTACTTTGTATTCCTTCGGGCTCAGCTTATTTCCTGAAGGAGACACATCAATCAGCCGTCGAATCAAACCAGATTTTGCATCTGTAATCTTTACCGGCTTGTTGGTACCCATGAACAAAAAACATTTGAATCGGTTGGAGTAAGTCGATTTGAACTTCTCATTTACGGTCATCAGCTCATGGGACACCAAGCTGTTTAACCTGGTATTATCCTCAATTCTTGACAAATCGCCATCATGCTGGATCGCAACAAGCGGATTACTCTTGAATGCCTCCAATGCAAAAGAATTACTGGACGACCCCAGAGCTTTTGCGTCAAAGACCGAATAATACCCTTCAAAGAGCTGCTGAATAATATTGAGAACTGTGGATTTACCTGTTCCAGCAGCTCCATACAGAACCATAAATTTTTGCAGTTTTTTCGATTCTCCACATACCACAGAACCGATAGCCCATTCAATTTTCTGTCGCTCAGCCTCAGAGTACAGAGTAGACATCAATTGGTCATAAGCAGACAAATCGCCAGCTTCAAGCGGATATTTCAGCTTTTTACTGGCGTAATCTTTTTTATCGGTTTTTGTGTTGGAGAATATCAATTTGTCATCCAGCATGTGGAAAGAATCCCGCATTTGTTTCTGACAATATTTGTGCCAGGAATCAATCATTCCAGACTCTGCATCCCACATGTGAAGAACTTTTATTTCAGAGTCAAAGCGCTGGCGGCTTTCTTCTGCGTACCTATCCAGTTCACGGTCGATAAGTTGTAAAGCGTCCTGTTCATCTGTAGACCATAAACCTCGTTCCTCAATCCAGATAGCGTAGAAGTCACCACCTCGAATCATCAGATCGGAGCTTTTCTTAATAATGAACTTCGGATAGATTTCAATTACACCACGCTTTGTACTACGTGTAGAAATCATCAAAAAGTCGATCATCTCATTTTTTACTCTCCTTTATCGCGCTTCATTTCCTCTATTGTTGATTCCAATTTCTCGATTCTCTTTTTCTGCTCTACTCGATCCAGTTCCAGGAGAACCAGATTAACCGTTACGATAAGAACAAGCGTACTTAATTTCCGATTATAACGTGCCTGTTTATTCATGGATTTCCGGATAGACCGGATCGCTGTTTCCGAGCTGCTAAGACTTCCAAAAATATAATTCATAACCTCGCACATTTTACTTTTTTTCTCCCTTCATTCCATTCAGAAAGCTAGTAATCGTTTCAAATTTCCAATCTTTCTGACCGTGATAAGTGAATATAAATTCTTGGCCATTTTTCTGGCGGATACGGATACTGTTCCTTCCATTTGGAAACCACATATCAATCCGCTCTCCTGAAAAATCGGGAAAATAACTCTCAAACCACTTCATTACTTCACTGTGTCCCATGGCAATCTCTCCTTCTAAGTATTTTCGTCCAAGTACCAGCACATCTGATACCAGATTTCAACAGATCTCAAATCGTATCGGCTGCGATTTACGGTAAACAGTCCTCCGTCACCATTACGGCTATATTTCCGATCCAGAAACTTCTGGACAATGTCCTCGACATAATCTCTGTCAAACTTGGAATCATTCATAGAACCCAGCCCAAGATTGACAATCATATTCCAAAACCACTGTCCAGTTCGGTTTCCAATGTCTGGATCATCCATAATATGTTCCTCACACCGAATCGCAAGCGCGATCATCATTTCCAGCACACTGCAAGTCCGATTATCCAAATAGGTGGAAACCATAGAGCTGCTGTATCCGTTTTCATAACCAAACCGATACCTTAAGTCCACTCCATCTTCCGCCCGATTTCCATCCATCGGAATAATGTAAGTAAATTCAATTCGATGCAGCTCTCTTAAAAGCTTTCGATACGATAATCTCTTTGAATATCTCCCATCAAATACAAGCTGATACATCCAGTTAAAATATGCATCATTAAGCTCGTTCTTTGTCATTACTCCTCCATTTGATGTGGCATCGTTTTTACAACATTGGAATGGTTTCTCTGGTCAAGCAGGATTTCATAATCGCACTTTAACCGGTCATTTCGGACAAACACAGAGTCGTCTTCATATTCCCCGAAATGATTCAGAGATTCCTTACCGACAATTTCCTCCACATCGTCTACCTCTTCATCATTCTCGTCAGCCAGAACTTCGTCCGCATAGTAAGTGAGGCTGATTTTTTCATACTCTTCAAATTCGCCAAATTCCTCTGGCGAGATGACATAAGGTTTTTCCACAAACGCCTCTCCTTTCTTTTCCTCAACCGTTTTGGAATAATCCGTATAGCCCTCTTTCTGAATGATAGACGCGTACTTTTTGAAATCCATGTCGTCTACCTCCTTCGGAGTTCTATCTTCCGCTACTTTAAGGCCATCACGAAACTCTTTCCCGCTTTCTCTTTCGGCATAAGCTACTTTTACGGAGTCGATTTCTTCCTGAGCGATCAGCTCATATTTCCGTTTCAGCAGTTGCCATGTACATACAGAACCAATCCCCGCTCCAGCAATAAAAGCAAGGAAAGTCAATCCTTTACTGCTCATCCTCTTCCTCCTCGTTTTTAATTGTCATTACGGTTATTGCCAAACTGCCAAAAAGAAAGGAGACACTCAACAGAATACCTCCCATAATATGTCTTTTTCTCTTAGTATCCAGAACATAGTCCAGTACCGATATCACATTCTCCAGACCGTCCATATCAATGCTCCCTTCCCGTTGATAGAATTGCGATTCCACCAACAAAGCAGATACCGGACATTGCCGCCAGTGTATAAGACACAAATGCTAAAAGATTACGCATGATGATTCTCCTTTCTTCACTCATACCTTGAAAAATAATGATTTTCAACTTGGAATATCGGAACGCCATACGCACTGTATTCTCCTGCCGTAAAGAACACAACGTCGTAATTGCTCCTTGACTCCAGTTCCTCATAGACAAGGTCACAAATATCCGCTCGGACTTCGCACCTGTCCACTCGACCATTCCACATAGATGAAAATTGATTCGGTTGATAAACCACTTCATATACCGTATCGGGAAAATGTTCGGAATCTACCCGATTCAATATAGTATCGATAACAAGGCGTTTTCCTTCTTCACATTCACCTTCGGCTTCTGCCATAGTAACTAGGGCGATTAACTCTACATCTTCTCTCGACATTTTCGGTATAACTTCTTCTGATCCCTCCATTTCCTCAGTGGCAATTGGAATGGATTCCTCTTGCAAAACTGTAATAACCGGTTCTGTCTTTTCGACAACGCTGGCCCTAGGTATTGCTACAACGTCTTCCCCTTCTGAGTGAAATTCAGATACAAAGAACGAAGATGCTATCACGATACCACACAAGATCGGAACCGCTATTACTTTAATTAACTTGCGCATAAATTCCTCCCAAATAAAAACTATCCCCAAGAATCGTAATAACTCCTAGGGATAGTTATAAATTTATCTCTCACATCAAATCCCAGATGTTCCCATCCACATTAAAATCCAAAAGGATTGCCTGGTCGAATCCATTGACATAATCCGAATAACTCAGATTATCAGAATACAAGCCGAAATCAATGTAATTATCTCCTTTAGAATTTTCCGGATTATAAACCCAACCAACAATCTGGCCGGCTTTTGTTCTCGGAAGTCCGAGCATCTCATAGACTTCATTCAGAAATACGCGCTTCTTTGCTTTCAACAAGTCGTTTGCATAACGCTCTTGGGCTTTGATGAACATCAAATTATATTCATTGTTGCTTTCCCAATGAGGATTAAGAATGGAATTTCCATCCTCATCCTGCGTGTACTTTTCAAAGAATCTGGCATAACCGCTGATATCCGCCGGACTTACCACAAAACCATTCTTCTTAACTTTCTTCTCTTTTCCAGTCTCTTCATCGATAACCGTTTCATCAAACTTTTTGGCTTTGAGATTATATTTCAGTTCACGGTCAACCTCTTCGCCAAATCGTTCGATCACACGGCTGCGATACTCTTTAAATCCTTTATCAATAGCTGCATAAGCCGCACTTAGAGCTACATTTCTCTTACGAAGAATGTTATTAGATGCCAAAATACTGGTGATTGACAATGCACCGAGTATGACGGAAGGCCCATACAGTTTGGCAAATTTCATACCGGTCTGAACATAAACAATCGCCAAATCTTTTTGGGCATCCTCGCTGGAATACCGCTCCTTCACGGATTCGTCTGCTTCACATTTATGAATTGTTTCGACATCTTCTTTTGTCTTGTCCAGAATTTCACCCACTTTTGTCGTTGCTTTACAAGCCATTACCGCGCTTGTAACCACGCCGATAACTCCAGCCACAACGAGAATCTCCGGACTATGCTTCTTTAACTGGAAACTGGTTTTACTAAGAAAACCATTCATGCTCTTTACAATCTCTGCTTTTTTCATGATTATTTATTCTCCTCTTCTACTTTTTCCATTTTCTTTAAATGGTCGATCAAATGCTGGGCGTACCAAAGGATTTTTTCCAAATCCTGGATTCCGTTTTTCTTCTTCCAACGGCAGGCATATTTGATGATGTTTGCGGTATCGGCAGCCTCAATTCCTTTTAAATCAGAAGTAAAGGCTTCGATTACATCAATAACTTCCATACCCGTTTCGGAAATATAATGATTCGGATGAGATACCATCCTGTCTTTTGACTCATACATCTTGAATCCCTCCTTTACAACGGCATTGGTTTAGGCAATTTTAAAATATAACCATCCCTTACTCGAACCGCCCTGCATCCAGCAATATCAGTCCATCCGTATTTATTGGCAGCATAATTGTCATTGGACACGTTTGCCAAATCATAAAGATCTGCAACACTAACTACCTCATACTGTGCAATAATTTCGTTCATGGCGTCTAATACCGATTCCGCATCTCCACGAGTTTCGAATAAAAGCTCATCATATTCGTAGCTCGTCCGGCTCTTCGGTGCTGTATAATCTTTCTTTCCGCTGTCGTAATACTTCTGATAGGATACCTTGGACGCTGTAGAGTTCTTTTTTGACTTCCCAGTTTCTCCATAGAGGATCATATCAATACCATTGGTAACTATATCGGAAATTGCCTTTTTTATTGCCGGCACCAGAACATCCATCACAATATAAGATTTTACGTTATTGACATCTTCAGAAATGAATACGTCTGCAAACTTCTGCATTTCTGATTTTTTCTTTGATTTTACCGTCCCAGAAATCACTTTCTCTACACGTTTTTCGGGAACAAGATTTTTCTGCTCCTCCTTTGATTTGTGGGAATTCGGCTTATATTCCTCCATTAAGTTGTCTCCTTTCCGCTCACCAAACTGATCTTTCCAGGCAATATAATCTTTGTACCCGGAAGTCGGTTGTTTTTCTTTTTAAACTGATAAGTAAGGTTTGACCTTGCTTTCTTTTCTGAAACTGCCCGTGTAGAAGCAATCCAGCGATTTGCAACACAATTGTCAAATTCCATAACTGGGCCATCATACGAATACATGTTCATAAATTTCACCTCCGGATAAAAGAAAAAAAGGGAAAGCGCCTTGTTACAGGTACTCTCCCTCGTGTTGAAACACATTTTTTCGTTTAGGCTTCTTCGGAATCCTCTTTTTCATTCTCAATGATTGGTTCTTCGGGTTCATCCCACTCAGCATCGATAATCTGCTGCTCCTTCTGAGCTTTGATTTTGGCAATCATCGGCTTACCCACATACCTGTAGATTACAACACCTGCAAGTACGGCTAAACCGATACCGGCCGCAACCTTAAACCCCTTACCAGAACTCGCTTTAACGATTTCCTCTGTGGCTGTCTCCATAACCTCTTCGTTGTTCATGATTTCATTGGTTTCCATGTTTATTCTCCTTTCAATTTTTGAAAATGTGTGGTTCTTCTTCCATTAAAGCCACTGTTTTTTTCGCGCGTCACATCAGCTCACTGAAATTGTATCTCGGAGCAATACTGTAATCAATCACCAGGCAGGGAGTTCCATCGCTGGCCAATTGAGAACTAAATGATAGATCAATATACCCATTATCAATATTCCATCCCAACTCATCGCCGATTTTGATATTATCCAGACCGACTTCGTAGTAGAAATCATTTAAGGATACATACATCTCATCGCGCATCTGACGATTTAATTCACATTCCGCTTTCTTAATTTTGTCGATATCGCCTTTAAAATATCTGCCAGAAATCGCGTCATAGCAGAGCGTATTTCCCTTTTCTGTAATGATTACCTCTCTTGTTACCACTGGATTTTTCTCGATTTTATCCTTTGCAACGGCATCTTTCACAGTTTCGTGCTTCTTCTCTCCGAACATCTCAACGACTTTTCCCTGATAATCCTTGAGAGCGGATTCCGATAAGGTATATGCCGTTGCAAGTGCTGCATTCCGTTTAGCGTTTACTGAGCTGGCTCCAATTAAACATGCAATGGAGAGGGTTCCCGTAATCGCTGCCGGAATATAACAGAACCAAGTTGTTTTTACCACATCTGCGACTTCAAGCTCCTCGGCTCCAATTTCCTCTTTTCTTTCCTCAATGAGAATCAGTGCTTTCGGCGTTGCCCGGACCGCCATGACAGTCGTTGTGATCATACCGGCAATACCAATTCCTGTAAGAATTTCAGGGCTGTGCTTTGCCATGGATGTTCGAACTGACGACAAAACTTTTGATATGTTCGATTTCTTCATTATCTCATTCCTCCAAATATCACACTGAATATCGTTTTAACCATATCAAGAGCCTGATTCTCAGTAAAGCCGGCACGAACAAAGCTGTCCATAATTACTTTGGTTTCCGCTGTTGCTTTATCGTACTGCTTATATTTTTCTAACTTCTCAATTTCCTTTCTCAGAGTATCAATCTCATTTTCTTTATTCCAAATTTCCATCTTTAACGCTGCTTCTTTTGTAATCATTACATCATTCTGACAATAATGCAGAATGTCTTCTGAACCAGCATCAAAGTCCCAAGGATAACGGCCAGATCTACGGGGCACAGGGCCCCTGGATTCCGGCTTAACCAACCAGAATTCCGGACGAACCCCATAAGAGGTCGAAGCGCCGCCGGAGAGCGTATTGCCATGGTAGTACACATCAGCGAAATAAGCCGAAGAAAACCCCTCTTTTGTAGCATTTCTCAGCCATCCCCACGTAAGCTGATCTTCAAAACAAGCAATTCGATTCTTGCACTCTTTCATCAAAGGCAGCTGTTCATCGCTATCTGGTTCCAGATTCTTGTTATCCCATTCGTCTTCGTGACCAACAATCTGTCCAACGGTTGGAATAGTAAGTCCGTAAATCTTATCACGCAACTCTTCTGGAAACGCCATAAACAGAACTGTATCCATCCACTTCTTCAGATCGGACTTTTCAAACCCGCCTTTGTTTGTAGAGCAGTTATTCATCGGCCGGCAGGTAACATATTCGTCAAATATAAACATGACGCCCTCGTCCGTAACCTTGTGAGCGGTCGCGGTAAACTCTCCAAGCTCTGCCAGCGGAATGACCATCTGATCTCCTACCTGAATGTTTGCTGTTTCGATTTTCTGCTTTCTTAATGCCTTCATAATGTTTCTCCTTTTGAAAATAAAATTTGTGGTTATAAAATAAGACCGAGAAGTGTCTCGGCCGTATTTTCTGCAACTTGAAATATGTGGTTATTTGCTGGATTTTCCGACAGGTAAAGAAAAAGCTCCATTTTCAATATAAACCCTTCTATCACTAAATCGGCTTCTGTCATCGGATGATCCATAATGGCCAGTAGAATCTCGTCAACCGCCCACCGTTCATACGAACGTTCCATAATGGCTGATTTAGGCCAATTTTCTCCCGGTTCAAACAGATGCATATTCGTATAATTCATGATTTTTTGAATAGCCTCATCATTCATCAGCACTTGCTCCAAACTAAAAAGAAAGAGCCCTTGTTAGAACTCCTCTTCGTTTTCATCATCTTTTTTGGCAAGTGCCTCGTTTACCTTTTCTTCAATTTTCTCATCCATTTTCTTTTCGTTTACCCAATCGGTAAGAATACTTACTCCAAATCCGATCACCGTAACTGCAATCCCAATGGCTTTGATAAAATTTTTGTTTTTCATAAAGCATTAGCCTCCTTTTCATAATACGGTCTGTAATTTTTGCGAATCATTCAAATTTGTTGACCGCCATCGTGTCTATAATGATGCACTCCAAGCCATCTTCCAACGTTGATTTGTAATTATCAAAATCTAACCAATAGCAATCCATTTCTTCTATCATATAGCTGATATCCCATCCGAGTTCATCGCCTCCGTCTATGCCTTCGACACCTAAAAATGACAAGTATTCATTTAATGAACAATCGCCTTTAATGGAAAGATTCCGATTTACATGATATTGGGCGTTTAACACCGCTGCCATTGTGGTTCTAAAATACTTCTTTGAGGCAAGATCATAGAAAAGCAACCGTTCACTTTCAGAATCCATGTCCATGTTGTAAACCTGATAACCCCAGTCGTAGGAAGACACCATGGCATCTTTCGCCATTTCCGCATGGATTTTATCATCCGCATCCTCTCCGTAAACTGTCTTGGCTGACTTCCGATATTGCTTATAGGATTCATTGAGCATAACGTATGCACTCATCAAAGAAGCCTGTTTCTTTTGATTTAATGCATTCGCTCCAAAGATACAAGCAATAGTTGAAACTCCCAGCAGTACAGAAGGAATATAAGTCGGCCCCGCTACTCGGACGATTTCTAATTTAGTTAGATTTTCGCCCTTCTCCAGCTCTGCCTCTTTCAACAATTTTATTGCTTTAGGGGTTGCCTGAACAGCCGTAATGGTTGTTGCAATGACTCCAATAGAAGCTACTACCGTTAAAATTGTCGGAGATGAGCGATATAATTGACGCCCGACTCTTTTCAAGATTTTAACTTTTTGCATAATATTCTCCTTTCGTTTTATCCTATTCCATGGCATATAACAGATCTTGAATATTTTCTCCCACCATCTTAGCGGTGATAAATATAGAACTGTTCTGTTGATTCATAGAAGCAAAGTCATCCATTTTTTCTGTAAATGATCGAGCCATCGCTTCTAAATTTTTTATGGACGTTTTGGTCTGGGGAAAAATATGATCGGCTACATAATTTCGAAATTCTCCAATCGACCACAATGTATTGCTCACCCTAGTGAACTCTTTCTTGTCGAATACCGGATTTGGCAACCATTCGTCCATTTCGTACATATCACATAGAATCAACGCCAATTCGTCCAAACTCAAATTTCTGACCACCTCCTTAAAATCCCCCTTTCTTGATTGATAAAAAATAAAAGAGAACCAGTATCGGACTCGAACCGATTACCTCCACGGAAGTGTGACGCTCTACCAATGAGCTAACTGTTTCTCCATAATAGGAATTGTAAATTTTGCGAAGTAAAAAGAAAGAGCCATTGCTGGCTCAATCCTCTTAATTTAAACCGATTTTCTTCAGAATTTTCATGAGTTCTTCTTTACTCATATCTGCATCAATACTCACATGTACGTGCGCTTTCTCATCTGAAATCGAAGCATTCAACTCGTTTAACTGGATATCTACGTTATATCCAAGCTTTTTATGTAATACCCCTTTTGCTAATTTCGAAAGCAACATCCGTGTAAATTTTGAGCTGATTTTCATTTCGTCCATCACCTTAAACTCCTTTCGCTTTTAATCAGTTTTCCATAAAAGGAGCTGTGATTTTTGCGGACTAAATATTTCTCCTGTCAAATACAGTCTCCCATCGTTCCCGCTTAATCGGCTTCATTTTTAAGGCCCACATAATCTGGCGAAGTGTCACAGTGGAATAAAGCCCGTCCGTAGCCATTCCGGAATGTGTATCAAAGTATTCTTTAAAACGAGGATGCAAATATAAATCATCCGTAATCCATGGGTCCACGTCTCCCCACCAGGTACTCTTTGTTTTCTCGTCAAATCTCTGCTGAATAACTGCCAGTCCCTTTTCTCCGATTTGGAACAGCGTGCAGCAATGATAGACCGGATGGTCACAAAAATATACTTTTCCGTACATCGACAAATAGATGTTCGGTTTTTCATAATGGTATCGCATCATTTATTCTCCAAAAAGAAAAAGCCTATGCCGAAGCATAGACCTTCTCTCAATAATATTTTTAGTCATCAAATAGCTTACATGACGTTTTGCAATACGGGTATGGTCCTCCGCAGGCTCTGCATCCGGCTGGCGGAATATCTCCTTGTTCCATATCGAGCATTTCTTCTGTCCATTCTACTTCTTCATCGGACTCATACTCGTAATCCTCTTCGTCCACCTTTAATCCACACGATGGACAGATATAAACTCCGCATCCAGTCTTCGGATCTTCTGTTTGCCTCATGACGGCTCCACACCGATTACAAATCGCATATCCGTTATTCAGGTACTCAATTAATTCAATACCTTCGGGTTTGATAATTTTGTGGCTCATAAATATTATCTCCTTTCGTTTTTCGAAAGAACCGCTATTATTGTACGGTTTCTTCCGGTGTACGGTCAAGAGACAAAGAGCTCTTTGTAGCATCTCCTTTCCATAATAGCGTCTGTAAAAATCACGCAAAAACGAAGAGGACATGTATAAATCACGCCCTCCTCATTTCTGACCGGTTAATTACTTCTTTGTCGGTCTAAAACGATTGAACAATCCTCTGAATGTTGTTGAGGTATAGGTTCCCGTTTCTTCAAACTTAAATCCTTTCCGCATCCAGATGCCATAGAACATCAGTGGTATGAGAAGCTCTGCCGCTGCAATCCCCAGTTTGAAATATCGATCCTTCACTTGCTCGTCAAGCTGAGAACGCTTATACTGCTCATCCTGTACGTCAGCTTTGATCTGTTCGTCCAACTGTGATTTCTTAATCTCGTTCTCTCGGACATTCGCTTCACTTTCCAACGTACGCCGGCTTCGCTTATCCTCTGCGTCCAGCTCACTTTTAGTTTCCTCAATTCTCAAACGATACAGCTTTGCCAGATCCTCTATAGCCTTTGATTTCTCTTCGCTACCCGAATTCAGAGAAGATATCGCCTGAATCTCCGCTGCTATCTCCTCATTCAGCAATTCTTTGATGTTTTCACTCATTTTAGTTCTCCTTTCGTGAATTCATTAACTGTTCCATAAAAGGACTTGTTATTCGTGCGAAATATAATCTTTGATGTTGACTTTCAAGACTACATATCTTTTCTTATATATCGCATCCGCTCCCTTATGGGACAGCTCCAAAAACAAATAAGGTCCGCTGTCCGGATCAGATTGATCGATTCGCAGCGAACCAACGACATCCCTTCGGAATACCTGTCGTCCGAAAACAATTCCGATAATGATACCAACAATCATGCAAAGAATGAGCTCCATATTCCATCCCGCCTTTCAAAAAGATTTTTCTAAATTTCCCACCCGGGATTTTTTCAAATATCAACATAGCATGTCTTTCAGATACCTTGGTACTGTGTTTTAACCTAGGATAAAAAAAAAGAGCCATTGCTGGCTCAATATCTTAAAATTTAGTAACTCCTTCCCGTTCAAATGTTTCTAAAACCTTCGCTGTTAAAGATTCATACTCATCTGGGTAAAACTTTGCTATTGATTTTTGGCATGCCGTGATACTTTTTTGGTAGCTATAACTCGCTAACAATCCAATACCGCAACACACACATATCCCAGCCGCAATCAGTCTACCAATTTGTTGTTTTCTAATTTTTGCGTTGATTTTCATAAGTTCTTCCATTATGTGTCACTCTCCTTTCACAATAGGAGATGTTATTTCTGCGTTCCTTCGCCCTCATACACAATCTTCTTACGAAGTTCAGACCATGTTATGTATCGTTCTTTTCTGCATACCGGACAATAGAACTTACACACCTTCCCGCCAATATCTTCCAGTTCTTTCGTATCCGCCTCCAACCGGCTCTGGCAGTTAGGGCAATTAAACCGATAGACTTTCTTGACTGCTATGTCTACAACCTTCATTTCAATCCCTCGCTTTATTCAGTAACCAGAAGAATCGTCTGTACAAGTTGTAATAAACATCCTTGCAGCATGGAATATTTAACCTAGCTTTCAATATATCGTAGGACCACCCTTCGGTTACGCCTTTTAAAATATAATTAGATAGTTCCGCATCTGTCGCAATCGCCGTTTGCTCGACCGTCTTCATACGCTCTAAATAGTGAGATCGAGCTTCTGCACATCGAGCAGTCGGATTGCCAACCACCCTGTTCTTTGAAAATACTTCCATATCAGAAGGCCGCCGGCTAAGCCCATCCAGGGCGGCGTATGCTTTCTTCCATATCGGATACTGTAAACAGAAATGCTTCAGTTCATAGTAGCGATGACGTTCAATCCAATATGGATTTTTCTCAGATAATTCCGGGCGAATCGTTGTTCCCATATTAACGCTTCTCTCCTTTCCATAAATATCCGGTTTCTTCCCAGAGCCGCTTCGGAGAAATATAAAAGTTAATGCGTCCATACTTCGAATTCATCTCTTCAATGTTGGTAATCAACTTTCCGTTTCTAGTAGCCTTTCCAATAGGAAGCCATCCGGATATGATACCGGCTCGAACCCAGGAAGCATCTTTCCCATACACCCTGGCAACGACCGCTACCGGAACAGACCCCGGCGCAAATATAATTTCTTCCATTGGCTGTTACCTCCTTTCAACGGCTATTCTAGGATAAGAACCGCAATTTGTTAAAACAACCTCGGTGGCTATTTACATTGACTGAATGAAAAACCACAGTTAGAATGTAAAGTATCGAAAGGAGAATTATTTTTAAAGGGATGGAGGTGATGGTCATTGGTCAAAAAGCAGTACGTCTCTTATTCTAAGTGCTTTAAGCCGAAAGAGGAATCCAAACTTTTACCCGAGTACCTGTTTTTCCTTCTGAAGAATAAAGACACCAAAAAGCCTATGAATTACAGGCAATGCTACACAAAGTAATTCATCACGAGAAGCCGCCACCAACGGCTTCTTTTGATTTTTAACCATTCTCCATCCCTTTAAAAATAGTTCTCCAAACGATAAAAAAGAAAGAGCCCTTGTTAGGACTCCATTCTCTTGAAATACAATTTTTGTAGTTTTGCTCTCATTCTTGTCAATTCAATTTGAATCGCTTCTGCCTGACCAAAATTCTTACATCGTAAAAGCATATCCTCGAATATACGAATCTTAGTTTGTAAGTGTTTTTCCTCTTTTGACATCCTGAATCTCCTTTCGATTTTGTCTTTCACAAAAGGAGTTGTAATTCTTGCGAATTCTTCCATCGAGCCATCGTCATCTCGCATGGATAATCTTCATATCCATATGTCTCGCAGGTAATGAATCCCTCTAGTACGCCACGAATCACTTCGGCTTCGTACTGCTTATAAGGGGAAATATAATCCGGCAATTCTCTGCGTATCTGTCCGCAGGAAGGACAACGAAACCGATTTACTTTTACCCATGAAGTTTTTCTTCCTTTAGTCCGAACAATTCTCAATACATTATCGTACCTCTTTAACCTTACTCCGCAATTCCGGCAGGTTAATTCCTCATTGCTAACCATATATCCATCCTTTTAAAAAGTTTAAGTGTAGGAGTTGACAATTCCTACACTATCATATATGATTACTAATGATAAATCAACCTTGCCGCACAAAAATCTCGATTTATAAAATATTTAAGGAGGTATTGAGAATGTTGATAAAATGCCCCGAGTGTGATCTACAGGTTAGCGATAAAGCTACTTTCTGCCCGCATTGTGGCTATCCGCTACAACCCGATATCAAACAACGAAAGCCTCGAAGCAAAAATAACAAGCGAAGGCGACTTCCTAACGGTTTCGGACAGATAAGCGAAATCAAAAATCGGAATCTCAGGAACCCCTTTCGAGCTATGGTCACAGTTGGAAAGACATCCACCGGACGTCCAATATGTAAACCATTAAAACCGGAGTCATATTTTCCAACGTACAATGATGCATATACGGCCCTGGTGGAATACAATAAAAACCCGTATGATCTGGAACCAGATATTACGATAAAGGAACTGTATGAAAAATGGCTCAGTGAATACTTAAAAGATGCATCTGATACTTATATACGTTCTGTAAATTCCGCATGGACATATTGTTCTTCCATATACGATATGCGCGCAAAAGATGTTAGGGCTCGACACATTAAAGGATGTATGGAAGAGGGATTTCGAATCGAAACGAGAGGAAAAAAGAAAGGAGAAAAAATCCATCCATCGCCAAGTACAAAATCCAGAATAAAATCTTTATTTAATACTATGTTTGACTACGCTCTTGAGTATGAAATCGTTCCTATGAATTATGCAAGAACATTTGAAATTTCTGGAGACATTATTGTTGAAATAGAGAAAAACAAGAAAAAACACTTTCCATTTACCGATGATGAAATGAAAGTTTTGTGGCAAAATGTTGATAATGTAAAATTTGCTGATTGGATTCTCATTCAATGTTATATGGGTTGGCGCCCGCAAGAACTCGCTACCTTACGGTTGGACGAGGTCAATTTAGAAAAAAGGTATATGCAAGCTGGAATGAAGACAGAAGCAGGGAAGCAACGGATAGTTCCTATTCATCCAAGAATCCTAAAATTCGTTGAACGTAATTATAAATTTGCAATTTCTATCAATAGTGAATATCTTTTTAATGATAAAGGACAGACACATTCCGGTTCCTGGTCTGTAACGTACGACAAATACGCTAATCGTTTTGAAAAAGTGATTAGTCAATTGAATCTAAACCCGAATCATAGACCTCATGATCCACGAACAACCTTTGTTACGATGGGAAAAAAATCCGGTATGGATGAGTATGCACTTAAAGAAATGGTTGGACATACCATACAAGACATAACAGAATCTACTTATACTGTCCGAGATTTGGAATGGCTGAGAGAAGATATAGAAAAAATAAAATAGCTTGTTTTTAGTGTAGGAATATGGGTGTAGAAGTAGTGTAGGGATAATGTATGAGTTACATACATTTCCCTACTTTTTTCTACTTTTAACAACATCTTAAATCCTTAATTTTACTGGATTTCCTAGAATTTCCCAGCCTTCGCCGCTTCCTCGATGCTAACCGCAATCGCCACCGTCATACCAACCATTGGGTTATTGCCGGCACCGATAAGACCCATCATCTCTACGTGTGCAGGCACGGAAGAGGAACCGGCGAACTGAGCATCTGAATGCATACGTCCCATTGTGTCAGTCATACCGTAGGAAGCAGGACCGGCTGCCATGTTGTCAGGATGCAGGGTACGGCCTGTACCGCCGCCGGATGCCACGGAGAAATACTTTTTGCCCTTCTCTACGCATTCCTTCTTATAGGTTCCTGCAACCGGGTGCTGGAATCTGGTTGGGTTGGTGGAGTTACCGGTAATGGAAACATCCACGCCTTCCTTCCACATGATAGCAACGCCTTCTGTTACGTCGTTAGCGCCGTAGCAGTTAACCTTTGCGCGAAGTCCCTCGGAGTAAGACTTTCTCCACAGCTCCTTAACCTCGCCTGTATAGTAATCCATCTCTGTCTCTACATAGGTAAATCCATTGATTCTGGAGATAATCTGTGCAGCGTCCTTTCCTAAACCGTTCAGGATAACACGCAGTGGTTTCTGACGAACCTTGTTTGCCTTCTCAGCGATACCGATAGCGCCCTCAGCAGCAGCAAAGGACTCATGGCCTGCCAGGAAGCAGAAGCAGTCGGTCTCTTCTTCCAGAAGCATCTTGCCCAGGTTGCCGTGTCCTAAACCAACCTTACGCTGGTCAGCAACAGAACCTGGAATACAGAATGACTGAAGGCCCTCGCCGATAGCTGCTGCCGCGTCTGCAGCCCTTCTGCAGTCCTTCTTAATAGCAATAGCAGCACCTACTATGTATGCCCAGCAAGCGTTCTCAAAGCAGATTGGCTGGATTTTCTTAACCTGATCATATACGTCCAGGCCTGCATCTTTCGTAATCTTCTCAGCTTCTTCAATGGAAGCAATGCCATAGCTGTTTAATACAGAATTGATTTTGTCAATTCTTCTCTCATATGATTCAAATAATGCCATCTTCTTATTCCTCCTATTCGGTCTTCATCATTCTTTACGTGGATCGATAATCTTAACAGCGTCAGCAACGCGGCCGTACTGGCCCTGTGCCTTCTCCCATGCTGTGTTAGGATCGTCGCCCTTCTTGATGAAATCAGTCATCTTGCCAAGGCTTACGAACTGATAACCAATGATCTGATCGTCTGCATCCAGTGCAATACCGGTTACATAACCCTCAGCCATCTCCAAATAGCGGGGACCTTTCTTCAGGGTTCCATACATGGTTCCAACCTGGGAACGGAGGCCCTTTCCTAAATCTTCCAGACCAGCTCCTACAGGAAGTCCATCCTCAGAGAATGCACTCTGTGTTCTTCCGTATACAATCTGAAGGAACAGTTCTCTCATAGCTGTATTGATAGCGTCACATACCAAGTCTGTATTTAAAGCTTCTAACACAGTACGTCCCGGCAGAATCTCTGCTGCCATAGCGGCGGAGTGTGTCATACCTGAACATCCGATGGTCTCAACCAGGGCTTCCTGGATGATTCCTTCCTTTACATTCAGTGTCAGCTTGCAGGCACCCTGCTGAGGAGCACACCAGCCTACGCCGTGGGTCAGGCCGGAAATGTCTTTGACTTCTTTTGATTTTACCCATTTTGCTTCTTCCGGAATTGGAGCAGCGCCATGATGAACGCCCTGTGCAACTGTGCACATCTCTTCTACTTCATGTGAATAAATCATGTGTTAAAACTCCTTTCAAAAATGAATTTGATCAAGTACAGTGCCCATTCGTTAAATTTATCACATCATACTTGGTTCTATTCTCTCACAAAATCCGACATTTTACAAGCATATTTTTTTGATTTTTGCCCCCTAAACTTTGGTCCTGAACTTTACCCCAACCGGCGCCTATGCCTTCATCCTCTTCATGATATGAAGATAATACACAAAGAAAATGATTCCTTTTACAATACTTGAAATAGTCAGTGCCCACCAAATGCCGTTCAGTCCCATGGCTGTTCCTCCCAGAATCACGGCAAGCGGAATGCGCGAAGCTGTGAGGATAATGGTTATGACAGATGCCTCCATCGTCTTTCCCATGCCGGACAGGGCGCCTACGGTCATCAGCTCCACGCACATGAACATTTCCGAAAAACCAATAATCCGAAGATAATCAGCTCCGGCCGGTATGACCTCTGCCTCATGAATAAACAGGCTGAATATGGGCGCCGCTCCAAATATGAGAAGGCAGGTGGTAAAAATGCCCCATATAAACATGATGGCAGATGCTGTCATGTAACCTTTCTTTACCCGCTTCAGGTTTCCCGCGCCATAGTTCTGCCCGACAAATGCATTGATAGCTGTCCCAAAACCATCTGCCGTCATCCAGGATATGGATTCAATCTGGCCGCCTACTCTCTGGACTGCAACCGCCGTATCCCCCCATGCAGTGACGAACCTGGTAAGGACCATAGAGATTCCGCAGTACAGCATACTCTGAATTGCTGCCGGAAATCCAATCCTTACCATGGTTTTAATATTAGATAAAGGAGTGGGAATCCAAACCCGCATCTGGGATGCCAGTACAGGGTCCCTTCTCATAGAAATAACCAGGACCAGAGCCACGATGAACTGGGCTGTCACCGTTGCAATGGCTGCACCGGCCACTCCCATGCCGGGAATTGGCCCCAGGCCGAAGATAAGCAGCGGGTCCAACACAATATTGGCTCCCATGCCGATACAGTTGGCCACAAAAGGAGTTCTGCTGTTGCCGGAAGCCGTATAAAGACCCGTCAGTGTCTGTCCAATAAATGCAAAGAGAATAAGGCCGCATGCGATTCTCAGATACACAATTGCATCTTCCACCACCAGGTTTGAATTAAGATGGAAAAAGTCTATCAGAGGCCCTGCAAAAAGATTTGTTATGATTCCATACACAGCAGCCAGCACCAAAGCCAATTGCAGGGCTCCCTTTCCGTACTGGACCGCCTCCCTGCGGTTTCCTTCTCCATAGGCATGGGCAGACTTCACCTGGCCTCCCATCCTGGCCAGGGTTGCAACGCCGGAGGACAGCCAGGTATACATGGCTGCCGCACCAACCGCTGCCACCGCATCGCTTCCCACCATACCAATCCAGGCCATATCCGTCAGATTATACGCAGTCTGGACCAGAGACGTGGCCATGATTGGAAGGGCCAGCTCAGTCAGAGATGTGAGTATATTTCCATTTAGTAAGTCGATATTCTTTTTCACTAATGCCACCTATTGTCATCGTATTTGCATAAAGCTTCTATTACTATACTATCTTTCTGCTTTATATGCAATATACATGGCGCAAGGGTCAGCGTTAACTTTCTGTATTTGACTTTTTTGGTTCTTCTTGGTGTAAGTGAAAAGTCAGCCATACTGAGAGATTCCGTTACAACAGATCCCTCTCCTGCATAAAACCCGAAAAAACACCGGCTAACATCCTCTAAAAATACTTATTACGGATGTCACATACCGCGCAGCAGCGCCTGCACAATCAGATATTGGTCTTTGCCATAGCAGGTCGAAAGCGTTATAAGCTTCTCATCCCCTCCCGGAGTGATTCCTGTTTCATAGAGGGACGCTGCCCCCATCTTCTCAAGATAAGGCAGCCACTCTTCTTCCATAAAGTTAGTGCCGTAGGCTCCGGCATCGCTCTGATGGCGGATCTGACATGAAAAAACAGGACATTCCACCCACTTTCCCCTGTAAAATATCTGTATAACAGGGTTTTCCCGGAAAAAAGCTTCCTCACCATATTGTTTCAAACCTGCAAACATGCTTCCGTCCTTCATATTATGTCCGTACAGCACCGTATTGTCCACAGCCAGGGGAACAGCCGAGGAATCGGCAAAAACACAGCCTGTTATATGCTGTTCCTGATAAAAGTTATGATTCAGATAATACTCATTATCTTCATGCCTCACCACCGGGTAATCAATGTTAGTTCCAGGTACAGCCAGCCAGAACTGGTATTCCGGATTGATGGAAGCAAGGGCTTCTTCATTTAAAGGAGATTTCCCATCAGGACTTTCCTCATCCGTTTTTTTCTCTGCGTCAGAATTTCTCCCTCCGCCAGCACCTCTCCCCTCATCAACATCTCTCTCCTCACCAGCTTCTCTCCCCTCTCCAGCTTCTCTTTCCTCACCAGCCTCTCTCTCCTCACCAGCCTCTCTCTCCTCACCAGCCTCTCTCTCCTCACCAGCCTCTCTCCCCTCACCAGCTTCTCCTTCCTGCCCCCTTCCATATGCCTCGTCCTGCACCATACCATATATTCGGCGCCCATCGGCATAATCCATTCCCATCTTCACCAGAAAATGCATGCTGAACACAACGCCCGCAAAAAACATGAACATAACCGCCGCCATGCCATAAGGTCTGGTATTCTTTATCATAGCCAGAACCATAGCTGCAATCAATGCCACAAAACAAATCCCGGCTGCAGGCACAGTTACTCCCATGGAAAAAAATGGCTGTACATTATTTTTAATAACATACCTCTCATCAATCCCCGAATCTCCAATCTGTCCGCTCTCTTCATCCCCTTTGCTGTCATTCAAAAATGCGTTCCGGCTTACCTCCCCTCCATAAACCGCAGTGCAGTCCGCGACCATTTTGCGTCCAAGTGCTGTCAAATTCCGGCATAGCACTCCATCACTTTCATATACCCCGCCATTCCACTGAAATTGGTCAATTCTATACGCTTCTGAATCCAGGCCTGCCTGTCCTAAAATTTCTGCCTCATAGTCCATCAGGCTCTCCCTAATCTCCTCCTTCTGTGTTTCAATCCTCACACCGCCAACTTCATAAAAACCTGCATCATAATCCCTCACCTTTAAATCCAGCCGAAATCCGTCCTCCCAATGCTTATCAGAAAAATGATAACTCACAAGGGGCAGAAGGACATTCCGCTCCTTTCCCGATATCTCGTCCCTGGCCAGTACCCAGGCGGTTTGCGGGACAGGTTCTATGTTTTCCATGGAGGAATATACTATTTTCCCTGAGACAGATATACTATCTGTTTCCTCCGCCAGAACATCAAAAGCCAGATAAACTGTTACGGGTATCAAAACCAGAATAAATATCACCCATTTCCTGCCCTTACTCCATTCCCTCTTCTGTTTCATACACAGACACATACTGAAGCCCGCCATACATAAAACTGCCATTGCGGCGGCCGCTGCCACGGGCAGGTCGTCTCCGGTCCTTACTGTATCCCTGGGACCGGATCCAAAATGATATGTCCCTTTTCCAAACCGGCTGCCGACTTGATACACAGCAGTAATACTTCCAATTTTCCTGACCGGCGGTTTTTCCTTCCAATTATATATGGTTACGCTTCCCTGCATCACTGTTTCGCCCTGTATTCTCCCCTCTGCATCCATCGTAAACTCATATACCTTATCAGACCTCTTATACCCCAAAGGGGCTTCTGTCTCACGAATCACATACAGGCCCGGTGTTGCCAAACGGCAGGTAAATGTACCATCTGCTCCGGTTACGGCTTCGGTTATAGTTCCAGCCACAGATCCGTTTATCCCCTTGCCCGTATTCTCCGGCTCCTGGTCCCAGACACGGTTTTCTCCCTTCCCGATCCTGAACCTGGCTCCCATAAGAGGCAGACCGCTGTCTCCATCCAGCTTTGTAACCGTAAATTCCAGTTCCTTGTCCACAACCTCATATGCGCCCCTTATGACATCACTTCCATTGACGGTAAAACTGAATATGCCGGGATTTAATGCATATCCGTCCGGCGCCTTTGTTTCCCGGAAGGTGTATGTACCATTGTCAGGCCTTCTTATGCGGAATGTTCCTGTACTGTCGCTGACAGAGGTACCGATTACACGGCCCGTCTGGTCATAAAATGTAAATTCTGCCCCCTGGAGTACCTTTCCTGAAACATCTGTTTTCTTAAATGTAATGTATTCTGCCTTTGGTCTCGGCCTGTTTCCCCCGCCTCCGCCGGATGAGGATGCTGTCTGGTTCTCAAACCTGAATACCTGAACCATGTTATGCAATTCATTCCCGGCCTTCTGGTCCATCTCCGGTCCTTCTGTCCCTGACCATTCTTTTACCACGATTTCCCTGTCCTCTGTTCTCTCATAGCCGGATGGGGCCTGAAGTTCGTGGATGATATATGTGCCTGGTTTCAGACCGTAAAACTGCTGCCCCCTTCCCGCCTCGGATGTCCACTCCCGAATCACCCTTCCATCAGACTTATCAATGAGCTGCAATCTGGCGCCTCCCAGGAGTTTTCCTGTTTCTGCCGACGTCTTTTCTACATCTATAATGGTTGTATAATTGCGCATGACCAGATGGGGAATCCCGGTCATACCATCACTGATAGTAAACTCAATGGGCGTTTCCTGCAGTTTATATCCCTCCGGCGCCTTCACCTCAATCAGACGGTATTGTCCTTCACTCAGGTTCTTTGTATAATGCCCCTGCCTGCCGCTAACCCATTCCTCCGCTGTCTCCCATCCGGATTCTGTCCTGCGTTCGATTCGCAGCAGCGCGCCTTCCAGCATTTCCTCCGTATCCCCGGACAGCTTATCCGTGATTACCCGGTTGGAATCATTGGTGGGGTTATATTCCCAGACAATGAGGTCTGTCAGTTCATTCCTGTAATGAAACTGGAACTCATATGGTTCAAGTGTCAGCATGTGTCCTGGAGCTGCCTTTGTCTCACTGCACACATAGGTATAAGGTTTAAAATTTCCATCCCGGTCCATGTATCCAATGGGTTGCGGTTCAAACTGCGCCTGTCCCAGCTGGTCCGTGGTCACGGTACCGCATATGGCGCCGGTTGTCTGGTTCACAAGGCAAAACTCAGCTCCCTTTAATTTTTCATCCGGCTTATCTGAATCGCTTTTTATGATACGGAGAATTCCATCCGGAATTTCATCTGTCATTTCTGTTTTTTGCAGGACCTGGCTGTCCGCAATGGTAAAGGGAATATCTACAGATTGCAGGAATCCGTACGGGGTTATTATCTCCCTGAGTATATAATCACCTTCCGGGATATACTCCAGTGTATGGGGTTTTAAATCTCCCGGCTGGAAACCGGCAGGGATAAGCCCCTGTTCCCCATCCTCCTCCGTATATCTTCCATCCAGCCCCGAAATCCATACCGCCTCTATATCCTGATATTGTCCGTCTTCTGAGGGCTGGTGGAGCACAAGAGGTATTTCCGATACATTTCCCTTTTCATCCACCGTATACACAGCAAGTTTTGCACCGTTTACCTCCTTGCCGCCGGTAATATCCACCTTGGAAACCTCCAGCTTAAGAGGCTTATCCCCCATCTGAAAATATTGTATCTCTTCTAAGTGTCCTGTTTCTTCTATATTAATAAGTATAGGGTCCGCTGTGGCATAGCCCTCGGGATTTTCTGTCTCTGCCAGCACATAATTTCCTACAGGCAGATATTCCAGACGCACGGTGCCTTGCTCTGTATAATAATACCGTCCCTGGTATGTGCCGGGAATCTCCCGGAAGTCATAATCATACTTCATAATTGGATGATTTCCGCCTGCGTCCGGGACCACGCGGCCAGTTGCTGCCACATCCTGCCCGTCCTTATAGGTAGCGGCCCGGAAGGTAAATATCCTTCCTGTCTCATCGTACCTGGGAATTCCATGTTCCAGCACCGGAAATCCTTTTTCATCCAGTATGGGCCGGTATAAAGTCAGGTATGCTTCGCTGTCCCCGTAGATTACATCACCATTTCTTGTGTCATATTTCAGAATATCTATGGATGTAAAATCATCCTCCATCTCAAAGCTCTGTACATCCCCTGTTTCCAAAACGTCAATATTTACGGCCTCAGACTGAACATAACCCTGTTCATAGGGAGAAATGGTTTCCTCCAGCACGTAATACCCAACAGGAATGTGGTCGATCCAGTGAGGCTTAGTTGTCGTTGCCGGCTCCCCATGTTCATCCAATTTTATATTTCCGTCATCATCGTACTGATATCCGCTAATCCATGAAGCATAGACCTGGCCTTTTTTGTATGTGCCATCCTGTTCCCTGTGAGGGCTGCCGTCACTGTCCAGACCGGCCCGGTACAGGGTCATGACTGCTCCCCTTATTTCCTTCTGCGTCCGCACATCCAGCTTCGCAAATGCGGTCTTGGTAAATTCATTCTGCAGGAAATATTTCTGCACCTGGTCTGTATCCTGAAGTACAAGCCCCATATACATGGCCTGGATATATCCCTGGTCATAGGGAACTCCCTGCTCTTCCAGTATATAGGATCCAAAGGGCAGGCGGGCAATCAAATGTCTGGCGCCGGAAGTTTCCTGAGTTCCATTAGAATCCATACTGCTGTCTGTTGTCCAGGACTCATCCTTTGTCACTACATTTCCGCTTGTATAATAGATGGGCAGGCCATTCTCATCATCCACAGTTGTTTTGTTGTCATAGATGGTTTGTCCATTTTCATCTTTTAATACCTGTATGGATTTGACCAGTATCTTATTTCCCTCATCATCCGCCGTGTATGCCAGCATACGGCCATAATCATCATAGACATATGCCATGCCGGTAACGGAGTCCGCAAAGCACAGCGGATTTCCTTTTTTATCCAGTACCAGCAGTTCGCCCGTATCCGGGTCCTCCCTGGTATCCACCTGAGTCAAATCATGGAAATACAGATTTACAGGGTCATTATCCACAATAACAGCATCCCATACATCCCACGATGCTGTATGTGTTTTCACGGCACCGCCCGGACTGTTTTCCTCTCCAACCACGCGTATTTCCTTATGGGTACCGGTATTTGTGTCCGTGATCCTCGTTACCTTGCCGTCCTTGACAGAAGCGCTTACCCCCTTATAGACATGTTCCCCTGTTTTTTCAATTTCCATGGCATGGTACAGGGACAAGACTGCGCCGGATACGGAAATGTCAAACCGGATTCCCCTGCCTGTAAAGGTACCGTCCAGCCGGTACAATGGTTTTACACCGGACATTGCCTTAAGCTCCTTCTCCGCACCCTCCACTATATGTTCTGAGTATTCGTCAAATGACTTGGTCACGTATCCATCCCACTGCATTGTCTTCGGATTGTAAGCAATATCCCTTACGTCCCCCCGTTCCTCCAGCTTCTCTTTACGGCCGCTTACCTTATAAACCAGCAGATCTCCGGCATCATTTACCGTGACATCCGTCTCAAAACCTCCGCTTGATTCCACCCTGCCCTGGTCATCGGTCTTCTGAAGAATATTCTGGTTTCCCACCAGTGAATCTCCGTCCTCCACCTTGTGAATTTCCATCCTGGAAGGATAGTCCTCCACCTTTATCCGGCTGACCGTCCTGGTACGGACTTTATTGGTGCTGCCGGCCACCGGAATGGCGTACTGGTATCTCACAGCTGTTTCCTCTTCCCACCCATCCGTGGTTCCGTCTGCGTTTCTTCTTTCCCTGTAAAATGATACGTTGTCCGCATATACTTCAAAGGCCACCGGACGGCTCTTCTCATATCCCTTCGGGGCCTGAAGCTCTACCAGCACATAGACGCCTGCCCCCAATGGTTTATATGTCTCTATGTATCCCACGGGTACCTTTTTCACCTGACCGTCAACGACCAGTTCCCTGATGGTGGAATATGCCCTGAAAACTCCTGTCTCATTTCCCTCCTGGTCTTCCTGCCTAATCAGCTGGCTTTCATCATACTGGGGAATCCCATCCTTATCCAGGCGCACAGGCAGGTCGTCCGTGCTCCCATTGTTCTTACCTACTCTCGGATACAGGATCCTTCTTCCGTCTGCATCCGCCACAGGATTTCCCTGCCAGTCCACCGCCTCGCCGTACAGCACATTTCCGGACCCTGTCACGGTGCCCATTCCCTCTTTTTCCACCTCTCTCTTGGCCGCATATATTTTAAACAATGCACCCTCATGAATAATGGAATCACCTGTCTCGGAATCCAGTTTCTCAATACGGAGTCTGGAATTAAAATACTCATCCTCAAAATCCTCCTGGGCAAACGCCACGAAATTAAAATCCCGGCCATTTCCGGAGGGAATCAGCGTCTCCACATTTCCTGTGTCCGGGTTAATTCTGTCCACCGCAGGGGGAAGCACGGTCCACGGAACCAGCATAGAGGCAAATTTGCCGTCAACAGCGGTCTGCATCCCTTTCATCGTTGCCACCTGGTCCCTGACCTCCCGCTGTCCGTCCTCTGTTTCGTAGCCGTCGTAGATTACCCCGTTCATTATTCCGGCATCCTCGCTCTGGGAGGTATATCCGGCATAATATCCCTTTACAGTATCATTTCTGCCATCCATGTACTCTTCTTCATAGGGAGCCTGGGACGTCAGGCTGCGGCCCGGCCGCATATCCTTGTCCAGACCATATTTATATATCTCAAATTTCCCATCCTGTCCATTGGCCTGTATGATGTGGGTCTCCTCATTAAACCGTATCTTATATTTACGAATCAGGTCATCCGGTGTGTCTGTGCTGTCATACCGGAAATAAGGACTGCCTGTCTGATAGTTGACATCTGTTTCCCCTGTGCCTTCATCCTGGCCGATATCCGGCACATAGGGAAGGGTTATTTCCCTGGGATAGTCCCTGGTAAAATGCCGGTTAGCCAGCTCCCGGTCCACATCCGCAGGAACCTGTTCCACAATAACGTATGTGCCGTAGGCAAGCATGATGGAATGATTGAAATAATCATCCTTCCCATTCCTGGTATTGCATTGCAGCGTGGTCACATCACCATCCGCCCCTCCGCCTACATCGCTGTCCCAGGCAATAGCCAGCCTGTTATCCAGTCCGGAAAAAACAGACAGATAGCTTCCGGCCTCATCCGCAGCCCGAAGAAGGGCCTTTTCGTAGGCTGTATCGCTGTTAAGCCCAGGTTCCGCCGTAAGAATTTCCGCTTTATAGGCATCTATATCATAGTAATCCACAGCAAACTGCTGTATTGCCTCCTGGGGCTTTTTCCCTTTTTCCACCTGCACTGCCGCGTACATGGCATCAAAGAATTTCGTGTAGTCATAGCTTCCGTCCTCTTTTGTTTCCAACAGCCGCTGTCCGCTTCCATCCCTGGGAGGAAGAAAAATTTTCTGGACATCTCCTTTGAAATCCGCTGTCCCTATATCTTCTGAAATGATATTGCCGGCACTGTCCACAAAGATATTTTCCAGGTTACTTTTCAGATATGCCTTGAATTTAAACTGATTCAGCAGCTTTGCGCCCTGGGAACTGCTGCCTCCGTTAAACAATCCCAGCAGCACGGTCAGCGGGTCATTGTGAACAGATCCGTACGTATTTACTCCGTCATAGGATGACTGGGAAATATCTTTTGTGACCTTTACGGACTGCTTTATAACTCTCTGCAATACCTGCAGCGGACTGGAACCAGTGCCCGCTTCCTGTACCGGCTGATTCTGCCCTGGATAATTCAATGCCTGGAATACAACATAGCTTCCTTCATCCAACGGAGGAACCGCAGCCAAGGCGCTTACCCCGGCTCCTGCTATGTCTGTCAGATACTGGCTGTAAGGCAATTCCTCCCCTTCCCAATCAATGGTCTTCTCTCTTGTCACTACCCGGAATTCCGTATATTCCGGCTCCGTCCTGTCCTTCCAGTCTATGGTATTCTCCACATGAACCGCATAGTATCCCGTGGCCCAATCATAGACAGCAGAAACCGGCTCAGGCTTATCCGTTTCGTATGTCTCTGTCCTGTCCTCATACTCATAGACCCGCTCCATGAGAGGAATGGGATTTCCCTCTCTGTCAAGGACAATATCCCCTTCGCTGTAAGTCTCATACAGCGGCTGATACACGGTTTCGGCCGCAGCTTCTATATCACTTCCAAAAGGAATGACCTGGTTTATTTCCCTTTTTTCTTTTATTGATGCAACGGCGCTTTTCAGGCTGTATTCACCCTTTTGATACTCAATCCAGTAACCAACCTTCCCGGCAGGTCCCCCTGTCACCTCTGCTGTCTTTCGGACATACAGCTTACGGTTCACAAAATCATAAACCGCAGGGAAGCCGGCATGGCCCAATGAATAATCGTGACGAAGCAAGGCAAAAAAGCTGCCCTCCATCTCATATATATCCTCCACATACCCGCAGTCAAAGAAGTTATGGACTGTGTACCAATCCATGATTTCCTCTGCGGCCTGAGCATTGGTCTGACCCGAAAGCCGGATTTGAGTCCATGGCGAAATGTCTGTAACCGGTCTGTATCCAAGCTGTCCCAACATGCCGTTAACCTGTTCTGACAGATAATTGGGTTCAATGGCCTGCCCCCATTTACTCATATCAGCCGGTACAGCCGTACCGCTGGGATATGGGGCTGTCCGGAAGCGGTAGGGCAGAGTCTCCCCATAGGGAGTCCGCTCCCCCGTGTCACTGTCTGTAGCAGTATCCAGCCGGATAATGGGATTACCGTCAGCCCCTATCTTATACTCCCCTCCTTTTGCCGTCTGATAGACAGGACTGCCCTGCTGATCTACTTTTGGCTGAAGAGAACTGCCCAAAACCGCCTTGTACGTCTTTGTCTCTGTCCCGGTCCTTATTTCATAAAATTCCGCTCCCTGTGGATATCCGGTCAGGATGATATCATATCCATTTTCAGTTTTATAGCTCTCCACTATAAAATCATTCCAGGAACCGTCTGCATCCATGGAATTATAATCGGACAAACCTCCTGATATGCGGGCCTGCCCGGCCTCATGGATCCTGTTTACTATATCCTGGGTGCGGTTGCTCTCCTTTAAGGAAATGCCGTTGACAGATAACTCATACCCCTCTGACCTGCTAAGCTCCATCACATAATAACTGCCCATAATAAGGGGCCGCCCAATCCACTGGTCTTCATTGGAAAGCACATAATCAGGATAAACAACTGTACCAAATCCTTGGGCCGAGGAGGTGACAGAGGAACCATTATATAGATTCTCAGGTCCGGTGGCATTCTCCGGTGCGATTATAGTTCCATCATCACTCAGCCGGGTGCCTGGTTTCTCCGTGTACGCCAGGAAAGAGGCATTTCCCTGTTTATCCGTGGCTGCTACGGCTGTCAAATCATTCTGATTATAAATAGTACCGGATTTTCCATCCGGGTGAATGATATCCTGGGCCGCAAACAGTCCATAGACAGCACCCTCCAGCGTGGCATCCCCCTGGGTCAGTCCATAACTTTTATCCCCGTCCGCGCGGTACAGCTCCAAATCTCTTTTATTGATATGCAGCCTGCCCTCTGTCCGATGGTCCCACACCTTAAAGGTGTAAAGAATCGTATCCGGTTCCCCATAAGCCGATACATCCAAGGCTCCCAGATCATCGTCCATAAATGACGGCAGGGATACTGATATGGTGTCGTCGTCATCCTCTTCTCCGGAAAACAGGGATCTGATAAACCGCACTGCACGGTTTCCTTCCTCTTCAGGTTCTTCATCTCCGTTCCCAGTGTCTGCCTGGAAATACGCAGCCATGCCAAAGGACGGTGAAATCGGATTTCTGGCATATTCGTATTCTTCATAAATTTGGCTTTGACCGCCATCCTCCTCATCCCCATCACGTTGACTGGTGCCGTCCTGATTTTCTATATGAGAATTCCCTTCAGCCTCATCCCGGATATCCGCAGTTTCTGTGGTGCTGTCTTGTATCTCATGCTTTTCCTTGTCTGTGGTGTTGTCTGTGGTGTTGTCTGTGACGTTGTCTGCGGTGTTGTCTGCGGCGTTGTCTATACTGTTTTCTGAGCTGATTTCTATATTGATTTCTGTGTCTGCGTCTGCTTTACCATTTGTGTCTTTATTTATTTCTTCATTCATTTCTTTTTTTGTATCTTCATCTGTTTCATACTTTATATTTTCATTTGCCGTATCTTCTGGTTTGTTTTGGGATTGATGTTTGGAATTAACTGTGTGTTCTTCTGATGAAATGCCGGAAAATAGAATGGTTTTTCCATGGCTTGATTTTAATAGAATAGGGGATGCGGACATGGAATATGATTGGACCTGAAGGTTTCCACTTTTCTGTTCTTCCTTCTTTTGGCTCCCACTGTCTTGATCCTCCCTATATGAAGTTTCATTTTTCTGACGGCTGTCTCCTGTTTTTTCACTTATAGAACCGTCGCTTTTTGGGCCTCCGCTCCCGGTGTTCTCTGGCCCTGTTCCTTCACTTCCGGTGTTCCTGGCCTCTGGCCCTGCGCCTCCATTCCCGGTGTTCTCTGGCCCCGCTCCTTCACTTCCGGAGTTCCCGGTCTCTGACCCTGCGCCTTCACTCCCGGTGCTCTCTGGCCCCGCTCCTTCACTTCCGGAGTCACCGGCCTCTGACCCTGCGTCTCCACTCCCGGTGCTCTCTGGCCCCGTTCCTCCACTTCCGGAGTTCCCGGTCTCCGGCTCTGCGTCTCCACTCCCAGAGTTCTCTGTCTCTGTTTCTCCCCCTTCGGAGTTTCCTGTTTCTGGCCCTGCGCCTCCACTTGCGGAGTTCCCGGTCTCTGTTCCTCCGCTTTCCTCATCCTCTTTGTTGCCATCCTCCGGATTTTTTTCCGTCAGCTCTCCATCTTTCTCCTCCTCACCTTCCGGATTTCCATTGCCGTCCTCATCTTGTCCTCCGTCTCCGGATGTATCTTCTTCCTCTCCCTGTGTTCCATCTCCAGACTCCTGTTCTCCCGCACTGCCGGAAGTATTTTCCTGGTCCCCGAAAATGCCGCCGGCAGCTGCTCCGTCCGCAGGAATCTCCGGTTTCTTTTTTTCCTTTTCATCTCCCCATAAACTGAATATGCTGCGCTGTTCCCCAAGCTCCATCTCCAGGGCATCCGGAACCGGATATTTGTAAGCTCTTCTTTCCCTCATTGCCGCCACGTAAGTGTACACAGGCTCCACTGCCTTTCCCACAAAAGAGCCTGGCCTGTATACAGCTGGCCGCGCGCTTCCTCCCGCCTGGGCGGCTGACAGTACAATCGTTTCTATCTCCTTGTCATCGTTGTGCAGTCCATGGAGAATATATCCTGTCCTGGCTGTCTTTTCCTGCAAATGGTAACTGTATTCCAATTCTATGAACCGTTCATACGTCTCATCCCGATCCGCCAGCATGGCTTCCATAGCCGAAGTGTCCTGTTCTCGGTTGTCCTCATCATTGTTCAGGGCATGGAAATCACAAGTGGCTGCACACAATTCCTGTTCTGCCCTCCACTGTCCGCGAAGCCGGTTATTTTCTTCGTCACAGCTGCAATCCTCATCCTCCTCATGGTCGCACTCAGTCCATTCCGGTGCAGGATGACCCATACAGTATGTTTTGCTGTAATTATAATATCTGGTATCGCTATGCCTTGCATATCCATCCGGTTCCGTGGTCAATATATCACAGACATAATCGTTTTCCGGTTCCGGCGACATGCAGTTTAAGTAGACCTGCCCGCTGGTCCCATCTGGTTCACCTTCCTCATATCCCTGTTCATTTACCTGAGAAAAATCAAAATCCTCCCACACGTTGAACACCGTTCCCTCTAACGGTTGATTCGTCTCAGCACAATATTTCTCCAAATCAATGTTGTAATTGCTCTGAAAAGTTTCAGAATGGCGGTATAATTCCAAATCACTGCTGCCCGGCAGAACCGCATCTGTTCCAACCGAAAAGGAGACAGATGCCATGGGCCGGTTAAAATCCAGCCATCCCAACTGCTTCTGAAGGTTTTCAGATGCAGCAGGGGTAAAGATATAAGCATAAAAACGGTTTTCTATGCCCTGGATCTGCGCGGACAAAATTGTTCCCTGGGGCTCCTGGTTTCCATTGTACTGAAATGTCACACTTCTGCCATCCGGCGCAAGTTTATATGACCACTGATTATCCGGAAAGGACCAGGAAGTGTCCTGAAGCTGCGGACAGCTGCTGATATCCAGTGTAAGCTCATAATGCCCGTCTTTCAAAGTCATTTTTTGGACAGAACCAGTCCACGCAGGAAGGGAAGAACTGCCCGTCCCATTAAACTGGGCTTCCCCCTCCAGTATGTGAGCCTTCATTTCCTCATAATAGACCATAACCATGGGATCCCCATTCATTACTGCCTGGAATTTTTCCATGGCCTGCTTCTGCAATGCCCAGTTATGTTCATATCCATTCATGCATCCCCAGTAATAAACCTGGACTACCCCGTAGCGCGCCGGAACATAATAGTTGTCCGATACCAGCCATTCATAGGCAAGCACCATGGACAGATAACGCTCAAATGGCCCGATGACAGGAACCGGCTTCCCCGGCTCCACATAATATTGTTCGTATTTGGCCGGACTTCCGTCCGGCAGTTTGTGGCCTTCCTGTATACATAATGCAGGCAGCGCCCCAGCCCCTTCACCCACCTGGTAAATGTTCATATCCCGGTGTGTCCTTCCGAATGCATTCAGATTCTTCCCCCGGAACACCTGGCGGTATGGGTTTAAATTAATCAAATCCCCGGCTCCGCTGGTGGTCCGTATTGCTGTACATACCAATACTGTTGCAAGGAACAATGCCATCATGCGTTTCAGTGTCCTCATTATCCTCATTTTTTCTCCTCCGGTAAAAAACCTTATACTACATGCCTTTGACGAATATCTGTGAAATATAGATATATCCGCCGCTCTCACAGACACCTGCCCCTGTCTCCGTCCATCTGTCATCCAGCAATTGCTTCTTATGGCTCTCCGAATCCATCCATTTTTCGACCGCCGCCTCTGCAATCATTTCCATACTGTCCCTGGAATACAGCTTTGCCAGGTTTTCTGCGGAGGAATAACGTTTCACGGTTATTGCCGTATCAAACTTACTTTTATCGGGACGCGTGTGACTGAAATATATACATGCCTCCTCTGCCCTGGCAGCAGCATTTTCCATTAATTCCTGATTAACAGATAATACGTTTTCCCCTCTTTTCTGTCTCTCGGCATTGACTAATTCAATAATACGGTATGCTGATTCATCTGTTGAAATATCTTCTGTTGAGGTTGGGTTAGTTCTCTGATGTTCCGGTTCTTCTCCGTTCCATGTTCTGTTTTTACCATTTATCCGGTTTGCCATATCCGTAAACTGTATGTACTCTGTTTCCGACATATTTATCTGCCATGTTCTGTTATCTGCTCCGGCCATCTCCTCCCTCTGGATCACCCCATCCATTATCCAGGCTCCTTCTTCATTTACCGGCTGTCCATCCGGCGCCGTGGTATCTGAAATCATGTATCCGTCCGGGCCAAAATAATAATGTTCCGCCATTCCGTCCTGATTGCCGTCCAGCCACTGCCAGCAGTTCTCAGGATAGCTTCCAATGTCATTCTTCCACCGCCACCCATTGCCATCCTGCATCCACTGACCGGCATAAACCGGCATTGCTGCCATGATTGATAACAGGACCGACAGGACGGGTACTGTAATACCCTGTCTGAATATTCGGTTGATATCAATTCTCTTGGCGGCCTTCTTTTTAACTGTTTTCTTTTCGGTTGTTTCTCTTCCCATTATGTTACTTCCCCTTATATCACTTTCCGCAATTTTTCTTCCCGCTATTTCACTTCCTGCTATTTCACTCTTCGTTATTTCACACCCCGCTATTTCACTCCCCACTATTTCACACCCCGCTATTTCACTTCCCGCTATTTCACTTCCCACTATTTCACTTCCCACTATTTCACTCCCGTTATTTCACTACCCGTTATTTCACCCCCTGCTATTTCACCCCCCGCTATTTCACTCCCCGCTATTTCACTCCCCGCTATTTCACTCCCCGCTATTTCTCCTCCAATTAACTACCCGTTATTTCACCCCCTGCTATTTCACCCCCCGCTATTTCACTCCCCGCTATTTCACTCCCCGCTATTTCTCCTCCAATTATTTTCCCCCAGTCTTTTCCCCATCTCTTAATTCCCTATCGTCATGGCCTGTCCTGTCATCTTTTTTTCAGCCTATTCTTTTTCAGCCCTTTCACTTTCATCTTTTCCTCTCCGGTCATTTTTTTCCGGGCCACATCTCTTTCAGCTATCCTGTTCTCCTCCTCCCACAAAATCCCATTTTCTTACTTACACCTACATTTTCCTTCACATAAAACAGCACTAAACATTTTTCCTCTCCCTAATCCATCTGAAATTCCATCTCCCATTTTCATCCTCCTCCCTGCAATCCACACCGCCCCCGCAATAACAGCAAACCGAGCCTCACAATACATAAATGCGGATCCGTCCCCCATTTTTCATCAGCAGATATTTCCATCCGCGCCCGGTTATTAACCAACGTACAGCCAAATCTTATAAAGACCCATGGTTTGGCCTCATATCAGCTGGAATACCGGTTTTTCTCCGCCCGCTGCTGCTGTTAAGTTTATTTCTGGCGGTTCTCCCCCGTCACCATCCGCATACACCACCTGTAAAGGCAGAGGAATTTTCACCCTTTTTAGCTAAAATGAAGTTTCAAGGCGCGCAAAATAATATGATTCAATTTTCAAGTACAAACAATCCCTCTGATTTTTCAAGAATATTGATTAACGAACACAACTGACTACTGATAAACAGTACTGATTTTAAGAAACTTACAGATATAATCCAAACACACCGCTGCATACTGAATAAAGCAATAAAACACGCATCACCACCTTTTTTAATCATCCCTACGTGAAAAACGGCTGAACCAGCCAAACGATCATGAAACTGCTAATAAGAATCCTGCACAGAGACTTCCGTGCGATTTTATATAGAATATCATATATACCCTTAAAGCGTCAATACCCAACTCATTTTTATTTCTCTCCACAACTCGTTTTTATTTCTCTCCGCAGAACTATTTCTCTTCTGTTTTCGCGGGAGAAATGTAAAAGTAAAATCCGTTGTCTTCCACTCCTGCTACCACTGCCATCACCACACTTCACCAACAATCCACCCACCAACACCCCATCCCCACCACAGCCACACATACCAAACTCCATAAACCACACACACCATCGCCCAATCCACCACTACAAAAAAACCGGCATCCAGGCTCTTCTGTCCACAACAGACATACCCCGGATACCGGCTTTCTATATTTCAGATACTATATTTCAGATACCATATTTACCTATTTATTTCCATTAAGGTATTCATCAATTCCTCTTGCGCCTGCGCGGCCTGCCTCCATGGCAAGGATTACGGTTGCAGCGCCTGTTACGGCATCGCCGCCTGCATATACGCCTTCCTTGGTGGTCTTGCCGTTGCTCTCATCTGCAATGATACATTTCCACTTGTTGGTCTCAAGGCCTTCTGTGGTGGAAGAAATCAGTGGGTTTGGAGAGGTTCCAAGGGACATGATGACAGCGTCCACATCAATGGTGTAATCCGATCCGGCAACCTCTACCGGTCTGCGGCGGCCTGATGCATCCGGCTCGCCCAGTTCCATCTTGCGCACTACCATTCCCTTAACCCAGCCGTTGTCGTCGGTCAGAATCTCTACCGGATTGGTCAGCAGATTGAAGATAATTCCCTCTTCTTTTGCATGATGTACTTCCTCCACACGGGCAGGCAGCTCAGCTTCGCTTCTTCTGTACACTACATGCACCTCTGCGCCCAGACGGAGTGCTGTTCTGGCAGCATCCATGGCAACGTTTCCGCCGCCTACAACTGCTACCTTCTTGCCCAGGTAGATTGGCGTATCGTAATCATCACGGAAGGCCTTCATCAGGTTGCTTCTGGTCAGATACTCGTTGGCAGAGAATACACCGTTGGCGTTCTCACCTGGAATTCCCATGAACTTGGGAAGTCCTGCGCCGGAACCGATGAATACGGCCTTAAAGCCTTCCTCATCCATCAGCTCGTCTATGGTCACGGATTTACCGATGATAACATTGGTCTCAATCTTAACGCCCAGTTTCCTTACGTTGTCGATTTCAGGCTGTACCACGCCGGACTTTGGAAGACGGAATTCAGGAATTCCATATGTAAGCACGCCGCCTGGCTCATGAAGGGCCTCGAAGATGGTTACTTCGTATCCCATCTTTGCAAGGTCGCCTGCGCAGGTAAGTCCTGCAGGGCCGGAACCGATTACAGCTACCTTGATGCCGTTGGTTTTCTCTGGCTTAGCCGGTACGAATCCATTTTCCCTGGACCAGTCTGCCACGAAACGCTCCAGCTTTCCGATGGAAATAGGCTCGCCTTTGATGCCGCGGATACATTTGCCTTCGCACTGGCTCTCCTGAGGGCATACACGTCCGCATACTGCGGGAAGGGCGCTGGATTCTGCTATGGTATTTGCTGCATCCTCAAATTTTCCTTCTTTTACTTCTGCAATGAACTTTGGTATATTGATGGCAACCGGGCATCCCTGGATACATTTTGCATTCTTACAGTTAATGCAGCGGGAAGCTTCTTCCTGGGCTTCTTCCTGGTTATATCCCAGACATACTTCCTTAAAATTCGTTGCCCTCTCCTTTGGGTCCTGTTCCCTTACGGGTATCTTCTTTAATACGTCCATTATTCCTCACCTCCGCAGTTTCCGCATCCGCCGTGATGGGTAGCACCCTCACGCAGCCTTAAGATGGCTCTGCCCTCTTCTGTCTTGTACATCTGCTGGCGCTTCATGGCCTGGTCGAAATCTACCAGATGGCCGTCAAACTCAGGTCCGTCCACACATGCGAACTTCACTTCCCCGCCAACGCTTACACGGCAGGCGCCGCACATTCCTGTGCCGTCCACCATGATTGGGTTCATGCTGACGATGGTTGGGATTCCCAGCTCCTTGGTGAGCTTGCAGACAAATTTCATCATAATCATAGGTCCGATGGCAACACAGACATCGTACTTCTTGCCCTGGTTCTCCACCAAATCCTTGACAACGTCGGTTACCATGCCCTTGCGCACATAGGAACCGTCATCTGTGGTAATGTAGAGGTTTCCTGCAACAGATCTCATTTCCTCTTCCAAAATCAGCATGTCCTTGGTCTTGGCGCCTTCCACCACATCCACGTCAATGCCGCGCTCTTTCAGCCATTTTACCTGTGGGTAAACAGGCGCGCTTCCCACGCCGCCGGCTACAAAGAGATAACGTCTCTTCTTTACTTCCTCCAGGTCATCCTTCACGAATTCGGAAGGCTGTCCCAGGGGACCTACGAAATCTGCGAAGCTGTCTCCGGCCTTCAGTCCGGCCATACGCTCTGTGGATGCTCCCACAATCTGGAACACGATGGTTACCAGGCCCTTCTCACGGTCGTAGTCACAGATGGTTAACGGGATTCTCTCTCCTACTTCGTCCATCTTGACAATTACAAATTCGCCTGGTTGACAGGCCCTGGCTATACGCGGTGCTTCCACGTCCATCAGATATATCTTATCTGCCAGGCATTCTGATTTTACAATCTTATACATGGTTCTCCTCCTAGTAATATATACTCGCGTCCTCAGCTGGATTTCGCCGCGCATCCGGACGTGACATTCATTGTTATTCCACCCGGATCTGGTAGCTCTTCTGCCAGTTTTCCCATCCGGGCAACGATATGATTCCCCTTCTGTCCTTCAATTCCCCCTTATATCCATCTGATGCGCAGATACCGTACCATGGTTCCAGACATACAAAGGGATGGGTGGCCTCCATTGTCCATATTCCCAAATATGGGAAATCGCTGCATTCCAACGTCACATAGGGGCTTCCATCCACCATCAGGCTCACGCTGCTGACCTGTGCTTCATCAAACATATATGTAAGAGCTGTATCGAAAAATCCTTTTGTCAGCGGCACCCGGCCCTCTGACAGCTTCAAATTTCCCTGAAGTTCTTCCTTCTCATAGCCGTTCGCATTAGGCGCAAGATAATGGAGACAATCCGTAAACTGTCCCTCCCTGCACCCTCTCCGGTTAAACTCAAAGGTGAAATCGTATATGTTTTTCCCTTCCGGCACCTGAAAAGCAGGATGTCCGCCCATCATAAACAGCATCTCGCCTGAATCCGTATTGGCAACCTTCCACATAACCTCGATGGTTCTGCCTTCCAGCCTGTGACCAATCTCCACCTCGAAATGGAACGGATACTTTTCATATGTCTCCGGCGTGTCCTTCAAACGGAACCAGCATTCGTCCATATCACAGAGAAGAGGTTCAAAATCCATATCCCTTGCAAAGCCGTGGGGCGTCATGCCGTATTCTTTCCCATCATGGACATACGCTCCCTCATAACATTTTCCCACAAACGGAAAAAGCACAGGGGCGTGTCTGTTCCACACAGACGGTTCAGCGCACCAAAGCACTTCGCGGTCCGCTTTCTTGTCATAAATCCTGGTAAGTTCTGCACCGCGGCGGGCAACAGTAACTAGAAGCTCATCATTTTCAAGTGTAAATAATGTTCCATCCTGTTTCACTATATATTCCCCCGTTCTCCTGTTTTTTAAGAAGCTTGTGAGAATTTACCCTCGCACAAGCTTTATATTAACATTTTCTGCTTCATGTTACAACCGGTTTTTAAATTTTTTCAAAAATTATTTTCTTTTTTTCAGCGTGTTGAACAATTTTTTTATTACTTTTTTCTCCGGAACCTCCGGAAGGTATAACAGAGGTCAAAATAGGTCTGTTCGTCCCCCTCTTCCGCCAGATACCATCCCTCTTCCTCTTCCAAATCAGGAAAGTATGCATCCCCGTCATAGGTATAATCAATACTGGTCACATGGGCCGTTGTGCAATAGGGAAGAAACTGCCGGTAAACGCTCTCCCCTCCTATGATATAGATATCACCTTCATCGTAATCCTTAAGCGCCTTAAGCGCCTCCTCCAGGCTGTGGCAGACCACTGCGCCCTTTACCTTATACTGCATATCATGGGTCAGGACAATATTTACCCGGTTTCCAAAGGGCTGTCCTCCCGGCAGTCCCTCCAGGGTCCTGCGCCCCATGACCACCACCTTGCCGTCCGTCTCCTTAAGAAACATCTGCCGGTCGGCCGGAATCGTAACCAGTGGCCTGCCGTCCTTGCCGATGGCCCAATGCCTGTCCGCTGTCACGCAAAGATTCAATATTCCCTCACCTTACCCTTCTGTATATTCTGAATTCAAAGGAAATGCCCTCATGCTCCCTGCCATCGCTGACCGACTCCAGTTTCCAGTTTTCATCCTGATCCAGATTTTCAAAATCCGTGTCCACCTCAAAGGTCCTGTGGATGTAGGTCACATATGCCTTATTGCAGTAGGGAAGAAACTCCCTGTATATCATGCCTCCGCCGATGATGAACACATCATCCTCATTACAGTCCTTTAATGCCTCCAGCACATCCTCCGCCCTGTGGTACACCTGCACACCCTCAGGAGAATACGATTCATTTCTGGACAAAACCATATTTACGCGGTTCTTCAGGGGCTTTCCACCGGGAAAGCTCTCCAGGGTCCTGCGTCCCATGACCACGGTCCTGCCACTGGTGGTCTCTCTGAAATACTTCATATCCTCCGGGAGATGCGCAAGGAGACCGCCGTCCTTACCTATTCCCCATTTCTCATCCACTGCAACAATCAGATTCATATGTGAATACCTCCCATTTTCTTCCAGGTATCTGTTTATCCCTGTCCCGTTCACCGGTCTTGACCGATTATATCATGAAACCCTTTGAAAGAAAAGGTGTCCTCTGTTATAATGATTCCATATTTAAAATGGAGGACAATGAACATGAGCTACGCAGACCAGATATTCATACAAAACTGCAACGATATATTAGAACACGGCGTCTGGGATACAGACTATGACGTGCGTCCGGTATGGGAGGACGGCACCCCGGCCCACACCATCAAGCGCTTTGGCATCGTGAACCGCTACGATCTTACCAGGGAATTTCCCGTCATCACCCTGCGGCGCACTGCCTTTAAGTCGGCAGTGGACGAGCTTCTGTGGATATGGCAGAAAAAATCCAACAACATCCATGACCTGAACAGCCACATCTGGGATTCATGGGCAGATGAGAACGGCAGCATAGGCAAGGCCTACGGCTACCAGCTGGGTGTAAAGCACCATTATAAGGAAGGGGATTTTGACCAGGTAGACCGCATCCTGTATGACCTGAAGCACAATCCCTTAAGCCGCCGGATCATGTCCAATATCTACAACCACCATGATCTATGCGAAATGAACCTCTATCCCTGCGCCTACAGCATGACCTTCAATGTCTCCGGTAATACCCTGAACGGTATCTTAAACCAGCGCTCCCAGGATATGCTGACAGCCAACAGCTGGAACGTATGCCAGTATGCGGTCCTGCTCCACATGCTGGCGCAGGTAAGCGGCCTGAAACCCGGCGAATTGGTCCATGTTATTGCAGACGCCCATATCTACGACCGGCATATACCGATGGTAGAGGAGTTGCTGAAACGGGAGCCTTACCCAGGTCCAACCCTGTCCATGGACACTTCCATCCAGAATTTCTATCAGTTCACCACTGACAGCTTCCGGCTGGAACATTATCAGTATCACACCTTTAGCGAGAAGATTCCTGTGGCTATATAGGCAGGAAATAAGGAAAGACGGATGGACCGTGGGAATGGTCATCCGTCTTTTCTTATTTCCATCTGCCTCTCCCCGGCGCAGGTGACACCGTATTTTTCTTAAAACAACCCCTCATTCTTCTGCTCCAGCACCTTAATTCCATGGTAGAACATTTCATTATAAGGCGTAGGCACTCCCAGCTCACGGCCCATACGGATGATGGTGCCTCCGAACATTTCCACCTCGGTCTTGCGGCCTGCCTCAATGTCCTGGAGGGTGGACGGTTTATTTTTAGGAGGCACGTCCTTAAGCACGCTGGCCTGTTTTTCCATATCCTTTTCCGAGAGGTCGATTCCTTTCTTTTGCGCAATGGCTATGACCTCCCTCATCAGCTTCTCACGGATAAAATTGGCATCTGCGCTGACACTCCAGGCCCCAAAGGGGATGCCCAGGACAGCGGCGCTCTGGTTCTCACTGACATTGCACATGTATTTATACCAGATGGCCCGCTCCATATCCTCCGGAACAACGGTACGTATGCCCGCCCCCTCAAACAGCTCCTTCACAGCCTGTACCCTGGGGGACACTGTCTCATTGTGCTTCTCCCCCATTTCAATCCGGGCAGCCTTTGGATTAAAGGAGGCGCACCCGTCCTTCATGACCACGCTTACCTTTGCCAGGGAATACAGCAGATTATCCCATCCAAATACCGCTGCCACCTTTTCCTCTGCCTCCACCCCGTTTAACGGGGCCATGATAAGGGTATCCGGCCCAATCTGGTTTCTCATGTCCTCCAAAGCCTGGGACAGGGCAGGAAACTTGGTGATGATAATAGCTAAATCCGGATAATCCTGACCGCAGGTTTCCTCCGGGGATACGATGTTGAAATGGTGGCGGACCCCATTGACCATGACGCCTTCCTGTTCCAGACGTTCACGGCGGCTGCCCCCTGCAATCACACGCAGATTATCTCCCATCAGAGGCCCCAGATGACTGGCCAGGAAACAGCCAATGGCTCCCAGTCCAATGAGGGATACGGTTCTTACTTCTCTTTTCTGATTCATCCTGATTCCTTCTTTCATACGTTTATACTCATCTGAAGCGCAAGGGAATAAATAATGCGCTCTTTTACATGTTTCTCAGTCAGCTGGGTCAATGCGCGCTCATAATAGTCCAGCTGGACTCTGTAGCGCTCTGCCAGCATCTTTGCCCCTTGTTCCGGACTTCCCTCCGGCACATGGTCTGTTTTATAGTCAATAAGGACCAGTCCGTCCTCTTCCTCCAGATAGGCGTCGATGATTCCCTGGATAAGTACCAGCTCGTCGGAATCACCAAGGCCCATTTCCCTGGCAGGTATGCCTATGATAAACTGCTGCTCCTTATGGATGCGTCCCTCTGCCTGTGCTTTCGCCATACGGGTTCCCAAGGGACTGGACAGGAAATTCCATATGACATTGGGATTAATAAAGTCACGGGCTTCCTGGTCCAGAAATCCGTTCTCCAGAAGCTCATCCACCACCGGCTTTACCTCTGAAAGGCTGTGTATCTCATGGAACCGGATATGCTCCAGAACCGCGTGGTATGCGGTTCCCCGCAGAGCTCCGCGGTTTGGGCCGGATGAAGATGGTTTATTCTGTTCTCCTGATTCCCTGAATCCGGAGCCTGCCACATCCTGTTTTCCCCTCAGCGCCGTCAGCTCACCAAGGGCTGCCCCCTCCAGATTGTCACGGTCCGTGCCAATGGCATCCTCTGCCCGTCCTATCTGGCTCTGTTTTTTGAGCTCGGATACAGACACCATGGCGTACAGTCCGGTATCTGATTCATAAGGGTACTCATATTCCAGGACTTTTCTGAGACGTATTCCAAATGCTGCATCATACACCCTCTCCCCATCCAGGTTCAGAAGGTCTTCCTTTTTCATCTTCCGTATGATTTGCCGGGTAATTTCCTCGCCAATCAGATCTTTTACCTGAATCTGGCGCATTTCCATGTGGGCGGCAGGAATAGCGGGCTGGGCCATAAGGAGCCAGTCCAGGCAGGAATTGGCTGAAGCCAGTATGGTATAGGGCAGCTGGCCCTGGGACAGGGGAATGTCCTTCCATTTTCCCAGCTTATTCTCCAGTGACTTATCCGCGGCTGTCATAATCAGCTTTTCCTTGGCCCTGGTCATGGCCACATAAAGGACCCTGAGCTCCTCCCCCATTGTTTCCAGCTCCATCCGGCGCTTCAATGCCTGCTTTTTAAGAGTCGGCGCCTTGACCCGCAGCTCCAGGTCCAGGAAATCTGCCGCAGCCCCTAAATCCGCATCCAGAAGAATCTGTCCGTACGCATCCTGCTTGTTAAACCGCTTTCCCAGGCCAGCCAGAAATACCACTGGGAATTCCAGACCTTTGCTCTTGTGAATACTCATGATGCGCACCGTATTGTCCTGCTCACCGGCCACGCTGGCCTCACCGAAATCCGTATCAAATTTCTTCAGTTTTTCAATGTACCTTACAAAATGAAACAGACCCTTGTAGCTGGTGGATTCATAGGCAGCTGCCTTTTCCACCAGCATGTCCAGGTTGGCCCGTCTCGTCTCCCCGGCCGGCATGGCGGATACATAGTCGTAATATCCGCTCTCCTTGTATACCCGGTACAGCAGCTCATGGATGGGCAGATGCCTTGCCTCCCCCCGCAGCCGTTCCATAAGGAGTGACAGCTTAAGGGATTTAAGGGAAATGGAATGGGCTGCCTCTGCCGGTATGCTGCATAATCCCACTGTGATTAAGCCTTCTTCCCTGTCAGGATTTTCCTCCGGCCCCAGACCTTCCTCCTGCTCCGGTTCTTCCTCCGGCCCCGGCCCTTCTCCCGGCCTCAGTCCTTCCTCCTGCTCCAGTTCTTCCTCCGGCACCGGCCCTTCCTCCAGCCAGAGCCTCCATGCCCCGTATACGCCCCGGTCCTGGCCCTTTTTGGAATTCCGCTTGTAGGCGGCCATCATCCAGGCCATCTCCTCATCATCCATCCCCACAATGGGCGAGCGCATAACGGCTGCCAGCGGAATATCCTGCATGGGATTATCAACAACAGACAGAAGGCTGAGAACCGTCTCCACCTCAACCGTGTTGAAATATCCTGTTCTGGTCTGGGCAAAAGCCGGGATGCCTTCATTCATCAGCACATTTACAAATACCTCCGACCATCCCGTCATGCTTCTGAGCAGGATAACCACGTCGCCGTAACGGGCCCTGCGGTAAGCTCCCCTGGATTTGTCCCACACCAAAATCCCCTGGCCTTGGCTTACCAGCTGGCGTATCCTTCCGGCAATCAGTCTGGCTTCCAACTCTTTTGCCGTATAATCAAGGGAGTCTTCATCCAGCTGCTTCAGTGCTTCCGCGCCCGTATCCACCATGAGAAGCTCTGTAGGCGTTCCTGCAAGGAAGGAAACAGGGCCGGATTCCTGCGTGTCAGACTCCCCCTCTTCCAGTCCCAGGCCACAAACCGTTTTCCTGTTCACTTCCTCAAATACCGCTCCGGGATAAAGGGCTGTCTCAGGCGTGTATGTGATTCCTCCCAGATTCTTTGTCATGATTTGATAAAACACATCATTGACACTGGTCAGCACAGACTCCCTGCTCCGGAAGTTCTGCTGTAATTCAATCATTTGGTACGGTCCGCCCTGCCTGGAATATTTTTCATATTTATCCATAAAAAGCTCCGGCCTGGCCAGACGGAACCTGTATATGCTCTGCTTCACATCCCCCACCATAAATACGTTGGGATAACCGAACCGCTCCCTGGAAATGCTGGTAATCAATGCTTCCTGGACATAATTGCTGTCCTGGTATTCGTCCACCAATATTTCCTCATACTGCCGGCTGAGCTCGTCTGCCACCTGGGACGGACGGCGGGAACCCCTTTCTTCCCCGTTTCCGGTTTCCTCCCGCACATACAGAACCTCCAGCGCCAGATGCTCCAAATCATTAAAATCCAGCACGTTCCGCTCCCGCTTGGCATCCCTGTATGCCTGGTCGAACATGCCTGTAAGCCTTAAGAGTTCCCGGATGACCCTTCTGGTCCCTCTCATGCTTTCCACGACTTCCTGCGGACTCTGCTGGCCGTAGAGCTCCCTGCATTTTGCCACGGCCTTCTTGACCCGGTCCCTGCATGCGCTTACAAATACCTTCTTATCACCGTCAATATCCTTGCTCCGGATGGATGCCAGCCGGTCGAAGCTCATGTTCTGCAGGCTGTTATACAGGGCTTCAAAGCTGCCTGTGGAAGCGGCCCTTCCTATGGCCTCGATTTTACTTCTGTCGCTTATGAGCATGGGCTCGTATGCCAGGGGGCCGTTTTCCTCCAGGCACACATTAAGGGCTTCCCCCAGCTGCCCGGAAAGCTCTGCCATCTGTCTGGCCACATCCTCCATCAGGAACACCATCCAGGGGCTTTCCTCCATTTCCCCGATGCTTTCCTCCTCCAGCTCCTTCTGACAGGCTGCAAGCCATTCCTGCGGCCATGGATGGCTCTGTGAAAACTGCCATGCCTGGAGAATCACATCCTCAATTCCCCTGTCTGACTTTCCCCGTCCGAAATGCTCCACGAACCTTCCAAACTCCTCATCCGCCTCATCGTAACAGTTTTCCAGCATTTCCCCCATGCAGTCCCCCCGCAGAAGGGACAGCTCCCCCTCATCCCCGATACGGAAGGCCGGATCTATGTCCAGGCTGTTATAATGGCTGCGGATGATATTCAGGCAGAAGCTGTCAATGGTGGTAATCTGGGCCTGGGGGATCAGGGCTGCCTGGAGCCACAGATGCTCGTCCTCAGGACGTTCCTTCAGCTTCTGCTCCACTGCGGCGCCTATCCTCTCCCGCATCTCAGCCGCAGCTGCATTGGTAAACGTCATTACCAGCAGCTGGTCAATATCCAGTGGGCGGTCTCCTTCGCTTATCATCTGGATGATACGTTCCACCAGCACGGCCGTCTTACCGCTGCCCGCTGCTGCGGACACCAGAAGGTTCCTGTTTCTGCTGTCTATAACCTCTTGCTGTTTACTGGTCCAATTCACTGCCATCTGTTTCCTCGTCTCCTTCAGATTCCAATTCCGCCCAGATTTCCTCAGGCTTAAGTCCCTTGAGCTTGCGGTATCCATAGCCTGCTGTCTTGGTATCGAACCCGCACACTGCATGGTAGGGGCAATAGTCGCAGGCTGTCCTGTTTCCCTGTTTGTAAGGCTTTAAGTCCACATTTCCCATCAGTATATCCTGCCCCGCTTCCCTGAGCCTCCGGTTCACAAACCGGCGCAGATCCTGAAAACGTCTGGTGCTGGCCACGGACGAGCGGCTTTCCTGGACATAGCCATCCTTAATCGCTACGGGTATCACATCGGATTCCTTCTCTATCTCCCGGTCCAGATGCCGGATAATATCCAGTTCACTGTTTACCAGACCGTTCATCCTGAGCTGCTTTAATATCTGTTTTTCGATATCCCTTTCATCCATTCCTTCCTGCTTATCCGCTATCGGGTCACCTATGTGGTAGTAGAAGATACCGGCAGGAACCACCTCCTTGTCCGGATGTCTCCTCTCCTCCATCTCCACCGCCGCATCCATATAGACCACCAGCTGAAGCTGCAATCCATAAAACAGGGCAGCCAGGTCAAAGGATGTGGTTCCTGACTTATAGTCAATAATCTTTACATAGACATGGTCCTCATCCCTGCACAGGTCCATGCGGTCAATACGTCCGCGAAGCTGCAGCTCTTCATCCTCTGACAGACCGATGCGCATGGCCTTCAGGTTATCAATGGCTGAAAAGGACACCTCGAATCCCACCGGCTCAAAGTCCCCCTTTTTCACCTGCTCTGCCAGAGCCCATATGGTGCGGTCCGTAATCCGTTCCACCCTGCCTGCCAGATACGCGTTTCGGGCTGAGCTGGACATGATTGTGTTGCCGTATTCCTCCGTTACCTGGGTCACGCATTCCTTTACAAGGCTCTTTCTCCCCTCTTCGGTCAGCTCCCGCCAATCCTGCCCTCTGTCCTTCATGGAGGCAAAGCATCTGTCGATGGACTGGTGGAACAGGTTGCCCATGTCCACTGCCTCCAGCTCGTACTCCTGCCGCTCCATCAGTTCCAGACCATACCGCAGGAAATGGGCGTAGGCACAGGAGGCGAACTGCTCCAGCCGGGTTACGCTGCCCTGCAGTTCCCTGCCGTAAAGGGCTCTGGCAGCTGCCCGTCCGATTCCCCTTTCCTCATAGGAATAAAAAGCAGCGTCCACCAGCTGCCTCACCTTATCCCGGTGCTCCTGCGATGTATAAAAATGCTGGAAGAGCTGCATAAAGGCAGCGTCCTCCCGCTCCCTGTCATCCTCCCCCTGTTCCTGCATTCCCCGAAGCCCCTGTATAAGCAGCTCCCTGGCATCCCTCCCGGTCCGCACCGGCCATTCCACGGAATGCTCGTCCAGGGTTTTCATTCCGGGAAACAGCTTTCCCACTTCTCCCATAAGATTGGAGGGTCTCTGGCTCTTGCCGTCCGGCGTAAGTCCGGCATAGGTGAGCACCAGCTGTCGGGAGGGCTTTGACATCATAAGATACAGATAAAATTTCTGGATGCAGCCATCCTCCTTTACCGTGGGAGCCAGCTCTATATCCATTTTCCTGAGAGCCGCCCTGTCACGGTCCGATAAAAGGCTTCCCCCGTTCTTTCTCTGGGGCACCGTTCCCTCGTTTACTCCTACGAAAAACAGTACCTTCACTGCTTCCAGACGGCTTCGGGTGATATCACCCACCATAACCTGGTCAACCGTGGCCGGAATCACACCCACCTGGATTTCCTGGAAACCGGCGTCCAGAATCTGGATATAGTTCTTCATATCCGCTTTTTCCGCGCCCAAAAGCCCTTCCAGCCGCTCAAACAGTTCCAGTACGCGGTCATAGACCTGGCCGTATTCCCTGGCCAGGTTCTCATCCCCCGGCTCTTTTCGCTCCAGAAAGAAATCCCTGTACTCCTCCAGCTTTTCCCTCAGCTCCATATGCTCCAGGAACTGGCGAAGAGCTGCCGTCACAGAGGCAATGGTGGCTCCCTCTGCCTTAAATGCCTCCCGCAGAGGCCGCAGAGGCTCCAGTATCCACATGCGGTATTGGTTCAGCTCCTTCAGGTTCAGCTTTTCACCGCCTCTGTACTGCCGTTCCCAACAGGAATCCCAGCGCTTCCACCCCCGGATGCCCAGGGCCCGCACATAATTTTCCAGCCGGTCCGTCATCTGCTCTGCATGTTCCCTGGAACCGTCGAATCCGCTCCCAGCATCTGCCTCCCCTGCATCCCCGGACGTATCTGCCGCTGTATCTGCCGACACCCTCTCCTCTGTACTCCCAGCCTTATCATACACCAGTCCTGTTTTCAGATACCGGAACGCGCTCTCATAAGAGAAATCCTTCACCATCTCTAACGCTGCCCGTATCAGCTCCACCATGGGATTTTCCAGAATACTCTTCTTATCATCCAGGAAATAGGGAATCCCGGCCTCATCAAACTGGTGGGCCAGCTCCCGTCCATAGGATGGAAGGTCCCCGGTAATGACGGCGGCATCCCGGTAACGCATCCCTTCCTCCTTTATCATCTGCTCAATCCTGCTGCACACGTAGGCAGCCTCCCCTGCCGGGTTGCGTCCCTTGTACACCTGGATGCGCTCTTCCTTTCCCTCCCAGGTCCTGCCGGAGTACCGGTACAGGTTCTGTTCCAGAAAATCCAGCTCCGGGCTCTCATCAAATCTCCAGGCCGGACGCCGGCTGCAGATTATGTCCTCCTTCTTCGGGATTCCATGCTGCTTTGCCATGGAGGCCACGCGGCACACCGTATGACGGCTCATATAAAACAGATGCTGGATACTGCTCTCCTTGTAGGCGTTTTCCCTGGAATCAATGGTAACCGTACATACCACCTCCCTGGCGTGCATCAGGAACAGCTCCACCAGCCTGTACTGGACCGGAGTAAAGCCGGTATATCCGTCCAGAAGAATGATGCTGTCTTTGAGGGGTTCCCACTTTGGAAGCTCCCTGCACAGGATGTCCAGAATCTCCTCAGCCGTGATATAGTGGCTCTCTATATACTCCCTGAAACCGCTGTAAATCACCTCCAGGTCCTCAAGCTTCTGGGCCAGAAGAGGAGAATCCGCCTCCCCCCGCACGTCCCTCAGCATATCCGGTGTGATACCGTACTGGTACAGCTCCGAGATCTGGGACTTAAGCTGGCCGATGAAGCCGGTCTGCTCCAGATGCCCACTGTAGAGGGACAGCTTTCCTCTCTTTAACCCGGCCACCTTGCGTAGCACCATGGATTTTCCCATATCATCCAGCACAACCGGGATTCTGACCCCCAGGTCCTCGAATACCCGGTAAGCCAGACGCTTAAAGCTGAGGATATCTATATTCATAATCCCGTGTCTGGGATGGAGACGGATGATTTCCTTCTGTGTCTGCATGGTAAACTGCTCCGGCACCACAACCAGGTACTTTTGTTCCGGATGCTCCATGGACTCCTTTATGACCCGGTCATAGAGCATTCTGGTCTTTCCTGAGCCTGCTCCTCCCAATATAAACTGCAACGCCACTTTTCTCTCTCCTTCCAGCAGACGGGACAACGAAAACTTCTCATATTTCCCCGCCCTGCAACATAAGCTTTAACAAACTATCTTAGAGGTCCTGACTATGAGCTCTAAAACCAAAATTGTGGTACTAAGGATGAAGGAAATCATCTACACCGCAATCTTCGTAGGCCTTGCCATCCTTTTAATTACCCTCTGTTTCATCATGTTCCGGCCTGGGAAGGACAACGTTTCCGTTTCCGCTGAACCTGCCGGCTACCTGCCGGGCGTATACAGCGCGGCACTGACCCTTGGCAGCGAAGATGTGAATGTAAAGGTAACTGTGGATAAGAACCGCATCACCTCCATTGACCTGGTTCCCTTAAGCGAGGCTGTCACCACCATGTACCCGCTGATGCAGCCCACCCTGGATGATCTGGCCAGCCAGATTATAAGCAATCAGTCCACGGAGAACCTTACATATCCCAGCACCTCCCGCTATACCTCCACTGCCCTCCTGAATGCCATCAACACGGCGCTGGACAAAGCAAAAGTGGATTGATAAAAAGCGGGCAGATGTTTCCCAAAGCACTCCGGCACGTCTAAAAGCTCCTGCCCCTTGTCATGAAGGCGGGGGCTTTTCCGACGTACCAAATGTAAAAAAACGGCAGATTGCTCTACCGTCTTATCCTACAAAAGAATATGTTTTATCGTACCATGATTCCCGACCCGTGTCAAGTTGGCAAACCTAAGACCTGAACCTACACAAACCTCAAGACCTGAAGCAGCAGTTTCGCCGCCTCAGGCCTTCTTTCTATCACAGTTTTGGTATCAGGATCCCACCTTTTCCATGAATCCCATGTAGTTCATCTGGAGCCGGAATATATCGTTGGCTGTCAGCCCCTCCAGGGCTCCCTCCATGAAGTAGCGTTCCCCGGCCATATCCACCTTATCCCGCCTGACATCGCCGCCGGCAATAAAGGTGGGGACGCCATCCCCGCTGTGATCCCCCACCTTACAGGGTGTGGAATGGTCTGCCGTAAAGGAAATATAGCATTGTTCCAAATCCAGCTCATTAAGAAGATAGCCCAGCATTTGGTCTGTCTGTTCCACAATCTCCTTCTTCTTATCCGGACGGTTATCGTGGCCCGCCAGATCCGTGCCCTTGATATGGAGCACCACCCAGTCGTATTTCTTTTCCTTTAGAAGCTCTGCCGCCAGCCTGGCCTTTCCCATAAGGTCTGTGTCAAAGCTTCCTGTAAAGCTGTCCCTGATATAGTAATCCATACCTGCCAGCCGGGCAATACCTCCCACTGTTTTATCTCCTGCCACACAGGCGGCCCTGATTTTGTACCTGTCCTTTAGGGAAACCATCTCCGTCTTCTGTCCGGCTCCCCTGGTCAGGATGATATTGGCCGGCTTAAGCCCCTTTTGGATCCTCTCCTTATTAATGGGATGCTCCTTTAAGATGCCGTATGCTTTTTTTGTGAATTCCCACAGGGCATCTGCTGTCTTCTGCGCCTTCTCACTGCCGTCCAAAGCCCTGGGTCCGGATACCTTCTTCCCCTCCTCCGTGGTACCGGGGTCCGTACAACTGATAGCATCGCTTAATCCCTCTCCTCTGAGAACCACTGCAATCCGGTGCTCCGTCAGTTCTTTTGCCAGCACCCGGGTCCCGTCAGACAGCACCATGCCGTTTACGGCCTGTGCCAGAAACTCCGTACCCTGGCTGATTCGCCCGGCCCTGCGGTCCACCACCGCCATATCCTCTGTAACGGTTGCAAAATTTCCTCTGAACGCCACGTCCCCGTCCATCAGCTCCAGCCCACCGCTGCTGGCCTCTAAGGGTCCCCTGCCTCTGTACACCCTGCTGCTGTCATAGCCGAATATCTGCAGATGGCCCACATCCGTGCCCACGGGAATCCCCGGCGCAATGGGGTATACATTTCCGCACATACCCATTAGAAGCAGACGCTCCATATTAGGGGTGGAGGCGCTCTCAAGCGGCGTCATTCCCCCCAGCACCGGATCCGGTCTGTCTCCCAGGCCGTCCATGATGATTAATAATCCCTGTTTCTTTCTCATTATGAGTTGCCTCCCATCTTCTTTTTCGCAGCCAGTTCCTTTGCCTCCTTCAGCATCCCCTTATTTTTATACAGGAAATAAGCTGAAATCAGAATCGTGGCTCCCCACATGGACAGCGCCAGATTGCCTCCTGCTTTCTTTATATTCACCGTCATCTCACATTCCCGGCCAACGGGAACCTCCCCAAACACATAGGCGCCGTACTTTACGCCCTGGTCCGTAAATATGCCATACTCCTCCTCGGGGTCGTATCCAACGATTCCCGCCAGTTCATATCCCTCTGGCACTGCCAGTTCCAGGCTGTAGGAACCGATTGACACCGGTGCCGTGTTTACCATGGAATATGTAACTGCCTTCAGATTGCCCGGGGCTGTGCCGCTTGTCTTGGCCGCCTTCATCTTGTAAGTCCCTTCCTGGTGCCAGTTCAGGGTAAGTTCCACCGGAAAATCCGCCTCATCAAAATCCGCTACCAGATAAGATGTCATGCCTGAATGCTGCTCCTTCGGTTCACCCTTAAGGGTACCTGCCTCTGCCTGGACAGACACCAGCTCTGCATCCTGGTACATTGGTACTGCCAGACGTCCCTGGCTGTCGGTCACGCCTTTTATATGGGAGATAACAGCTGCATCCTCCCCCTCCGGCGCCAACCTGTCCGCCATCTCTATCATGGTTCCCAGCTGCGCACCGCCCGGTTCCCCACTGCCTGGTTCCTCCGCCATGGCAGTGACCGCAAGGCCCATGCTGAGTGCTGCTGCCACCATAAACGTAATATATCCTTTTCCCTTCATATTGACCTCCTACATAATCCCTATCATTTTAAACCAGGTAAATGACGCCGCCACCATAATGCCCCATTTTGCCAGCAGGGTCAGGACACCGTATGTCATTTCCTCCAGGACCGTGAATTTTCCTGTGCTGTAATATGTCAGGTTCACCTTGCTGTGAGGCGGAAGCGTGATGGTATCGCATATCATGAAGGACGCCGGCAGGGCCAGGGCCACAGGATTGAATCCCGCCACCTGCGCAATGGATATAATGGTGGGAATCAGAATGATGGTACGAACCGTCTTGCTGGTGAACACAAAGTGGGAGAAGCTTGCAATAAAAATAATTACCGCGTAAAGAACCATGAAGCTCATATGCTCCACTCCCAGCTTGTCAAACACGCTGTTTAAGACCCAGGTAGCCACGCCTGTATCGTCCAGGGCCAGCCCTCCCGCATAAGCGCCGCAGCTGAAAATCATCAGATCCCAGGGTATCTTTGCTTCCTTCCAGGTCAATATCCCTACATGGGGCATGAGGAAGATGGCTGCCGACACAATGGCTACCACAACCAGGGATATGTCGAAACCAAACATGGCTCCATGGTACTCGTCTGTTGCCCACAAAAAGATGGTGATAAGAAAGATAATCAGGGCCCGCACTTCCACTCCGTTCATTTTTCCCAGTCCCTTGTACTCTTCCTCCAGGGCCGTCATCTTCTCCGCGGAAGCAGAACGGTTTCCCGTCTTAAAGAGCATTTTTCCGATAAGGAAGCTGGCTGCCAGTGTGATAATGGCAACCGGAGCAGAGGCAATGAACCACTTCATCCAGGAAATCTCCGTACCTGTCAGGTCCTTGATAAAGCTGATAGCCAGAATCTGGGAGGATGTAGCCGTCACAATGGCTCCGGTGGAAAGGTTGTTGGCCTGTATCCCCTGCAATGCCATAAGCTTTCCAAAATTCCGGTCCTGGGGCGTAGTGTTTCCCACCTCAAAGACCTCCATAATCATCATGACAATGGGAAGAAGCATCACAGCCCTGGCTGTTGTGGACGGCACCACAAAGGCAATGAGGAAATTGGTTACCATCAGCACAATCAGCACCGTGTTGACGCTCTTTCCAAACCGCGTAACCAGAAACAATGCCAGACGTTTTGCAAGTCCGCTCTTTTCCATGCCCGAAGCAATGACAAAGGCTGCTATCATCAGCCAGATTACTTCATAGCCAAACACGCCCAGGGTGGCTTTTTCTGTCCAGGCCCCTGCTGCCGGAAGCAGAAAAATCACAATCAGTGAAGTTACATAGTTTGGAATCCCGTTGCTCACCCACAGAATCAGTGCAAACGCAAAGATGCCCATGGCCATCTTGCCTGAATAGGACAGTCCCGCGGGAGTCCTCATGGTCCAAATCAGCGTCAGTGCCACCAACGCTGCCGGTAGCCCGAAATACGCCATGCGCATTTCAAAAGGGCTTTTCTGTTTTTTTACCTTTGCCGGTACGCTGCTCAAAATACCCACTCTCCTTTTTGTACCGTCTCCGGTACTCTGTTTGATTTTGTATTGCTTTGATGTTACCATTGTAGTCTTAATCCCTGGTCAGATCCAATCAATAATCCTTATATCCTGTCATAACAGAACGTTATAGTTACCATTTTAGTCCCGCCTCCCATAAGACTTCTTTATAGTTGGCTTTTTCCCTTTGATTTCTCATTAAAAATCCTATACTTTTTCCTCTGTTTCCGCTAAAATACAATTAATAATGTTTATGGATTGGAGGAAACACACATGGATTTGGAATCCTTGGAGAGTTTTCTGGAGGTGGAGAAGCATAAGAATTTCACAAAAGCGGCAGAAAGCCTGTTCTGTACCCAGGCAGCGGTCTCCATGCGCATCAAGCGACTGGAAACAGCCCTGGAATGCGGCCTGTTCAAACGCTGCGGCCGGCGTGTGGAGCTGACCAGAGAGGGAGAGATTTTCCTGCCCTATGCCAGGCAGATGGTGAATACCTGGAAGTCTGCGTCGGAACACCTGCTGCAGACCAGGCTGATGGAGGAAAGCGAGATACGGATCACCTCCTCCAGCACGCCCGGAACCTACATCATACCCTCGCTGATTTACCTGTTCCGCCAGTCCTATCCCTACATAACAGTGATCAACCACATCCAGTACACCCGCAGCGCCATATCAGATGTGATTGGGGGAAATTTCTCCCTGGGCATTATCTCCCAGCCCGCCTCGGTGGGCACGGACGTGCTTTGCTGCGAGCCGCTGATGGAGGACCCCCTTGTGCTGGTAGTCCATCCCCAGCACCCGTGGGCGGAAAAAAGGGGGATTCTCTTTAAAGAAATCACGGAAGAAACCCTGCTGATATCCAATCCCAATACGTCCCTGGTGAATTATCTGGAAAAGGAGGGCCGCCTTTCCTTAGAACCTTCCAGGCTTTATGTGGCCGGCAACATCGAGGCCATCAAACGCGGGATACGCAACCACCAGGGAATTTCCATCATGTCTGAGTATGCGGTGCGCCAGGAACTGGAGCTGGGCCTTTTAAAGCAGGTTCCCCTTCTGGATCATCCGGGACTGAAGCGGCAGCTCTATACCATTTTCCGTAAGGATACCCGGTTTAAACTGTCCACCAGTCTGTTTTTGGAATTTTTCAGGAAGGCCGCGGAGGATAACCGGCTTCTGTCCCAGTTATAGACAGGTTCATGCTTCCATACTTAACCATCAGTTAAGAAAATCCTCCCGCTGTTTAACGGCGCCTCCATTGTGCAGCGCCGTTCTATGGTTTATACTAACCATATCCGGCCGGACAAATATGTTTTAGCGAAGGAGAGATTATAAGATGGATATAAAACTAGGTCCGCGCATTGCGTCACTGCGCAGAGCCAAATCCATGACGCAGGAGCAGCTGGCCCTTTCCCTGGGCGTATCGCCTCCTGCTGTCAGCAAATGGGAGACAGGCGCCTCCTGCCCGGACATTTCACTTTTATGCCCTCTGGCCCGCGCTCTGGAAACCAATGTGGATACCCTGCTGCAGTTTGAGGAAACTCTTACAGAAGAACAGATTGACGCCCGGCTGAACGAAATCGTTGAGACAGCCAGAAACCATGGGTATGAAGCTGCGGACGGCATGGTACAGTCACTTCTGCATACCTATCCCTCAAGTATCCCCTTAAAGTCCAGGGCAGTTACCCTGTTTGACCTGTTCGCGATGCTGTTTCCCGCCCAGCCCCAAGAGATTAGGAATGGCTGGACGAAACAGAAGAAACAGCTTTTAGAGGACGTGCGGGCAAGCGGCGCCGCTGCCTGCTGGCAGGCGGCAGTATCCCACCTGGCCTCCATCGCCATTTCGGAAGGCGAGCTGGAGAAGGCAGAGAGCCTTTTAAAGGAACTGCCCCAGCACACCACTGACTCCACCTCTATCTGGGCCATGCTGTATCTGAAAAAAGGAGAAGCTTCCCAGGCATTGGAGGTCATACAGAAACGCCTGTATGTGCTGACACGCCAGGTACAAAACTTCCTGATTCAGATGATGAACCCGGAAATGACCCCAGACACCGCAAGGACACTGGAACTGTGCGTTATTTACCGCCAGCTGGAGGAGCTGCTGGGCGTTGGAAACGGCATGAGTCCCGGCTTCTTTGCCCAGGCTTACCAGCGGGCCGGACAAGACCAGCAGGCGTTGGACAGCATGATTCAGTTTGTGGACGCCATCACCGGCACTGTCCAGAAGCCCAATCCCATCCTGTTCTCTCCTGCGGTAAAGATAGACGGGGAACATCCTGCCGCCACAAAGGAAATGCGTGAATTGCTCCTGAAGAGTCTGCTGGATGATGGGTATTATAAACAGTTTCATGATAATAAACGGTTTATGGACGCAGTGGATAAGCTCAGGGGTAGTATTCAGGAAGAAACAGCCTGAGCATCTTATATGGAAAAAGGACAGCCGCTTGGTAAAAATACCTGTCAGGCTGTCCTTTATACATTTTTTATATCATCACTGCACATCTTCCACCCAGCACATCTTGGCGGACTTCTCAATATGAGCCCTCATGACTGCTTCCGCTTCATCCGGATCTCCTCGTTTCAGGCTGTCAATGATTCTCTTGTGGAATTCAATTCCATCCTGGTGTCCCTCCTGCTGCGTTACAATTCCTCTCAGCAGAATTGTCTTCCAAAGACTCACCATGGAGTTAATGAAACAAATCAGCAGCGGATTTCCGGTTGCCTCGGCTATACAGATATGAAACTGGATGTCATAGTCAATGCGTTTATCCCATACATCCTTACTTTCAATCATTCCCTGCAGATACTGTTCCAGCTTCTCAAAATCCAAATCATCCTTTTTTTCAGCCACAACCCTGCTGGCATAGGGCTCCAGCAGCTTGCGCATCTCATATACATCCATATATCCGATATCATCCAGCCGCAGCATGCGGTTGAGAATCTCTGTAACACTTCCGCTTTCAGGCTTTGCTATAAAGGTGCCTTCACCGTTCTTCTGCACAATCAGCTGTCTTTCCTTAAGCAGTTTCAAAGATTCTCTCATGACATTACGGCTGATTCCGAATTTCAATGCCAGCTCCTGCTCACTTGGAAGCCGTTCCCCCTGCCGCAGCGAATTACTCAGAATCATGTCCTCCATACGGTCAGCCACTGTCTCATATAAATTTTTCTTCTTTACTTTGAAATCCAGATCTTCCATATACATTACCCATCTCTATCTTATTATTCTAAAAACCCCGGCGGTTACATGTCCCCCTCCTACTTATCTTAATACAACAACAGAAAAGTTACAAGAATTTTATCGGCCAAAGAGTCTCGGCAGCCACATAATGACATCCGGCACAAACGTTACAAGTATCAGCACCAGGACCATCACAAAAACCATGGGCATGACTTCTTTTATGATGGTGTTCATCTTCTCTCCGCTGATTCCTGTCACAATAAATAATAGCATGCCAAATGGCGGTGTACAAAGTCCAATCATGGTATTCAGCGTAAACACCACCCCGAAATGAACCATGTCGATACCAAAGGACTGGGCTATCGGACATAGGATAGGCAGCAATACCAGCTGTAAAACAGCTGAATCCAGCAGCATCCCCAGTATGAACAGCAGTATGTTGACAAAAACAAGAAAGGAAACCTTTGTGGTGGCAAAAGACAGAATCAGATTTCCTGCCAGAGACGGAAGATTCTCCACTGCAATCACATAAGAAAACACATAAGCAGCACCCAGCATAATGCCAATCTGTCCCGTAGACTTCACCGTATTCTTCAATACCTGGATAAACTCTGACAGTGTTATGGAACGGTACGCAAAAACGGATATGAGCAGGGCGTATAGGGCTGCCACTGCCCCGGCCTCTGTGGCAGTCATGATGCCTGTATAAATTCCCATCAGAAGGATGATGGGGGTTAGGAGGGCAGGAACCGCGCTCACCGTCATTTTGATGAATTCCATCCCGGCATATTTTCTTCCGCTGGGATAATTTCTCTTATTAGCAATATAGCAGACATAAATACACAGAGCCAGGGCCAGTATAATTCCAGGCACCATGCCTGCCAGAAACAGGTTGCCGATGGATGCGCCTGCAATGACCCCGTATATTACCAGGGGGATGCTGGGAGGGAAGATGGGGCCTATTACAGCGGAACCAGCTGTTATGGCTGCGCTGAACCCGTCATCATATCCCTCCTTTCGCATGGCCTCAATTTCCATGATTCCAAGTCCCGATGCATCAGCCACCGCGGAACCTGTCATTCCTGAAAATATCAGGGATGCAATGACATTCACATGTCCCAGGCCGCCCTTCCACCGGCCCACCAGAACCTTGGAAAAGTCAAATATCTTATCCGTTACCTTGCTGGAATTCATGATATTCGCAGCAAAGATAAAAAGCGGGACTGCCAGCAGAATAAAGTTATTGTACATCTTACTGGTAAAAATTTCCACCACCACACTGGGGTCCATACCTTTCACAGCCAGATAGAGCGTGGAGGATATAATCATTCCTATGGCTATCGGCATCCTGATGACAAAACACACCACCAGCAAACCAAGGGAAATCATCATGGCATGGCTCATACTGCCTTTCCTCCTTTCCGAAATTCCTTATAACAGCCTGCCAGGTCCCCGCAGTACCGGACAATGGTAATAATCTGAAACACGAAAAATCCCAGATATACAAATCCCAGAGGAACCTTGAAAACCGTGCTGTACCTGGTAAAATAAAACCTGTAAAACTCCAGTGCCGGCGGTACCAGATAGACCAGCAGGCCAACTATCAGGATATCCTGAAGGAACCGGAACAGCCTCCTGACCTTCTCCCCCACAAGTTCATAAATTACAGAAAAAACAATATTATCATCTGTCCGCTGTGCATAGCAGCATCCCAACGTAATAATCCATACATAGGAAATCTGCGCCAGCTCATAAGGCCATACCAGGGGATTATTAAATATGTATCTGGATATAATCTGCAGGATGAATGCCACAAACAGCAGAATAAACCAGCACATAGGCATGTAAATCTCTATAAAATCCATGACAGCCTGAAAGCATTTCTTCCATACGTCCATTCAGAATACCTCTCATTAATATTTCAAATCCTTTATCTGATGATACAATTCCATATCCCAATCTTTTACCATATCCTTGTCGTTCAAATAATAGTTCTCAGAATACTCCATGAACGCATTCAGGTCCGGTTCAATAACCGTTAATCCCTGCTCCTTCAGGAACGTAATTGCTTCCTGTTCCTGCTTCAGGTTTGCCTCATCGCACCACGCTGTGGCTGTCTTAACTGCCTCTGTCATGATATCCCTGTATTCCTGGGGAAGAGACTGCCATTTCTCCTCATTGATTGCGATGCACATAGGCTCAATCACATGACCTGTAAGAACAATCTGGCTGGTCACCTCATACCATTTCTGTGCAATGGTGGTAGGCAGAGGATTCTCCTGTCCGTCAATGGCGCCTGTCTGAAGTCCCTGGTATATTTCTGCGTAAGCCATAGGTGTGGGATTAGCCCCCAGCGCCTTCCCCATAAAGAGCCATGCAGAAGAATTAGGCATCCTTAAATTGACACCGTTTAAATCTTCCGGTTTTGTAATCTCTCTGCCAATATCCCTCATATCCAGATGGCGGGCTCCGCAGTAAAGTGCTGACAGCCAGCGCACATTTAATTTCTCAGCCACATCATCCGCTACCTTCTGGCCAATCTCTCCATCCATAACTGCCCTCATGTGCTGTTCATTCTGAAAAATATAGGCTGCCGTAAACATAGTCAGGTACGGCATCTGGTCGGATATCAGGAACGGTGAGCTGAACATCATGTCAAGGCTTCCCCTGGCAACAGCATCCACCTCTCCCTCTTGGGTCATCAGGCTTCCGTTTTCGTGGATTTCCATTGTAAATTTACCATTGGTTTTTTCTGATATCTCATCTGCTATCATATGCATGGCCTTTACATAATTTACATCGCCGCTGGACTGTGTGGAAAATACCAGCTTTACCTCCGGCAGCTCTGCGCCCGCATCTGTCTGCGGCTGCTCTGAGGCATCAGGGGCTGCTTCTGTCTTTGCCTGCGCCTGCGATGGGCTCTTTGTCTCAGATGTCTTTTGGCCGCACGCAGCCAGACCTGCGGTCATTGCAAGCACTAATGCGATACTAATTATGCGTTTCTTCATAGCGTTTATCCTCCCTATTTTGCCTGAATCTGTCTCAACATGTTTAGTTCCTTTCGGGCGCCGTCCATAATATGTACATAATCTGAACCAGCCGATATCACGTTAATGCCCTTTTCATGCCAGTAGCGTATGATTTCCGGGTCATCGCTGCCTGTGGATACGCCGGAAGACTTTCCGCTCTCATTGATGATCGCCACCGCCTCATCAACCAGGCTGCTGGTATGGTCCTCAAATACACGGTTCAGCTCCCCTATGGAGCCGGACAAGTCGCAGGGCCCCAGAATAAAGCAGTCCACATAAGGGTTCTTGACCATTTCTTTCAGATTCTTTACTGCTGTCTTTGTCTCAATCTGTACACACCGGACCAGCTGCTGCCTGGATGACTCTATAAATGAATCCGCATCATCCAGCCCGTACCTCACTGCCCGCAAGGGGCCAAATCCCCTAATCCCATAAGGCGGATACAGGGTGGCCTGCATGGCAGCGTCCAGCTCCTGGGCTGTATTGACCATCGGAATGATGATTCCCGTAGGGCCCATCTCCAGCACTCTTTTTGCCAATACCTGGTTATTCCATGGAATACGAACCAGTGTATCCGTACCGCCTGCCTTTGCACCCATCAGATGGTACAGCAGCACCTGGTAATCAATGGCTGTGTGCTCGGTGTCAATCCACAAAAAATCATATCCCAATCCGGCACACATCTCACTGATACAGGGCTCTGTCAGGCATATATGCATCCCTGACAATTCATCCCTGTCTCTCAGCTTCTCCTTTAAAGTTTTCATGTTTACCTCCTCCAATGTACTTACGGCATTAGCTATACAGCTATACTACTAGTATATAGCTATATAGCTTTTTGTCAAGTAATGATGTGTGATTTTATTTAAATCCAGCATTTTACCCCAACTATTTTGTGCACTTTTACCACAACAGCCGTCGTTCAATCGAGTAGGAGGCGGTGATTAACCGCCGTCCTCTCACACCACCGTGCGTACCG
>ENA-ORTL01000050-ORTL01000050.1-human-gut-metagenome-genome-assembly--contig:-NODE-50-length-186507-cov-13.4412_pt1 | contig 186507 bp, 148 predicted proteins | sample MGYA00241916_ERZ509196 | MGnify/ENA primary metagenome ERZ509196 (study PRJEB26280, sample SAMEA2338844) | human gut metagenome | biome: human gut; feature: human-associated habitat; material: faeces... | reverse complement strand
ATAATTAGAGATATTACAGCAAAATGGTTTCAGGGTATAGCCCCTGAAACCATTTTGTCTACAGTCTGAGAATATTTATTTTTTTATTTAGGATGTTTATGTTTTACAATCGCGATACCAGACGCAGAGAGGCCGGTTACCGCTCCCTGCCGCAGGAAACCGAATCACATAAACTGATAAACAGCTGCATGAGCGGACTGACCCACTTGTTTTTATGGTGCGCGCAGACGGCAGTGATTTTTGTGCCTGAAATAGCGGTTGGAATTTTCACCAATTCACCATGGTTTAATTCCTCTGTTACTGTAAATTCGGGAAGAAAGGAAACCCCCACATTGTTTTTAACAAGATTTTTGATTGTGGGAATGCTCCACAGCTCAATGGTATGGTCGAGAATAATTGATTTATCACGAAGATATTGTTCAAAAATCTGCCGGAAAATGCAGTTCGGTTCATTGATGATGAGAGGGAGCGGAATGGTTCTGTCCGGTGTCACAAAATCCGGGTATCTGTTTTGTATTTCGGGGGACGCCACCAAAACCACGGGATAATCACCTAAAGGCTTAACCGCAAGATTCGAGCCAAAACCTCCCACATCCTCATAAAATACGCCTAAATCCAATCCGCCGCTGAAAAGCTCATCCCGAATATCATAACAGTTCATAGAGCGCAGGAACAAACGGGCTTTCGGAGCCTGCCTGTGAAATTCCTTCAAAATAGCGGGAAGTTTGTAACATAGCAGACTTTCGCCAACGCCGATCTGGATATCTCCCTGGCATTCCGATAAATGTTCGCCTAAAAAAGATAACTTGTCCACGGACTGGAGAATGTCATCCACATAAGGAATCAGATGCTCTCCTGCTTTTGTCAAAACCATTTTCCTGCCGATTTTTTCAAATAAAGTAGTGGATAAGTCGCGTTCAAGCTGATTCATTTGAAACGTAATGGTAGACTGTGTATAATTCAGCTTTTTGGCAGCTTTGGAAAAACCGCCTTCATCAATAATCGTGCGGAATGTTCTTAAACATTTAAGCTCCATGGGTTTTCCTCCAATACTTCAAGAAAATTGAACTATATATATAAATACTTTGATTTGTTCGCTGCATTGTTTTGTGTTATTATAGCAGACAAGAGGAAGGAGGGCAAGTGCGATTTGTCAAAGCTGGTTTCCTTGCCACATGGTTTTGCGGAACGAAAATTCAGGAGATTCAAAAATAAAAAGACGGAGGTACAACGTATGGAACGATTTTTTTTACAGTCAGCAGATAGGAAAGAAGCAGAGAAAGCAATGGCGTTGATCGATGAAGCCAAAGAGTTCTTAAAATCGCAGGGCATTGACCAGTGGCAGACCGGATACCCGGATATGGAAACCATCATCGGGGACCTGGAGCATGGGCGGGGATATTTTATCGAGGAGGGTTCTAACGCTGCGGCATACCTCTGCATTGATTTTGCGGGTGAGGCGTCCTATGAAACGCTGCAGGGCAGCTGGAAAAGCGATCTTCCCTATGCGGTAGTCCACCGTATGGCAATCTCCGGGGCTTACCGTGGGCATGGTATAGCAAGTATTGCGTTTCAGCTCATTGAAGAGCTGTGTATTCAAAATGGAATTTACAGCGTTCGGGTTGACACCGATGAGAAAAATGCTATTATGAGGCATGTCTTGGAAAAGAACGGTTTTGACTACTGCGGAACCATATGGTTTGATAACAGTGTCAAATATGCTTATGAAAAAATGCTTAAGAGGGATGCCGGCGTCAATGGAGCAGTTTAATTCACATTGGCTGTCATCGCCTCCATCGCAAGTCCAAACAGAACTAAAAGACAGGCAGGTACCGTATGTGTGTACCTGCCTGTCTTTTAGTTCTGTTTTCGGACAGCTTATGCTGCTGCATCAGACATCAGGTAAAGTCACAAAAAATTCACAGAATCACGTGAAATAAATGACATTCATACCTGTTTTGTTAATGTTGAATTAATCTTCAACCTTTAATATTAGGAATCAGTTGAGTAAACCAGCAAAGGAGATTGGATATGAGCAAGAGCAGGAAAATAAAGATAGGCATTGCAGCCGGAATCATTGTCATACTGGCTGTGGCTATGATTGTAATGAAGGGAGGAAAAAAAGCAAAGGGCGGCATGCCTATGGGACAGGAGGCTTCTGTCACAGTGGTGAGGGCAGAACAGCCGTCCTCCGGCGATATTATCCTTACCACAGGGCTTACCGGCACAGTGGAGCCTTCTGATGTGGTTCATATCTATGCAAAGGCAGCAGGTGACGTCACGGCGGTATATGTGAAGGCAGGGGACATGGTGACACAGGGCCAGGTCCTGTTTGAGATTGATACAGAGCAGGTGGAGACGGCAAAGAACTCCATGGATGCTGCATCTGTATCCCTTTCAGAGGCCCAGAGCAACCTGAGAAGAATGCAGATTCTTTACAGCGGCGGCGATTTGTCTGAGCAGGAATACGAGCAGTATGTCAATGCGGTGAAGTCCGCGCAGCTCCAGTATGAGTCCGCTAAACTGGCTTACGAAAGACAGGTGCAGTACAGTTCCGTCACCGCTCCTATCAATGGGAAGATTGAAAGCTTTGACGTGGAGGTGTATGACCGGGTGAGCCAGTCCCAGGATTTGTGCGTGATTGCCGGCGAGGGAGAGAACATAGTTTCCTTCTATGTGACCCAGCGCATGATGCAGAACGCCAATGTGGGCGATGAGCTGGAAATCCAGAAGAACGGAACTACATACAAGGCATATATCAGCGAAATCAACTCCATGGTTGACAGGGATACAGGGCTGTTCAAGGTAAAGGCCCAGATTGAAAACACACAGGAGATTGCAGCCGGAAGCACGGTGAAATTAAATCTTGTGACGGAACGGGCACTGGATACAATGGTGGTTCCCATTGATGCCATCTATTACAGCGGGGGCAATGCCTATGTTTATCTGTACCAGGACGGCACCGCATCCATGGCCCAGGTGGAAGTGGGACTGGAGGATGAGGAACATGCCCAGATTCTTTCCGGCCTGTCAGCCGATGACATGGTTGTGAGCACATGGAGCTCCAACCTGTATGAGGGGGCGAAAATACGGTTGAGGGATGAGGTGCAGCCAGGAGAAGAGGCACAGTTTAGAGAAGAAACACAGGCCGGAGAGAAAACCCAGTCCGGAGAAGAGTTTCAGTCCAGAGAAGAGTTCCAGTCCGGAGAAGGGAACCAGTCCGAGGAGGAAACACAGTCTGGAGGAACAGCAGCAGGCGGGGAAGACAGCAAACATGCAGCATCACAGGCGGAACAGGAGGCATAACCCATGGGATTGACAAGGTTTGTATTAAAACGTCCGGTGGCCACGGTTATGGCATTGCTTTGCCTTCTGGTATTCGGTATTTCTTCCGTTTTTAATGCCACGCTGGAACAGATGCCGGACACGGATCAGCCCATGCTGATTATCATAGCGTCTTATTCCGGGGCTGGTCCTGAGGATATAGATGAACTTGTGACCCAGCCCATAGAAGACCAGGTGGGGACCATAGAGGGCGTGAAAAGCATGAGCTCCACTTCCAGCGAAAACAGGGCCATGATTATGCTGGAATATGATTACGGCACCGATATGGATGACGCATATAATGATTTATCCCAGAGTCTGGATGCATTGAGCCGCCAGCTCCCTGACGACGCGGAGACTTCTGTCATGGAGATGAATAACAATGCGGGAACCACCATGATGCTTTCCATATCAAATCCTTCCCAGGAGGATTTGTACGATTATGTGGACCAGACCGTGGTGCCTTTGCTGGAACAGATTTCCTCTGTGGCAGAGGTGGAGGCCATGGGCGGTAAGTCGGAATATTATAAAATTGAGCTTCAATCCGATGAGATGGCCCAGTATCAGGTGACCATGAGCGACGTGTCCACTGCCATGAGCACGGCAAATCTTTCCTACCCATCCGGCGATGCTGTATCCGGAAAACTGGAGCTTTCTGTTTCAACGTCCCTGGAGCATGAGACCATAGAAGCTCTGAAGGAAGTCCCCATCACCACCTCCAGCGGAAAAATTGTGTATCTGGAGGACATTGCCAAGGTTTATGAGGCAGAGGAGAGCCGGGGAGGTATCTCGCGCTACAACGGCCAGGACACTATTTCCATTTCCATCACCAAGCAGCAGAGCAGCACGGCCATGGATGTGTCATCCGAGGTCCAGGAGGTTATCGAAAGCCTGGAGGCGGACGACGAGAACCTGAATATCAGGATTGTCAGGGACAGCGCGGACAGCATTCTCAGCTCCCTTAAGGATGTGGCCCTTACCCTGGTGCTGGCAGCCGTGATTTCCATGATTATCATATTCATTTTCTTTGGGGACTATAAGGCGTCCCTGATTGTAGGAAGCTCCATACCTACCTCTATCCTGGTGTCCCTGATTCTGATGACCAGCGCCGGTTTTTCTCTGAACATCATTACCATGAGCGGTCTGGTGCTGGGCGTGGGCATGATGGTGGATAACTCCATCGTGGTGCTGGAGAGCTGTTTCAGGGCCATCGAGACAGAGGAGGACAAGGGCCTTCTGGGATATGCCAGGGCTTCCCTGTCAGGTACAAACATTGTGCTACAGTCCATTTTGGGCTCCACGGTGACTACCTGCGTGGTTTTCCTGCCGCTGGTATTTCTGCAGGGTATGTCGGGACAGATGTTCGGCTCCATGGGATACGTTATCGTGTTCTGTATGCTCGCCTCCTTTTTGTCGGCTATTACCATTGTTCCCCTTACATATATGGCGTATAAGCCCCAGGAGAGGATGCAGGCGCCGATGTCGCGGCCCATGGAGCGGATACAGAACGGATACCGCCGCATCATGCCCGGACTTTTAAACCACAAGGCCATTATCATGATTGCATCTGTAATCCTGGTGATTGCAGCCTATTTTCTGGCCAGCGGGATGGAAACCGAGCTTATGACAGCGGACGATACGGGAACGGTCAGTGTTTCCATCGAAACAAGGCCGGGGCTGCTGTCGGAAAATGCCGATGCCATGCTGCTGCAGGCAGAGGAGATTGTCCAGGGGCATCCGGATGTGGAATCCTACATGCTGCGTTATAACAATGACAGCGGTACCATAACAGCCTATCTGAGGGACAACAGGGATATGAGCACCGACGAGGTAGTGGAGCAGTGGGAGACAGAGATGGCGGATCTGGATAACTGTACGGTGACAGTGGAGGCATCCTCGTCCATGAGCTTCATGAGCAGGAACCGGGGATATGAAGTCATCCTTAACGGAACAGATTACGACGAGCTCCAGGAAGTCAGCAACAAGATTGTTGCCGAGATGACGGCCAGGGACGATGTGATGAACGTCCATTCCAGCATAGAAAATACAGCGCCTGTGGTTACCGTGAAGGTGGACCCGGTACTGGCGGCAGCGGAGGGGCTTACTGCATCCCAGATTGGTTCCCAGGTAAAGCAGATGATGGACGGCGAAGAGGTGACCACCCTGGATGTGGACGGCAGGGAGGTCAGCGTGATGGCTGAGTACCCGGAGGATGAGTACCGCACGGTCAGCCAGATGAAGGATATTATACTCTCCAAGCCTTCCGGAGGCTATGTGGCCCTGACGGATGTGGCGGAAATCTATTATAAGGACAGCCCGGCTTCCATTTCCAAGACGGATAAGGCATATGAGATAACCATTACAGCAGATTATACAGGGGGAAATGTCCAGTCCGCCATAGATAGCGAGGTCATAAACCCCAACTTAAGCGGCACCATCAAAAGGGGCGTCAACTCCATGAACCGAATGATGCAGGAGGAATTTGCAGCCTTGTACCAGGCGATTGCCGTTGCTGTGTTCCTGGTATTTGTGGTACTGTCAGCGCAGTTTGAGTCACCGAAGTTTTCCTTCATGGTAATGACTACCATACCATTCAGCCTCATTGGCTCCTTCGGGCTTTTGCAGATTACGGGGGTCAGCATCAGTATGACGTCTATCCTGGGCTTCCTGATTCTGGTCGGCACTGTTGTTAACAATGGTATCCTCTATGTGGATACAGTGAACCAATACCGCATGACCATGGATTTAAAGACAGCCCTCATTGAGGCCGGCGCCACACGTTTAAGGCCCATTATGATGACCAGCCTTACCACCATCCTTTCCATGATTCCCATGGCCCTGGCCATAGGGGACAGTGGTTCCACCACCCAGGGTCTGGCCATTGTTAACATCGGCGGACTCAGCGTGGGCGTGGCGGTGGCTCTGTTCATACTGCCAATCTACTATGCGCTTATGAACGGTGATAAGAAACGGGTTGTACTGGATATTTAAGAAAGAGGTGTCAATCATATGAAACATGGAAAAATAGGGGCAGGATGCCTGGCAGTGGTATTGTGCCTTGGCACCATGCCGGTGACGGCATGGGCCGGCACCCCGGAGTTTGCCTATACCGCAGAACAGTGGGCTTCCCTCAGGGATAATCAGCTAGAATTCACAGAGATAGCGGATTTGATTCATGTATACAATAACACGGTGATCCAGAACCAGCTGGAGTATGAGGATTTCCGGGGCGAGGACGCGGACGATATCGCGGATGATTACTATGATGCCGCCGATGATATATACGGAAGCCTGGAATATCCTGATTCGTCGGATTCAGATTATGCCAGCCGCCTTTCCTCCTATCTGAGCAGCCAGATTCAGGCAGATAATCTGCGGGAGCAGGGAGACGACAATGTGGAGGACGGGGACGTCAAAAAGCTGGAATATGACAAGACAGAGGCAGGTCTGGTGAAGGAGGCCCAGGAGCTGATGATAAGCTACTGGAGCCAGACATACAGTCTGGAGAGCCTGGAACAGAATAAGATACAGGCCCGGTCCTCCTATGACCAGACGCTTAACCGCCTGAGTGCGGGTATGTCTACCCAGGCCCAGGTGCTGTCGGCCCGGGAGGCCGTCACATCGGCAGATGCATCCCTGCTGTCGGCCCAGAGCAGTCTGGGGCAGACAAAAGAAACTCTCTGCCTTATGCTGGGATGGACCTACGGGGCGCAGGTGGATATAGGGGATGTGCCGGAGCCGGACCTGGAGGGAATGACAGCCATTAACCTGGAGGAAGATGTATCCAGGGGAGTGGAAAATAACTACAGCCTTAAAATACTTGAAAAGAAAATAGCCAATGCAAAAAGCGGCACCAACAAAACCAGTCTGGAACAGAGCTTAAAGAGCCAGAAGGAGACAGCTGCTTCCAGCATAAAGAATGCATACGAGAGCATGATGATATCCAAATCCGACTATGAGCAGGCCCTTAATACGTATGAAATCGAGGCGGCAGCCATGGAGACGGCGGAGCGGAAAATGGCAGCCGGAACCACGACAAGGAACGATTATGTAACACAGCAGACCGCCTTTGCCGCGGCCCAGGTCAATGTGCGCACACAGAAGCTGGCCCTGCTTAAGGCCCAGTTGGAATACCGTTGGTCGGTGGACGGACTGGCGTCCGTGTCATAGGATGTGAGCATATGGGAGACGGAATAGAACCGTGTAAAGCACAGGAAATGGCAGAACGAAACGAGGTGGGACAGAAATGAGAAACCGCAGTGATATAAAGGAGAGCGGCAGGAACAGGGGGGACATAATAACGGGAAATACAGAAACGGGAAACACGCAGACAGGAAACACCCAAAAGGTTAAAATAGTTCTTCTGGCAATGGTACTGTGCCTGTGGGGAGCCGGCGGCCGGACTTCCTATGCAGCTCAGGACACATCTCAGGACATATCTAAGGATATATCCCAGGCCGGAGCAGTCAGCACCACCCCGGAAACCGCAGGGAATACAGCGGGTGCCATAATCATTGAATACGGCAATCTGAGGGAACTGCTGAAACAGGGGAACCTGTCTTTAAAAGAGAGCATAGAGGATTATGAGGACAATATAAACGCCTACCAGGAAATATGGGACACCCTTAAGCGGGAGCAGGACAACATGGAGGATAAGGCGGAGGACATGGACGATGAGGACAGCCAGACAGCCGGAATCTATGCTTCCAATGCCGCCATGTTAAAATCCTCAGCCAGCCGTATATACAGCCAGCTGGATACCATGACCAGTGAAAAGAGCACCCGCAGCCTGGAAAAATCCGCGGATACCTTTACCATGACAGCCCAGACACTGATGAATTCCTACAACCAGATGGTGCAGAACGTGGAATACCAGGAAAAGCGGGTTGAGTCCTTACAGGCCGCCTTTGAGGCCATGGGGAGAAAGCAGGCAGCCGGTTCCGCCACCCAGGCCCAGCTGAAGGAAGCGCAAAAAAACCTGGACACTGCCAAAAATTCGCTGGAATCCCTCAGGCTCCAGGCCAGTCAGCTGCGGCAGCAGCTTCTTACCATGCTGGGGATTGAGGACAGCAGCCAGGTGGTCATAGGAACCGTACCGGAGCCGGATATGGCCGCCATTGAAGCCGTGGACTATGAGAGCGATAAGATCAGGGCCATGGGAAATGACAAGAGCGTGCAGAATGCCCGCCACACCTCAGCCAGCAGTACCACTGAAATAAATATCAGATTCAAGCTGGTGGATGAGGCGGAGGGGACAAAGGAGGCAGCGTTTTTGGCTTCCTACCAGAACCTCCAGGCCAGCAAGACAGCCTATGAGGCGGCCCTCACTGCCTTTCAGAGCGCCCAGCTGACCTACGAAGGACTCCAGAGAAAGCAGCAGGCCGGACTGCTGACAGGCACGCAGTACCTGGAGGGCCAGGCATCCTATCTGCAGAAAAAGGCAGCAAAAGAGACCGCTGCCATGAACCTGACAGCGGCCTATGAATCATATTGCTGGGATGTGAAAGGAATCAGTCAGACGTGATATGTCTGGCAGGGATCCGAACGGTAACCTCCGTGCCTTTGCCCAGGGTGCTGGTGATGGAGAGGCCGTAGGATTCGCCGTACAGGCTCTTCAGCCTTAAGTTGGTATTGTAGATGCCGATATGGCCGGAAAAGGCGGTGTGCCTGGGGCTGGCGGAGGAGCCGGTGCCGGCATTCACATCATCCTTTAAAGTATCAAGCGTTTCAGGCGGTATGCCTGCCCCGTCGTCAGAGATGATGAATACAATATCATCTCCCTCTGGCCAGCCGGTTAGCAGGATACTGCCTTTTTTTTCTTCCTTCATCATGATTCCGTGGAGAAAGGCATTTTCTACAATGGGCTGGAACGTCAGCTTGGGGATTGTGTACTCGCACAGTTCTTCCGGCACATCCACCACAAAGGCCACACAATTGTCATACCGCATGTTCTGGAGACGCACATAAAGGCTTACATGCTCCAGCTCCTTCTCAATGGAGTTCATCAGCTCCCTGCGGCTCAGAGTCAGTTTATAAAAACGGGACAGGATCTGGACTGCTTCCGTTACTTTCTCGCTCTGCCCGGTCTGGGACAGCCAGTTAATCATATCCAGGGTATTATAGAGAAAATGGGGATTAATCTGGGCCTGAAGGGCGCGGAATTCCGCCATCCGAAGCTCATCCGAAGCCTTTTTCTGGCTGTCCATTAAGGTGATGATTTCTTCTGTCATGTAGTTGTAGGTATCGGAGAGCACACCAATTTCGTCGCAGCCCGTGTCAGCCACATCCATGGGCTGGGGCGGGCCTGTGCGCACCGTCTCCATCTGCAGGGCCACGCCTATGATGCGGTCCGCAATGGAACCCGACAGGCGGAAGGCAGTGTACAGGGCCAGGGCGGTGAACAGCAGGTAAATCATGGCAAAATGCGTCATCAGCGCCTTTCCGGCGTCTCCGATATGGAGGGCAGGAATAATGGACATCATGTACCAGTCCGTGTCCGCGATGGGAAAATAGGCGACATAGGCAGAGCCGTCCAGATAGGAAACAAGGGAAAAGGTCTTTTCCTTTCCCACCCGCTGCTCCAAATCACGGCGGGGAATGAAGTATTTCCCGGCCAAGCCCATATCTGAGGCGGACACAATTACATCCCGCTCATTAACCAGAAAGGCAGCCTCATCCGTGACCGTGGCGTCGTTGCGCAGCACCGTCTCAAAGGCAGGTCCGGACAGATACAGGGCCACATAGGCGGAGGCATTTTCAATGTCGGACACAGTACCGCCTTCATAGGTATAAGGGATTCGGGTAATATAGGCCAGCTTTCCGCTCTTTCCCGTCTCGTCCGGTGTCAGGTACAATTCCGGGCACAGCAGGCGCGACTGCTGTGAGGTGCTGAAAATGCCGTACCAGTAGCTGCTGCTGACGGAAGAAACCGGGTTAAACAGGGCATTCCCTATCTTGTTGTACTGCATCAGGTCCCCGTACACGCTGTCATCATAATAAATCTTCACATCCATAATCATGGAATGGTCCGTAATGCTCTGCACCAGGTGGAACAGGCTGTTCATCTTGGAGGTGGAGATATCCCGGGTACTGGCCTCTGATCTGGGTACCCGGAACAGATCCTGTACCATCATGGAGCCGGTGATGGTGTCAGAGGCGTGCCCCACATGGGAAACGAGACTCTCGATGGAGGTCACGGTCTGTGCGGACAAAGCCTGCTCCGAGCGGATGCTGTCATCCATAACAATGCCGTAAATGCGCAGGTAAAGAAAGCCTGACAGTACGGCGGTGGGCAGCAGAACCAGGATGATGTGCGATATGACAAGCTTTGTTTTCAGGCGCATGTCATAGGTATAATGGTGAATCAGCTTTGTGAACGGGTTTTTCATGCAAGCATTTTCTCCCTGTATTCAGAAGGGGACAGGCCCACGATTTTCTTAAAGGTCTTGCTGTAGTAATTGCCGTCGCTGTATCCTACCTTGGAGGAAATATCGGCAATCTTGTATCTGGGATCGCTTAAGAACTGCTTGGACATCTTGATGCGGTAATCCGTCAGGTACTGGTTTAAGGTCTGTCCTGTCTCATTTTTAAAAATAGTACATACGTAGCTGGATGAAAGGCGGACGTATTCGCTGACATCGGGCACGGAAAGGGACGGGAGCGCATAGTTCTTATGGATGTATTCCTTTATCTGGAATACCACCGGATTTCCCACGCTGTTTCCACGAAGGCGCTCAAAGAACAGGCGCACCTTTGCTGCCAGAAGGTCGTTGAGCTCCCTCAGGATGGTGCAGTTCATAACCCCTTCCCAGATGGATTCAGACTCCAGTCCTTCCTTCTGCCACAGGGAAATATAGCTTCCCAGGCCGTGTTCGTCCAGCTTGCTGAAATACTTGTAATAGATATCCTTTACCTGGCTGGGGCCAATCATGTCGTTTGGCACAAAGGATTCATACAGCCGCCTGACGATGTCCAGGGCTTCCTCCTCCTGCTTTTCGGACAGGGCCATGGAAAATTCCAGAAGGAGATCTGCCGGCGGCCGGAAAACAGCTGTTTCCATATTGCGGGTCAGTATGAATCCGTAGTCGTGGAAAAATGCCTCCTTCAGATGTTCGCTGGCTTCCTGGTAAGATAGATGCGCGCGGTCCATTCCGCTTACAACCGGGCCAAGAGAAATGAAAAAGGGACATATCTTAATAAGCTTTTGGGCCAGGAGACCGGCGCAGTCGTACAGGGTCTTGTCCGCGGGACGCACCGGGGAGTGGAGGAAAACAATAATGCGGTGGTCCCCCCTCAGCACATAGGCCTGGGATATGTCCATGGATGTGAGATACTCCATAAAATAATCCCTGATTCCGTCCATCTGTTCCTCCGGCAGTGCGGATAAGGGAGTGACACAGTCAATGATAATGCAGCAGAAGCAGGTGGTATGGGTGATAGAAAGACCCAGGTCCGCCGCCAGCTGTCCTGCCTTTATAAGACTTTCCTCCTCTGGCTGGGACAGCAGGAGGCTCAGATGGCCCAGCTGTTCCTTTTCCTGAAGCCTTGCTGCTGCCTGGCTTATTTTCTCGTTCCTGCTGCTGTCCACTGCCTCCTTTACGGCTGAGGCCAGTTCCTCCATGTCAAGGGGTTTTTCCACATATCCCAAAGCCTTCAGTTTGATAGCGGCTTTCAGGTATTCCTTGTCGGAATAAGCGCTCATAAAGATGATACTGGTCCCGGGCAGCTCCTTTAAAATCCGTTCCGCCATCTGGACCCCATTCATCCTGGGCATCCGGACGTCTGTGAGCACAATATCCGGGCGCTCCTCAAGGGCGGTTTTAAGGCCGTGTATGCCGTCGTCCTCTAACAGTACCTGGCTGATGCCAAGGCTCTCCAGGCCCAAGCTGTCCCGGATTCCCTCACGGGTCAGTTTTTCATCATCAACAATCAGAAGTTTCATCTATCATCATCCATCCTTTTCTAAAAGGCAGTGATTTGTATACAATAATCAATACCGATACAACTATTGTATCAAGAAATCATAAATTTGCAACGGAAATGGACAAAATACGACATTAGGTATATACTGGGAAAAAACAGCAGGAAGGCGGGAACGGCAGGGTGAAAGGAAAAAATTGGGCTTGGATAGCGGGGGCGGTCATGATGACAGGCGTGTTGTTCCTGTTTTCCTGCCAGAGCAGCCAGTTTAACAGGGGAAAATACGCCATTATCATGAAATCCAGAAACAACTGGTACAATGAGCTGGCCAGCGAAGGGTTTAAACAGACGGTGGAGGATGCCGGCAAGAACTGTATTGTCCTGTACCCCGACCACCCCTCTGCCCAGGAGCAGATACATCTGATACAGAACCTTATCGACGAGAAGGTGGAGGCCATTGCCGTGGCTGCCAACGATGAATATGCCCTGACTCCGGTCCTGACCCAGGCCAGGGAAAAGGGAATCTCCGTCATCACCCTGGATGCGGATGTGGAGGCGGGAAGCCGCAGTATTTACATAAGCCCGGTGGATGCCAGGGAGCTGGGCAAGGAACTGGTCAGGGAGGTGGACCGTATATGCGGTCACAGCGGCCAGTGGGGCATCCTGTCGGCGGGAAGCCGTTCCGCCAATCAAAACGAGTGGATATACATGATGAAGCAGGAGCTGCAGAACCTGGAGTACCGTGACCTGCGTCTGGTGGACATTGCCTACGGGGAAGGGGAATATGAAAAGGCGGCCGAGAAGGCAAATCTGATGCTGGAGACTTATCCTGACCTGAAGGTAATGTGCTGCCTGTCCACGGAAGGAATCAAGGCAGCGGCTGATGTGGTGAAGGCGCGGGGCCAGGCCTCAAAGGTAAAGGTCATCGGCCTGGGACTTCCGGACCAGATGGAGGACTATGTGGGCAGTGATCCTGAGGATGTCTGTCCGGTGCTGTACATATGGAATCCCATGGACCTGGGAAGGGTGGCAGGGTATGTGTGCCTGGAGCTGTCTGAGGGCCGTATTGAGGAGAGGGGGGACCAGGAGCTGCTTCTGGGAGGCAGGACCTACCCCATGGATTACGGTCATGACGGCGGGCTGGAGGTCATAGCCGGAGAGCCCATAAAGGTGGATTCGGAAAATATTGGTTACTGGAAGGACCAGATTTAGATGATATAAGGATAATATTTGAAAATATTCCATGAGATAGAAAAATATTACCATGGAAATCCAGTACCTGAACGTGGTATTATAAATATGTCGGAAGACAAACAAAAGATAACGTTAGCAGGCATTGTCAGATGCGGACTTACCAGTAAGTACCATCCCCCAAGTATCTGACAGTGATACTAAATAAAATACCATACGGAGGTGAACAACATGAAACGTATCCTTGTTAAGTTTGACCAGGCAGACCAGATTATCAATTTTGTAAGAATCATGAACCGTTTTGAGTGCGATGCAGATGTGAAATGCGGCAGCCGTATGGTTGATGCAAAGTCTATTGTAGGTGTATTATCACTGGCAAAGTCTAAAACCGTAGAACTGATTCTTCACACAGATGACTGTGACCAGCTGATGGAGGAAATCGCTCCATTTGCAGCATAGTCAGATATCAGATACACTTTCCTTGATTTCTACATATAAAGAACCGGGTCCGCAGCAGATGCTGCGGCCCGGTTTTTTGTGTAATCTATTGAAGTTGTGAAGGAAATTTCGTATAAAGTATCCATATGCAAGAAAAAACAGATATGATAGACTGGGCATAAAGGTATTACCATGATACTATAATGCCATACGGAAAAGCCCTCAGATTGTGAAGCCGGATATAGAAAGGAAACAGAATATGCCTTCAATAGCACCCATCCGAAAAAAGACATTGAGTGACAGTGTGAAAGATTCGCTGCGAAAACTGATATCAGAGAAAGCCTTTAATGAGGCGGGGAAACTGCCGCCGGAGGAGGAACTGGCCAGACAGCTGGCGGTCAGCCGTATTACCATACGCAAGGCCCTGACGGACCTGGAGCAGGAGGGGCTGCTTCTGCGCATTCACGGCAGGGGAACATTTGTGAATCCCGCTGCCAGGCAGGTGAAGGTGAATCTGTCCGGCATGCTTGAATTCGGTTCGGTTATCAGCGGAAACGGATACCGGCCTGAGTGCAGGCTGGTTTCCGTGGACGAGGAGAGGATACCGGCCTCCGTTGGGGAACACCTTGGCACCGGAAAGGGAGGCAGGGGTATACGGGTGGAGAAGCTGTATCTGGCAGACGATATTCCGGCCATTGTCAGTGTAGGGCGTATTCCCCTCCATCTGTTTTCAGAAACACCTGCCCGGACGGACTGGCAGGAAAAGTCTAATTTTGAGGTAATCCAGGAATATACCGGCCGCATGGTGGTGCGGGACTGGATAGAAGTCAGTTCCCTGTCAGCGCAGGAGGCGGGAGAGATGCTGGGACATCCCTGTCCCCTTAAGGCAGCTTCTGTGCTTATGATTCAGGCAGTGGGATACGACCAGAACAGTGAGCCTGTCATACACGGGGTGGCTCTCTATGATACCAGCCACATCCGTTTTAATCTCCTGCGTCATGCGGAAGGGTAATCCATAGGGCCTGTGAGAGGGTAAGTTATAAAGATTCATTCCTGTGATGACGGCTGCATGTGACAGGAATGAATTTTTCCACAGCCTCCTATCAACCTGTATGCACAGATAAAAGCATGCCGTCAACAAGGTATTACCATAATATCATAGTACTGATTTACACAAAAAAGGGGTTTTATTTCGATTTAACTTTAAACTTAAATAATAAAAATACAAAGGAGGAAGCTATGAACACATTGGAAAAACATTTTAAAATCAGGGAGCGGGGGTCCAGCGTCAGGACTGAGGTGCTGGCTGGGATGACCACCTTTGCCACCATGGCCTACATCATTATCCTGCAGCCGGTAAACATGCGGGATACGGGGATGGACACAGTGGGAATACTGATTGCCACAGCGCTGGTTTCTGCGTTTATCACCATGCTGATGGGGGTGGCGGCCAACATGCCTATTGCTCTGGCTCCCGGGATTGCGTCCGGCATTGTGCTTACTTATTCTATCGTAGTGCCGGGATTGGCTGACTGGAAGGTGGGTCTTGGCATGTCCATGATTTCTGCTATATTGTTCCTGGTGCTGAGCCTGTTTAAGATTCGGGAAAAGATAGTGGAGCTGATCCCTAAAAATATCAAGATTGGCATTAGTGCAGGGCTGGGTATTTTTATCATCCGCACGGCCCTGGTTAATGCCAGGCTGGTGAATCCGGATTTCCGGGGATTCGGGGATTTCTCCGATCCTTCGGTGCTTCTGTCAGCCGTCAGTATTGTCATATGTTTCATACTGTATTTCCTCCGCATTAAGACGGGAGGAAGAGAGTACAGAATCAGAAGCTCACTGCTGATTGCCATTGTTGTCACTACTGTGATTGGCATTCCCATGGGAGTGGTCCAGGTACCCTCATCCATATTCACATCGGGAGGTGTTGCATCCCTGGGCAATATTGCTTTTAAAGCAGATGTGCTGGGAGCTTTGAGACCGGAGTACATTGCTTTTGTACTGGCTTTTTTTGTAAGCGATTTCTTTGGGACGCTGGCTACTGCCCTGGGGCTGGGGCAGCAGATGGGCATGCTGGATGAAAACGGAAATTTCCCTATTATCGGCAAGATCTTCCTGGTGGATGCCATCGGGTCCGTTGTAGGGACCTGCATGGGAGTGACTGTGGTCACAAGCTATGTGGAAAGTGCGTCAGGTATTGAGGTGGGGGGAAGGACCGGACTGGCCTCCGTGGTTACCGGGCTGTTTTTTCTGCTGGCCGTGTTATTCGCCCCTCTGTTTTTGATGATACCCACTGCAGCCACCACGCCGGTACTTCTCATTATCGGATTTGTCATGATGCAGGGACTTAAATCCATTGACTTTGGGATTGAGGAGTGGGTTCCGGTAGGAATGCTGATTATATCCACTTTGTTTTATGGGATATCTCAGGGCATTGGCATCGGCCTTCTGACTTACTGTGGTGTGAAGAGTGCGTACTACCTGTTTACGGATGAGCGGGGAATGGATAAGCTTCCATCTCCTTTCACCATTATATTTACCCTGTTGACCTGTATTCAGTTTTTTATCTAATCTGTTTCCAAGGAGGAGGAAATTGTATGAAAATAGCAGTGTGGATGGACCGTGGAAAAATGGTCAGGGCAGCTATGGGAGAAATCCCCTGTGACCTGACTGTCTGCAATATACAGCTGGTCAACATGTTTTCCGGGGAGGTTTACCCGGCCCAGGTAGATATACTGGACGGCATCATTGTGCGGGTGCGTACAGACAATGAATGTCCGGCCCTGCCTTCGGAACGGATTTTTGACGGGGGAGGACGTTACCTGATACCGGGGTTTATTGACTCCCATCTTCATGTGGAAAGTACCATGATGATTCCGGAGAATTTCGGAAGGGCCGTACTTCCCTGGGGGACCACTACCATTGTCATGGATCCTCATGAGATTGCAAATGTGCTGGGGATTGAAGGGGTCAGCTTCATGCTGGACAACGCAAAGAAAACACCCCTGCGCCAGTTTGCGCTGGCTCCCTCCTGTGTACCCTCTGTGCCTGGAGCGGAGAACAGCGGGGCTGTATTCGGCGAGGAGGAAATTGCCCGCCTTCTGGAACTGCCGGAGGTGCTGGGAATCGCGGAAATCATGAATTATGTGGATGTATGCAGGGGGGATGAAAGAATGAGCCGCATCATATCCCAGGGTCTGAAACGGAATCTGTATCTGCAGGGCCATGCCCCCCGCCTGGAGGGAGATGCCCTTGCAGCCTACTTGCTGGCAGGACCGGAGAGCGACCATGAATGCCGCAGTGCCCGGGAGTGCAGGGAGAAAGTCAGGCAGGGCATGCATGTAAACCTTAAGACCAGCTCTCTTTCCAACCATCTGCCGGATGCACTGGAGGGAATCAGGGACCATCGCTGGCATGACAGTGTTTCCCTGTGCACAGATGATGTCCACGCAGGGGTGATTTACAGAGAAGGACATCTGAACCGGGTGGTCCAAAAGGCCATAGGCTATGGTGCCCATCCATTAGACGCCATCCGTTACGCCAGCTATAACGCTGCCAGAGAGTATGGGTTTGATGACCTTGGAGCGATTGCCCCGGGTTATGTGGCGGATATGCAGCTGGTGGATGCCCTGGACGGCCGCCAGCCCAGCCATGTGTTCTGCAGGGGGAAACTTGTGGCTGAAGAGGGAAGGTATCTGGGAAGTCCCTATGACGGAGGACTCAAGTTCACCAATACCATGAAACTGCCCTATCTGTCCGGCCCCGGGGATTTCAGGCTGAAAGCGCCTGCTTCCCAGGGAGAGACGCTGGTGATATACAGCAAGTATGACGGACCCTTCAATAAGGCCTTTTATGAGACGCTGCCTGTTGAGGACGGATATATCTGCATCAGGCAAGATCCGAATCTGGCTATGGCATGTGTATGCAACCGGCATGGACTGAACCAGAGGACCGTTGTTCCCATCCGGAATTTTGGAATCACGGAAGGAGCCATTGCCACCACGGTATCCCATGACTGCCATAACCTGACCATGATATACCGGGACCCGGAGGATGCATGGATTGCGGCGGAGACCTTAAAGAGAAGCGGAGGGGGCATAGCTGTGGTTCTCAATGGAAAGGTGCTGGCAAGCCTGGCCCTTCCGGCTGCCGGGCTGATGTCCCAGCTGTCTGTTGACAGCCTGGCCCCGCAGGTGGAACAGGTGGAAAAAGCAGTGTATGACCTTTGCGCGGGAAAGAGCTCGCTGCTTAAGATGTCCACCTTTGCCCTGGCTGCCCTGCCGGGAGCCATTATGACGGATAAGGGCGTGCTGGACGGACAGTCCCAGACATTTATGCCTGTTTTCCGGTAATCATAGCGGTTACAGGCAGTGTACGATACTGTCAGGTAATGACGGATGAAACGGGGGGAGGAGGACAGAGTATGCATCAACGGGGGAGGGATCTGAAGTTTTAAAGATTTTGTATTGATTCCCGGGCTTTTCGATGGTATAGTAAGCAGTCGTGAGATTATGAACGTAAAAGCGGGGAATGAAGGATGAATAAGGTTAAAGGGTTTGTCAAAAGGGAAACAGTTCTGAGCGCTGCTGTTATATTGGCGATTCTGTCTGCCATGGTCATAAGGCCGGACAGGGAATATGGGTCTTACATTGATTATAAGACAATCGGCCTTCTGTTTTGTCTGATGACCGTGATGGCCGGACTTCAAAGCCTGGGAGTGTTTAAAAAGGCAGGGGAGCGGCTGTTAGGTTATGTAAAGGGTCCGGGGGCTGTGTCGGCCGTACTGGTGTTCCTGTGTTTTTTCTTCAGCATGGCGATTACCAATGATGTGGCGTTGATCACGTTTGTTCCCTTTGCCATCGCGGTCCTTAAGATGGCCGGCATGGAACCGTTAGTGCTGCCGGTGGTGGTGCTCCAGACCATTGCGGCCAATCTGGGAAGCATGCTGACGCCCGTCGGCAATCCCCAGAACCTTTATCTGTATTCAAAAGCCGGTTTAAACGCAGGCCGTTTTATGGAGCTGATGGCTCCCTACACAGCGGTATCCTTTGGGATGCTGGTTCTTTGTCTGGCCGTAGTGGCTGCAGGAAACAGAATGCCGGGAAAAGAGAGGAACGGCAGGGGACAGGGGCCTATGGTCAGCGGGTTTCCCGGATTTTCACAGGAAGCAGCGGGTATGGAGGCGTCAGGAAAGAGGATTTACTTAGGCCGGTTAGGCCTGTATCTGTTCCTCTTTCTGCTCAGCCTGGGGTGTGTGGCCCGCATTCTTCCGTGGCAGCTTCTGCTGGCCGTTGTGATAACAGGGGTGTGGATTGCCGACAGGAGCCTGTTTCTGGCAGTGGATTATTCCCTCCTCCTGACGTTCTGCGCATTTTTTGTATTTATCGGCAATATGGGAAGGGTGCCGGCTTTCTGCCGGTTCCTGGGCCGGATTCTGGAGGGCCGGGAAATCATCACCTGTGTGGGCGCCAGCCAGATTATCAGCAATGTGCCTGCCGCCCTTTTGCTGTCCGGATTTTCCGGGGACTACAGTGCCTTAATTGTGGGGACGAATCTGGGAGGGCTGGGAACCCTCATTGCCTCCATGGCGAGCCTTATTTCTTATAAGCATATCGCCCGCATGTATCCCATGGAAAAAGGCCGGTATCTGGGATGGTTTACCGTGGTTAACCTGCTGTTCCTGGCAGTGCTTCTTGTGCTTTCTTTGTGGGTTATCCCCTTTTAAAATAGGATTTCCAATGCTATACTTAAACCAGAGCTTGTTAAAGATCGCAGGGTGCGGTGGAACGCACCGGACGGAAAGGAGCGGTATTATGGCTGTGGCTGCGGGGATCATGGTGCCCCATCCGCCTTTGATTGTGCCGGATGTGGGAAGAGGGCAGGAGATTCTGATTAAGGATACTATTAAAGCATACCAGGAGGCGGCCGGGATGGCAGCAGAGCTGAAGCCGGACACCCTTGTGGTGATTTCGCCCCATGCAGTGATGTATGCGGACTATTTTCATGTATCGCCGGGAAAGGAAGCCAGGGGAGACTTTGGCCGGTTTATGGCTCCTCAGATAGGGGTAGAAGCCGGATACGACGAAGCCTTTGTAAGGGAACTGGACAGACTCTGCGGGGATGACGATTTTCCTATGGGTACAGAGGGGGAGAGGGAAAAGGAGCTGGACCATGGCACTCTTGTCCCGCTGTATTTTATTAACCAGCATTACAGGGATTATAAGCTGGTGCGGATCGGCGGATCCGGACTGTCCTTTGCCGACCATTACCGGGCAGGACGCTACATTGCCAGGGCAGCAGAGAATCTGGGGCGCAGTGTATTCATTGTGGCCAGCGGGGATTTGTCCCATAAATTGAGAGGGGACGGGCCTTATGGGTACAGTGTCCAGGGGCCGGAATATGATGAGCGGATCATGGATGTCATGGGAAAAGCGGAATTTGGGGAGCTGCTGGCTTTTCCGGAAGACTTCTGCGAAAAGGCAGGAGAATGCGGCCACCGCAGCTTTGTCATGATGGCAGGAGCCATGGATAAAAAGGCAGTTATGCCCAGGCGCCTCACCTATGAAGGGCCCTTTGGGGTGGGCTATGGGATTTGTACGTTCCGGGTCACAGGGGATGACGGCAGGCGCGGATTCCTGGACTTATATGAGAGCTGCCAGAGGGAAGCATGTAAAAAACGGCAGATGGAAGAGGATGAATATGTGTCTCTTGCACGCCGGTCGCTGGAGTATTATGTGCATGAGGGAAGGATGATTCCCTTTGGCAGGGCAGAGGAAGGCCTGCCGGAGGAAATGCTTCAGACAAGGGCGGGAGTGTTTGTATCTGTCCGCAAGGGCGGCGCTTTGCGGGGCTGCATCGGGACGATAGAGCCGGTTTGCAGGAATATTGCGGAGGAAATCATACAGAACGCAGTGAGTGCAGGCATCCATGACCCCAGATTCCCGTCTGTCCGCAGGGAGGAACTGTCTTTCCTTGAATACAGCGTGGATGTGCTGGGGGAGACAGAGCAGATTCAGGGTGAGGACCAGCTGGACCCGCTGCGTTACGGCGTCATTGTCACCAAGGGCAGAAAAAGGGGACTGCTGCTTCCAAATCTGGAGGGAGTGGACACGGTGAGGGAACAATTGTCCATCGCCAGGCAAAAGGCGGGGATAGGTGAGGATGAGACGGATGTGCAGCTGGAACGTTTTGAGGTTATCCGTCACGGTGCAAAGTCATGAGGGCTGTGTGCAGGGGATGCATGAACCGGTGCAGCCTGGAAGAAGGGCAGACCGGCATGTGCCGGGCCAGGAAGAATACAGGCGGCGCAGTGATTCCTGTTAATTACGGGAAAATCACGTCCATGGCCCTGGACCCCATAGAGAAAAAGCCTTTAAGACGGTTCCTGCCCGGCTCTGTTATATTGTCGGTGGGAAGCTTTGGATGCAACCTGCGGTGCCCCTTCTGCCAGAATCATGAGATATCCATGGCGGGAGAGGGGGATTTTGAGTCCATGACCGTAAGTCCTGAGGAGCTGGCCCAAAAGGCTGCAGAGCTTGGGAAAAACGGAAATATAGGTGTTGCCTATACCTACAACGAGCCCCTGGTGGGCTGGGAGTATGTCAGGGATACAGGGCGTCTTGTGAGAAAAGCAGGGATGAAAAATGTAATTGTCACCAACGGAAGCGTATCCGATCAGGTACTGGATGAAATCCTGCCTGTGGCCGATGCCATGAACATTGATTTAAAAGGATTTACAGAGAATTATTACAGGAAGCTGGGCGGTGATCTTGAAACTGTAAAGCATTTTATCACATGTGCCAGCCGCCGATGCCATGTGGAGCTGACCGCGCTTATCGTTCCAGGGGAAAATGACTCGGATGAGGAGATGAGGGAGATGGCGGGCTGGATATCATCCCTGAGCCCGGAGATTCCTCTCCATGTAACCAGGTTTTTTCCGCGCTGGAAAATGGATGACAGACCCGCAACAGATGCGGCCAGGGTATATGCCCTGGTCCAGACTGCCAGGGAGTATTTAAGGTATGTGTGGACCGGTAACTGCTGAGCAGAAAACACCGGGCATAAAGTTTTTTCAGACTATACGAAGTCCCCTGATTTACAGACCCCGGAAACAGTGCAGGTCTGATGCATATATTGATAGTAATGTATTATTACAAAATATGTGCAGAAAGGGGAACTAACATGTGGAATGGCAATGAGGAGGATTTCAGGGAGAGAGCAGGGTGCTGGTATAAGGAGTGCTGCTGCTGTCCGGGTCCCGCGGGGCCGGCAGGCCCCAAGGGAGATACAGGCCCCGCTGGGCCCCGCGGTCCCATGGGAGCTGCGGGAATGAGGGGGGACACCGGTCCCCAGGGGCCTCAGGGTGTACCGGGGGAGAGAGGCGTGACGGGAGCGCAGGGCCCGGCCGGCCCTAAGGGAGCTCCGGGCCTCCAGGGAAATACCGGCGCTGAGGGCCCCAAGGGAGATACCGGACCACGCGGAGCCATGGGACCGGAAGGTCCCAGAGGGGAAATAGGCCCGGCAGGAGTCACCGGCCCCACAGGTCCCCGTGGGCCAATGGGAATCCAGGGCCCCCAGGGGATTCAGGGAGTCATAGGGCCTACCGGTCCCCAGGGACCTCAGGGACACCAGGGAAATCCGGGTACTGTTGGTCCCCGGGGAATACCAGGGGCAGCAGGAGTCCCGGGTCCGGTGGGGACAACCGGTCCCCGTGGGGAGACGGGGCCGACCGGAGCCACCGGACCGGCCGGAACTCCGGGACCAACCGGACCGACCGGAATCCCAGGCCCAGCCGGAGCCACGGGCCCAGCCGGAGCCACGGGCGCTACCGGAGCGACCGGGCCAACCGGAGCCACAGGCACGACAGGAGCGACCGGTCCAGCCGGAGTCCCTGGCACGACAGGAGCGACCGGTCCAGCCGGAGCCACAGGCACGACAGGAGCCACCGGTCCAGCCGGAGTCCCTGGCACAACAGGAGCCACCGGTCCAGCCGGAGCCACAGGCACGACAGGAGCCACCGGGCCAACCGGAGCCACCGGGCCTGCAGCAGGGGATGTGTTTGCATCCTTTATCACGTTTGCCGGCGTGTGGAATAATGCCCAGCGGATACCAGTGGGAGTGGGGGTCGCGGATACCACCGGAAACATTGTCCTGACAGATTCCACCCGCATTACGCTTGCTCCAGGGTATTACTGCATATCCTATCAGGTATCATCCATGCTGGCGGATGCCGGTTATATGCAGATAACACCTGTATACAATGGAAGTTCCCACATTGAATATGGCATATACTTTTGGACGGCAAATGCCAGAAGCAGCGCATTTGGAGCCAGTTCTCTCATTGTGGAAGTGCCCCAGTCCACTACGCTGTTCTTGTATTTTAACAGCAATACAAGGGCACAGGAAGGGACAGTCACCATGGTGATTTTTAAGCTGAACAGGCCTGTGTGAGTCATAACAGATATGGCAAAAGGGGCCTTGCAGGAATACAGGATGACGGTTTTCTAAATATGGTTTGCCGAGATTATTGTAAATCGTAAATGACAGGCAGGAAATGGAGGTGCAGGATGGATTTCAGATACGAGACAGTGATTCCCAATGATGATCTTCCTTTTCGGATGTTTATATTCGAGGGGAGGGATGGGAATTACCGGGTAAGCAAGCATTGGCACCAGTCAGTGGAGCTGTTCCTTGTGCTGGAGGGAACACTGGATTTTTTCATTAATTCCAGGCAATACACATTGAAGCCCAATGATTTTGTCATAGTGAATCCCAATGAAATCCATTCCATTGAATGCCCTGACCCCAATATTACCATTGTCCTGCAGATCCCAATGAAATCCTTTGAGGGATATATGAGCGATGAGTCCCGCATCACCTTTGCGGATAAGGATGAGAGCCAAAAGGCCAGGCTGGTAGCCCTGGTCACTGCCATGTACCGGACGTATGAGAAAGGGGAATTCGGCTATCGCCTGAAGGTAAAGAGCCAGTTTATGGAGTTCCTCTATCTGATTGTGACAGAATTCAGAATTGAGCAGATTGATAAGGTCCGGGTGCAGCAAAAACGGCATTTGGATAAGCTGTCCCAGGTTACGCAATATATGAAGGAGAACTATGATAAGGAGCTGAGCCTGGAAATGGTTGCGTCCAGGTTTGGCTTTACATCCTCCTATCTCTCCCATATGTTCAGGGAATATGCTCAGACAGGATACCGCACATACCTGATGGATTTGAGGGTTAAATATGCCATGCGGGAATTGCTGAATTCGGACCGTTATGTGGGGGACATTGCTCTGGACCATGGGTTTGCCGATGCAAGGGCATTTGCCAAAGCCTTTAAAAAGCGGTACGGCTGTCTGCCCAGCCAGTACCGTAAGCAGATGAACCAGAAACAGGTGAATCAGAAGCAGATGAATCAGAAGCAGATGAATCAGAAGCAGGCCAATCAAAAACAGAGGAACCGCAAGTCATTGGCGGGGGAATGAAGATCGCAAAAAAGTGCTGTTAGTTCGTAAAATAACAGCACGTTTTTTTTGCCCGTTTATATTATAATGGATACCAGAGAAAACAGGCTGGTGCTGATGGAAAATCGCACGGCCCGATATAAGGAGGTATGAACATTGGGGATGACAGTCAAGAAGGTGACAGATCCGGCATTTAAAGCCTATGGAAGGGTCATCACAGGTTATGATTTCAGCGGTCTGTTAAAGGCAATGGAGCAAACGCCTTTACCAGAGGATGTTATTTACATACCCTCACTGCCTGAGATGGAGGCCCTGCCTGCGGCAAAGGAGCTGGAGAATGGAATCTACGGACAAATGCCAATCCAGATAGGATGCTGCAACGGACATAACAAGAAACTGAATGCGGTAGAATACCACCGGGATTCAGAAGTGGACATTGCTGTGGACGACCTGATTCTGATACTGGGAAAACAGCAGGATATTGAGGAGGACCACACATACGACACATCCAGAATGGAGGCATTTCTGGTTCCGGCAGGAACAGCGGTGGAGGTATATGCAACCACCCTGCACTATGCGCCCTGCCATGTAAAGGACGAGGGATTCAGGTGCGTGATTGTCCTTCCAAGAGACACCAATCTGGACATGGAGCCGGTGGAAGTGAAGGACCCTGAGGACAGGCTTTTATTTGCCAGGAATAAATGGCTTATCGGCCATGCCCAGGGTGGTCTGCCGGAGGGAGCCTTTATCGGCCTTAAGGGTGAGAACCTGAGTGTCTGATATAGATGATAATGGATGTTTTTCAGATGCAAACAATAAAAATCAATCATGTATGAGGAGGAAAGTACAATGAACAATACACCAGAAGTAAAAATCGGAATCGTGGCAGTGAGCAGGGACTGTTTCCCGGAGTCTCTTTCTGTCAACAGAAGAAAAGCATTAGTGGAAGCCTACAAGGCTAAATATGACGCTTCAGAAATTTACGAATGTCCTGTATGCATCGTGGAGAGCGAGATACATATGGTTCAGGCATTGGAGGACATCAGGAAAGCAGGCTGCAACGCCCTGTGCGTATACCTGGGCAACTTTGGCCCTGAGATATCAGAGACCCTGCTGGCAAAGCATTTTGACGGACCTAAAATGTTCGTGGCAGCAGCCGAGGAGTCCGGGGATAATCTGTGCCAGGGACGCGGCGACGCATACTGCGGTATGCTCAATGCCAGCTACAACCTGGCGCTGCGCAACATCAAGGCATATATCCCGGAGTATCCGGTAGGGGATGCTGAGGACTGTGCTGACATGATCCATGAGTTTGTACCCATTGCCCGCGCAGTGGCTGCATTAAGCGAGCTGAAAATCATCAGCTTCGGCCCAAGACCTCTTAACTTCCTGGCCTGCAACGCGCCCATCAAGCAGCTTTACAACCTGGGCGTGGAGATAGAAGAGAACTCCGAGCTGGATTTGTTCGAGGCCTTCAACAAGCATGCAGGGGATGAGAGGATTCCAGGTATTGTAAAGGAGATGGAGGAAGAACTGGGAGCAGGCAACAAGAAGCCGGAGATTCTCTCCAAGCTGGCTCAGTATGAGCTGACCTTAAAGGATTGGGTGCAGGAGCACAAGGGCTACCGCAAATATGTGGCCATTGCCGGAAAATGCTGGCCCGCATTCCAGACACAGTTCGGTTTCGTACCCTGCTATGTGAACAGCCGCCTGACAGCCCAGGGAATCCCGGTGTCCTGTGAGGTTGATATCTACGGAGCTCTCAGCGAGTACATCGGCACGGTTATCAGCCAGGATACGGTTACCCTTCTGGACATCAACAACACCGTGCCCAAGGATATGTACGAGGCTGATATCAAGGGCAAATTTGATTACACACTTAAGGATACATTCATGGGCTTCCACTGCGGAAACACTGCTTCCGGAAAGCTGGCCTTCTGTGAGATGAAGTACCAGATGATTATGGCCAGGGCTCTTCCAATCGAAGTAACCCAGGGAACACTGGAGGGAGACATCAAGCCGGGCAGCATTACCTTCTACCGTCTCCAGAGCACGGCAGACAACAAGCTGAGAGCCTACATTGCACAGGGAGAGGTGCTTCCGGTTGCCACACGTTCCTTTGGCTCCATCGGCGTGTTCGCCATTCCGGAGATGGGAAGGTTCTACCGCCATGTGCTCATCGAGAAGAACTATCCGCATCACGGGGCTGTTGCCTTCGGAAACTACGGCAAGGCATTGTTTGAGGTATTCAAGTACATTGGCGTGGATGTGGAGGAAATCGGCTACAACCAGCCAAAGAGCGTAAGATATAAGACAGAGAATCCATTTGCATAAAAATGCAGGGAGGGAAAGATATGCTTTACATAGGAGTGGACCTGGGAACCTCAGCAGTAAAATTGTTGTTAATGGATGGAAGCGGACGAATCCACAAGGTGGTTTCACGGGAGTATCCCCTGTATTTCCCCCATCCCGCATGGTCGGAACAGAACCCGGAGGACTGGTTTACGGCCTCCATGGACGGCATGAAGGAGCTGACCTCGGAGTGTGACAAATCACAGGTGGCAGGCATCAGCTTCGGAGGCCAGATGCACGGTCTGGTGACACTGGATCAGGCGGATGAGGTCATCCGCCCGGCCATCCTCTGGAATGACGGACGGTCCGAGAAGGAGACAGATTACCTGAACCAGACCATCGGCAAGGAAAAGCTGTCCGCTTACACGGCCAACATTGCCTTCACCGGCTTCACGGCCCCTAAGATTCTCTGGATGAAGCGAAATGAACCGGAGAACTTTGCGCGCATATGCAGGATCATGCTGCCAAAGGATTATCTGGCTTACAGGCTGTCAGGCAGCTTCTGTACGGATTATTCCGATGCATCCGGCATGCTGCTTCTGGATGTGGCCCATAAGTGCTGGTCCGAGGAAATGATGGAGCTGTGCGGCATTACCAGAAAACAGCTCCCGGATCTGTATGAGAGCTATGAGGTAGTGGGAAATCTGAAGGAGGAACTGGCTAAGGAGCTGGGATTTTCACAGGATGTAAAAATCATTGCCGGCGCAGGGGACAATGCCGCTGCCGCTGTTGGAACAGGAACCGTTGGCGAGGGATGCTGCAACATTTCCCTGGGTACCAGCGGAACCATCTTTATTTCCAGTGAGAGCTTTAAGGTGGACTGCAACAATGCCCTTCATTCCTTTGACCATGCGGACGGACATTTCCATCTCATGGGATGTATGCTCAGCGCTGCTTCCTGCAACAAGTGGTGGATGGAGGAAATCCTTAAGACCAAGGAGTTTTCCAGGGAACAGGAGGGAATCGTTAAGCTGGGTGAGAACCATGTGTTCTATCTGCCCTATCTCATGGGAGAGCGTTCTCCCCACAACGACCCAAGGGCCAGGGCATGTTTTATCGGCATGACCATGGATACCAGCAGGGAGGAGATGACCCAGGCCGTGCTGGAAGGCGTGGTATACGGACTCAGGGATTCGCTGGAGGTGGCCAGAAGCTTGGGCATCCGCATTGACCGCACTAAAATCTGCGGCGGCGGCGCAAAGAGCCCGCTGTGGAAGAAGATGGTGGCCAACATCATGAATGTAAAGGTGGATGTGGTTGAAAATGAGGAAGGCCCTGCCCTGGGAGGCGCCATACTGGCGGCCGTGGGCTGCAAAGAGTACCCGGATGTGAAAACTGCTGCTGACAGCATCGTGAAAGTGACGGAAACCATTGAACCTGATGGGGAACTGACGGAGAAATATGAAAAACAGTACAGCAAGTTCAGGCAGATGTATCCTGCGCTTAAGGCTGTATTCCAGAATTTAGGAGAATAGTGCGAACTGGGAGTCGGGTGCTCCAGGTTCTGGTGTATCATGATTGGATGCACCGGAACGCTGGAAACCAGGCTCCCTTTTTCGCAGCCAGGGCGGGCTTCTCATCCGCCCTGCGTTCCCGGCTCTCACCCGCTGCTTATTCGGGGGGGCCGCTGTCTCATGCCTGCCAGAGGAAGAGGAAAAAATGAGGATAAGGGGCTTTTCAGTGGAAAATGTCAAAGAACTTGCATTGACGGCTTGGAACGTGCTAATATTTATAATATGGATCAATCATACTCTGAGAGAACAGGAGAGATAAGATGACAAGGGACAGGATTTATGAGTACTTCATCGAAAAGGATAATAACTGTGCGGAAGCCATGCTGCGGGCACTGAATGATGAATACTGCCTGGGTATACCGGATGATTCGGTAAAGCTGGTGGGCGGATTCGGAGGGGGAATGGGATGCGGGAAGGCGTGCGGCGCGCTGTGCGGAGGATGTTCCGCCATCAGCTACCGGCTCATTCATGAGAGGGCTCATGCCACCCCGGAGCTTAAACCGGCTGTGGCCGCATTTGCGGAGGAATTTGTGGAGCGTTTTGGTTCGGATGCCTGCTGTGAGCTGGTTAAGACCTATAAAAAAGAAGATACCCGCTGTCTCGACATGATTTGTATGGCTGCGGACATTGCGGATGCATGTTTTGAGAGAATTATATCAGAAGAAAGGGAACAGAGCAAATGAGAATATTGATTGTTGGCGGTGTGGCAGGCGGCGCGTCTGTGGCGGCCAGGGCCAGGAGACTGGATGCCCGGTCTGAAATTATCATGTTTGAGAGAGGTCATCATGTGTCATTTTCCAACTGCGCCCTCCCCTACTACCTCAGCGGCACGGTAAAGAACAGCGATGCCCTGGTCATGATGAGTCCGGAGAAGTTTAAGAAGCAGTATGACATAGAGGCGAGAACGGACAGCGAGGTGCTGTCAGTGGACAGGGAGAAGAAAACCATCCGGGTAAAAAACGGGTGTACCGGGGATGTCTATGAGGAGCGGTATGATATTTTGGTCCTCTCTCCGGGGGCGAGTCCCATCCGGCCAAAGAGCATGGAGGGCGTGGACAGGCCCAATGTATTCACTGTAAGGAATGTGACGGATATTGTGAACCTGAAGAAATTTGTCACCGACTGCCAGATCCGGGATGTGGCTGTGGTGGGAGGAGGATTCATCGGCATTGAAGTGGCCGAGAATCTGAACATGGACGGAAGGCATGTATCTGTCATTGAGGCCCAGGACCAGATTATGGCGCCTTTTGATTATGATATGGTTCAGATGCTCCAGAAGGAGCTGCTGGACCATGGAGTGGATGTAATCGTAAATGACGGTGTCAGCGCCATCGGGGAAGACAGCATTACCCTGGCTTCGGGTAAGGCTGTCAGGGCAGGGATGACTGTGCTGGCCATCGGTGTTGCGCCTGAGACCGGACTTGCTAAGGATATGGGGCTGGAGCTGGGAGAGACTGGGGCCATTAAGGTGGATCATAATTACAGGACCAGTGACCCTGACATCTATGCGGTGGGAGACGCCATCCAGGTGTTTAACCGGCTGACCCATAAGCCGTCCAGACTGGCTCTGGCGGGACCGGCCCAGAGACAGGCCAGGGCAGCGGCAGACCATATGTACGGCATACCCCATAATAACAAGGGGGTCATTGGTTCCTGTGCGGTCCGTATCTTTGACCTGAACGCAGCGGCCACCGGACTGAACGAAAAAGCAGCCGCAGAAGCCGGCATTCCCCATGATTCTGTGTATATCATACCCACGGACAAGGTGGGGCTTATGCCGGGAAGCGCTCCACTGCACTTTAAGCTGGTTTATGAATATCCCACAGGAAAGATTCTGGGAGCCCAGGCCATTGGACGGGGAAATGCGGATAAGAGGATAGATGTCATTGCGGCCATGATTTCCATGGGAGGCACCCTGGAGGATTTGAAGGAGCTGGAGCTGTGTTATTCCCCGGTATTCGGCACTGCCAAGGATGTGGTAAACCAGGCAGCCCTGGCGGCCCTGAACCTGCTCTATGGAAGAGTGCGGCAGGTGCCTGTGACGAAGGTGCGGGAGCTGGTGGAGACAGGCGCGTGCATTATAGATGTGCGCGAAAAGAATGAGTACGGCCTGGGCCATTTAAAGACATCCGTCAATATCCCATTGTCGGAGCTTCGGGACCGTCTGGATGAGATACCCAGGGATCGCCCTGTGTATCTCCACTGCCGCTCCAGCCAGAGAAGCTATAATGCGTGTATGGCCCTTGTGAACCGGGGGTACAGGAATGTGTGGAATATATCGGGTTCTTACCTGGGAATCTGCCTGTATGAGTATTTTACAGATGTGACCACCGGGCGTGAGAAGATTGTAACTGAGTATAATTTCAAGTGATTTTTCCGGATAATTCCGGAGGCAGAGAACCGGCGGACAGCCGGTTCTCTGCTGTCCGGCAGGAACAGGGCTGTCAGGACATGACAGCCGCAAAAGGAGAGGACGGGAACGCTGCTGTGCCGGGAACTTCTGGGCCTGGAGGGAACGGGAAAGGACAGCTTCATACCGTCTGACAGGACCGAAGCCTACTACCAGTCGCGCCCCTGCAAGGCGCTGGTTGGACTGGCAGCGGCCATACTGGATGCTTATCTGGCAGAGCATTCCGGCAGAGCATAAGCTGGCAGAGCATTCCGGCGGGGTATAAGCCGGTCTGGCAGCCGGCCTCGTACGTCCCTGGCTTGTATGGATGCCGGTCAATTGGGAGACAATGACAGATAATGACAGACAATGGGGGTCATAAAGTGACCGGGAGGTGTATATGCACAGGTACAGCCGTTTACTTAAAATCCTAAAAATAGCCGTGGGAAGCATGCTGGCCATGGCGGCTGCCCAGGCGCTGGGCCTTAGATACAGCTCCTCTGCCGGTGTGATTACCCTGCTCAGTATCCAGGATACGAAGCGGGAAACCATACGGGTTACAGGCAGGCGGTTTCTGGCTTTCCTGGCGGCAATGGTCCTGGGGCCGGTATCCTTTGCATTGGCAGGGTACCGGCCTTTGGCAATGGGGATTTTTCTTCTGATGTTTACCCCGCTGTGTATGAAATGGGGCATACAGGAGGGGATATCCGTGAACACGGTCCTGATGACCCATATTCTGGCTGAGGGATCCATGGGAATGGCGGATATTGCCAATGAAGCCCTTCTGCTGTTTGTGGGCACGGGAGTGGGCGTTGTGCTCAACCTGTATATTCCCGGAACGGAGACAGCCATACGCTCTGCACAGGGGGAGATTGAAGAAACGTTCATCAGCCTGCTGAGCCGGATGGCATCAGAGCTGGGAACACCGGGAGAGAATGGGGAGCAGCCGGACGGCCGCGGGTTTCAGGCCCTGGAACAGGCATTGGGGCAGGCATTGGAGCAGGGCGAACGCAGAGCCTACGAGGGGATGGAGAACAGTCTTTTGGCGGACACACGCTATTATCTTGCCTATATGGGGCTGAGGAAGAACCAGTTTGCCATCCTTTGCAGGATGCGGGACTGCTTTTCAAGAATGGAGTCCACACCGGACCAGGCGCTGGTGGTGGCGGACCTGCTTCAATCTGTAAGCGGTTCCTTCCACGAAAGGAACAATGCCCTGGGATTGCTGGATGAGCTCGAACAGGTGAAATTACAAATGAAGGCCCAGCCTCTTCCTGTCCGCAGGCAGGAATTTGAGAGCCGGGCCTTACTGTACCTGGGTCTGCTGGAACTGGAACAGTTCCTGGTGCTGAAAAAGGAGTTTGCGCTGGGGCTGAGCCGGGATGAAATCCGCAGGTTCTGGGGAAGGGGATGATGACGGCCTGTGCCCGCCGCCATGGCCCGCCCCGGATGCCTGTGCCCCATTACCATCCACGAAAAACGCCAAAAGCAGCCGGTTTAAGTAACCTTTGATCTTAAGCCGGGGCGGCAAACTGCTCCGACAGCTTGAGGAACAGGGACTGGGCTTCGTCTCCCTGCCGGTTGATATAATCTGCTTCCGGAATTTCAATATCGTGAATCAGCACATTGCGGATCTTGCGCAGGGACACAATCTGGTTGATGCACTCCTTGTCCAGCAGATTCAGCCGCTTCAGGGTGTTGATATTGAAGGCTCCCCGCACCTTGGGGGAGTTTTTGGAGGAGACGCGGTTAAGCAGCTGTTCCAGGGGAACCCACTGGCTGAAAAAATATTCCACAGCATGGCGCTCGTCCTCGCCTATGCCGTCCTGGCCGGCCCGCAGCTCCTGGTAAATATGGTAACGCTTTTCACTGCCCGTAATCATCTGGTCAATGATCTGCTGGGAAATGTTGCGCCGGTCCTTCTCGAATTTCACGGATTTGAGTACTGGCTCCAGCTCTTTTACGCTGTTTATTTTCAGGCGGCTGCTGAGTTTGAACAGCAGCTCAATATTCCCCATGCGCAGCTCTATGTCCTCGGGACGGAAATTGTTGCTGAGATAATTATACAGGTAGGAAGCCAGCTCGTACTGGGAACCGAACTCTGCATTTTTGTTCCGTATGCGCTCATTGCCCGCGTTCTGCAAGCGCTCCAGGGCAATTTCCCCGGCAAGGACCAGGCCGTTCAGCTCGTCCAGAATCGCCAGCTCCTCATCGGACAGGGTTCCCTGCAGGGGCTTGTAGACCAGATCGTGCTCCACCTCGGACCAGGCGTGCATAAGGACCGAAGCCACCTGTATCTCAATGCGGGCCGTGGTATACTTTTTCTGGGAACGGTCCAGGGATTCCTCCCTCATATGAGCCCGGTAGTGGTTGGCCCAGTAACCGGAAAAACGCTTATTATAAGAAGGCGCCTTGGACTGTTCCGGAAACTGCTTGGTCTCCAGAAGGGTGAAAAGGTCGTTGATAAGGCTGTCCGCCTTGTCGCGGTCACCGGGGAAGTACAGTGACACCCTGACACCGCACAGATCTGCGATATCCTCGTATATTTCACGCATGTTTTTATAGGGGACCGCCCGCCTGGAATTGCGTATGAGGACCTTGCTTTTCAGACGCCCCGGGGCTTTGGCGCGGGAGGTCACGATGGCCCGTATACCGGCTGCCTGAAGGGCGCTCTCTAACTGCCGGGCAGCCATCCGGCCGGCTGTTTCATAAAAGTTCATCTTTTTCTTGTAATTCTCTATGAACTGGTTGATTAAATCCATATCTGTTCTCCGCATTGCTTTGATACCCAATATTATATAACATTTTCAGAAGGAAGTCACCCCTGTGGTAACAATTAGAATAAATAGTAAAATCCTGCTGGATTTAATGAAATTAAGTGTTATACTTAAGATATGAAAGTGCCGGAGAGCATCCGGTTATGAAGGATGGTACGTATGAAGAAAAGACTGATTCCCATTGTTCTTTTCCTGTCCCTGGTGGGACTGGGAGGCCTGTCCCTTGTGTCCATACACAATCTCCAGGGAAATGCCAGGGTCATCAACTATACAGGTGTTGTCAGAGGCGCCACCCAACGCCTTGTAAAGGAAGAATTGAAAGGGCGGACGGATGACGCCCTTATTGCGCGTTTGGACGGCATTATGGAGGAGCTGGCCACCGGGGTGGGGGAAAACCGCCTCATCCGTTTGAATGATCAGGCCTACCAGGAGCTGCTGTCATCTATGGAGGACCAGTGGCAGGTGCTTAAAGAAGAAATCATGCTGGTGAGGCAGGGGAAGGATTCAGAAGAGCTGTTTGAACTCAGCGAGCGTTATTTCCAGCTGGCGGATACAACCGTGACAGCGGCGGAGCAGTATACTGAGAAACAGGTGAACCGCACCAGCAGGGGATTCGGAATTCTGATACTTGGCGCCATGGGTGTGTGGGGAATCCTGGTATGGCAGGAGCGCAGGCAGGATAAGATGCAGGCCGTTATACGGGAAAAGGAAAATGCCAACCGGCAGCAGAAGCAGCGTCTGGACCGTATGTGGGATACGCTTCGCGCGCCGCTCAACGATATATCCGAGATGATGTATGTCTCGGATGTGGAGACCCATGAGCTGCTGTTTCTGAATGAGGCCGGGATGAGAAATTTTCATCTGGATTCCATTGAAGGAAAGCGCTGTTATGAGGTATTCCATGGACTCAGTGAGCCATGTCCGTTCTGCAGTGAGCATTTTACGGATTACGGTAATATTGTCACGTGGGAGAATACCAATCCCATAACAGGCCGCCATTATCTGTTAAAGGACCGCCTGATCGAATGGAATGACAGGCCGGCCCGTCTGGAGATTGCCTTTGATGTGACGGAAGCGGAAAAGGAGAAACAGAGCCTTAAGTTTGCCCTTCGCGCAGAGGATATGCTGGTGGACTGTGTGCGCAGCCTTTATGAGGACAGGGGCATCGGGGATACGCTAACCGTCATCCTTGATAAACTGGGACGGTTCATGAACGCGGACCGGTCTTATGTATTCATGCTGAGGGATGGTAAGCTGTACAATGAATACGAGTGGTGCGCCGAGGGTGTGGAATCCCAGATGGATACACTGCAGGGCCTGCCTCTGGAATTCATCGACCGGTGGCTTAAAATCTTTGACCGGCAGGAATGTATGGTGTTAGAGGATGTGCAGGATCTGAAGGAGAACTACAGGAATGAGTATGAGATTTTAACGGCCCAGGGGATCACCAGTCTGGTGGCGGCGCCTCTGGAACGGGACGGTCATTTCTGCGGTGCCATTGGAGTGGATAATCCTCCTTTGGAACAGCTGGTCAATATCGGCCCCCTTCTGCGCACGCTGGGTTATTTCCTTATGCTGTCCTACCGCAGGGATGAGAATGAAAAGGAATTAAACAGGCTCAGCTATCATGACACCCTGACCTCCTTCTACAACCGCAACCGGTATACTGCCGATACGGATAACCTGAGAGTTACGGATTCACCGGTGGGCATCGTATATCTGGATGTCAACGGCCTGAAGGATATCAATGATTTGAGAGGCCACGCATTTGGAGATAAGGTACTGGTGGAATGCGCCAGGAGGATGCGGGAGACGTTTGATGGAGCTGATTTCTACCGAATCGGCGGGGATGAATTTGTCATCATCTGCCGGGAATGGAGCAAGGAAGTATTTGAGGAAAAGGTGGAGCTGCTCAGGAAGAATTTTGAGCGGGATTCCATATGCAGGGCAGCCGTGGGCAGCCGCTGGGCAGAGGGAAGCGATGATTTGTCCCAAATTATTGCGGATGCAGATGCAAGGATGTATGAGGATAAGAAAGAATTTTACCGCCGGAGTCCTGTGTCCCGGCGCTACAGGCACCAGAGCGACGAGGTAATCAATCTGTCCAACCCGGAGGTACTGGCAGACGAACTGGGAAAGAATCATTTTGTGGTCTATGTGCAGCCAAAGGTTTCCTCTGCGGACCGGTCCGCGGTGGGGGCAGAGGCGCTGATACGATATCAGTCCAAGGAAGGGTCCATGGTGCTGCCGGGCAATTTCCTGCCCCTTCTGGAGGAAGCCCAGACCATCAGCCAGGTGGACTTCTTTGTCTTTGAATTTATCTGTTCCAAGGTAAAGGAGTGGGCTGACCGGGAGAAGCAGGCATTTCCTGTTTCAGTGAACTTTTCCAGGTTTTCCCTGGCCCAGCCCTCCTTTGTGGAACAGCTGGTGAAGCTGTGTGATAAATATGGAATCTCTCCGGGACTGCTGGAAATCGAGATAACAGAGAGCATACGGAACGCGCCGGAAATTGACTTAAAGGAGCTCATAGGGAAACTGCGCCAGGCAGGATTTACAGTTGCCCTGGATGATTTTGGAACAGAGTATGTGAATCTGTCCCTGTTATCCTCAGTGGAATTCGACGTGCTCAAATTAGATAAGACCATGGTGGACGACATGGTCAATAACCCCAAGGCCCAGGCCATCATTGAGTCCATAGCGGGAATCTGCAAAAAAATGGGAATCCGGGTGGTGGCAGAGGGAATCGAGACAGAGGAGCAGATGTCCGTGCTTCGTACCTGCGGGGTGGAGACAGCACAGGGATACCTGTTCAGCAGGCCCATACCCGTGGAGGAGTATGAGGAGAAGTATCTGTAAGTATACGGCTGTATACCATATGTCTGTATATCATACGGCAGTAAATACTCCTGGCCCTAGGTGGCAGGAGCCATCTTGTTTTCCTGGCGCCACTGGCGGGGCGGGATGCCGTATGTTTTTTTAAAAGCGCGGGAAAAATGGAGCTGGTTAGGATAACCCACAGCATTGCTGATGTCGTTTATGCTCAGCTCCGTAAGCTTTAGCAGTTCGGCGGCCTTGGTCATGCGGTAGCTGATAAGAAATTCCTGAGGACTCTTACCCACTGCGTCGCGGAAGATTTTGCCGAAGTAGCTGCGGTTCAGATTGCAGAAAGCGGCAATGTCCTCCACCGATATGTCGTTCTGGAAGTTCTGCTCAATGAAGGATGTGGCCTCACGGATATAAAAGTCCTGGAGACGGCCTGTCTTTAACAGCCTGCGGGAGGCAGAGGAGCGGGTCAGATAGTCCAGGAACAGATAAAGGTGGCCAATCAGGTGGAAGGGCGACTGGTCGGAGTGCCTGGCAATGTAGAGCATTTCATTTTTCAGATCCAGGCTTAGGTCACGGGCGTTGGAATGGTATACAGGGGCATCCATGGTCAGTCCTGCCAGCTCCAGGGCTTCCTTTACGCGGAGGCCGTCAAATTCCACCCAGGTGTACTCCCATGGATGGTTCTTGTCTGCAAAGTAGGTGTTGATCTGCTTGGGATAAATCAGGAACCCTTCCCCGCTTTTAATCTGGTAGGTGTGGGATTCCCCTTTGGAATCCGTGGATATGAGGGTGCCTGTGCCGGATATGCAGTAGTGGAACAGATAGTGGTTCCTGGCGTAGGGACCATAAGAGTGCAGCGGTTCACACTGTTCCCAGCCGTATTGATATAACCCCAAATCCACGAAGCGCTCGTTGGGAAATATAGAAAACAGTACATTGCTCATTGCCTGAAAACCCCCTTTTTAATCATTATATACCCAAATGCCAGCCTATATCAAGTTATAGGTATAAAAATAGCATTTGGGTATATTTTTTGTGTAAGCAGAATATTTACCTGCCTTAAAACCCATGATATCATGTAGTTATCAAAGAAATCCGGATGGAATGAAGGCGACAAATTGGATGGTTTTAGAATAGAAGGAACAGGGATGACAGGGGGTATATTATGCTTAAAACGTTCAGAAAGGGAATTCTCACAGCGGCCGCAGCCGTGCTGGGGGCTGCTTTGCTTGGAGGATGCGGCTCCGGAACAAGGGCCTCGGATGGATTGGTGCATCTGAACTTCCAGATTTGGGACAATGCCCAGAGAGGCGGTATGGAAGCAGTAGCCAGGGCTTATATGGATAAGAACCCGGAGGTGGAAATCCAGGTTCAGGTTACCAGCTGGGATGAGTACTGGACCAAGCTGGATGCGGCGGCAGAATCAGGACAGCTGCCGGACATCTTCTGGATGCACACCAATCAGATTCTTAAATATGCGGATTATGGAAAACTGGAGGATGTGACGGATTTATATGACGATGTGGAGCCGGATTATTATACCACCCATTTTTCGGATATTTCGCTGGCAAATGCCAGGGGCTCCGACGGGCGGATGTATGGGGTTCCCAAGGATAAGGATACGGTCTGCCTGGTATATAACAAAGAGATGTTTGATGCGGCAGGGGTGGCTTACCCTGATGAGTCCTGGACGTGGGATGACCTTACGTCGGCTTCGGCTCAGATTTATGAAAGAACCGGAAAATACGGATATATGGCATATGCGGATGAGCAGCTGGGATACTGGAATTTCGTATACCAGGCAGGAGGCTACATACTGAACGAGGATAAGACCAGGGCAGGGTTTCTGGATTCCGGCACAAGGAAGGCCATGGAATTTTATATCGGCCTTCAGAAGGAGCCGTGGTGCCCTGATCAGAACTATTTTGCTGAGACGGCTCCGGGCAACGCATTCATGTCAGAGCAGGGGGCCATGTACCTGGAGGGAAACTGGAACCTTATTTCCTTTATGGAGAATAACAAGGAGATGATCGGAAAATGGGATGTGGCCGTGCTTCCCAAGTGCCCGGACCCGGTCCGGGGAGACGGCAGAGCCACCATATCCAACGGCCTGTGTTATTCCACCGGAGCCAAGGGAAAGAAGCTGGAATACGCAAGGGATTTCCTGAAATTTGCAGGTTCCGAGGAAGGACAGAGGGTCCAGGGGCTGTCAGGCGCAGCCATACCGGCCTACAAGGGGCTGGAGGATACGTGGATAAGCGCCTTTGACCAATATGACTACAAATTGGATGTCCAAAAATGCGTGGATATGTTTCCTTATGGTGTACAGAGCGTCAACAATGCATCCAGACCCAACTGGAAAACCCAGATTAACGACCTGCTGTTAAAGATATACAGCGGTGAGCTGAGTCTGGACCAGGGACTGGAGGATATGCAGAAACTGGTGGACGAAGCAAAGGCGCCGTAATGATGGCAGGACTGGAGGAGAATGATGGGTAAGAAACAATATTTGACAGAGGATGCAAAATGGGGCTATCTGCTCATTGCCCCTACGATAATAGGTCTGATTGTGCTGAACGTGTATCCGTTCCTGCAGACCCTGGTACTGAGCTTTTCCACCACCCATCCCTTTGGGTACTATGAGGTCAGCGGAGTGGAAAATTATGTGCAGATGTTTGGGAACAAGGAGTTTTGGAAGGCAACCTGGAATTCCATTTACTTCTGTATTCTGACCGTGCCCCTGGGAATTTTCCTTTCCCTGCTGACCGCTGTGCTGCTCAATGCGAAGATTCGGGCAAAGGCTGCTTTCAGAGCCATTTATTTCCTGCCCATGGTGGTTGCGCCGGCAGCCATAGCCATGGTGTGGAAATGGATTTTCAACGCAGAGTACGGCATTATCAACCAGATCATCGGAAGCAGAATAAACTGGCTGACCAACCCCAAGCTGGTGCTTCCGGCCTGTGCGGTGGTGGCAGTCTGGAGCGCCGTGGGATATGACGCGGTTCTGCTGCTGTCAGGAATACAAAATATATCAAAGAGCTACTATGAGGCCGCCAGCCTGGACGGGGCTTCCAAAATACAGCAGTTTTTTAAGATTACGCTTCCCATGGTGTCGCCCACCCTCTTTGTGGTGTTAATCATGCGGCTCATGGCATCCCTTAAGGTGTACGACCTGATTTACATGATGGTGGACCAGACCAATCCGGCCCTTACAAATGCCCAGTCACTGATGTATCTCTTTTACCGTGAGTCCTTTGTGGCAGGAAACCGTGGGTATGCTTCCGCTATTGTTGTGTGGACCGTACTGCTTATAGGAGCCGTGACAGCTCTGCAGTTCTGGGGACAGAAGAAGTGGGTCAACTATGAAGTTTAGGATGGAGGGAAAATATGAAATCATTGGAGACAAACCGCAGTATTAATACCGCCCTTGTGTATGCGGCCCTGGGAGCGGGAGCCCTGCTTATGATATTCCCGTTTATATGGATGGTGTTCACCAGCTTTAAGTCGGCAGGGGAGAGCGTACAGATTCCGCCGACCATCCTGCCGAAGCAGTGGATGAAGGAGAACTACCTGCGAGCCATCGCCTCCCTGCCCTTTATGAAATTGTATGTGAATACGGCGCTGCTGATTCTGTTTCGGGTGCTCTGCGCGGTGGCGTTTTCCTCAGCAGCCGGGTTCGCATTTGCAAAGCTTAAATTCAGGGGAAAGAATCTTTTGTTCTCCCTGGTGATTGTACAGATGATGCTGCCGTCCCAGATATTTATTATTCCCCAGTACCAGATGTTAGCCAGAATGGGACTGACAAACAGCATGTTTGCGCTGGTATTTCCGGGGTTAGTCAGCGCGTTCGGCACCTTTTTCCTCAGGCAGGCTTACATGGGCATTCCGGATGAGCTGGGGGAGGCCGCATACCTGGACGGCTGCACCAAGTGGCAGACCTTTACCAAGGTCATGATGCCTCTGACCAAGGCCAGCATGGCTGCCCTTACCATCTTCACTGCAGTGTTCGCTTATGCAGATCTGATGTGGCCTCTGATTGCCAACACGGATCTGAACATGATGACCTTGTCTGCCGGTCTTTCTACCCTGAGAGGGCAGTTCACCACCAATTATCCGGTGCTGATGGCAGGCTCTGTCCTGGCTATGGTTCCCATGGTGATTCTGTATCTGGTATTCCAGAAGCAGTTTATAGAAGGAATTGCAATGACAGGCGGAAAATAGAGATGGAGATAAAGATAGAAAACAGAGACGGATAACAGAGACGGAGGATGACACATGGCAATACAGTATCAGGAAAATGGAAGGATATTCACCCTTCACACGGACCACTCCACATATCAGATGAAGGCAGATTACTATGGGAATCTGCTTCACCTGTACTACGGGGACAGGACAGAGGGCTCCATGGAATATCTGCTTACCTTTGGGGACCGGGGGTTCTCACCCAATCCATATGAGGCAGGTGACGACAGAACCTATTCCCTGGACGCCCTTCCCCAGGAATATCCATATCAGGGCTCAGGGGACTTCAGAAGCCCTGCCCTTGCAGTGGAACAGGCTGACAAATCCTATGGGCTGAATCTGCGCTATGGAGGATATGAAATAAGCAAAGGGAAATACAGCCTTCCAGGCCTTCCTTCCATGTATGGGGAGGGCCTGGAGGACGCAGAGAGCCTTAAGATACACCTGACAGACCAGGTCAGCGGACTGGCGGTTACGTTGCTCTACGGCGTATTCCCCGGATACGACATTATTACCAGGGCAGTCTGTGTGAAAAATGAAGGGAATGGCCCGGCAGCCCTGAAACGGGTATACAGTGCATGTCTGGACTTCCTTCACGGGGAATACGATCTGATTCAGTTTTACGGACGCCACGCAATGGAGCGCAATTTCCAGAGAACCGCCCTGTGCCACGGCGCCCAGGTCATAGGAAGCCGCAGAGGGACTTCCAGCCACCAGTATAATCCATTTCTGATACTGGCAGGACGGGAGACAACCGAAAACCATGGCCCCTGTTACAGCATGTCCTTTGTGTACAGCGGGGCCTTTAAGGCAGAGGCGGAGACGGACCAGTACGGTCAGACCAGGATGTCTATGGGGCTTCAGGATGAGATGTTTTCCTATGAGCTTAAACCTGGGGAGATTTTCTTTGGGCCTGAGGTTATCATGGGGTACAGCGGCCATGGGCTGGGTACATTGTCGCGCAGCATCCATAAGGCCATGCGCCGCAGCCTTTGCAGGGGAAAGTACAAGACCATTCCCCGGCCTGTGCTGATCAACAACTGGGAAGCCACCTACTTTGATTTTACCGGGGAAAAGATACTGGATATCGCAAGACAAGCAAAGGAACTGGGCGTGGAAATGATGGTGCTGGACGACGGATGGTTCGGAAAGCGGGATTCGGATTGCTCCGGTCTGGGAGACTGGCAGGTAAACGTAAAAAAGCTGGGCGGTTCCCTGGGCAGCCTGGTTAGCCGGATTAACGGCCTGGGAATGAAATTCGGAATCTGGATGGAGCCGGAGATGGTGTCTGAGGACAGCAGTCTTTACAGGGAACATCCGGACTGGGCCTTTGCTGTGCCCGGAAGAAAGCCGGTCCGGGGCAGAAGCCAGCTGGTGCTGGATTTTTCAAGAAAAGAGGTGGCGGATTATATTTTTGACAGTATCTGCCGGGTCCTTGACAGCGCCCATATAGAGTATCTGAAATGGGATATGAACCGCAGCATAGCGGACGTATATTCCGCGGCAGGTAAAATGGCGGGTGGAGACAGTCCGGGCAGTATTTTGTACCGGTATATGCTGGGACTCTATGACTTCCTGGAGCGTCTGACAAAGCGCTATCCGGACCTTCTGATTGAGGGGTGCAGCGGCGGCGGCGGGCGTTTTGACGCAGGCATGCTGTATTACACGCCCCAAATCTGGTGCAGTGACAACACCGATGCGGTGGACCGCATCCGGATTCAGTACGGAACTTCCTTTGGCTACCCAATCAGCGCAGTGGGTTCCCATGTATCAGCAGTGCCAAACCACCAGACAGGCAGAATTACGCCCATGAAAACCAGGGGAGTGGTTGCCATGGCGGGAAGTTTTGGATATGAGCTGAATTTAAGCGCCATATCGGAAGAAGACAAGAATTGCGTGAGGGAGCAGATAGACGCGTACCATAAATACTGGCATCTGATTCATGACGGGGCGTATTACCGGCTGACGAATCCCTTTGAGGACAGGGAAGCGGCCGCATGGCTCTTTGTGAGTGAGGATAAGGGGGAGGCGCTGTTAAATACAGTTGCTCTGGAGACCCACGGCAATCCGCTGTCATTGTATATTCCTATGGAGGGGCTGGATCCCGAGGCCATGTACAGGGATGAGGATACAGGGACCGAATATCCGGGAGCAGGCCTTATGTCGGCCGGAATCCCCATTCCGTCCGGGACAGGGGAATACCAGGCGTTCCAGGTACATTTAAGGAGGATATGAAGGGGATGAAGCGCGATAACATCTACAGAAAACGTCTGGATAAGCATATGGACGAACTGAAATGGCTGTATATGGAGCTCTACAACAGTCAGGATATGTTTGACGGGCTGTTAAAGGGAATGGAAGGGTTTTACAAGGAGCGCGCAGGGGGGCTCAGAGCGCTGGATGCTGCCAGGGAGGAGGACCCGTGCTGGTACAGAAAGAGCTCCATGCTGGGCATGATGATGTACGCGGATCATTTTGCCGGCAGCCTGAAGGGCGTGGAAGGCAAGCTGGATTATATTGCTCAGTGCCATGTGAATTATCTCCACCTGATGCCTCTTTTAGATACCCCCAGGGGGCGTTCGGACGGAGGTTATGCCGTATCTGACTTCAGAAAGGTGAGGGAGGATTTGGGAACCATGGAGGACCTGGAGCAGCTGGCCCATGAATGCCACGACAGAGGCATCAGCCTTTGCCTGGATTTTGTGATGAACCATACGTCGGAGGAGCATGGGTGGGCGAAAAGGGCAAGGGCAGGGGAAAAGGAATATCAGGACAGATATTTTTTCTTTGACAGCTGGACGGTTCCCTCTATGTTTGAGGAGACGGTGCCCCAGGTATTTCCCGCCACGGCGCCGGGAAACTTCACTTGTCTGCCTGAAACAGGGCAGTATGTGATGACCACCTTTTATCCTTATCAGTGGGACCTGAATTACAGAAATCCTGTTGTCTTTAATGAGATGATGTTCAATTTTCTTTACCTGGCAAACCGCGGGGTGGATGTGCTGAGGATTGACGCGGTTCCCTATATATGGAAGGAATTGGGGACGGACTGCCGCAATCTTCCCAGGGTCCACACCATTGTAAGGATGATGCGCATGATTGGCGAAATCGTGTGTCCCGGTATCCTGCTGCTGGGGGAGGTGGTCATGGAGCCGGAGAAGGTGGCTCCTTATTTCGGAACCGTGGAAAAGCCGGAATGTCATATGCTCTACAATGTGACCACCATGGCGGCCATCTGGAACACGGCGGCCACAAAGGATGTAAGGCTCTTAAAAAGCCAGATGGAGACGGTCAGTTCCCTGCCCTCCGCCTGTACCTTCCTCAATTATCTGCGGTGTCACGATGATATAGGCTGGGGACTGGATTATCCTCTTTTGGAAAGGTGGGGGATGAGGCAGGTTCCCCATAAGAAATTTCTGAATGATTTCTTTACAGGAAGGATACCGGAGAGTTTCAGCCGGGGCGTCCTGTACAATGACGACCCGGCCACGGGCGACGCCCGGTTCTGCGGAACCACCGCCTCCATGTGCGGTGTGGAAAAAGCAGGATTCTGCCATGACAGGCAGGCCATGGAGGAGGCTGTCAGGCTGGATACCATGCTCCACGCGTTCATGCTGTTTCAGTCGGGCATCCCTGTGCTTTACAGCGGGGACGAGGTGGGACAGGTCAATGACTACACCTATAAGGACAATCCCGAAAAGGCACCGGACTCCCGGTATATACACAGGGGAGAATTTCAATGGGATCTGGTGGAACGGATAAATGAACCAGAAACAGTCCAGAATCGTATTTTCCATAATCTGGAACAATTGGAGGCCATACGGGCCGGGGAACCCCTATTGGATGCCGGGTGTCCTTTCCGCACCTTGGAGACTTGGGACAACTCTGTCCTGGGTATGGTAAGGCAGGACGGCAGAGGCAAAAAACTCATCGGTCTCTTTAATTTCAGCGGCGAACGCCGTACTGCGTGGGTTGATGAAAGGGACGGAATGTATGGGGATATGGTTACAGGAGATCTCATGGAAGCATCCGGTGTCAGTCTGCCTGGTTACGGATTTCTGTGGATGAAGCGTCAGTGCGGATGACAAAGCCGTATTCCGCCGTGCTGTTGTCATCCCACCGGCAGTTTACACGAAAACCTCTCAAAATACCTGCTTCTTCATACGAAGACATATCAGAACTCAGTAAAGCCGCGCTGTTGATATCCAGGGTAAAACAGGCCGCGCTGCCGGAACAGGCCAGGGTGAATTCCTCTGTGACCTGTTCCGTGTATTTCGGGGAGCCGTCGCCGCGGAGTATGAGGTCCTGAACCGTGACCGAATCTGGGACCGTGCTTTCCCTGAAATCCAGGGAAATATCTGTCCCCAATTTGACGTAGGGAATGTCCGGCACCTTTCCGACCAGATAGGAGAGAGGTTCGGCTCCGCAGGCAATGACAGCCTCTGCTGTCCCCTCATCATCCGGCGTATATAATTGATATCCTCCTGAAAAAGAAGGAATTTCCGTTTTGTCCGGTCCGTATGTGACAAGGAGCTGCGGGATGGCGGTGGGCGGTGTTATATGAGAATCCTTGGTTTTGTCAGCCGCGGTTATACCGGGGCTGTATGTGATGGCATACTGTCCGTTCCTGCCTTGGGGATTTGTGATATTTCCCTGTAAAACCAGCTTCCTGCCGTCGCTGGAAACCAACTTTCCCAGGAGAATGGAGTTATAGGTACCGCCTTTCTGGTGCAGCAGGTACCAACGTGATACGGCAGCCGTGCACAGGACAGTCAAAATAAATGCGAAAATCAATACAGGAATCAATCTGTGTTTTTCTTTCATGAAACGCTCCCTTCCTGCCAATAAAGGCCAATCATATTTCCGGACCATCATACTTCCATACAACCAATATAATACAATCAGCTCCATAAGACTTGAAGAAAAGCTGAAAAATTCTTACGATTCCATGAGAAAGGGGAATGGGAAAAAACATGAGGGAAGCTGTGATTTTGTTATTGATACTTTGGGAAATGGGGTGTATTCTTTAGGAGAGAAAAATGGAAATGAAAGAGGAACCTTCATGAGTCACTATGAATTAATTGGTTTTGATATGGACGGCACCATACTGAACAGCCAAAAGACCATATCACACCGTACGCTTGAAGCCGTAAACCGCGCCGCCCGTATGGGAAAACGCGTCATATTATCCACCGGCCGCTGTATCAGCGAGCTGGAGGAATTCAGGGATGTCCTTGCCAATGTCAGCCACTATGTATGCGAAAGCGGCGCCCTGATTTACGACGCGGTGAACCAGAGCATCCTCCACTCAGAGACCCTGCCCCGGGATTTGGTGGAACAGGTTCTTGAAACAGCTGCCCATGAGGATGTGATGGTATACATGATGAGCGGCGGACAGGCTCTGGCAAACGCAAGCCAGGTGGCGGATACCAGTCATTACCATATGGGCGTCTACCAGGAGATGATGGACCGGGTGGTGAATAAGACGGATGACATTGGGGCCCTTTACAGGAAACATCCCTTCCCGGTGGAGAAGCTGAACCTGTTTTCCGCCTCCGCTGACATCCGGGAACGGCTTCATTCCAGGATATGCGGGCTTCCCCTTGCTATTGCCTTTGCGGAAGGCGCTTCCCTGGAGCTGTCCCCCCGTAATGTCAGTAAGGCCAGCGGCCTGGTGTGGCTGTGCGGACATCTGGACATACCGCTTCATAAGACCATCATTGTGGGAGATGCCGATAATGACGCCCAGGTGCTTCGGATTGCCGGTCTCTCTGTTGCCATGGGCAATGCCCTGCCGCACATAAAGGAACTGTGCGATGTGGTGGTGGCTGACAATGACCACGACGGTTGCGCCGAGGCAGTGGACCGTTACCTGCTGGAAGCGTGAGATTCGGGTACGGCGGGCAGACGGACCAGGAAACAGGCGCCTCCGTCCGGTGAATCCGACACGCTTATGGTGCCTTTGTGGAGCTGTACCAGCTCCTTTGCAATACTGAGCCCCAATCCGTAATTCTGCTTGTGGCTTCTGGCGCTGTCTCCCCGGTAGAACCGGTTAAATATATGCTTCTTGGTCTCGTCATCCATGCCGCTGCCCTGATCTGACACGGTGAGGCAGACTATGCTCCGGCTGCGGGAGAGCAGATGCTTATCTGTCTGTACGGATGCGGCAACAGTGACACTGCGTTTTTTTGGCGTGTAGCGCAGGGCATTGTCCAGGAGGACGGCAAAAATCTGTTCCAGGCGGTTTTCATCGCCGTATATCCTGGGAAGTGAGGCTTCGGGCAGGTCCAGCTTCAGGCAGACGCCCTTGTCCTGGTACAGCGGTTCAAACCGTTCGTAGATACTGATTAGAAGGGTATCCATGTCCAGGGAGGAGGTCCTGAGACTCCACTGTCCGGTGTCGGCCGAGGCCAGAAGCAGCATGTCCCCCACCAGACAGGACATGCGGGAACATTCCCGGTCTATATTAGCCATGAATTTTTCTCTCTGGTCAGGAGCTGTCCGTGCAGCGCATATGCTGGAGCGGATGACGGCAAGGGGAGCCCGCAGCTCATGGGATGCCGCCGCTATAAATTCATTCTGCTGTTTCTGGCTTTCTGCCAACGGTTTTAAGGACTTCCCCACCAATATCCAGCTGACGCACATCAGCGCGGCGATACCAGCCAGATTGAGAAGAAGGAACAGGATACCCTGACGGAACAGGCCGAATCCCATGGAGTCCTTGCTGGCCAGCAGTGTAAGGCTCTGAAATCCTGTCTGCGTGGGAAGAACAAGCACGCTGCCCAGATAGGTGTCATTGCTGTCTCCTGTCACTGTAAATACAGAGCTTCTGAGAAGAGATGAGGATACCGGCCTTGATGACGGGTCAATGCGCTCGGCCATGGCAGCTTCCCTGGCCCGCATGATTAAGGTGTCCCGCCTGGTGTCCGGAGTCCAGGAACCGTGGTAGAGAAGAGGCCTGCCGTTGTCCTCGATATGTATAATCAGGCGGTTATCGCTTTCCAGCCTGGACAGCCAGGTACAGCTGACGGTGGAGCCGGACTGGAGCCGTGAGGTGATGTTCAGGATTTGGTTCTGAAAGGAGTCCAGGTTTTTTTTATTGAATTCCCTGGCGCTTATGACCAGGATGCCGATGACCACCAGGGTCAGAATCAGTCCGGTGGTAATGGTAAAAAGGGCGGTAAGCTGCCGCCGGAGCCGCTTAATCATGGGTCCCTCCGATTTCCAGGCGGTATCCGATTCCGTGGACCGTCTTAATCTGGGGCAGGGCTCCTATGGATTTGAGACGACGTCTCAGAAAATAGATATAGTTGTCCAGATTCCCCTCCTCCACATCTGAGTCAGGACCCCATATGTAAGAGAGAATCAGCCCCCTGGGGAGGACCTGGCCCTTATTGCGAATCAGGTATTCCATCAGGGCGGATTCGCGTTTGCTCAGCTGCAGGGTTCCCAGGGGTCCTGTGAGCTCCCTTTTCTCCGGATCCAGGCTGATGTTGGAGCAGGCGGCCGAGGGACTCTGCTTAAAATTTCCCGGCCGCCTGGTAAGGGCCCGGATTCTGGCAAGCAGTTCCCCGGCAGCATAAGGCTTCACCAGATAATCGTCGGCGCCTGCGTCCAGGCCGTCAATCCTGTCGTTGATGCCGTCCAGGGCAGTGGTGATGATGACCGGTGTGGTAATATTCATTCTCCTTAAGCCGCCCAGGACGCCAAGCCCGTCCATCTGGGGAAGCATCCGGTCCAGTATGATCACATCGTAGGGGTATTCCGATGCATAATAAAAGGCTTCCTGCCCCTGGCCGCAGCAGTCAGTCTCGTATCCCGCCCGCTCCAGCTGGAGCTTTATGGCGTCACATAATTCCTTATCATCTTCAACCAATAGAATCCGCATTGTACCATCCTCATTGTTATTGATATATAAAACCATTATATCAGACAAATCTCTAAAAAACCTAAAAGAAATTCTTCCAAATTTTAAGTTTTTTTAGAGATTTGTCTGGTATGATACAGGGGACATGAAGATTGTCCGGGAGGAGAAATGACAATGAAAAATAAACTTATGAGCCTGTGTCTGGCTGTCAGCATACTGTCAGGATGTTTGTGGGGCTGCGCTGCGCCGTCCGGTACAGCAGGCGGCAGCACAGGTGAACAGCAGACAAAATCAAAGACACAGGAGGAAAAGCAGCAGGAGGGACCGATGGGGAGATATGCGGAGAGCAGTATAAGCATTTCCCTGGAAGAAGGGGAGACAGCCGCCGATATCATCCAGACAGGGGACCAGGTGCTGGAGCTGTATACGGTCAAAGACAAAAAAGCTTCCAGATACATATGGACGGGTGAAAAGTGGGAGAAACAGGACAACAGCCTGCTGGAGGGACTGGAGTTTCCGTACGGGACCCTGCATATGATATGGGGAGAGGACAAAAACCGGTATGTGCTGTACCAGGGCGGGGATGATTATAAGACATATATGATGAAGCTGACAGAGGGACAGGAACCCATGATGCTTTTGGACCCGGTGTTTTCCGTTAAAAATGACCAGGGATATTACGATGTGAGGCCTGATTTTGCAGCGGTGTCCGAGGAGGGACTTATTTTCCTGTCTCACAGCAGGGTAACGGATGTGTACACGCCTGAAGGAGAACTGGTTCTTTCACTGCCCCAGCAGTGGAGTTCCATGGAATGGAAGGGAACAGGCCTGCTCAAGGGAAACCGGTATATCACGTACAGCGAAAGCTCCTATATCAGCTACGATATTTCCGGCATGTCGGCGTCCGCTAAAGAGGAGATACCATTTCAGTCACCAGATTTTGACATGTGGGCCCCCATGGCATCGGACGGCAGCGGGGGAATATACATTGCCAATCCCCGGGGAATCCACCATATGAACCAGGGGGGAAGCCTGTGGGAGACTGTGGCTGACGGCACCCTTAATTCCCTGAGCCTTCCAAGCGCCAATCTCAGGAAGCTGTTTGCGGGAAACCAGAATGATTTTTATGTCTGGATGTCCCAGGATGACAAGGAAGAGCTGAAGCATTATACCTATGACCCTCAGATGCCTTCCGTGCCCACCCAGACGCTGACTGTATATGGGCTGAACCTGGAACAGACAGATACCATTCACCAGGCTGCATCTATGTTCCAGCTGGAACACCCGGATGTCAGGGTGGAATTGATTGACGGCCAGATCACGTCGGGCAGCACCACGGTATCTGATACCATAAGAGCCCTCAATACAGAGCTTTTAGGCGGAAATGGTGCAGACCTGCTGGTTCTTGACGGTCTCCCGGCGGAATCCTATATAGAAAAGGGGATTCTTGAGGATATGAAGGATTTCTTAAGCCCCATGATAGCTTCGGGAGAGCTGACAGAGCAGGTGTCAAAGCCTTATACAGAGGAAAACGGGAGTATTTACCAGATTCCCACCAGGATGACGCTGCTGGCTGCCTATGGGGACAGCCAGGCCGCAGCCAGCCTGGTGTCCATGGAAGCCATGAGGGCCTACCAGGAGGATCCGTCCCATCTTCCCCTGCGGCCCAAAACCAATTATGAAAGTCTGCTGCGCCAGATACTGATGCTGCGGTACGATGAAGTCGTGGATATGCGGACAGGAAAGCCGTATCCGGATAAAATTAAGGAGCTGCTGGAGACAGTGAAGGTCCTGGGAGAGGCAAATGGCGCCAAGTCTGCCTTTGATAAATCCGAGGATGGGGGACGGGGCAATGTCTATAACCTTATGCCGGGATTGGACGGACTTTTGGGCAGCGAATATAGCCGTGTGGACCAGGGGATGAGTGCCGTTGCAATCGACAAGATAGATGGCATGTACAATATCCTGCTGCCTCTGGCAGTACAGAGAAAACACGGATTTACCATGGAAAATGTAAACGCCTCCTACCTGCCCTCAGGCACCATGGGAATCAACCAGGCCTGCCAAAATAAGGAGATGGCAAGGGAATTCATTCTCTTTGTGCTGGGACGCGACGTCCAGTCAAAGGACCTTTCAGACGGTCTTCCGGTCAATACCCTGGCAGTCCGGGACTGGGTGGATCGGGAAGATAATAAGGATACATCCGTTGCAGTCAGCGGAGATGACGGTTACGAGCTGACCGGCAGCTGGCCTACAAAGGAAGAACGCCAGCTGGTGTTTGATGTGGCGGCAAAGGCGGATCACCCCATTCGGATGGACCGGGTTTTGACGGATATTATCATCAATGAGACAAAGGGATATTTTGAGGGGAGATTGTCCCTGGAACAGGCGGCTCAGAATGCGCAGAACAAGGCAATGCTGTATTTTTCGGAGTAGAAAAGCTATAAATCAATCTTCCGGGAACCGATTTGGCATTTATCTCAGGAATCTGAGGCCATGGCTGTTCCTGGCCCCAAGTTTGGCGGGGACAGCCGTATTTGTGCTCATACCCTTTGTGAATGTGGTGGTCCGCTCCTTTTTTCAGGCAGTGGGCGGACAGTTTGTGGGAATGGAGAATTTTATACAGGTCTTTCACAGCCAGGCATTCCGGCTGGCTGTAAAGAATACCCTGCATTTTATCCTGGTGTGCATCCCTGTGCTGATGGCCTTTTCACTGTGGGTTTCCATCCTTATGACGGGAGCTGCGGACAGCCGGAGCCTGTATAAAACAACCATTCTGCTTCCAATGGCCATACCGGTGGCCTCCGTTGTACTGTTGTGGAAGCTGTTGTTTTATCCCCAGGGGATTCTTGACCAGATGGTGGTATGGGCAGGCGGGAGCAGCCAGGACTGGCTGAATCAGGGAAGTGCTTTTTATATCCTGGTATTGACCTATATATGGAAAAACACAGGCTACGATATGATGCTCTGGCTGGCCGGACTGGACGGAATTCCAAAAGAGCTTTTTGAGGCAGCAAAGGTGGACGGAGCCGGTTCCTGGCAGAGCTTTTTCCATATTGCTCTGCCGGGGCTGAAAAGTACGGCCTTTCTGGTGCTGGTGTTGTCTGTTATCAATTCTTTTAAGGTGTTCAGGGAGGCATACCTGATATCAGGGGATTACCCACATGAGAGTATCTATATGCTCCAGCACCTGTTCAACCATTGGTTCGTATCCCTGGACATTCAGAAGATGAGCGCGGCATCCGTGATGGTGGAGGTATCCATTATGATTCCGGTGCTGCTGTGGACCTGGAAAAGGAAAAAGAGATGATAAAACGTATTTTAATACATGCGGTCCTCGTTTTGCTGTGTCTTTTTATATGGCTTCCCCTTTTACTCATGGCAGGCAGCGCGCTGATGTCCGAAGGGGAAATGCTGGAACGTTTCGGCGCTGTCTTTGGCATGGGAAACGCTCCCATAAAGGCAGCTTTTATTCCCTCCTACCCAACCCTGAGCCCCTTTGTGGAGCTGCTTTTGGATTCACCGGGATTTTATGTTATGTTTTGGAATTCCTGTCTGCAGACCGGGCTGGTGCTGGCAGGGCAGCTGCTTATAGCCCTTCCGGGCGCCTGGGCCTTTGCCCATTTCTGTTTTCCCGGAAAGAGGGCATTGTTTCTTTTCTATATCATTCTCATGATGCAGCCCTTTCAGGTGACCATGGTCCCGAGTTATCTGGTCCTTAAGCGGTTCCATCTTTTAAATACCCATCTGGCTGTCATTCTGCCGGGAATCTTTTCCGCTTTTCCCGTCTTTATCATGACAAAATTCTTTGCATCCATCCCAACGCCTCTCATAGAGGCGGCCAGGCTGGACGGAGCCGGTGACTTTTCTATATTTATGAAGGTAGGAATACCGGTGGGACGGCCGGGAATCATTTCAATGCTGGTGCTGGGGTTCCTGGAATACTGGAATGCCATTGAACAGCCCATGACATTTTTAAAGGAGCAGAGACTCTGGCCGCTGTCCCTTTACCTGCCGGACATTACGGCTGATAAGGCAGGTGCTGCCTGGTCTGCCTCGGTCATTATGATGGTGCTTCCTGTTCTTTTGTTCCTTATGGGACAGGAGACGCTGGAGCAGGGGATTGCCGCATCAGGAATCAAGGAGTGAGAGTCAATGAACGTGAAAAAAGCAGCGGCCATATTCCTGGCCCTCATGGCTGCCCTGACCTTTCTGTCCAGAGCCATGGACTCCTTTACCGTCATACGGGTGAATACAGGGTTTGGAAAGCAGGATGTGGTTCTCTACACAATACAGGGAGAGGGAGAGCTTACTGCCGGAAGAACGGTATACATATCACTGCCGGAGAATATGCAGGTGGAGGAAATTGCAGCCAGGCCCGGACAATCCGTTAAGGCAGGAGACACGGTCCTGACCCTTCAGATGGAAGGACTTGAGGAGGAGCGCGACGCCCTGTCCCTGGAATACAAAAAGGCAGAGCTGGCGCTGAAACAGGAACAGATGTCCCTTGCCTCAGTGCCGCGGGTGACTGAAGAGACCCTGGCTCTGCAGCAGCTGGCCGCTGCCCAGATAGCCCTGGAGCTGGGAAACCAGGATTTTGCGGAGGCGAAGGAGGACCATGAGCAGGCATCCATTGAGCTGGAACACGATTATGTGCAGAAAAAGAACAGAACCAGGGAACAGGTGAAGGAGGATAACCGCAAGGCCATGAAAAGTGCCAGAAGATCATATGAGTCAGCCCAGAAATCCAGGGATTCTGCTGTGAGAAAGGCGGAGCGGGAGGTGGAGGATAAACAGAAAAAACTGGACCGTTTGGAGGAGCAAGGGGGGTCCGATGAAGAGCTGGAACGGGCTGAGCTGGAACTTGAGAGAGCGGGGGAGGATTTGGAGGACATCCGGGAGGAAGAGGACCTGAAGGTGGAGGAGGCCAGGGCAAAAATGTATGCGGCCGAGGAAGATTATGAGGATGTGGATTACGGGGAAAGGGAAAATCAGGACGACTTGCTAAAGGCGTATGAGGATGCATTAAAGGCTGAGGATGAGAAGCTTAAGGAAGCTGGAAGAAAGGTTCAGGATTTGGAGGAAGGCCTGTATCAGGCCATGGAAAAGGTGGAAAATGCGAGGGTATCGGATGCCGGTACAGCGGCAGGGGAAGCTGCCGGAAGGGAGATGTCCGGTCTGAAACAGGAGTCCATGAAGCTTGACATGGAGGAAATTCAGAAAAAGCTGGGAAAGATAGAGCAATTCATAGATAACAAAGGACAAATCAAGTCACCGGTGGATGGGGTTGTAGTGGATACCGGATTACAGGCAGGGGACAGGATACAGGACGGACACCAGCTCAGGCTGGCTGTGGGGGGGCCTGGAGATGAGGGCACAGATTGACAAGGAGACAGCCGGGGCAGGTCTTCTGAAAAAAGGTGTCATGATGCAGGTGAAGATGGTGGGACAGTCAAAGAATGTGGAAACAGAGGTGGAATCCGTGGACCAGATGGCAGAGGACGGGAAAATCCAGGTAACAGCCTGGATACAGGAAGGCGAGGGAAGGCTGGGAGACCTGGTATCCTTTACCGTGAACATGGAGTCCGGGGCATACCCTTGTGTCATTCCCATTGAGGCACTGCGTGAGGATAATAAAGGATATTACTGTCTGGCTGCAGAGCCGGAAAAAACCATACTGGGTGACGAACAAAAGGCGGTGAGAATCCAGGTGGATGTACTGGAAAAGAGCAGTTCTGCCGCTGCTGTGTCAGGTCCTGTGACAAAGGATATGAAGCTGATTACAGAATCCAGCAAACCAGTGAGTGAAGGAGACCGGGTCAGGGTGGTGGAAGAATGAAAAAATGGATCATACTTATACTCATTGCCGCCTTATGGGGCTTTGGGACCATCCTGGCCTGGACCATGAGGGATGCCGGCTGCCATGTATTCATGTACTTTGGGGAAGGGGACGCGGTAGAGAAACAGCTGATTACCCATGCACTGGACAGTGAACAGGAACAAGGCAGGAATATGCTGCCTGAAATCACAGCATGGTCCCGTGCAAAAAGGCTGAAGGTAATGAACCCCGGACTGGGAAGGTCCGGGGAGGCGGACTGCATCGCTGTATACGGACTCATGGAAATGGCGTCATATTCCAGGCTGATTGGAGGAACATACGGCTACCGCTCGGACCAGGACGGATGCCTTATCAGCAGCGGTCTGGCCATGGAACTGTTCGGAGGTCTGGATGTAGCGGGAAAATACATCTGGTGCAGGCAGAAACCTTACAAGATACGGGGCGTCACAGATGACTCATCCCATGTCATACTGCTGCCTGCCAAGGACAAAGACGCCATGCGGTATATGATGTTTACATACGCAAGGAGCGGAGAAGGGCGTACGGGGGAGGAAGGGACATCCCATGGGATGGAGACAGGAAAAGCAGCAGCGGTAAATTTTCTTTACAGGAATGAGATTAAGTCCGGCAAGGTCCTGGTGGACGGAGCGTATGTTTCCGCTGCCGCCGGCCTTGGAGCGTGTCTGCCCCTGTGGATAACTTCGGTATGGGCGCTCTCCGTCCTGATGGGAAGAAGGGGGGCAAAGGCGGGAGCAAAGATGAGGGCAAAGACGAGGGCAAAGGCATTCATCCTGGCTGCCGTATTTTTTTTGGCGGGCTTATTCCTGGCATGGAAGCTGGAGCTTAAGATACCTCCTGATTTGATTCCCAGCAGATGGTCTGATTTTGAATTCTGGTCCGGGAAAATAGAGGAACTGCGTTCTGATATGGCGGCCGTGGGGGAGGCTGGGGATGTCTGGTGGCTGGCGCAGATGAAGAGCAGGCTGTTATTGTGTTTGTTCTGCAGCTTTGCAGGCACAGCGGGAGGCGTCCTGTGGGGAGTAAAATGTACAGGGCGTCCCGGAGAGTAAAACAGGTTCTCTCCGGGGCGCCCTGAAGCTGTGCGGTTTTGTTTACAACTGCCTTTGGTATATACTAATTCCGCTTTCCGCTGCCGTCCACATAATAACCGTCCGGTGTTGTCTGGTCTGCATACATGGCGCCGCTGCCATCCAGGTAGTACCAGGCCCCGTTGATGAACTGCCACCCGGTGAGCATGATGCCGCTGTCATTCATGTAATACCAGTGTCCGTTGATGAACTGCCACCCGGTGAGCATGGCGCCGCTGCCGTCCAGGAAATACCAGGCCCCGTTGATAAACTGCCATCCGGTGAGCATGGCGCCGCTGCTGTCCAGGAAATACCAGCGTCCGTTGATAAACTGCCATCCGGTGAGCATGGCGCCGCTGCCGTCCAGGAAATACCAGCGTCCGCCGAGATACTGCCACTCGGTGAGCATGACGCCGTCGCCGTTCATATAGTACCAGCGTCCGTTGACAGACTGCCAGCCACGGGTCATGGCTCCGTTTGCGCCAAGATAATACCAGGAGCCGCTTATTTGCTGCCATCCGTTCAGCATGTACCCGTCCCTGTTGAAATAATACCATGTATTATTGATTTTTTCCCAGGTATTAGAAGGGTATCCCCCATCATAGTATCTGTACCACCAGCCATACTGGTTCTGGATCCAGGAGCCGTTTCCATTGCTTGAAACCTGGCGTTCCGTGACCGTATTTTCATCGGAATACTCAGACCAGTCCCCGGCTCTGTCCGCATACCGGGCAATGGTCCGCACCCGGAAGGTGTAATCGCCGGCCCGGGTGATTTCATTTCGGAAGTCATAAGAGGTGCCGGAAGCAGTGACAGTGGTCACAAGATTCCTGTTGCGGTACAGGCGGACTTCATAATGCTTTATATCTTCTTCTGCCTTATCCCATCTGGCGCGGAATCCGCTCCAGTCCAGTCCCTGTATTTTACCGGGTTTTCCGTCTGCCTGGCTGAGATAGCACTCCAGGTTCAGGGTGCTGCCGCTGTCGGATATCTTGGCCTTGATAAAATCCGCGCCGCGTCCGCTGAGCTTGAAATGGCTGGATGTGGTGTAGGAGAAACGGTATCCGTCTGCCGCCTCCAGAACCACCCTGACCCTGGGTTTGTCTCCCAGGCTCCATACCTCCACATCATTGGTATACTCAGTGCTTTTTACGGTGAACTCCCTGCTGCCGGTCTTGGCAGTCACGGTCCCCGGTGCTTCTCCTGCTTTTGGGACAGGATCGCATGTGAATGATAATTTTACCGTGTCAATTTTTTCTGCAGCTGCAAATGCCGTAATTCCCATGAAAACAGTGAATATCATGAGAAGGAACAAACAGCGCAGAACAGGCCGGACGCAGGCCTTTGTGCCGCGGGCATTCCAATCTCTGGTCATCATATTCTTTTCCTCCTCAAACATTTCTCCCCGGAACCATGAGGCTGCTTGGGCCGCAGTGGTTCCTGTCATGATTTTATTATATTCCATTTTTATTATATTCCATGAGATAGCGTAGTTCAATTTCAAACCTATTACGTATCTTTACAATTTTCTTCCAAAACATCCCAGGCAATCGAAGCATCCCAGGCAATCGAAGCACCCCGGGCAATCAAAGCATCTCAGGCATTCAGGCGCAGAAAATCCTCATCGTCCAGCCCGGCTCCGGCGTGTTCCACCACAGCGGCAGATATACGGTTGGCTGTGCGGATGGCTTTGTCCATGGGAAAACCCTTCATGCGGCATGCAATCACTGCACCCATGTGGCTGTCCCCGGCCCCGGTGGCATCCACCTGCCGTGCCGGACAGCCGGGAATCAAGGCATGCTTTCCCGAAGGCTCCATATGGAACGCGCCATGGGCTCCCAGGGTGATGATGACATGATTGCGGGTAAGGGCTGTAAGACGGGAGGCAGCCTCCGGCAGACATGCTTCTAACCTGTATTCCCGGCAGGGGAGGTCCGCTTTGTTCCACGGTTTTTTATTCTCAGGGCTTCCTGTGATGCCTGTATATTCCAGGGCTTCATCTCTATTGAGATGCAGGATGGGAGACAGGGAAAACATGCGTCTTAGACTGCTTTGGGGGATGAAGCTGATTCTGGGACCCGGCGCAAAGTATACAGTGTATTCCGGGTGCTCTTCCAGGTAATCCAGTATGAAGCCCCCTGTATCCTCCTCCAGTTCCAACCCGCACACATAGACAGAGCCGACAGACAGGGATTCTGCCAGGCTGAACCACTGCCTTTCAAAACGGTATTCCGCGCCGTGAAGGGCCGCAAAGGTCCGCTCACCTGATTCTTCCACAAAACAGTAGCAGCAGCCGTTATCTGCCGCAGGCGCGGGGATGAGAATGGGAATCTGCTTCCGTTTTAGATGTTCCCTTACATAGTTGCCGTAAATCCCTGTCCCAACCGGAGAAAACAGGGTGTATGGGACACCGGACTGGCGGAGGATCTCCGACACATTATAGGCGCATCCTCCCAGGGACATGGACTGGCTCTCCACAATCACATCCTCGCCGGTAACGGGCAGATGGGGCAGTCTGACGGTCACGTCCGCTACAGTGGAACCGATGATCAATGCCTGCTTCAATTTTATTTCCTCCCATGAATCATATTTGTATATGGTGCAGTATAAGCACTGCTGCTTATAACTAAGGATATACTATTTGAACAGAGTATGCAATCCTGTGTAAAATGTAAGGGAAACGAAAGGGAAATGAATTTGCTTCCCGGGCCTGTATTATATACAATATTAGAAAGGGAAGGAAAATTAAGGAAGAAAAAGAAGAGGAGGGCAGTATGGACAGGCCAAAAGACCGATTCATTCATCAGTCCGCGTTTTTGTTTTATTTTTTTATGACAGCCGGAGTTTTAATCGTGGCGGCCGGCAGTCTGCTGCAGCATTATTTTGCGCTGAGGCATCCTGTGTTTATTCCCATGCACATAGAGCTGGAGATGTACTGGGATGGCGGTATGGATGAGGATACGATGGGGAGTACGGATGGGAATGCGGATGTAGATGCAGAGAGCCCTGCCGGTGAGGACAGATATGTGTGGAAGGAATTTCCCATATATTATATCCAGGACAGTGAGGATACCTCCAAAGTGGCGGAAATTACCTTTCCCCAGCTGGAAGGCATAGGGGAATACTGGATGACCCCATACGACGGAGCAGGCGGCCTGTTTCAGTCCTATTCGGGCTCTGTGCAGGACGGCCGGTACCAGTTTAAGCAGCTGTTTGTCAAGATGATGCTGCCGGCCAGAAGCCTTGGAGCCAGGGGAATCACTCTGGATACCATAAAAGTCAGATACGGCGATGGCGCAGAGGAGGAGGTGTCCATAGGCCAAATCATCCTTACTCTGGATAAGCCCATGGAATATGTTACGGTCACAGGAGGCTCGTCCAGTTCCGACGGAACCTCCATGACCCGCTATCTTGTGCAAAGGGACTGCCGTCTGGAAGGCTTTGAGATCCGAAACCCGGAACAGGTAAGAGGAGAATTCAAGGTTACAGTGGACGGAACGGATATATGGGAGTGGGAGCCTGCTGCAATGACAGAAGGGGATACCTTTCTGGTGGAATCTACATGGCGCGGGACCGGAGATATAAGGGAACAATTTGAACCCTATACCGCTCTGATTCAGTGGAAATGTTCTGACGGCTCAGGAGGAGAGTCCTGGTTTACCACGAACCTGGACCGGCAAAATAACAGAAACACAGACCGGTTTAAGCAGACATACCGTTACCTGAAGGAAAGGGGGATTAAACCGTGAATGAGGCCGTAAAATGGATGATGGCGGGAATGTTTCTTTTGTCATTTCACATTGATTTTATGGGGATACCCATAGTTCCGGGGATTGTGGGCTGCCTTGTGTTTCGCAGCGGTTTCAGGATGCTGGAACGGGAGGGGGACGGGGAAGGATTTGAGTGGAACCGTAAGATGGAACAGACAGGCAGACTGTGGCTGGGCATTACCATCCTGGACCTGATTCTGGCAGTGTTCATGAGACAGAGCACAGGGATATCCATACAGATCACGGCAGTCCTTATGCTGGCAGAGACAGCCTGCGGGTGCAGTACGTTGAATCATTACGGAGAGCTTGGCAGGCAGTATACGCAAAACTGCAAAAAAGGACCTTCCTCCCTTGGATACCTCATATGGATGACAGCAGGGCTGGCGTCCTATGAATACTCGGTTGTATTGGGAAGCAGCGGGTGGAATACCGCGGGAGCTGTGTGTGTAATAATTGGGCGCATCATGCTGGTAAAGGAGCTGGCAGTGTGGGCGCCCGGGGAGAAAACAGAAGAATGAAAAACATACCCGATGTCATGGAATCATTACATTCTTGTGTTTACGGCATCTCTCCTGATGAATGGTTTCCATTGTACTTTTTTGTAAAATAATGATAGAGAAGTATCAGCTTGAACCTGTCGTTGTCTTTGTGAAAGGGGTTGAGATTCAGCTGCTTCTTCAGCTGGTTTAAGCGGAATACCATAGTGTTTCTGTGTATGAAAAGAGCCTCCGCAGCCATGGATATGTCCATATTGCAGGCAACCAGGGCGCCTATGGTCTCCTGGGCAATGGGAGTAGCTTTGACATAGTTAAGTTCATTTTTGAAAAAGTGTTCAAAAAAGTGTTCCGGGATTTCGTATACAAGGTGTTCCGCCAAAAAGTCATCTATATAATAGATTCGTTTTTCTCTGTCCGGCCGGTTCTGTGCGTACCTGAAAACAGCCTGGGCAGAAATGAAGCTGTCGCAGTAATGTCCAATATCTGTTACGGTGAGCCCTACCCCGATACAGCAGGAAACAAAGTAATTTTTATTGATATACGTATAAATATTTTCAAGAAGCTTTATATCTTTGTCAGACTCTGCCCCCATTACATGACAAAGTATGAGTTCACTGTTTCCAAATGCTCCGATGATATCCTGACTGCCAGAGGAGGCCGCAAAATTGTGTATGGTCTGCAGAATGGAACGGGTAGAAGATATTTTTGATGCCGGATTCTTAAGGTCCTGTTCTATGCGGAATATGCACACAGCCCTGGGCAGAGACATATCAAAACCAAGTTCCGCGGCCAGCAGGGCGGTGTAAGTATCTTCTTCTGCGGTGGAAGGATGGAACAGATGATCCAAAAGCAGCATGGTATCGCTTTGCCGTACAGATTGCACGGACTGGCTTGGACGTGACAGGAATAATTGTATGACGGAGTCAGCCATTTTGGCAGCTGTCAGAACATCTTCAATATCCTTGGAGGGTATATAGAGGAACAGCTGATTTGACAGCGGAAGGGGGAAGGATAGTTTATAAAAAGTACCGCCCGTTGGGGCATGAACCGTAAGGATTTCTTTAAAACCGCTGTATTGTTCCGTTTGGGGAATAAGGCAGCGGTTTTCGCATGCCATTATTACACTGCCGGTATGGTCGATAATCACGATATGGGCGGTTGGAAATATGCTTTTAAAGGATTTATAAAGATGGGAGAGCTCTGTGTTTTGCATTGTATTCTGTTTTCTCCTTTTCTATCTCTTTCAGTAAATCCTGATGGGGAAAGGAGGCATACAGGTTCTGGGAATAGGATTTCCAGAGTTTTGCCTCGCCGGCAGAGACTTCTATGATATGCATGCCTTTTTCTGTCAGCAGGATATTTTTGCATTGCTGGTTAATCACATACTGCTGTTCCGTAAAAATCCAGTCCGTGGTCTCACGGGCCGCAGCAGCAATGATATCTTGTTGGGAAGGGCTTAATCTTTCCCAGGCGGTTTTTGATATATACAGCGCCTCTGTACTCAGATAGTATTTTAACCGCGTGATGAAGTCCTGTTCTTCATAAAATTTCATTCCCAGTGTGTTGCTGTAGGGATTCTCCTGGCAGTCAATGATACCGGAGTGCAGGGCGTCTTTTACGTCACCGTAATTCATCTTGATGGGGACAGCCCCCATATTACGGTAATATTCATCCAGGGATTCGGTAAACATGACACGCACCTTTTTCCCTGCCATATCCTGGGGAAGGCGGATGGGCTCCTTGCTGGTCAGGTACCGCCATCCCATGGTCCATATGTTTAAGCATTTAACACCGATGGAATCCAGTGAATGTTCTACATCTTTTATGATAATTGTATTCAGTATGTGTTTTGCTTCGGCGCTGGACTGGAATAAAAAAGGGAATTCCAGCACCCGGGAGCGGTTGTTGGTGAACTTGTTCATGACTCCGGTGGCAGCTACCACAAGGTCGATGGAGCCGGAACGGAGTATCTCAAACAGGTGCGCGTTATTGCCGGAGGTGGAGAGGGTGTGGATGTTTATATTGATAGTCCCACAGGAGTTTTTGTTTACCAAATCAGCCATTTTCTGCATACCCTGGTGGAGTACGGAGTTTGGCTGTATTACGATACCGGCCTGTAAGGTGATTTTCTGGTTCTGATAAAGGGAAAACGCCCGCAGTACCATGCGGTCATGGTCATTTTCCAGCGGGTTAAGCTTTGTCCGGGACTTTATTTTTGCAAAGCGCTGCAAAAGCGTATTTCTGTGGAGTCCCAGGGCCTTGGCTGCCTGTGACAGGTTTAGGTTTTCCCTGGAAAGGGCCAGGGCTGTCTCCATGAGGGCGGGAGAGCTGCCCAGGTCCTGGGCCAGGTTCTGGAAGCGGTTGTTCCAGTAGCTTCTGGGAATCAGGCTTACGGCGTATTCAAAAATAAAATCATGTATATTGAGCGCGTGTGAGGACTCTACATTGAGGTAATCATAGTTGGCGATGAGGAATAGGGCTTCCAGATAGCTTTGGCGCAGTTTGTATAAATCCGTATAAGTACTGCCTATGGTACAGTGCAGTTCCTCACCGTTATAATCACGGAAGGAGGTGACCATGGAATCGGCGTAATCATTGATTTCACGGACAGACATAGTGGACGCAAAACTGGTATCTTTGAAAATAAGGTACCTGTCCGAACTTAGGAAGCCATATATATCCTCTTCGGAATACAATGAGGATGAGGTAATCAGCTGTTTGAGATAGGATTCCGAGGAGTCAAAACGGTAATGGGAGTGTTCTTTTCCATGCCGGTTAATCTCAAACAAAAGAGCGCATCTGGGGCAGTCGTATGAGTATTCAAACTCCTTCATGAAGGTGTCAATCTCAGGGCTCTTCTGACCAGTGTTGGCAATCTGGTTGATTAACATGCTTCTGGAACTGGCTGTCTGATTTTGGATATCAGATATCTGGGGAGAAATAAGCAATTCAGTTAACGTCTTCAGATAGGGAATCATGTAACCGGACTTTTTGTCAAGTATCATGAAGTAACATATGAGGGTTTCCTCCAGGATACACGGTTCTATTATGATGCCAAATCGGGAGGCAGCCGTCCCATAGTCATTGTCAGACGCGCAGAAGGCCGCAATCTCCTGCGCATATTCGGTGAATCCCTGGTGTGTGCAGGATATGACGGACCAGTTTGGATTCAGGATAAAAATGGGCTTACCGCATACACTGCGGACGCTGTTTATCAGATATTGAAGGTCCAGTTCTTCAAGATACATAAATGTGTCCCTCCTGTCTGTTATTATTTTAAGTATATCAAGTTTTACATAATATAAAAATGTGCTTTTGATACAATAAATAAAAAGATAAATTGGGAGAGATACACAGAAAATTGCTGAAATATATACAAGAGGGGGGAGATTACGGCGAAAAAGAGCATATTTTTACCTGCACATGATAAAGGAGTGTGCAGTTGATATAATAACCACCTCTTTTTATTAGTCCCGGCTGATATTGTTTTGCAATTGTGGCATTGCTATACTTAATGCATACAGGAAGTACAGAAACAGTCCATGAATACAATCATTATGTGGGAGGATTAAGAATGAAAAAGACAGGAAAAAAGTTACTGGCAATCGCAACCGCAGTTTCGCTGGCAGCGCTCGCTTTGAGCGGCTGTGGGGGAGGCAGCGCTGCCCCTTCGTCAGCTGCCCAGCCTTCAGAAACAAAAAAAGAAGAGGCACAGAAACAGGCAGAGGCGGCAGGAGCTGAGTCATCTGCCGGGGATGCGGATTACACCCAGGGAGATCCTATCGTGATCAAGATAGCCCATGTCAGCCAGGAGGGAGTTCCTATTGACCTTGCATCCAACAAATTAGGAGAAATGTTAAAAGAGAAAACCGGCGGAAGAATTACGGTAGACGTATTCCCTGCCTCGGCATTGGGAAATAATACGGAACTTCTGGAGCAGCTTCAGATGGGTACCCTGGAAATGGCAATTTCTTCCGTGGCATTTCTCGGGGCATTTACGGATTCCACTGCCCTTTTGGACCTTCCGTATTTATTCCAGTCCAATGAAGCGGCTGAGGAGGTGCTGGACGGCGAAGTGGGACAGGAGATATTCAGCAATCTGGAACCCGCAGGCTTCAAAGGGATGACATGGATGGCTACCGGCTGGAGACAATTGACTGCAAATAAGGAAATTCACAAGCCGGAGGATATGAAGGGACTGAAAATCAGGGTTATGGAAAATCAGATGCACATTGACCATTTCAATGCGCTGGGTGCGTCCGCAGTGCCTATGGCATTCTCTGAATTATATACGGCGCTTCAGAATGGAACCATGGATGCCCAGGAGAACCCCTTTGCCAATATTGACGGAAACAGATTGTACGAGGTACAGAAATATATTATAAAGACAGGCCATATTTATGATACAAGCCCATTATTAGCCTCCAAGACCTGGTGGGACAGCCTTTCCGCAGCAGACCAGAAGGTGATTCAGGAATGTGTGGATGAGATGATTGTTTATGAGCGCGAACTTTCTGCTTCCAATGAGGCTGAACTGGAAGAAAAAATTGGAAACAATGGGACAAATGTAATCATTACCCTTACGGATGAGGAGAGACAGGCCTTCCGCGACGCGGCAAAGCCGGTTTATGACAAGTATGTTCCCGGAATAGGGGAAGATTTGGTAAACAAGGTTGACGAAATCAACGCAAAGTACATGAAGTAAAAGGCCTTGCATATAAGGAGAACAACATGGAGCAGACTGAGAAAAAAGAACCTTTCTATAACCAGATTGAGAAGTATATCATTGTATGCATGTTTCTTGTGATGACTGTAATTATTGCACTTAACGTTGTTACCAGATTTGTATTCAACTTTACCCTTTCCTGGGGCGAGCAATTGGCCAGGCTGCTGCTGGTATGGACATCCTTTGCCGGAATCAGCTGGGCAGGAAAGATCAATGCCCATATGAGAGTGACTGCATTGTCATTGGCTTTTAAGAAGAACCCGAAGATTTTTGAGGCAGTGTACCTGGCGGGGGATGTGATTGCTGCCGGTTATGGGATATACATGTCTTATGAAATATTCCAGCTTATGAATTTGATACGGAACCAGGGGCAGGTTCTTTCCGCCCTGCCCTTTGTTCCCAAATGGATTATGTATCTAGCCGGTGTATTGGGAATGGCCGGTATGAGTATACGGATTATCCAGCGCAGAGTTGGAGAATTCATGAACACAGGAAAGGAGGGGGCAGAGGTATGATTGGTACAATGCTGGGAGTATTATTTATATGCCTTTTGGGTACTGTCCCCATTGCGGTGAGTCTGGGATTGAGCTGTGTGGCTACATTCTCTGTCTTTAACGCGGGAAGCAATATGACACAGATGCTGGCGCAGTCCACAGTCACAAGCATTGATTCATTTTCACTGATGGCAATTCCGTTTTTTATGCTGGTAGGAAGCCTGATGGAGAGAGGCGGCATTGCAAAAAAGCTGGTGGATGTGGCGGAAATGCTGACAGGTACCATGCCGGGCGGATTGGGGATGGCTGCCATAGTAGCATCCATGTTCTTTGCGGCCATATCGGGTTCCGGTCCCGCTACAGCTGCGGCCATAGGCGGGATCATGATTGGTGCCATGACGGCCCAGGGTTATTCCAAAGGGTACAGCGGAGCCCTGATAGCGGCAGGAAGCACCATCGGACCGGTAATACCGCCTTCCATACCCATGATTATGTACGGAGTTACCATTGGGGTTTCCGTATCCTATATGTTTATCGCAGGGATTATTCCCGGTGTCCTCATGGGTGTGGCTCTGATGATTTATAACTATTTTGCCAGCAAAAAGCGGGGCTACAAGGGGAATGAGACCAAGGCAAAGACTGCCGGGGAAAAAGCGGTTGTTCTGAAAGAGGCCATACCGGCTATCCTGATGCCCGTCATTATATTGGGAGGCATTTACTCTGGTGTGTTTACTCCCACGGAATCCGCGGTCATCGGTGTTGTGTATGCAATCATTGTAGCTGTTTTCGTATACCATCATCTTAGCTGGAAGGCTTTTTGCCAGGCCATGTTTGACGCGACTATCACATCGGCTACCATCATGATACTGTTTGGCGCGGCAAATACCTTTGGGCGGATACTGACCATGAACCGTGTCCCGACCATGATTACAGACTGGATGCTGTCCATAACAAGTTCCAGAGCCATGATCATGCTGATGATCAATATTGCTCTCCTGATTATTGGGATGTTTCTGGATACCATATCGTCAATCGTACTGTTTGGGCCGATCTTCGCGCCTATCGCGATAGCCATTGGCTATGATCCCCTTCATTTTGGCATCATTATGGTGATTAACCTGTGTATCGGAATGATTACGCCTCCCATGGGAGGAAACCTCTTTGTTGCCCAAAGAGTATCAAAAACCAGTTTTGAGGAGATTTTTAAAGATACGTTCCCCATGATAATCGTTCTCTATATACTGCTGGCATTACTGATTATATTCCCGGAGATAACAATGTTCCTGCCGAAGCTGCTGGGATATACATTTACCGGTTAATGGGAGGATAAGGAATGTTTATTAATGTTGAATTGGAAGTAAATCATAAACTTCTGCGGGGAGACGTAAGGCTTCCCGAGGGAACGGGTCCCTTCCCTGTGGTTTGTTTTTATCATGGCTTTTGCGTGGATCGGATTGGCCAGATGCGTCTTCATGAATTGTTTGCCAGAAAGTGCGCTGTCAATGGCATCGCATGTGTGAAATTTGACTTTTACGGATGCGGCGAAAGCGATGGGGACTTTTCGGAAATGAGATATATGGATGAGGTGGAGCAGGCAACGGCCATTTATCTGTGGGCCAGTGAGCAGCCATGGTGTGACAGGGACAATATGTTTCCCGTAGGGCACAGCATGGGAGGGGCCATTGTCTCCAACATCATACCGCAGCTTCAGCCCAGGGGAGCTGTTATGTGGGCTCCGGGAAATGTGGTCTACTATGATATCAGCAGCCGTGTCCATGCTGTTCCGGGCCACTACGAGGAGTTCTACGACATAGGCGGACTTATGATGTCCAGTGAATTCCTCTCCCAGGTGAGAAAGACGGATATTGTCAGGCAGGCGGAAGGTTACGGCAAAGAGGTGCTTCTTATACACGGCGAGTTAGATGAGAAGGTTCCGGTTTATGCGGTTGGACCATATCTGGACCTGTACGGGCAAAAGGCCCGGCTGGAAATAATAAAAGGTGCCAATCATCAGTTTACCTCGGTTGAGTGGAAGAATAAGGTATATGAGTTGAGCATTGAATACATAAAAGAAAAGACAGGCTCGATAGAAAAATAACAAACATATTCCGAAAATTGTATAAAATTAAAAAAAATTTCCATTTTAATACAAACTGTTAAAGGATTAAGTGCAGTTTTATATCTGTAATCCAACCCCTGCCCGGACTATTCCGACAGGGGTTTTTGCTCTCCGTCTCAAAAATATACCAATTAGAATTGTCGTTATTTTCAGACGAGAATAACTAATTTATCGGAAAATATCACAAAGAAGGAGTGGGAAAATTGTAAGTAATACATGAAAATGCTTTGTTTGGCGAAAATCTTTTGGTAGTATATTGACATTTTGAGATTAAGATGTAAAATGTAGACATAATCATAAAGCTCCACCAGGAGAGAAAAATTTTTGTTAACCCTAACAAGAGTTTGGCAACCTTTGACAAAGCGTTGCGGCTCTTGTTTTTTTTGTTTATATTTGTCTAAAAATTAACGATAATTGCGGTAAAAGCTGGAATAGGAAGCTGGTTTAACCGGGAATACGGGATAAAGTACAGGATAAAGAGGTGAAAAGGATGCTGCTAAAAAACGGAATTGTGGTCAGCGGGTCAGGATGTACCCGGCAGGATATCCGCATGGACGAGGGACGAATCCTACAGACAGGCGCCGGCCTGAATCCCCTTGAAGGGGAAGAGGTGATGGATGTGTCCGGCTGTCTGGTTGCGCCGGGAGGAATCGACGCCCACACCCATTTCGACATGCCCTGCGGCAGCATCATGACTTCCGATGATTTTGAGACCGGCACCAGGGCGGCTGTGGCGGGGGGAACCACCACCGTGATTGACTTCTCGGAGCCGGACCATGGGGCCAGCCTTCAAAGCGGCCTGGACCGGTGGCATGAGAAAGCGGACGGACGGTCATTTACGGATTATTCCTTCCACATGACCGTGGCCCGGTATGACGAGGGGATAGAGGAGGAAATCCTCTCCATGATTCGCCAGGGAGTCACTTCCTTTAAGGCCTACACGGCTTACAAGGGGGACCTGGGAGTGGAGGACCGTGATATGTACCGGCTCCTGTCACTGATGAAGAAACACGGTGTCCTTCTGATGGTACACTGCGAAAACGGCGATATCCTGGATGTGCGCCGGGAGGAACTGGCAGCCGGGCATCCGGCGGATATATCCCTCCATCCGATGTCCAGGCCCAATGAGGTGGAACATGAGGCCGTGTCCCGGATGATTGACATGGCAAGGCTTCTCACGGTTCCGGTTTACATAGTCCACACCAGCACCAGACAGGCGCTTGAGGAGATAGAGGAAGCAAAGGAAGAGGGAGTGAGGGTCTACTGCGAGACATGTCCTCAATACCTGTTCCTGACAGAGGAAAAGTACCATCTTCCCGGTTTCGAGGGGGCCAAATATGTCTGCAGCCCGCCGCTTAGAAGCAGCAGGGACCAGGAAGCCCTGTGGAGGGGACTTAAGAAGGGGATTGTGGATACGGTTTCCACGGATCACTGTTCCTTTAACTACAAGGGCCAGAAGGATTTGGGCCTGGGGGACTTCCGCCTCATACCTAACGGACTTCCGGGTGTGGAGAACCGGCTGGAACTTATGTATTCACAGGCTGAGAGCCATGGCCTTACATACAGCGACATCGCCAGGATGACAGCAGAAAATCCAGCAAAAATATTTGGTTTATATCCAAGGAAAGGAGTGATACAGCCAGGCAGCGACGCTGATTTGGTGGTAATCCGGCCGGACAGCAGTCATGTCATAGATGCCGGCACACAGAAACAGTATGTAGACTACAACCCATACCAGGGAATGGTAGTTTCACATAAAGTCCAGCATGTATTTCTGAGAGGGCAAAAAATCATAGAGGACGGCGCATTTAAGACAGATGTACCGGCCGGCAACTATTTACTCAGGAACACATTGGTCAGATAGGCTTTTCTCCGGCTTTAGTCTATCTGTCAAGCCTGTACACTGGACGGATAAAGAACCATACCACAGGCACATCCTGGTACGAATCAGGGTGGGTAACGACGAAGTCAGGAACACCCGAAGGGAAGAAGCCCCCTTTCGTATTCTTAATTAGTTAAAGGAGAACAACATGAATAAGAATGCATCCAAAAGTACTTCAACTATTAAAACTGGCTCCATTTATGAGTTAAATGGACGCCCTCCATTCGCACAGGCATTTCCGCTGGGATTCCAGCAGCTTTTAGCCATGTTCGTGGGAAACATAGTCCCCATGATTCTGGTAGCAAATGCAAGCGGCATGGACACTTCACACGCTACACTGCTTCTGCAGTGCTCCATCCTGGGAGCCGGCGTGGCCACACTTCTGCAGGTATTCCCCATACGGTTCGGCAATATTCAATTCGGATCAGGGCTGCCTGTCATGATGGGACTGACATACACATTTCTTCCCATCTGCATTTCCGTATCTGTCAATTATGGGTTAGGGGTTTTATTTGGGGCGCAGCTTATAGGCGGTCTTGTGTCTATTGCTATCGGTTTTGCCCTTCCAAAAATTAGGAGATTTTTCCCGCCAGTGGTGACAGGAACCATCATCACCTCTATCGGTATCTCCTGTTTCCCCATAGCTGCCTATAATCTGGCAGGCGGACAGGGTGACCCGTCCATGGGACAGCTCCACAATTTTGTCATCGGTCTGATTGTTATTCTGGCCATTCTGATTTTGAACGGCTACGGCAAGGGCATGGTCAGCGCGGCAGCAGTGCTGGGCGGCATGATTGTGGGATATGTGATAGCAGCCATCTTCGGATACATTAATTTTTCGCCCATCAGCGAAGCGGCATGGTTTGCTGTTCCAAGGCCAATGGCTTTCGGAAAACTGGAGTTCCACCTGAACTTTGTTTTGGTATTTATCCTGCTGTTCTTCATTAATGCAGTGGAGATGTCAGGAGACTTTACGGTTTCGGCCACAGGCGGTCTTAACAGACAGCCGAAGAATGAGGAGCTGCGGGGCGGTATCATCGCCAACGGCATTGCATGTATCTTTTCCTCCTTCTTCAACTGTTTTGCAACAGGAACCTACAGCCAGTGCTCCGGTATCGTTGCTTTGACAAAGGTTTGTAACCGCTGGGTTATGGGCTGGGGCGCCATCACACTGACGGCAGCCGCGTTCTGTCCAAAGCTGGCCAGCGTGCTTTCCACCATCCCAAGCTGCGTTATCGGCGGAGCCACCATCGTGGTATTCTCCATGATATGTATGTCAGGCATGAGCCTGGTGGCAAGAGCCAGATTTACCAACAGGGCAATGCTTATATGCGGACCTGCCCTTGCACTGGGACTGGGCATCTCTCTGGCAAAGGATACGCTGTCAGGCATGGGTGAGTATGTACAGATGTTCTTCGGGGAGTCATCCATCATCCTGGTGGCCGGATTTGCCATTATACTGAACCTGATACTTCCAAAGGACCAGACGGACAAGGAAGTGGAAGCAGAGTACATAAGGGAAATCAGCCAGACGGAAGATGACGCTGTATCTGCCAAGGACCAGGAGCTGGGAACAGCCAGGGCCTGATTGTAAGAGCCGTACGTGTGAGAGCCATACGTGCGAGAACCATACGTGTGAGAGCAGCATTTGTGTGAATCAAAGAGAAAAGGAGTTTTGACTATGATCAGCCATTTATTTAAAAACGGAATCATTGTAACGGTAAATCCTGACAGGGAGATATTCTTTCACGGTGCGGTAGCCGTTAAGGACGACCGGATTGTGGAAGTGGGACCTACCGAGGCAATGGAGGCCAAGTATACGGATTGTGAACGCGTGACGGACCTGGAGGGCAGGGTAATGTTCCCTGGCTTTGTGAACACCCACAACCATTTGTTCCAGACCCTGCTTCGGGGACTGGGAGATGATATGGTGTTAAAGGACTGGCTGGAAACCATGACCTTCCCTGCAGCCACCAACCTGACTCCCGATGACTGCTACCACGGCGCCATGCTGGGCCTGATGGAGGGCATCCACAGCGGTATCACCACCAACGTGGATTATATGTATCCCCATCCAAGGGAAGGGCTGGACGACGGCGTTATAAAGGCCATGAGAGAGCTGGGAATCCGCGGCATCTTCGGCAGGGGCTGCATGGACACCGGAATCCAGTACGGCGTGCATCCGGGCATCACACAGCAGAAGGACGACATCGAGAAGGGCGTCAGGGATATCTTTGAGCGCTACCACAACTGTGACAACGGCCGCATTAAAATCTGGGTGGCGCCGGCAGCCATGTGGTCCAACACCAGGGAGACGCTTCAGATGCTCTGGAAGGTGACCAACGAGTACAAATCAGGCATTACCATACATATCTCTGAGACAGAGTTTGACAGGGAGGCAGCCAAGGGCATCCACGGTCTGTGGGATATCGACGCCATGATTGACATGGGAATCTGCGGACCCAACGTACTGATGGTGCACTGTGTGCATCTGACGGATGAGGATATCGAGAAGGCCAGAAAATATGACCTTAAGATCTCCCACAATGTATGTTCCAACATGTACCTGTCATCAGGTGTGGCACCTATTCCAAAGCTTTTAAAGGCAGGCGTCACCTGTTCTCTGGGCGTGGACGGAGCTGCTTCCAACAACGCCAACGACATGATAGAGCTGATGAAGAACACGGCCCTGCTGCAGAAGTGCGCTACCAGGGATCCGCTGTCCATGTCGGCTGAGAAGGTGGTGGAGATGGCCACTATAGACGGCGCAAGGGCCATTGGAATGGAAAAGGAGATTGGTTCCATAGAAGCAGGCAAGAAGGCGGATATGGTAATCTTTGACCCGTATGAGTGCGTCAAGGCAGTACCTCTTCACAACCCATGCTCCACCCTGGTGTACTCCGCGTCATTAAAGAACATTACAGACGTGTATGTGGACGGCAGGGCAGTCATGGAAAAGGGTGTTATCCTGACAGTAGAGGATGAAAAGACAGAGCTTCGGGCAGCCCAGAAGGCAGCGGAGGAACTCTGCGTGAGAGGTAATATCACCAACCGCTTAGAAGGACATAAGTGGAATGATACTTATAGAAAATATGAGAGGCAGTAGAGAATGATAAAAAATGGAAATCTGGCAGCGGCCATTATAAAACCAGACTATGTATTGACGCCGGAGGGCCTGAAAAAGGGCTGGGGCGTCCGGATAGAAGAAGGACGGATTGCCTGTGTGGGTCCATGGGATACCCTGGGCAGCGGAAGCAATGAGGAGGTGCAGACAGTCTGCCTTCCGGGACAGATGCTTCTTCCGGGCTTTGTCAATGGACACAACCATATGTACGGCGTCCTTTCCCACGGCATCACGGCAGAGGCAATGGTAACGGATTTCTCCGATTATCTGGAGGATTTCTGGTGGCCCTACGTGGAGGACAGAGTGGACCATGACCTGGCGCGTATCACCACCAGGTGGGCCTGCGTGGAGATGATTGACTCCGGGGTTACATCCTTTGTGGATATCCTGGAAGGACCTAATTCCATTCCCGGCGCTCTTGCGGTAGAAAAAGAGGAAGTGGAGAAAGCCGGTCTGCGGGGCTTCCTGTCCTTTGAGGCCTGTGAGAGAAAGAGCGGGGAAAACGGCCGGCTGGGTCTGAAGGAAAACTTCGACTTTGCAAAGGCCTGTAATGAGGAAAACGGTCTTGTGAAAGGCGTCATGAGCATCCACACCCTGTTTACCTGCGGCGAGGATTTCATACGTGAAGCAAAGCGCATGGCAGACGAAGCCGGATGCCTGCTTCACATGCATATGAGTGAAAGCGACCTTGAACCGGCATGGGCCAGGGAACATTTAAAAACCACGCCGGTGGAAGCATATGACGGCATGGGATGCCTGGACGAAAACGTCCTGGCTTCCCAGCTGGTACAGGTCACTGATAAGGAAATAGCTATCCTGGCAGAAAAAGACGTGAAGGCCATTTCCATGCCGCTGTCCAACTGCGAGGTGGGCGGAGGAATAGCTCCCATAGAGAAAATGCTGGAGGCCGGCATGACCGTTGGCCTGGGCACGGACGGCTATGTGAACAATTTCTTTGAAGTAATGCGCGGAGCGTTCCTGATTCACAAGGGCTACCATAAGGATCCCCAGGCCATGCCTGCAAGGAAGGTGTACCGTATGGCAACGGAGCTCGGCGCAAAGGCAGTGGGCATAGAGGCGGGAGTCATAAAGGAGGGCATGCTGGCCGACCTGATTACCGTGGATGTGGCAAGACCCACTCCCATCAATGAATATAACGTATATGACCAATTAGTACTTTTTACCAACCCCCAGAATGTGATAAACGTGATGGTGGGAGGCGCATGGCTTAAGAGGGACGGAAAGCTGATGACTCTTGACAAAGAGGCTGTGCGCAGAGAGATGGAAGAAAAGACAGAGAGGTTCTGGAAAGGAGATTCAGAATGTCGTTAACAAAAGTAGGCGAAAAACATTTTTCTGTGGTAAACCACTGCGTACCCCGTATTGACGGGGTGGATAAGGTAACGGGAAGGGCGCGCTACGCAGCGGACATATATATGGAAGGAATGCTTTACGCTGGCGTTTTAAGAAGCCCCTATTCCAGTGCCAGGGTAGTGTCCATTGATGCCGCGAAAGCAAAAGCGATTCCGGGCGTGGAGGCTGTTGTTACCTGTTTTGACATGCCCCGCACCAGAAGCTGGGCAGGATACATGTATCTGACGGATACCATCCGTTACTCCGGCGACTGTGTAGCCATGGTCGCAGCCCAGTCAAAGGAGCTGGTGGATGAGGCTCTGGAGGCGATTCATGCGGAGTATGAGGAGCTTCCGGGCGTGTATACCATCGAGGAAGCCTTAAGCGAGGGCGCCTTTGCGGTCCATGAGAAATATCCCGACAATATTTTTAAGGATTCCGTGTTCCATATCCGCAAAGGAGACCCGGACACAGCATTTGAAAAGGCGGATATTGTTCTGGAGAGGGAATACAGGACCCAGTACATTGAGCACTCCTATATTGAGCCGGAGGCATGTATCTGTTACCTGAATCCCAATGACGGCGCCATGACCGTACATTCCGCTTCCCAGAATCCCTTCTTTACAAGAAGGTATGTGGCGGATGTGCTGGGAGTGCCCATGAACCAGGTCCGCATGGTCCAGGAGACCCTGGGCGGCACCTTCGGAGGCAAGGAAGAAGGAGCAGGACTGGTGGCAGGAAGATGCGCCTACCTGTGCAGCCTGACGAAAAAGCCGGTTAAGTTCGTGTTCAACAGGGAGGACTCCTTCCTGGAATCTGCTAAGCGCCATCCCTTCCGCCTCCGCTACAAGGCCGGAATCACAAAGGACGGACGGATCGTGGCCTGGCAGGGCGAGCAGGTGGATAACTGCGGTGCCTACAACAACCAGACCCAGTTCATGAACTGGAGGGCAAATGTCCATTCAGCAGGCCCTTATGAGATTGATAATATCAAGACGGATACATACGGTGTGTTCACAAACAATGTACACTCCGGCGCCATGAGAGGCTACTCATCCCCTCAGCTGATTTGGGCGCAGGAGCAGTTCATCGAGGAGCTGGCCATGGCCTGCGGTATGGATGAACTGGAATTCCGCCGCAAGAACCTTCTCCACGACGGAGCTCTGACAGCCACCGGCGTACCCGTGGAACACTGCGTGATCCAGGATATCATGGACGCCACCGCAGAGCAGACCGGTTACAAGGAGAAACACGCGGCCTACTTAAACCAGCCTGAGGGAAGCCGTAAGCGCAGAGGCATCGGCCTGGCCGTTTGCCACAGGGGTTCCGGCCTGGGAGCTGAATCTCCGGACGCTTCAGGATGTATGATGATCTGCAACGAGGACGGTTCCGTGATGATTAATTCCGGTCTGGCAGAGAACGGCCAGGGATTAAAGACAGCCTATGCCCAGATTGCGGCAGAAGCCCTGGGTGTGAGCTATGAGGCAATCCGCTTCTTCGGCACCGACACCCATTCCATCCCGGACTGCGGCATGACAGTGGCTTCCAGAGGAACGGTTATGGGAGCACAGTCCGTCAGAAAGACGGGAGAGAAGCTGAAGGGAGTCATGATCCAGAATGCCCTGGAGCTTCACAGCCTTCCGCTGGAGGAAATCGAGAAGGCATACGGCCTTAAGAAGGGAACCCTGGATTACAGCAAACTGACAGCAGATCAGGTGGAGCTTTTAGACAGCCAGTTTTATTTGAAGAAATATCCGGATGTGAAGGTCCCCTTCTCCGGCGTCTGCAATGCCTGTCTCTGGACCGGCAAACAGATGGCTGCCTTTGAGTGGTTTAAGCCCCAGGATCTGATTCAGGACCATGAAACAGGACAGGGAAAAGCATTCCCCACCTTTGCTTATGGCTGCATCGTGGCTGAAGTGGAAGTGGATATGAAGACCGGCTACGTGGATGTGCTGGAGGTAACAGCCAGCCACGACGTGGGAACCGCCATCAATCCGGCTCTTGTAAAGGGACAGATTTACGGAGGCATTGTCATGGGCCAGGGCTTTGCGGTGACAGAGGACGTGGTAACCGGAAAGCGGGGGCAGAAGACAAAGAATTTTGACAGCTACATTCTTCCCACCTCCATGGACGCTCCGAAAATGAACATCAATATATATGAAAACCAGGATCCGGCAGGAACCTATGGAGCCAAATCCATCGGGGAACCAGCCACCGAGGGCGTGGGGGCAGCCATTGCCAATGCCATCTTTAACGCCACCGGCCGCCGGGTCTATGAAAATCCTGCAGACTTAGAGACAGTATTGCTGGGACATAAATTACAGTAGAAGGGAGATTCGGCAAATGATTCAGTATAAGTATCACAGGGCCGCTTCCCTGGACGACGTAGTGAAAGTGCTTAAGGAATACGGCGGCAAGGCCCGTATCGTCGCCGGGGGAACGGATATCATGGTCCAGATTCACGAAAAGGATAAACGATGGAAGGACCTCCAGTGTCTGCTTGATATCACCTATTTAGACAAGGAGCTGCGCTATATCAGCCAGGACGAGGAGTATGTATACATCGGCCCGCTGTCCACCCACACGGATTTGGAACAGTCGGAAATCATTGCAAAGCACATCCCCTTCCTGGGATGGGCCAGCGCCACCGTGGGTTCCCCGCAGATACGAAACCGCGGGACCCTGGGCGGAAGCATCGGCAATGCATTTCCTGCCTCCGACCCCCTTCCGGCCCTGATTGCGGCGGACGCCCTTATCAAGGTGTACGGCCAGGACGGCGAGCGGGTATGCCTGCTTAAGGATTTTTATGAGGGAAAGGGAAGCCTTAAGCTTGAACCGGGAGAATTCATCCGCGAATTCGTGGTGAAGAAGCTGCCGGAGGGAACCAGAATGGGATTTTCCAAGCTGGGCAGAAGAAAGGCTCTGGCCATATCCAGGCTTAACTGCGCTGCGGCCCTTACCATGGACTCTGAGGGAACCATCACAGAAGCCAGAATCGCTCCGGGATGTATCTTTATACTGCCTGACAGAGTGGAGAAGGCCGAGCAGGTCCTGATAGGGCAGAAGCCGTCTGAGGAGCTGTTTGCCAAAGCAGGAAAAGCCGTGTCAGAGGTCATGATAGAGCGCACCGGCGTCCGCTGGTCCACCCAGTATAAGGAGCCTGCGGTCCAGGAAATCGTACTTCGGGCCCTGTGCCAGGCAGCAGGAATGGAGGTATAGCAGTGGAGAAGATGAAAATAAGTTTTACATTAAACGGAAAGCCCTGCCAGGTGGAGGTAAAACCCCACCAGAGGCTTTTGGATATGCTGAGAGACGACCTGCGCCTGACCGGTACCAAGGAAGGCTGCGGAATTGGTGAGTGCGGCGCCTGTACCGTGATTATGGACGGCAAGGCAGTTACGGCCTGTCTGGTGCCGGCTCCGGCGGTGGATGGCCGGAACGTGGTCACCATCGAGGGCGTGGGCTGCGACGGGAAGCTGGATCCGGTGCAGGAGGCAGTTCTTGAGAACCATGCGCTCCAGTGCGGATTCTGTACACCGGGATTCATCATGAGCGCCAAGGCTCTCTTAGACGAGAATCCGGATGCCACACGGGAGGAAATCCGCCGTGCCATATCCGGAAACCTGTGCCGCTGTACAGGGTATGAGCAGCTGACCGACGCCATCTACCAGGCGGCAGAGGAGCTTAAGAAGCTCCATATGGAGAAGCTGTAACCGGTAATAAGGGGCAGGACGCGTCTGACGTTTGCCTGTAATATTAAATCAAGGAGATATTGGAACATGAGCTGTGAAATCAAATGGGCTTTAAACAAGATGCCTAAGACAGAAGACAAAAATCTTCCCATCATGTCTGTGGTGGAGGTAAAGAAGGCAAGGGCTTTCCATGAAAGCATTCCCCAGTACCAGGTAACACCTCTGGCAGACCTTAAGAATATGGCGGAATATCTGGGCCTGGCAAAGGCCTGTGTAAAGGATGAGAGCTACCGGTTTGGATTAAATGCATTCAAAGTATTAGGCGGTTCCTATGCCATCGCCAGATACATTGCAAAAGAGACAAAACGCGATATCAGCCAGATGCCTTACAGCGTGCTCACTTCCAAGGAGCTTCGCGACGAGTTCGGCCAGGCCACCTTTTTCTCTGCAACAGACGGAAACCACGGCAGGGGCGTTGCCTGGGCCGCCAACCGTCTTGGCCAGAAATGCGTTATCCGTATGCCTGTGGGCTCCACTGAGAACAGGCGCCGCCACATCGAGGATGAAGGCGCTGAGTGCACCATCGAGAAGGTAAACTACGACGACTGTGTCAGGATGGTGGCCGAGGAGGCCAAACACGCGGAGCGCGGTGTGGTCATCCAGGATACTGCATGGGAAGGCTATGAGGAGATTCCGTCCTGGATTATGCAGGGCTATTCCACCATGGCTGACGAGGCAGTGGAGCAGTTTGAGGAGCGTCCCACCCATGTGTTTGTCCAGGCAGGCGTGGGAAGCCTGGCAGGAGGCGTGGTGGGATACTTTGCCAACAAGTATAAGAAGAATCCTCCGGTCATGGTAGTGGTGGAAGCAGAGCCTGCAGCCTGCCTTTACAGGGGCGCAGAGGCGGCAGACGGGGAGATACGCATTGTGGACGGCGAAATGCCCACCATCATGGCAGGCCTGTGCTGCGGTGAACCCAATATCACTTCCTGGGATATCTTAAAGAACCATGTGACCGCCTTCCTGGCAGTGAACGACGATGTGGCCAGAAGAGGCATGCGCATGCTGGCAGCTCCCTTTAAGGGAGACCCCCAGGTGGTTTCAGGTGAGTCCGGCGCAGCCACATTCGGCGCCCTGGCCACCATCATGAAGGATGAATCCTACCGCGAGCTGCGTCTGGAGCTTGGACTGAATCAGGATTCCAAGGTACTTATGTTCTCCACCGAGGGAGACACGGATCCGGACCGCTATAAGACCATTGTATGGGAAGGCGGACTGAAGTAAACAAATGCTGGAGGTAAAATATGTTAGATAAATCAAAATTAACCGGAGCGGATATCTCCATTGACTTCTGCGGATGCCATCTGCAGAGCCCCTATATTCTCTCATCAGGACCCTTATGCTACGGGGCGGAGGGAATGATTAAGGGCCATGAGGCCGGCGCCGGCGCGGTGGTGACAAAGACCATCCGCCTGGGAGCAGCCATCAACCCGGTACACCACATGGGCACCGTGAACCAGGATTCCCTGATCAACTGCGAGAAGTGGGCTGATTCCGACCGCCTGAACTGGTATGAGAACGAGATACCGAAAACCGTTGCAGCCGGAGCCGTTGTCATTGGTTCCGTGGGCCATACCTTAAAGGAGGCCCAGGCCATTGTAAAGGATGTGGAACGTGCCGGAGCCCATATGATTGAGCTGGTATCCTATACAGAGGACACACTGCTTCCCATGCTGGACTACACCAAGGAGCATGTGGATATTCCCGTTATCTGCAAGCTGTCCGGCAACTGGCCCGACACTGCGGCAACCGCCAGGAGATGCCTGGAGCACGGCGCCAACGGAATCTGCGCCATTGATTCCATCGGACCCACACTGAAGATTGACATTGAGAAGGCTGCTCCTGAGATGATGAGCGGGGACGGCTTCGGCTGGATGACAGGCGCTGCCATGAGGCCCATCGCCATGCGCTACAATTACCAGATTGCCAAAGAAAATCCCCAGCTTATGAACCTGTACGCGTCCGGCGGAGTCATGAAGGCGGATGACGCCATCGAGTACATGATGGCAGGAGCCATGGGTGTAGGCGTCTGCACGGCCGGTATCCTTAAGGGCGTGGAGTATGTGGAGAAGATGTGCTATGACCTGTCAAAGCGCCTGGCAGAGCTGGGATACAGCTCCATCCAGGAGGTAAACAGGGCAGCCCATCCAAACTTCCCCAGTGAAGAGCATATTTCCGGTCTGAAGTTCCATTTCACACCATTTAAGGAAGACGGCACCACAAAGAAATGTGTGAGCTGCAAAAAGTGCGAGACCGTCTGCTGCTATGACGCCAGGAAGCTCACCTTCCCGGAAATGACAGTGGATATGGATAAATGCAGGTGCTGCGGTCTCTGTCTGGACGTATGTCCCACAGGTGCCCTCACCGCAGAGCTGGCTCCTCAGACAGAAAAGGATCTGGAACTGGCACAGAAGTCAAAGGACTTCTACGAGTTGGTTAAGTAGCAGTATATAATAGAAAGGAAGAAAAAGAAATGTCAATGTTAAATGAGAAAAGGGCAGAGGAACTTCTGGCCCTCACAACTAAAATGATTCAGGCTCCCAGCTACAGCGGCCAGGAGAACCTGGTGGTGGACGTCATGAAGAAATTCTGTGACGAGCACAAATTTACCGATATCCACGTGGACAGATACGGCAACTGTATCTGCCACATAAAGGGATCCAAACCAGGTCCGAAGATCCTCTTTGACGGCCATATGGATACGGTACCTGTACCGGATAAGACAAAATGGGATCACGACCCATTTGGCGCTGAGATTGTGGACGGCAGGATGTACGGCCGCGGAACCTCCGATATGAAGGGCGCCCTGTCCGCCATGCTGGCAGCAGCACTTTACTATGCAGAGGATGCAGACTACGACTTCCCCGGCGATATCTACGTTGCGGGCGTTGTCCATGAGGAGTGCTTCGAGGGCGTGGCTGCAAGGGAAATCAGCACTTATGTGAAGCCGGATTATGTTATTATCGGCGAGGCATCCCAGCTGAACATGAAGATTGGCCAGAGAGGCCGTGCTGAGATCGTGGTGGAAACCTTCGGTGTTCCTGCCCATTCTGCCAGCCCCCACAAGGGTGTAAACGCAGTCTATAAGATGTGCAAGGTAATCGAGGAAATCAACAAGCTGACACCTCCTCACCACGATGTGCTGGGCGACGGCATCCTGGAGCTGGTGGATGTGAAATCCTCCCCATACCCAGGCGCCTCTGTTGTGCCGGATTACTGCCGCGCAACCTATGACAGACGTCTGCTCACCGGCGAGACAAAGGAGAGCGTACTGGCTCCCTTACAGGAGCTTCTGGACGGCATGATGAAGGAAGATCCGCAGTTAAAGGCAAAGGTTTCCTACGCAGTAGGCCAGGAGAAGTGCTGGACCGGCGAGACCATCGAGGCAGAGCGTTTCTTCCCGGGATGGCTCTTCGACAAGAACGAGGACTGGGTACAGAACATTTATAAGGAAATGAAGGAAATCGGCCTGAACCCAACCATCACCAACTATGATTTCTGCACCAATGCCAGCCACTATGCAGGCGAGGCAGGAATCCGTTCCGTAGGCGTAGGCCCGTCCTTAGAGACACTGGCCCACACCATCAACGAATACATTGAGATAGACCAGTTAAACAAGGTCATGGAATCCTATTACGGAGTCATGAAGGCGCTGTTGAAATAGGATCACTAAAAGGATAGTCCCCTGGCAGACAGGGCTTAAGCGTGTACGGTTCACCCCGCACGCTTTGCCCTGTTTGCCGGGGTATAACTGGTTACGCAGAGAACATAGCGAGGAGGAAACTGATTATGGCAATGAAGAAGTGGGCTATGGTAATCATGAACGCGGGCTATGACCCGGAAAAGGACATGGCGCGCCTGGACCTGGAGCAGGTTGAGACACACATCCTCACGGTGAGGAATCCCGAAGAGGCTGTGGCGCTGGCCAAACGTCTGGGAGAGGAAGGCTTTGGAGCCATTGAGGTCTGCGGGGCATTCGGGGAGGAACTGGCAAAGAAAATGTATGAGGCCACCGGATGCAAGGTTCCTGTGGGCTATGTGACCACCCCCCAGGACCAGTTTGAGAAGGCCCTGGCATTCTGGAGCTGATGGCCGGGCTCTGACACATAACCGGCACAGGCAAATCCAGAGAGAAAGGAATACATACTATGAGGCTGTTTGATTTACACTGCGACACCATAGAAGAATTAAAAAAACGGGGAGAAGATTATCTTAACTGCACCACCCAGTTCTCCCTCAGGGACAGGGAGAAATTCCAGAAGGCTGTCCAGGTCATGGCTGTTTTCGTGCCTGATGATATCCGCGGGCAGGAGGCAGTGCAGTTCGTACTGGATTACCACCAGTACATGGACGACCAGGTGAGAAGGACAGGAGGCCAGGCTGAACTGGTGGAGAAAATCACGGACCTGGACCGGATACTGGATGAGGGAAAATGGGCCTTTATCCGCTCCATTGAAAGCGGAGCCGCGTTAAACGGGGATCTGGACAACATAAACCGCTTTGCTGACCTGAATTTCAAGATGCTGGGACTGGTGTGGAACGGGGCCAATGAGCTGGGTTCAGGGCCAAACAACGATACCGGGCTCACTGCCTTTGGAAAGGAAGCAGTAAAGAGGATGGAGCAGGTGGGCATGATTGTGGACTGCTCCCATCTCAACGATGCAGGGTTTGAGGACCTGTTAAACATAGCAGAGCGTCCCTTTGTGGCATCCCATTCCAATGTCAGGGCCTGCTGCAGCCATCCCAGGAATCTTACGGACGCGCAGTTTAAGGAAATTGTGCGCCGTGGAGGCCTGTGCGGCCTGAACCTGTTCTCACGGTTCATAGACGACGATGACAATGGCAGCAAGGACTATCTGCTGCGTCACATCTACCACATGCTGGAGTTAGGCGGAGAGGACGTGATAGCCTGGGGCGGGGATATGGACGGCGAGATTACCTGCGACCCCGACCTGAACACGCCTTACGGGGTGGGACGGTTTGCGGACTATCTGGTGGAACACGGCATCGGGGAAGCGGCCGTGCAGAAGATTTTCTTTGACAATGCATACCGGTTCTTCAAGCAACAAGTTAAATGATGTTCTGAAAGGAAATACAATATGGAGACAATTAGCCTGAATATCAACGGGGTCTGCCGGGAACTGGCAGTGGGAAAGAACTGGACGCTGTTAAAGACGCTGAGGGACGGACTCAGGCTCACAGGAACAAAATGCGGCTGTGAGACAGGGGACTGCGGAGCCTGCATGGTCATCATAGACGGCGTAGCCACCCGCTCCTGCCTGGTAAAGGCTGTCAATCTGGAAGGTAAGGCCATTGAGACCATTGAGGGCCTTTCAGACGGCATCCATCTCCACCCAATCCAGCAGGCCTTTGTGGATGCCGGAGCCGTACAGTGCGGTTTCTGCATTCCCGGCATGATTATGTCAGCCAAAGCCCTTCTGGACCAGAACCCGGACCCAAGGGAGGAGGAGGTCAGAAAGGCCATTGACCCGAATCTGTGCCGCTGTACCGGGTATGACAATATAGTAAAGGCCATTTTACTGGCTGCCAGTCGGATGGGAGGAAACCGGAATGGACAATGAATACACTGTAATCGGAAAACCGAGACCCATAGGCGACGCTGCCTTAAAGGTGACGGGACAGAAGATATATGTAGGTGATATGGAACTGCCGGGAATGCTCTACGCAAAGGTGCTCTTAAGCACGGTTCCCCATGCCAGAATAAAGAGCATCGACACCTCCGCGGCTGAGGCGCTGCCCGGAGTAAAGGCGGTTGCCACCTACAAGAACACGCCCCAGGTGCGGTACAACAGCGCGGTCCGTTTTATTGAGCACAAGCTTCCGGACACGGAACGTATCTTTGACGACACCGTGCGCTTTGTGGGAGACAGGGTGGCTGCCGTGGCGGCGGAGTCCCCGGGCATAGCGAAAAAGGCAGTAAACCTGATTAAGGTGGAGTACGAAGCCCTCCCGGTGATTACCGATGTGGAGGAAGCCATAAAGCCGGAGGCCTGGCCCATTCATGAGGGAGGAAATATTGTGGGGACCTCCAGGGCAGAGGCAGGCAATGTGGATGAGGCCTTTCAGGAGTGCGATTATGTATTTGAGGACCGTTACACCACCCAGGCCATTCATCATGCGGCCATCGAGCCCCATGTTGCCATAGCTGACTTTGCTCCCAACGGAAAGCTGACCGTATACAGTCCATGCCAGAACACCTTTGCCTTCCGTGTTATCATGTCGCGTATCTTCGGCCTGTCCTATAACAGGATACGGATGGTGGCGCCGGCCATCGGCGGGGCCTTCGGAGGCAAGCTGGAGGTGACGGTGGAGCCTGTGGCAGCAGTGCTCTCCCAGATGACGGGAAAGCCTGTGAAGGTGGAGTACAACAGAAAGGAAAGCATTCTGTCCACCCGTGTGCGCCACGCTTCCGTAAACTATGTTAAAACAGGGTTCATGAAAGACGGAACCTTAAAGGCAGTGGATTTTAAAGTCTACACCAACACGGGAGCCTATGCTTCCAGCGCCCTGAATGTAAGCGGCGCCATGTCCCACAAGGTCTTTAAGGCATATAAAATTGACCACATGCGTTTCCAGTGCCAGCCCGTGTACACCAACACCGAGATAGCAGGAGCCATGAGAGGGTACGGCTCGCCCCAGGTCTATTTCGGATGGCAGAGACAGATGCAGAAGATTGCGGATTTCCTTCACATGGATATGGCGGCTCTGCAGATGAAGAACATGGTGGACCCGGACAGCTGCGACCCTATTTTCCACAAACCCCACGGCAATTCCAGGCCAAAGGACTGCTTAAAGAGGGCGCTGGAGCTCATTGACTATGAAGCCTGCCTGAAGGAGCAGGAGGCTACAAGAAATCAGGATATACGGATTGGGGTGGGCCTGGCTCTGGGAGTCCACGGCAACAACTGTGTAGGCGCCCACCGGGATGTGTCAACCCCCATGCTTAAGATGAATGAGGACGGATCCTGCATCTATTACACCGGCTCTCATGATATGGGTACCGATACGCTGGGGATGCAGATGCAGATTGTATCCGAGGTGCTGGGAATCAGCATGGACCGGATTGACTGCCTGGCAGCGGACACGGATGTGGTCCACTGGCACATTGGGGATTATTCCAGCCGGGGCGTGTTCGTGGCAGGAAGCGCAGCCAAGAAGACAGCTGAGGCCATGAAACGGGAATTGCAGGTTGAGGCAGCCAAGCTGTTAGAGACAGAGCCGGATGATATCGAGCTTCACCACGACAGGGCCTGGAGCAGGAAGAATGAGGAGAAAAACGCCTCCCTTCACGACGTGATGGTCCACTGCCAGTCCGTGAGCATGAGGGAGCTGATGGTGGCCGAGACTTACGAGGCAAAACGGGGAGCCACCTCCTACGGGGTACATATCGCCAAGGTGGAAGTAAACACCCTGACCGGAGAGGTAAGGCCCCTGGAATATGCAGCGGTCCACGATATCGGCCGCGCCATCAATCCCCTGATGCTTAAGGGACAGCTGGCAGGCGCCATACAGATGGGACTGGGTTACGGTCTTTGCGAGGATATGGCATATGACGGGGACGGAAAACCTCTGGTACAGACACTGAAAAAATACAAGGTGCTCCGGGCCTCCCAGATGCCAAAGCTATATATGGATTTCGTGGAAACCCCACAGGGAGAACCGGACGGTCCTTACGGGGCAAAGGCCCTGGGCGAGTGTCCTGTGGTTCCTGCGGCTCCCGCTGTGGTGAATGCCATCTGCAATGCGGTCCGCGGGGAAATCAATGAACTTCCGGCAAGGCCCGACCGGGTCCTGGCAGCCTTGGGAGATAAATAGATTTTATACGGTGCAGTGCGCTGCACCGGGAAAGGGGAAGAGAATATGGTAAAGATACTGGGAATCTGCGGCAGCCCGCGCCGCAAGTCCTGCTACAAGGCGCTGGAGACAGCCCTTGAAGCGGCTAAGAATGCAGAGGAAGGCGTGGAGGTGGAGCTGGTGGAGCTCCGCGCCAAGAAAATGAATTTCTGCATCCACTGCAACAAGTGCCTGCGGGATAAATCCGACCGCTGTACCGTGTTCAAGGACGATATGACGGAGCTGTACGACAAATTTTACGAGGCTGACGGCGTGATTATCGCGTCACCGGTCTACGAGATGAACATAACGGCCCAGCTGTGCACCTTCTTTGACCGGTTCCGCTCCGCATGGCTTAAGGGAGTGGAGGATCCTGATTTCTTCGCCCACAAGGTAGGGGCGGGAATCACGGTGGGCGGCACCAGAAACGGCGGCCAGGAGGCCACCATGAATTCCATCACCAACTTTTTCCTGACACAGGGAATGACGGTCTGTACAGGCGGCTCAGGGATGTATTCCGGCCCTATGCTGTGGAATCCCGGGGACGGATCCACGGAGATAGAGGACCCGGACGGATTCAGAAACTGTGAAATCCTGGGAAGGAAAATGGCTAAAATGTCCAGGATCATGAAAGAGGCAAGATTCTAGTATTTCGTAACTTGACAACTGATGTATAAAAACTTATAAAGGGGATATTTTTATGAAAATGCAATATGGATTTGACGACAAGGTTCCCGCCGGTAAGGCTGTACCTTGGGCCCTTCAATACGTGTTTACTATCTTTACAGGTTCTATGACAGGCTCCATCATGCTGGCAAGCGGTGCCGGAATGAACTCGGCCGACACGGCGTTTCTGATACAGTGCGGATTGTTTGCCTGCTGTATCACCACGCTGATTCAGTCTCTGGGAATCCGCATCGGCAAGTTTCAGATTGGCGCCAGGCTGCCCCTGGTATCTGCGGGAAGCTGGACCCTCATCACGCCAATGGTGCTGTTTGCCAATGATCCCAACATCGGAATTCCGGGAGCCTTTGGTGCTGCCTGTCTTGGCACGCTGCTCCTGTTCCTGCTGGGACCCATTGTGATTGACAAACTGTACAAATACTTTACGCCCGCAGTAACCGGTTCTGTGGTTCTGGCAGTGGGAATGTGTCTGATTCTCAATGCATGGAACGACATGGTGGATTACAACCCCACGGGACCGGACGCCATGAAGATGTTTTTAATCGGCATTGCCATCGCGGCAATCTGCGTCATTATCGACCATTTTGCAAAGGGAATTGTGCAGTCATTGGCAGTACTCATCGCCATGGTGGCAGGTTATGTGTTCTGTTCCGTAACAGGAATGGTAGATTTCTCCCAGGTGGGAAGCGCGGCCTGGGTAGCTGTCCCCAGACCTCTTAACTTTGGAATGACCGTAAATCTGGGCGCCGTAATCACCGTATTTATCATCCATATTGCAACCATCATGGAGAACTCCGGCAACACCACCGGTGTTGTCACTGCCACGGACGAGGGCCTTCCCACCAAGGAAACCTTAAAGGCATCTGTGCGCGGCGACGCCCTGGGCGGCGTGTTCTCCACCCTGTTTAACGCCCTTCCCATGTGTGTGGCGGCCCAGAACTCCGGCGTGGAGGTTATGTCCGGCGTGGCTTCCAGGTTTGTAACAGCCATTGCAGGCGTTATCTTCGGCCTCATGGCCATATTCCCCAAGTTCTCCCAGGTGCTGGCCCTGATTCCCAATCCGGTTTTAGGCGGCATCCTGCTGGTTACCTTTGGAAACATCATTGCCAGCGGTATCAAGGTTATTGGCTTTGACGAGAACAACAAGAGAAACTTTACCATCATCGCCCTGGCGGCGGCAGTGGGAATCGGCGGCAACTTTGCCCAGGCCGCAGGAACCCTTGCGTTCCTTCCCTCCACGGTAGTTACGCTGTTTACCGGTATTTCCGGTACGGCCATCACTGCCCTGGTACTGAATATCATTCTTCCCGGCGAAAAAAAGGAAGAGGCATAGAGGCAGAATATAACTGATAGGGAGGTCAAGATGGAATTAGTAGCATTAAACGTTAACGGAAGAACTTATAATATAGCAGTGGAAAAAAACTGGACCCTGCTTTACACCCTGCGGGAGGTTATGGACCTGACAGGCACCAAATGCGGATGCAGTACAGGTGACTGCGGCTCCTGCAAGGTCATCATTGACGGCGAGGCTGTCAACTCCTGTTCTGTGAGGGCAATGGATATGGGAGGGAAGGCCATTGAAACCATTGAAGGAATATCACCCGGCCATGTAAGCCTTCACCCCATCCAGCAGGCATTCATTGACTGCGGCGCCGTGCAGTGCGGTTTCTGCACTCCGGGCATGGTCATGGCTGCCAAGGCTCTTCTGGATAAGAATCCGGATCCAACGGAGGAGGAAATCAAGGAAGCCATGAAGGGAAACCTGTGCCGGTGTACCGGTTACGTGAAAATACTGGAGGCTGTTAAGCGTGCGGCCCAGGTCATGAGAAAGGAGGGAAGATAGCTATGTCATGTGAGATACCCAAGAATGGAATGATAGGAAAAAGCGTGCCGGTCAGGGATGCCGCCATGAAGGTGACAGGGCAGATGCGGTATGTGGCCGATATGAAGCTGCCCGGAATGCTGTATGCCAAGATTTTATTTTCACCCGTTCCCCATGCCAGGATTAAGTCCATTGACACCACCCAGGCCCAGGCTCTGGAGGGGGTCCATGCCGTTGTCTGCTACAAGGATTCTCCAAAGAACCGTTACAATGGAAACGGTGAGGATAAGGACATCAATCCCTCCGAGCTGGTGTTTGACCAGACCGTCCGCTTTGTGGGGGATAAGGTGGCGGCTGTGGCGGCCGACACAGAGGAGATTGCAAGAAAAGCCCTTTCCCTTATCTCTGTGGAATATGAGGAGCTTCCCTTCTATCTGGATCCGGAGGAAGCCATGAAGGAGGACGCCTACCCCATTCATCAGGGCGGCAATATCATCATGGAATCCAATAACTCCGGCGGTGACGTGGACGGCGCCATAAGGGATGCGGACCATGTTTTCCGGCACAGATACGAGATGCCGGCCGTGAACCACTGTTCCCTTGAGACACATGTCTCCATTGCGGAGTATGATGCGGACGGCAAGCTGACCGTGTGGACGCCTACCCAGGATGCCTTTGGCCAGAGAATCAATCTGCAGCGTATTTTCGAGCTGCCCATGAGCAAGATACGCGTTATCAGTCCGGTGATGGGCGGCGGCTTCGGCGGCAAGATTGACCTGGTCACAGAGCCGGTGACAGCCCTCTTAGCCATAAAGACCGGCCGTCCCGTGAAAATGGTCTACAACAGGACCGAAGAATTCTGCTGTACCCGCACCCGCCATGCTGCCAAGGTGGATTTAACCATGGCAGTGAAAAAGGACGGAACCATCACTGCAGCCGATGAGACCATGATCTTAAACGCAGGCGCCCACACCAGCGCCACCATGTCCGTGTGCTGGGCGGCAGGGGGCAAGTTCTATAAGCTCTTAAAGACCCGCAATATGAGATGCCGGGGAATACCGGTATATACCAATACGCCGGTGGCTTCCGCCATGAGGGGATTTGGTTCCCCGCAGCAGTTTTTCCCTGTATCGTCCATGATGAACGAGATTGCCCAGAGCCTGCGCCTGGACCCGTCTGACGTGTTCCTTAAGAACCTGGCGGATCCCTTTGAGGCGGCCTGCAATGACGGGGAATCCTTTGGCAACTTCCGCCTGAAGGACTGCGTGGTCCGCGGACGGGAGCTCATCGACTGGTACGAGGCCAAAAAGCAGATGGAGGCATCCAGGAAGGAGAAGGGCCGCTACCTCATAGGAGTGGGCATGGCCTGCGGTTCCCACGGAACATCCATGTTCCCCTTCATGCCGGATATCACGGGCATCACCATCAAGATGAACGAGGACGGGACCATCGTGTTTACCACCGGAACCTCGGATATGGGAAATGGATCCGTGACCACCCAGTGCATGCTGATTTCCGAGGTGCTGGGCATCCCGCTGGACCATATCGCCTACATAAAGACGGACACGGACGCGGCCATGTCGGATCTGGGAGCCTACGCGTCCAGAGGCACCTACACCAGCGGCCACGCGGCAGTGAAAACAGCCCAAATCATGCGTGACAAGATAGCTGTACTGGCGGCAGAGCTTCTGGATACCACCACGGATAACCTGGATTTCCACGACGATGCAGTGTGGTGCGTGGATATTCACAGGAAGTTTGTCAGCATGAAGGAGATTGCGGTTCATGCCAGGGAAAAGCATCAGGAGGATTTAAGCTGCTCCTATATGTTCCACTCAGAGGCAGGCCCCATGAGCAGCGGAGCCCATTTTGCAAAGGTGCAGGTGGACACGGTCACCGGCGGGATTAAGGTTCTGGAATACGCCGCAGTCCATGACGTGGGACGGGTGGTGAATCCAATGGGCATCACCGGACAGCTGGAGGGCGGTATTTCCATGGGTCTGGGCTATGCCCTCTGCGAGGAAATGAAGCTGGACAGCACGGGCAGGAACCAGACCAGCAGTTTCAAGAAATACCACATCCTTAACGTGAAGGAAATGCCGAAGCTTTCCGTGGATTTCCTGGACTCCGAGGAGGAGACAGGTCCTTACGGAGCCAAGTCCATCGGAGAGTGCGCCGTTGTTCCGGTGGCGCCGGCCATAGCCAACGCAGTGTCCAATGCAGTGGGCAGGCAGTTTTACAAGCTTCCCATCCGTCCGGAGGACGTGCTGGAGGCATTGTCATTGGCAAAATAGGAGCGTCCGGACCGTTTTTAAGAACCGGAACCAGATTATAATAACAGATGGATACAATGTCCCGCCGCAGCCAAGCATTTGCTGCGGCGGGACATTGCTGTCTCAGATATGCCGCGGTATGTTGTAAGGGATTCCCATGTTAAATCTTAAATACAAGGTAGATATCTGTATGATTTGGTAGTACAATAAACGGAGTTCCGTTAAAACAACAGGGGGTTTCTGCCTGGGAAGGCGGGAAACCGGAAGAATGAAAGCAGGAGGGACACAATGATACCGGACAGAGAGAGGGCAAATAAAGAGCTTAAGTGGGCGGCGGATTTAAATCCGGGACCCTGGAAGGAGCATTCCCTGTACGTGGCAGCTGCCTGTGAGAGCATAGCTTCCAGGTGCAGCCACATGGACCGGGACCGGGCCTATGTGCTGGGCCTCCTTCACGATACAGGCAGATATGCGGGCCGGACATCGGAGCGCCATCTGTTAGACGGATACCGCAGATGCATGGAACACGGATGGGAGGAGGCTGCCAGAATCTGTATGAGCCATGCGTTCATGATACAGGATATAGGCACGTCCATTGGTGAGTTTGACGTGACGCCCCAGGATTATGAATTTATGAAGGAATTCATTTCCGGGGCAGTCTATGACGATTATGACCGTCTGGTACAGCTCTGCGACAGCCTGGCCCTGCCTACGGGATTCTGTCCTCTGGAAACCAGGTTCGTGGACGTGACCATCCGGTACGGGGTTCATCCCAGCACCATTCCCCGGTGGAAAAGGGTGCTGGAAATAAAGGATTATTTTGAAGAACAGATGGGATGCACCATCTATGAAGCGCTGCCCTGCGGGGGAAGGCTGCAGCATTTATAAGGAGGTACAAATGATATACACATTTCCCCACTATTACAATCATTTTAAATGTACTGCGTCCGGCTGTCCGGACACCTGCTGCGCGGGATGGGGCATCATGATTGACAGCGCATCCCTTAAGAAGTACAGGAACATGGACGGACCCTTTGGCAGCAGGCTCCATAATTCCATTCATTGGAAGGAAGGTTCCTTTAAGCAGTACCATGGACGGTGCGCGTTTTTAAATGAGGAAAATCTATGCGACATCTACAGTGAGGCCGGGCCGGAGTACCTGTGCCGTACCTGCCGCACATATCCCAGGCATATAGAAGAATTTGAGGGATGCAGGGAAATGACGCTCTGCCTTTCCTGCATAGAGGCGGCAACAATCATATTGGGCTGTGAGGAACCGGTGCGGTTTCTTACCAGGGAGGATGAGCGCCAGGAGACATATGAGGACTTTGACTTCTTTCTCTTTACCAAGCTGATGGATGCCAGGGAACTGGCACTGGATATCCTCAGAGACCGTACCTGGTCTTGGGAAGACAGGACATCCATGTGCCTGGGACTGGCCCACGACCTTCAGGCCCGTATCAGAAAAGGGCGGCTCTATGAGGCGGACGGGCTTATAGAGCGGTACCGCAGGGCGGCGGGGCGCAGACGGCTTCCTTCAGGCTGGGACAGGGCGTCCTGTTCCAGGTATGAGGTCATGGAGGAGGCCTTTTCCCTGTTTTCCGAAATGGAGGTTCTGGGAAAGGACTGGCCGGCCTTTGTCTCCGGGATGAAGGCAGCTCTTTACGGGAAGGGCAGGCAGGCATATGAGACGCGGCGCAGGGCATTCCTGGAAAGTGAGATTGGAAAACGGCTGCCGGTGCTTAAGGAACAGCTCATGGTGTATTTTGTGTTCACCTATTTCTGCGGGGCTGTTTACAACGGGAATCCCTATGGAAAAATGAAGATGGCGGCAACAGCCACCCTGCTGATTGAGGAGCTGGCCCAGGCTCTGTGGACAGACCAGGGCGGCAGGCTTACTTTTTTGGATTTTGCGGATGGGGCCCACCGGTTTTCCCGGGAAGTGGAACACTCGGATTCCAATAAGGCAGTGTTGGAGGAAGCAGTGGTCAGGCGGCCGGGATTTGCCCTCAGGCGTCTGCTGGCCGCGGTGGAAAGTGATGGCAGTGGAGAGTGACGGCAGGAGAGTGACGGCAGCCAGAAAACAATGGACAATCTTGTGAAATGGATTTATAATGAAAATTAGGTTTAGAAATATTGGAAGGAGAACAAAAAAATGAGTGAATGTAACCATGACTGCGGCTCCTGCAGTGCAAACTGCGACAGCCGCAAGGCAGATAAAAGTGAGTTCCTGGAGGCACTGAATCCGGCCAGCTCCGTAAAGAAAGTAATTGGCGTTGTCAGCGGCAAGGGGGGCGTGGGCAAGTCCTTAGTCACCTCCATGCTGGCAGTGAGCATGAACCGCAAGGGCAAGAAAACAGCTGTCCTGGACGCTGACATTACAGGTCCGTCCATTCCCATGGCCTTTGGAATCGGCAATGAGGGCGTGGCCACATCACCTGACGGCAAACTGATGCTTCCGGCCAAGTCCATGGAAGGCGTGGAAGTCATGTCCGCCAACCTGCTTCTGGATAAGGATACGGATCCGGTTATCTGGAGAGGCCCTGTGATTGCGGGAGCCGTGAAACAGTTCTGGTCTGAGACCTTATGGCAGGATGTGGATTATATGTTCGTGGATATGCCGCCGGGCACAGGCGATGTACCCCTGACCGTATTCCAGTCCCTGCCTGTGGACGGCATCATCATTGTCACCTCACCGCAGGAACTGGTTGGAATGATTGTAGCCAAAGCAGTGAACATGGCAAAGAAGATGGATATCCCCATTGTGGGAGTTGTGGAAAATATGAGTTATCTGGAATGTCCCGACTGCGGCAAACGCATCAGCGTATTCGGAGAAGGCCATGTAGAGGAAATCGCGGCAGAGCACGGCATCAAGGTCCTGGCTCAGATACCAATTGATCCTGCCATTGCCCAGATGGTGGATGCAGGACGGGTGGAATATCTTGAAATGCCGTGGTTTGATGAGGCTGTAAAGGCAGTCGAGGCATTATAAAAAACTGCGGCAGCAGTAAACCATAGATAATGAGGTGAACCGATGAACATTAACATCAATCCCAACAGTGAGCTTCATCAGTCCATCGTCAATGTACCGGATATGGTCCAGGTGCCGGAGATGTGGGTTGACCAGGCTCGCCAGTTCCAGCAGGCTATGATGAGGTATACCTGTGCAATCAGGGAGGTCAAGACAAAGCTGGAAGTGTTGAACGACGAGCTGTCCGTAAAGAACCAGCGCAATCCCATCGAGATGATAAAGTCCCGTGTGAAGAAGCCCAAGAGCATAGTGGAAAAGCTGCAGCGCAGGGGATTCGAGATATCATTGGAGTCCATGGAGAAAAATCTGGATGATGTGGCCGGAATCAGGATTATCTGTTCCTTCCTGGATGATATCTATGAAGTGGCGGATATGCTGATAAGGCAGGATGATGTAAAGGTGATTGCGGTGAAGGATTATATTCAGAATCCCAAGCCCAACGGATACCGGAGCTACCACATGATTATCGAGATACCGGTGTTCTTCTCCGACAGCAAGAAGCCTATCCGTGTGGAGGTGCAGATACGTACCATTGCCATGGACTTCTGGGCCAGCCTGGACCATCAGTTAAAGTATAAGAAGTCCTTTATTGACGACAACGGAGAAATCAGCGAGGAACTGAAGCAGTGTGCGGAGGTCATTGCCGGCACAGACGTGAAGATGCTGGAGATACGCAAGAAAATTGAAGCCCAGGGCGTCACGGTGCGCAGGGACTGACAGAGACTGTAAATCAGATAGTTCAGACAGGCTCTAGTAGAGATAGTAAGACAGGGTTTCCGTTATGCGAAACCCTGTTTTTCTATAGAGATGCAGGGCAGGTTCATTGGAGCCGGATACCTGGAGGCAGATCCGCCGGATACCCTCACGCTCCAGATAGCGGATGAGCTGTATGAGAAAACAGCTGGCCAGCCCCCGGCGTCGCAGGGCCGGAGCGGTCTCCAGGCTGTACAGGTATGCGGCGGTGCTGTTCAGGGAAAGACGGCAGGTAACGCAGGCGTCCGGCGTGCTGTCTGTACCGGAGGTGTTATCCTGGGCGGTGCTGTGAACTTTGCTCCGGGCGGTGCTGTGAGCTTTGTTACGGGCGGTGATGTCATCCCTGTCCTGGGAAGTTATGCCATCCTTGTCCGGGGAGGGATGGTCCCCCGGCCTTCTGGCGCAGATGAGCAGCCCTTCTAGAGTTGGGCGGATGTCCATGTCCAGTTCCATATCCTGCTTTCTGCCATCCGCTCCGTCCGACGCTCTGTTCGGCAGGGAGGCGTGGGAGGCGGATTTTCCATCCTTAGAAGAATCGGCTGCTGTATTATATTCCATCATATATTCTTCATTCCAAAGCTCTGCCCCCAGTTCCCGGAGAGCGGCCGTGGCCGCCGGGCACTTGTTGTCGGTTACAAGGCAGAGTTCCGGCTCGCCCAGGGCCTCGCTGTACTGGCAGACCTGTTCCAGGAGCGCAGAAAAATATCCCTTTCTTCTAAAATCCGGGTGTGTGAAAGCATAGCATTCCCACATTGTTTCCTCTGTTTTATACACGGCCAGGAAGGCAGCCGCAGTGGCGTCCTCCTCCAGAAGCCAGTATTCATCCCCGTCCTCAGGGCAGGAAAGACTCAGGCCGTCCGTGAGGCGGCACAGGGCCGAAATCCTGCGTATATCTTCCTGTTCTTTCCGGGATAATGTGGTTGTATGGGTGATATTTGTATGAGTCATATTCGTACGAGTCAGATTTGTATGTGCGGTATTGGTATGCATCATATTCATGCGGGCGCGGCCTCCTGGATTCTTACCTTTGGACTTTCCTATATTGTAGGGCAGTAAGGCGTTCATTGCAATGGCAAGATTGTATTTCTTGTGTATTTATCTGTATTCTGGTTGATTATGGAAAAATGCAGTGGTAGAATAAAGGCCGTGCGAATTTCAAACATAATCGGAGCATGGCTTAAAACACGCTCTAACGCAGCAGGAGGAAACAAAAGATATGAGATATGTAAAACAGATAGGAATTATCCTGGGCATAACCCTGGCGGGAGAGATATTGAATCATGTGGTGCCCCTGCCTGTGCCGGCCGGTGTGTACGGCCTGTTCATCATGCTGGCAGCCCTGATGTGCGGGGCCGTGAAGCTGGAGAGCGTGGAGGGCACGGGTAATTTTCTCATGGATACCATGACCATGATGTTTATACCGGCAACGGTTGGGATTGTGGAATGTATCGGAGAGGTGAAGGCAGTTCTGGTGCCCTTTCTGATAATCATAGGAATATCCACCCTTCTGGTCATGGCAGTGACCGGATGCATGGCCCAGTGGGTCATGGGCAGAAAACACAGCGGGGAGGAGCAGTGACATGAGGGAAGGCATACGGTTGATACTGGAACAAACACAATATTTCGGTCTTGTGCTCAGCATAGGCGCCTATCTGTTTGCCTGCTGGCTTAAGAATAAAACAAAACTGGCTATCCTGAATCCTCTTCTGGTGTCGGCAGCCCTGATTATTGCCTGCATTCTGGGAGTAGGAATGGATTATGAAACATATAATAAAGGTGCATCCTATCTCAGCTGGCTCCTTACGCCGGCCACGGTCTGTCTGGCAATCCCATTGTATAAGCAGCTGCATCTGCTGAAGAAACATGCTGACGCCGTGGCGGTGGGCATCACATCGGGGGTGGTCACCAGTGCGGTGAGTATTTTCCTCATGTGCAAGGTGCTGGGTATGGCCCATGTCCACTACGTGACACTGCTTCCCAAGTCCATTACCACGGCCATCGGAATGGGTATCAGCGAGGAAGCAGGAGGCATCGTAACACTGACGGTCATGAGCATCATACTTACAGGGGTGTTAGGCAATATGGCCGGGGAGACCGTGTTAAAGCTTTTAAAGGTCCGCCATCCCGTTGCCAAGGGCCTGGCCATGGGAACCAGCGCCCATGCGGTGGGGACGGCCAAGGCCCTGGAGATGGGAGAAATCGAGGGCGCCATGAGCAGTCTCTCCATTGCGGTGGCAGGGCTGATGACGGTTATTGTGGTTCCTCTGGCAGCGAATTTAATTTAGCGTGTAATTTAAAATAATGTATATTTAATTGAGCGCCCATTTAATATTGTATTGGAAGGAGTGTGTTCTGCATGAAAAAACGAAGCGAAGCAGATAGTAAGTATACCTGGAAACTGGAGGATATGGTGGCGGAGGACAGCCAGTGGGAACAGATGTTTAAAGAGGCTTCCGGGGAAATAAGCGAATATGCTTCCTACAAGGGAAGACTGGCCGAGTCCGCGGATACCCTGTATGCCTGCCTCTTGTTCGACGACAAGCTTTCCCAGAAGATAGAGCGTCTGTATGTCTATGCCAGGATGCGTTCCGACGAGGATACCACCGTGCAGAGATACCAGGATATGTTTTCCAGGGCCCAGACGCTGTCCTACCGGGCAGCTGAGAACAGCTCCTTCCTGGTGCCGGAAATTCTGTCCATGGACCGGGAGCTTCTGGAACAGTATATGGCGGCGGATAACGGCATAGGCCATTTTAAACGGGCGCTGGAAATCATTCTTGCCAGGCGGGATCACACCCTGTCCGGCGAGATGGAAGAGCTTCTGGCCCAGTCCTATGACGCCACCCAGGGCGCCAGCCAGATTTTTACCATGTTCAACAATGCGGATGTGAAGTTCCCCGTTATCACGGGGGAGAGTGGGGAGGGAATCCAGATTACCCACGGCAATTACATTTCCCTGATGGAGAACCAGGACCGCAGGATACGCAAGGATGCATTCGAGGGGTTATACAGTGTGTATGAACAGTTTTCCAATACTCTGGCAGCTGCATTTTCCTCCAATGTGAAGCAGGCCGTATTCTACGCAAAGGCAAAGAAGTATGCCTCCAGCCGGGAGTATTACCTGGCTGACAACGAGGTTCCTGAGCTGGTCTACGACAATCTGGTGAAGGCAGTGCGGGAAAATATCGTGAAGCTTCATGAATACACCCGGGTACGGAAGGATGTGCTGGGAGTGGATGAGCTTCACATGTATGACCTTTATGTACCCATGGTGGCAGCGGCTGACCGCCGTTACACCTATGAGGAGGCAAAGTCCATTGTGCTGGAGGGCCTGGCTCCGCTGGGAGAGGAATATCTGTCCTTGTTAAAGCAGGGATTTGACAGCCGGTGGATTGATGTCTATGAAAATGAAGGCAAGCGCAGCGGCGCTTATTCCTGGGGGACCTACGGCAGCCATCCCTATGTGCTGCTGAATTTCCATGGCACCCTTAACGATGTGTTTACCCTGGCCCATGAGATGGGACATTCCATCCATACCTGGTATTCCGACAGGAACCAGCCGTTTACCTATGCCGGGTATAAGATATTTGTGGCAGAGGTGGCATCCACCTGCAACGAGGCGCTTCTGATACGCCATCTCCTTAAGAAGGCAGGCAGCAGGGAGGAAAAGGCATATCTGCTGAATCATTTCCTGGAGAGCTTTAGGGGAACCCTGTTCCGTCAGACCATGTTTGCGGAGTTTGAGGATATGGCCCATAAAAAGGCGGCCAGAGGAGAGAGCCTGACGGCTGAGAGTCTGTGCAGTATCTACCGCCAGCTGAATGCAGACTATTTCGGGCCGGCCATGACAGTGGACCGCCAGATTGATTATGAGTGGGAGAGGATTCCCCATTTCTATACACCTTTTTATGTATATCAGTATGCCACGGGATTCTCAGCAGCCGTGGCCATCAGCAGCCGCATTATGAGCGGGGAACCAGGCGCGCTGGAAGGGTATAAGAAGTTCTTAAGCGGAGGCTGCTCCATGAAGCCAATCGATCTTCTGAAGCTCTGCGGTGTGGATATGTCCACCACCCGGCCGGTGGATGAAGCCCTTGGTTTCTTCGGGGAGCTGATTGAGGAATTTAAGAAGTGTATCCATACAAATGAATGATTGAGGGAAGAACATGAATCAGAGTGCAGCAAAAAGCCGTGAACAGGGAAAGCAGATAAAAAAGCGGATTGACTTGACGGAAGGGAGTCCGGGGCGCCGCCTTCTCCTGTTTGCCCTTCCCATGATTCTGGGAAACCTGTTCCAGCAGTTTTACAACATGGCGGACTCCATGATTGTGGGCAATTTTGTGGGCGAGGACGCGTTGGCGGCTGTAGGTGCTTCCTATGCCCTGACCAATGTGTTTATTATGATAGCCATAGGGGGAGGAAACGGCGCGTCGGTTTTGACATCCCAGTATCTGGGAGCCAGGCAGCACGGAAAAATGAAAACCTCCATTTCCACGGCCCTGATCACCTTCCTCTTTGTGAGCATTCTGCTGGGGAGCGCGGGATTATACCTGAACGGCCTCATACTGGAGTCTCTTAAGACACCGGCCAATATCATGGGCCAGGCAAAGCTGTACCTTGGAATTTACTTCCTGGGAATGCCTTTCCTGTTTATGTACAATGTTCTTGCCGCCATATTCAATGCCATGGGGGATTCCAGGACGCCTCTGTACCTTCTCATATTTTCATCCATCCTGAACGTGGTTCTGGACATTATATCTGTCACATGGCTGGGGATGGGGGTGGACGGTGTGGCCATTGCCACTGTCATGGCCCAGGGAGTATCCGCCCTGATATCCTTCGGCATCCTGATGAAAAAATTAAGGGGATATGAGCAGGAGGACGGGGATAGTTTCAGGCTCTACGACAGCAGCATGTTAAAGGCAGGGACCAGAATTGCGGTGCCGTCCATTCTCCAGCAGTCCATTGTATCCATCGGAATGCTGCTGGTCCAGTCCGTGGTCAATGGGTTTGGCTCCGCTGCCCTGGCCGGTTACTCAGCGGGAAGCAGAATTGAGTCCATCTGCGTGGTGCCCATGATTGCAACAGGCAACGCCGTAGCCACCTTCACGGCCCAGAACATCGGCGCCGGGAAGATGGAGCGGGTGAAGGAGGGGTACAGGGCCAGCTACGGCATTGTAGCCGGTTTCTCCGCCATCATAGCCGTGATAGTGGTGCTTCTTAACGGCCCGATCATAACCTCCTTCCTGGGAGACGGCATGAGCCGGGAAGCCTATGGGGCGGGCACGGGATACCTGTCCTTTATCGCCTACTTCTTTGTGTTCATCGGTATGAAGGCGTGTACGGACGGAGTTCTGCGAGGCTCCGGGGATGTGCTGGTATTTACCATTGCCAATCTGGTGAATCTGACCATACGTGTCTACGCAGCCTTTCATTTTGCTCCCATATGGGGTGTGGCAGCCGTGTGGTACGCGGTCCCCATGGGCTGGATTGCCAATTATGTCATATCCTTCAGCCGTTACCTCACAGGAAAATGGAGGGATAAAAAGGTTATATAAGGAAGCGGAAGGGCTGCATCACAAAGCCCACCACCTTCCAGGCCGCCCTTTTATACGCCGGGACATCTGCAATGGTCAGATGTTCCGGTATTTCATATGTTCCGTCCGGCAGGAGACGTCGGCAGTCCTTCTGGTAGGAGACCATGTATTCTTCCAGCTGGGCTGTCAGCTCCGGGCTCTGGATGACCAGCATAAGCTCTGTGTCCAGATAGGTGCTGCGCAAATCGAAATTGTAGGAGCCCACGGCGCACAGCTCATCGTCAATGACAAGGGATTTGCCATGATAAGAGAGACCGCCGTCATATTCCAGAATCTCCATGCCCGTATCCCCAAATGCGTCCCTGTGCATGGGATAATCGCTGGAGGCAAAAAAATTGTCGCCGTTTTCAACTGAATTAATCATCATGGTCACCGGCACCCGAGCCGTGATTTCCTTCATGGTATCGTACATATAGTCATTGAATACAGCATAGGGAGTGTGGATCAGCACACTCCTTTTTGCGTCCTTCATAAGAACAGACATGGTGTGAAAGACCACGGGTTCCTTTCCGTAGATGCCGGTGGGGTTGGACACCAGGGTGATTTTCCCCGTGGGAACCGTGTTGGAACCGTAATACTCCAGGGCCTTTGACTGATTGGCGGTCAGGGATAAGGCCGGGAACAGGGGGGGAGCGGTATCCGGGGCGTCCGGGATATCCGGGGCGGCGGGGTAATCGTCATCGTTGATACTTGAATCCATGGGCAGGGCCGGACAGCCGGGCTGGCCGGGCGCGGCGGTGCAGCTGGCAGAATCCTCCTCACTGTCAAACAGATCCGGATATTGGATGGCCAGGACCTTATACCGCTCCCTCAGCATGGCCGCCGCGTTCCGGACAGAGGTCCTGTCACCGGTCTTTTCGCTGTCATGGAACAGGGAGGACACATCCAGATTCCATACCTGCTCAAAGTAATCTTCCACCTGATACAGAGAGCTGTCCTTTCCCCTGTCTGTGCCGTGGGCTGTATTGTAGACCAGGACTTCGCGGTCATGGCTTCTGGAATCCGTGGGATAGGAACCGATGAAATAATCAAAGGTATTCCGGCCGCCCAGTATATATCCATAATCATCCACAATCACATACTTGTCATGCATCCTTCCCTGGGTTTTCCACGGAAGCAGGGGATTCATTTTGTTGTAAATCTTGATTTCAATGTTCGGATGGCTGGAGAGGGCATAAAAAAGCTTGCTGGGCTCCATGCGCACCAGGCCGGAGAAACCGTCCACCAGTATCTTTATGCTGACTCCCTGGTCCGCCTTGTGGAGCATGACTGCCATCAGATCCCTGGGGCTCTCGCCATCCCTGAAATCAAAGGTGGACAGTATAATCCGTTCCCTGGCCAGGTTCATGAGGCGCATCCGTTCATCCCAGGCGCTCTGATTGGTTTCCAGTATCATGGCGCGGTCCCGGCTGTCTCCCTCCTGATAGAAGTTCTCAGCCGATACCGTATCTTGTGTTTCCTGGGAAATTGGCTTATAGTGATAGAAGGGAGCTGTGGCTCCAATCACCAGATACATCAGTATCAGGAAAAAGAGTGAGAGGACAGGGTGCTTTTTAATCCATGTAATACACCTGCATATCATAAGAAACTCCTTTTATGTGCATACTTTTAGTACTGCGGATAGCGGGCGCCGTGTGCACAAGGACCTGCGATACGCTGTACCAGTGATAATATAGGTACTATACTAAGAAAAACAGGGAAAGTCAATTCATAGAACAGGAGGACAGGACATGGCGCAGACGCTTTACTATAACGGCACCATTCTTACCATGGAGGACAGGTGCCCCCAGGTGGAAGCCGTGCTGACAGAAGACGGAAGAATCCTGGAGACAGGAACATGGGAAAAGGTAAAGGAAAGAGCAGGGGATAAGGCCCGCAGGCTGGATCTTCAGGGAAGGGTGATGATGCCGGGCTTTATAGATTCCCACAGCCATTTTACGGCCTGCGCCAGCCACACAATGGAAGTGGACCTGGGCGGGGCGGGCAGTTTTGAGGACATGATAACATGCATCCGGCAATACATTGAAGATAAGAAGATTCCAGAGGGAAAATGGGTCACTGCGTCCGGATATGACCACAACCGCCTGAAGGAACACAGCCACCCCCGCAGGAAGGTCCTGGACCAGGCAGCGCCTCAGAATCCATTGATACTGAAACACCAGTCAGGCCACATGGGGGTGTTTAACACCATGGCTCTCAACCTTCTGGGTGTGACCGGACAGACACAGGCGCCTCAGGGAGGCGTCATAGAAATGGAGGGCGGGCTTCCCACCGGATATATGGAGGAAAATGCATTTTTGGGCTTCCAGGGACGCATCCCCATGCCGTCGGCAGAAGATTTCCTGACTGCCTACGGCCGCGCCCAGGAGCTCTATGCTTCCTATGGAATCACCACGGTCCAGGAGGGACTGATGGCAAGCCAGCTGGTGCCGCTGTACCAGATGCTGCTGAAATCAGGACTTTTAAAGCTGGATTTAATTTCCTTTATGGATATACGGGACAGCGATGCTGCACGGACGGCATTTGAAAGCCATATAAAGAACTATAAGGGGCATATGAAGATAGGCGGGTACAAAATGTTCCTGGATGGATCGCCCCAGGGAAGGACGGCATGGATGCGTACGCCCTATCTGCCGGAAACACCGGATGCAGAGGAAAAGGCACAGGCGGATGCATTTCCCCGGACCCGGGCAACAAAAGAGGATTACTGCGGTTATAATACCCTGGAGGACAGCCAGGTAAAGGAAAATATTTTAAAGGCAGAGCTGGAAGACATGCAGCTTCTGGCCCATTGCAACGGTGACAGGGCGGCAGAGCAGTACATGGATATGCTGGAGGCAGTTTACAGGGAACTGGGGAGCGGGAACAGCAGGAAGCCTGGTTTTTACAGGGGCGATATCCGTCCGGTAATGATTCATGCCCAGCTTCTGGGGCTGGATCAGCTGGAACGGGTAAAGAGACTGGAAATCATTCCCTCCTTTTTCCTGGCCCATGTATACCACTGGGGGGACATCCACGTCCGCAATTTTGGTCAGGAGCGGGCGGGACGCATCAGCCCGGCTGCATCGGCCCTGAAGGAGGGCATCTGTTTCACCCTGCACCAGGACAGCCCGGTTATTATGCCGGACATGATGGAGACTCTGTGGTGCGCCGTAAACCGGCGTTCCAGGGAGGGTAAGGTGCTGGGACCGGAGGAGCGCATTCCGGTGCGGGATGCGCTTAAGGCAGTGACGGTCAACGGGGCATACCAGTATTTTGAAGAAAATGAGAAGGGAACCGTCACGCCCGGGAAAAAGGCGGATTTTGTGGTGCTGGAACAGAATCCTCTGGAAACAGGGGCAGATGAGATACGAAATATCAGGGTGCTGGCAACCATCAAGGAGGACCGGCTTTTGTGGAAAGCATAGGATGAAAGAAAGAATATAAAAGAACTAAAAAGGACACAGCCGGGATGGGGGATTCACGGCTGTGTCCTTTATTAGGGATAATATATATATAAAAGGAGTTGGGCATTCAATGATGATTACAGAATATCAATATACTTGGGTGTCTCCTCCACCTTGGGCGCATCCTTTGGCACCTGAAGCCTCAGTATGCCGTTTTCAAAACCAGCCTTGATATCTTCCTGGCGAATCTGCTCGCCTACAAAGAAGGTTCTCTTACATGAACTGGTATAGCGCTCCTTGTGAATCAGGGTGCCCTTGTCATCCTTGCCCTCGCTGGACTTGGTTATATCAGCGCTGACAGTCAGATACCCGTCCTTAAGCTCTGCTCTGATATCCTCTTTTTTGAATCCGGGAAGTTCAATCTCTAAAATATAGTTTCCATCCTTCTCCATGATGTCGGTACGCATCACCGGAAGCTTCTTGGCCTCCTCACCCTTTTCGGAGGCGCTGGTAAAGAATGGGTCATTGAAAAAGTCATCAAATAAATTAAGTCCGTAGTTTCTTCTTGGTATTAACATCATCGTTATATCCTCCTCGCTCATAGAACTGTTTGGTTTCATTTGCTTTATGCTTGTATTATAGCACGATTGTTAGCACTGTCAAGAGGTGAGTGCTAATAAAATTATAAAAAAAGTATGAAGTATATTAAGAGAGCATTTGCAGCCTGTACGCAGCATATCCTGCGGCCTTCAGAGAAAAAACATAGAACCGTAAGCAGGGATTAAAGTAAAACGTGGAAGGATATGGTAAAGTAATCATAAGGTTTCCGCATATCTGCGGCAGGGAGGGGAATATGATGAAACATTTGATGCAAATGATAACGAAAAGGAAAAGGAAGTATCTGGGAGCTGGGCTGCTTCTGACAGCCATATTTTTATCTGCGCTCACATCCGGGTGTGCTTTAAATGGCCTTCATAAGGGTACCCAGGATCTTACCCGGAATATACCCAAGGAAGAAGTGGAGACAGTGGATATGATGGAGCCATCCTATGAATCTGTAAATCCACGGAAGGAACTTACAGAATTTTCTCTGGAACTTCTGAGTGAAAACCTGTCCCATGGCAATTGCCTGATTTCGCCTCTTTCCATTGTCTCCGCCCTGGGAATGACTGCAAATGGAGCGGAGGGCAGCACGCGGGCGCAGATGGAACAGATGATGCATACGGATACGGCTGTCCTGAATGATTATCTGAAGGCATACACAGATTATATGCCCAACAGCGAGGCCTGCCAGGTCAACATAGCGAATTCCATATGGTTCAGGGACAGGGACAGCCTGGCTATAAATGAGGATTTTCTTAAAACCAGCCGGAATTATTACGATGCATCTATATTTGAGGCTCCCTTTGACGCGGGCACAAGGGATGACATCAACAGCTGGGTAAAGAAGGAAACCAACGGCATGATTCAGAAACTGCTGGAAGAGGCGCCGCCCCGGGACGCGGTTATGTATTTGGTCAATGCGCTGTCCTTTGACGGGGAATGGCGGGATATCTATAAAAAGAACCAGATACATAAAGGAACATTTAACGCGGAAAACGGGGAACACCAGTCCGCGGAGTTCATGTATTCCACAGAAGCAGTCTATCTTGAAAATACATTGGGGAGGGGATTCCTAAAACCATATGGGGACGGCGCCTATGCATTTGCCGCGGTCCTGCCTGATGAGGGTATGACGATGAAGGAGTTCCTGGAGAGGTTAAAGGAAAATGGGATTACAGATCTTCTTGAACAGACCCGTAATAAAACCGTCTGTGTCAGATTGCCAAAATTTACAGTGGAATACAATGTGGTTCTCAACGAGTCCCTGACGGAATCCGGAATGAAAGATGCATTTGACAGCCAAAAAGCGGATTTTTCCTCCATGGCCCATTCAGATAATGATAATATTTATATAAGCAAAGTGATTCACAAGACTAAAATTGATGTGGACGAAAAAGGGACAAAAGCAGGGGCAGTGACGGCAGTTGAGGTATCGGAGGGCAGTGCCGTTCAAACAGAGGAACCAAAGGAGGTTTTTCTTGACAGACCGTTTTTCTATATGATTATAGATACCAGACAGAACTTTCCTCTTTTTATGGGCTGTCTGATGCAGCTGGAATAAAACGGATTTTCCCAAAACGGATTTCCCCAAAATTGATTTCCCCAAACCGGATTCTGTGCATTCTATGGAATTGCTGCCTGCGGGCTTGAAAAAAAGTGAAGGATTGTATAAGATATATCGTAAGGCTTGTTTTAAATATAATTTGACCTTATGAGAAGACGAGGAAAACCACATGAAATCACAGATTACCATGAAGGATATGGCACAGCATTTTAATGTGTCCCTTAATACAATCCATAAAGCGATTTATGGAAAGCCTGGGGTGAGTGAAGCTACCAGAAAAAAAATAGTATCCTATGCGGAAAAAAATGGTTACAGGCTGAACGCCATGGCATCCATGCTGAAACGGAAAAATATGAAAATTGCAGTATGCCTGCCCAAACTGGATCAGGACAGCAAGTATTTCTACAGCTATATATGGCAGGGATACAGAATGTACCTGGCGGAACAGAGCGAGTTTAACCTGGAGATTCAGGAGCTGGCCTATGAAAAGGGAGAGCTTTCCCGGACACTGGAAGCATTATGTGAAAAGGTGAAGGCAGGGGAGGAGTTAGACGGACTTCTGACGGTTCCGCCGGGAGACGAAAAGGGAATCTGTGCAGTCAGATACTTTACAGATAAAGGGCTGCCTGTGGTTTTTGTGACCGAAGACCAGGACCGGTGCGGCCATTTAGGAACCGTGGTGGGGGATTATTACGCGGCAGGCCAGCTCATGGCGGAACAGGCCTGCAATATCCTGGCCAGGGGCCGGCGCATTCTCCTGATGACAGGTGACCCCTATAAGGATTCCCATTATCTGGTGGCAAAAGGGTTTCACGAATATATGCGGCAGGAGAAGAAGGAGTATGCTGTTGAGGATTTATACGGCTATTATGAATTAGACCATCTGGATAAAAACGTGCTGGATATTTTGAAGGAAAATCCCCCGGATCTGATTTGCTGCGTGTTTTCCAGAGGCAGCGCTGTCCTGTACAGGGCATTAAAGAAAAGCGGGATGGCAGGCAGGATTCCCGTCATTGCAAGCGATGTATTTGATGAGACGGTGAGGGCCTTAAAGGAAGGAACCTTTACCAATCTGGTGTTCAAGGACCCCTGTAAGCAGTCATATCTTGCCATCAAGATGCTTTATGAGTACCTGCTCATGGATAAGGAACCAGCGGAAAAGGTACGCAGGGTGGAAATAGTACTGATATTTAAGAGCAACGTAAACTACTTCTGGGAAAATATTAAGGACATGCAGTATATGCGGACATAAACCGCGGACTTAACTGGCTGAAGCCGGAAAACAAAAAGACAGGGGCAGCGTTTCCTTCATAAATGCTGCCCCTGTCCTGGTCAAAGCTGCTGTTTAGTATTTACTTCCGTCCGGGTAAACGGGAATTGGATCCATCTGTCTTGGAACATCCTGCATCACCATGGGGGCGCTTCCCATATCCTTTAACTTAAACTGGCTGATTAACCCCTTAAGAATCTGTGCCTGTCCGGATAACTCCTCGCTGGCTGCTGCTGATTCCTCCGCGGTGGCTGAATTGGTCTGCACCACATTGGAGATCTGGTCTATCCCCTGGGTTATCTGGCTGATGGAGGATGCCTGCTCCTCAGATGCCCTGGAAATCTGGTCTATGGTTCTGGTTACCTTCTGGGCGCCTTCCACGCTCTCTAACAGAGTGTGGGCTGTCTCGTCTGCAATCTTAGTGCCCTTTTCCACTGCCAGAATGGAGCTCTCTATCAGCGCCGCCGTATTCTTGGATGCTTCCGCTGACTTGCTGGCAAGATTACGCACCTCATCCGCAACCACTGCAAAGCCCTTTCCTGCTTCTCCTGCGCGGGCCGCCTCCACCGCTGCGTTGAGCGCCAGTATGTTGGTCTGGAAGGCAATATCCTCAATTGTCTTGATAATCTTTCCGATCTCGCTGGAGGAGGAGCTGATTTCCTTCATCGCTTCAATCATGGTCTGCATCTGCTGGTTGCTCTCCGTCATCTTTAGCCCCACATCATCTGCCAGCTTGTTGACATTGTGCGCATTCTCCGCGTTAGACTTCACCTGATTGGAGATTTCATTGATCGTGGCGGCCAGCTCCTCCACTGAGGAGGCCTGTTCCGTGGCTCCCTGGGAAAGGGCCTGGGAACCGGACGCAACCTGGTCACTGCCGGATGCCACCTGGTCCGCAGACTGGTTAATCTGTCCCAATACAGATGAAAGCTTGTCAATGATCTGATACATGGATGTTGCCAGCTGTGCAAATTCGCCTACATAAAGCTCTTTGGCCTTAGAATCCACACTGAAATCCCCATTACCCAGAGCCGACAGCCCCATTCCCATATCCTGTATAATCCCCTTAAAATTATGGGTCAGGGTCCTCATGCTCTCAGAGAGGCTGCCCAGTTCATCCTCTGAAACGTAGCTGATCGACACCTCAAGATCTCCCGCAGACATCTTTTTAGCTGCTTCCTCAATCTCGCTGATTGGCCTGGTGAGGGCTTTTGTGATATAAATGGCAAGTGTGACCGTCAGTGCCAGAGCCAATGCAGCTATGGTGATCAGAAATACCAGGGCAGAGGTCTGGGCCTTGGCGGACTGAGAATAGTCCTCGGCCGCGATCGCAGTGGTATCAGAATCAGCTTTGTTCATTAAATTCATAAATTCCAGCATTAATGGCTGGTATTTAGTAAAAAGCAGGTCAGCCGCTTCTGTATTCTTATTCTGTCCTGCCAGGTCAAGAATCTCTATCCGGTATGGCTTTGCCTCTTCCAGAATTTTCTGGGCCTGGTCAAGCACCGCCTTATCACCTCTGAAATTCTGCCGTAAATAGTCGAATCCCGGAGACAATGTATTAAATTGTTCATTGGCCTGGGTAATATAATTCTGTGTTTCAGCAGCATCATCCGTAAGCATGCTGATTGCTATACACTTTAAGCCTGTCTGGGTAGCACGGCACATATCGGTTGTCTTATTGGAAACCGGGTATCCCACTGTGTAGAAATCTCCAAAATTCTTACCGGAGTTGCTCAGACTCATAATTGATACCATAAGTGAAATTAAAAAAAGTATAATGATAACTCCAAATGTAACAATTAATTTTTTTCCAATTTTTAAATTCTTCATAAAATTCATAAATCGACTCTCCTTAGTAATCATGCCCCGATGATTGGGGGCATGGCAGTCTATGCATTCTGCAAATCATCTGTTTGTATGGCTGCTCTGTTACTCCTTCCGGTCTCAGCCATTCATCGCTGATTATACTCTCCCACTCAACAGCATGGTTGACTATAAAAATAGTTTGCATATTTCCCCCTTTTACGCCATTTTTAGCAGAACCATGGGAACAAATTACCGGCCTGAACCATGGCTGGACAAGTTTGCCGGTATTTGTCCCCGCCCTGTGTGAATATGCCAAACCAGCACACAAGGTATATGCTATATATCGGCATGAAAAGCTAAATTATAAATGATTTATTTTATTCAATGGCGTTCTACCGATGGATTCTTTCTCATAAAGATTAAAAAACCACCTATCCAGCTTTTTCCAGGAGAATGTCCCATGAACAATATTCAATATAATATCCGCGCAAACCCGGATTCTTTTCCGGTTGCGCACTCAAACTGGTATCCTCCCGTTGCTGTTCTGGAAAAGAACCAGCAATACGCCCAGATCCTTATGGCGGATTTAGCCTCAACCGCCAGCGAAATGACCACGGTACACCAGTATCTGTATCAATCCTGGACCATCAATGATCGTCATCAAAACATCCGCCGTGTCATTCAACGCATAGCCATCGTTGAACAGCACCACTTTTCCATAATCGGACAGCTCATTCACCTTCTTGGAGGCCAGCCCGAATGCCGTTCGTCCAGGCCCAATTCCTATTGGTGCGGGAATATGGTAAGTTACAGCTGTGAACTCCCTGCAATATTGTCTGATAATGCCCGGTCAGAACAGTTTGCAGCTCAGGCATACGCGGCCCAATCAAAAGAAATCAAAGACCCTCATGTTTCTAAAATGCTTGCAAGGTTATCATTAGACGAAAAACTGCATTATAAAATTTTTAGTGATTATCTGTCTCAAATTGAATGAACCTATCCGCCGTCCCAGGTTTTGATGGGGCGGTTTATTTAAATGGATTTCCTGCATCTAAATCAAAAAAGGGGATGGTGCAAAATCAGGTAACCAATCTGGTTTTGCACCATCCCCTTTTTTGTCGTTTTTTTGCGGAATAAGGGAAACGTTACTTCTTGAAAACGCGAAGAGGATAAACGGGACAGCGGAAAAGATAATATGAAAACATGTTAAGCATATGTTAATAAAATGATAAAATGGCAAAAAAATACCGAAAAATTATGCAAAATAACAATAAAGTCAACCTCCGCATCTTGACACCGGCAGAATAATATAGTAAGATGAAAATATGATAAGGGAAACGTTTCACTAAAATGTATCAGGAGGTTTATTATGAAGACAAAAAAGGCGTATTCGTTGGCACTGGCAGCTGTCATGGCATCATCCGTACTGTGGGGGTGCGGTTCTTCCTCAACTGACCCGGGGACTGGAGCAGCTGAAGCTTCAGACAGCGGGACAAAGGAGGCCGGGGGAGGGCAGACCCTGCGGGTGACTGTTCAGGCGTGGATGATGGGGAAATATGATTTTGAGAGGATTGCAAAGGAATTTGAGGAAGAGAATCCGGGCGTAAAAGTAGTCTATAACCAGGTGGACAATGTGGACGTGACCTCCAGCATGCTGGAGTGGTCCCAGGGAAAGACAAACTGCGATTTAGCCTTGGGCGGCGACCGCTCTGAGACGGTTCCGTACGCTGCCAATGATTATGTGGTGGAGTTTACGGACGAGAACTTCTTTAACGGGGATTTTACCAAGGATAAGTTCATCGAGTCATTTCTGGAAAGCGGAAATGCTGACGGAGTACAGTACATGATTCCGCTGCTGGGAGAAGTCTTGGGATGCGTGGTAAATATACCGATGATGCAGGAGGCCGGCTACGTGGCAGAGGACCAGACTGTCACTGCCCCGGCAGACTGGAATGAGATGTACGAATATGCAAAGAACCTGACAAAGGACGGACAGACCGGCCTGGCGATTGACTGGGGCAACAACATGGCGGTAAAGGCCTACGACGCATGCGTCATGGGAGCCAACGGAAACTTGTACGAGTCAGACGGAAATACATTGAACTTCACGGCCGGGCCCGTCAAAAACATGCTCCAGGTATGGCAGGATTTAGTAAAGGACGGCTATACCACCACGGATGTATTCGCGGATGCCGATGCAAACAGGACAAATTTCAAGGCCGGAAGGGTAGCCATGCACATTGCCCCGGCTTCCAGATGGATTGAGGCAGGGGAGCTTCTGGGGGCAGAGAATGTAGGCGTTATGCCCATACCGGGCACAGATACCCATGGTTCTGTTTCCTACATACATGGCGCCGTTATTCCCAAGGCATCTGAAAACCAGGAGCTGGCCATTAAATTCATCAAGGATAAGCTTTTGCAGGAACAGTTCCAGGCTGATTCCATGAATTCCTACGGCAAGATGTCACCCATGAAGGCCCATTACGAGAAACTGGATAATCCATATTGGCCAACCGTACTTGATTTCACAGAAAAAGCAACGACGCCTCCTCTGTACAAGGACTACACAAAGCTGGATACCAACATGCAGATAGAGCTTCAGAAGATGCTGTCAGGCGGTTCCACGGTTGATGAGTTTTCTGCCAATATGAGTAAGTTCATGACGACCATTGACCTGAGCACTGGTATGAACAAATAAAACCAGCCGGCAGGGCCGGTTCAATGACAGTCTTTGCATTGGCCGGTTTTCCTGCCGCTATCATAGAAATAGGATGAGGTGGAATATGGGGAATAAAAAAAGTGTGGGCGTGCAGCTGAAAAAGATGATACCCGGCTATGCGTTTGCAGCTCCGGGGGTTATATTTGTGGCTGTTTACATGGGGTATCCGCTGTTACGCTCGCTTTACCTGAGCTTTACCAATTACAATTTTGCCTTTGACAAGAAGCCGGTATTCGCAGGTCTTTCCAACTTTGCAAAGATGTTTTCCGATGCATATTTTATGGATTCCCTGAGAAATACCGTGGTATTTTCGCTGCTGTTTTTCCCGTCCATCATGATTATTTCCCTGATAATCGCCATGCTTTTAGACAAGGGCGTCAGGGGATCGGGAATCTTTCGCACCTGCGTATTTGTATCCATGGTGGTGCCGCTTTCCCTGACCGGCATTATTTTCCAGTGGATTTTAAACAACCAGTATGGCCTTCTCAACAGCGTGCTCAGGGAAATGCTGCACCTGGACACATGGGCCCACAACTGGCTGGGAGAAGGAAAATGGGCCATGTTTTCCATCGTAATTGTCAGCTTATGGAAAAATATGGGAATGCTTGTTATTTTCTTTATGGCAGGCCTTGCAGGAATCCCATCGGATATCATCGAATCCGCCAAGATTGACGGGGCCAATGCATTCCAGAGGATTTTCAGGATTATTCTGCCTAATCTGAAGGAAAGCTATGTAATCTGCGGCCTGTGGGCCATTATCCAGTCCGTGAAGGTGTTTGAACAGCCCTTCGTCATGACAAACGGCGGGCCGGGCACATCCACCCTGGTTCTATACCAGTACACATGGATGAACGCGTTTAAATATTACGAGATGGGCTATGCGTCTGCCATCGGTTATTTTATGGGGGCGGTTATCCTGATCTTGTCATGTATCAATCTTTACATCAACAGGACAAAGGATGAGGATGAAGTGAAACGGAAAAAGACCGGAAAAAGGAGGAACAGGGCATGAGTATTAAGAAAAACGCCGGCAGCATAGCCGTGTTTATATTGCTGTTCGTCATATCCTTTATTTTCATTATTCCCTTCATATGGACGATGCTCACCTCGCTAAAGCCGGATGAAGAGATATATTCGTCAGTCCTTACCTTTCTTCCTGTAAATCCCTATCTGGGCCACTATACGGGTATTTTTACAAAACTGGGCAACTTCTTTAAATATTTTTCCAATTCCGTTGTGGTATCCTTTTGGAGCGTGCTGTTCAATGTGCTTTTCGCAGCCACCCTGGGATATTCCTTTTCCAAGTTTCAGTATTGGGGAAGGGACCTGTTCCTTGGATTTGTTCTGCTAATCATCACCCTGCCCTATGTTATTTACCTGATACCGATTTACATTATGCAGTCGCGTTTTGACCTGATTGATACCAGGCTTGGCCTCATACTTCCGTATATTGCAACCAACCTGCCCATGTCCGTATTCATCATGAGAGGACAGTTTAACGGCGTTCCCAACGAGATGATGGAAGCAGCCAGAATTGACGGGGCAGGCCAGTGGCAGACCTTCAGTCGTGTGATGCTGCCCATCGTGAAGCCCGGAATCGCCACGGTCATCATCATGACATTTATCTCAGTGTGGGGAGAGTTTACATACGCCAGAACCCTGTGCACCACGGCAAAATCCCAGACCCTTGCAGTAGGCATCACTTTCCTGCGGGATGAGGCTGCTTCGTGGCAGTACGGTACCCTGACAGCAACCATTATCCTGTCCCTGATTCCTGTGCTGGCAATCTTTTTGTCCATGCAGAAATATTTTATCAAGGGAATCATGGCAGGAGCAGTGAAAGGATAGGAGACAGCTTATGAAAATCGTAAAATTTGAAACCTGGTGGGTTAAACGAAATAAGTGCCTGTTTGATGAAAAACGCAAGGGCAAGAGCAGTATGGATTGGGATGTGGTGGTGCTTAAGCTGACAACGGATAACGGATACGAGGGAATCGCAACAGCCCTGGCAGCGCGGTCAGGCCGGGTGACGGAAAGCTATCTGCACGATAATATTGCTCCGGTGGTTCTGGGTGCCTCTCCCTATGACAGGGAAAAAATATGGCATGAGCTGTGGAACATTGACCGGCACCTGACCTTTTTTCCTGTATATCTGCCGGGCCCGGTGGATGTGGCTCTGTGGGATATCTGCGCCAAGGCAGCAGGACTTCCGCTCTATCAATACATAGGCGCCTACCGCCGGTCTCTGCCTGTATATGCCAGCGGGCTGTTCCATGAGGACCCGCAGGAGTATGTGCGGGAGGCCCTCTATTACAAATCCAGGGGAATCAACTGTTATAAAGCCCATCCCTCCGGTCCCTGTGAGCTGGATATGGAAATCCACGAGAATATACGCAAGGCAGTGGGACCGGATATGAAGCTCATGAGCGACCCTGTGGCGGAATATACACTGGAAGAAGCAGTCAGGGTGGGAAGGCACCTGGAGAAGCTGGGGTATGAATGGCTGGAGGAACCCTTCCGGGATTTTGAACTGAACAAATATACCCAGCTGTGTGCCGCCCTGGATATTCCCATTGCCGCCACGGAGACTACCAGGGGATGTCACTGGGGGGTGGCGCAGGTCATCAACCAGAAGGCGGCGGATATTGTCAGGGCCGATGTGTCATGGAAATGCGGGGTTACGGGAACTTTGAAAATAGCACACCTGGCAGAAAGCTTCGGAATGCAGTGCGAGATTCATACCACGACCATGAATTACATGGACCTGGTAAACCTTCACGTTTCCTGCGCCATACGCAATTGCAGATATTTTGAGTATTTTGTGCCGGAAGAGGATTTCATGTTCCCCATGAAGGGACGTCTTCCCATTGATGAGAAAGGGATAATTACAGTTCCTGACAAGCCGGGAATCGGCGGAGAACTGGACTGGGAGCTGATTGAACGAAATTGTGTTTCCCATCAGATGGAGGTGTTGGAATGATGGAATTGGCGGGTAAGACGGGAATTATTACAGGCGGATCCAGCGGACTTGGGTTTGCCGCGGCCAATGTTCTGGCTGAGGCAGGGGCAGTGGTGTATGCTGTCAGCCGGAGCGGCAGGCCGAAGCTGGAAGGGGAGACCAGCCATGAAAATGTGATTCATCTGGCGGCGGATGTAAGCGATTATAAGGAGATGGGGGAACTAACAGAGAGAATCGGCCGTGAACACGGCATTGATTTTCTGGTAAACAACGCGGGAATCACGGTAAAGAGCCTGGCGCAGGATGTTTCGGACGCAGATTTTGAGAAGGTGCTCCAGGTAAACGTAAGCAGTGTGTTTAAGCTGTGCACCTTGTGCTACCCCTATTTAAGACAGTCTCCCAACAGGGGCAGAATCGTGAACATCACTTCCATGGCAGCCCATCTGGGGTTTTCGGAGGTGGTGCCCTACTGTACCAGCAAGGGAGCTGTGCTGTCCATGACAAGGGGGCTGGCGGTGGAATGGGCCCAGGATGGTATCAATGTAAACTCGGTTGCACCCGGATGGTTTCCCTCGGAGATGAGCCGCAAGGTCATGGACGAAGAGAGGAAGCAGAAAATACTGGCCAGAATGCCGGTGCACTGTTTCGGCAATCCCAGGGATATCGGCGCCATGGTCAAGTTCCTGGTGTCAGATGAATCAGAGTATATAACCGGACAGGACTTCGCCGTGGACGGCGGGGCTTTAAGCTTCGGTTATTAGCAGAGGAGGTAATGTCATGAAATTGTGGAATGATGAAAATGAAAAATTCGCCCTGATGAGGGAGAAGCTCTATACACCCGTGGTGGGCGACATACTGGACGAACTGGGATATTATCACCAGTTTCTGCCCCAGGATATCCGGCCTCTGCGCGAGGATATGAAGCTGGCGGGAAAGGCCATGACCGTGCTGATGACAGATGTGTACGGACCGCAGAAAAAGCCCTTTGGGCTTCTGACGGAGGCGCTGGACCAGCTGAAGGAAAATGAGATATATATTGCTGCGGGCGGAACCAAACGGTGCGCCTACTGGGGAGAGCTTCTGACTGCAGCGGCCAGAACCAGGAAGGCGTCCGGCGCCGTGGTGAACGGGTGGCACAGGGATACGCCCCAGGTGCTGTCCCAGAACTGGCCGGTATTTTCCTGCGGCTGTTATGCCCAGGATTCCAGCGTCCGCACCCAGGTGGTGGATTTTAGGTGCGACATTGAGATAGGACAGGTAAGGATTCATGACGGGGATTTAATTTTCGGTGATGTGGACGGAGTGCTGGTCATTCCCAGGGAAGCAGCGGATGAGGTACTTATAAAGGCCCTTAAAAAGGCTGCCGGGGAAAAGACGGTGAGAAAGGCCATCGAGGACGGTATGAGCGCCACGGATGCATTTGCGAAATTCGGTATTTTGTAGAGGAGGGACGACGGGCCGGATGGATGGAACAATGGAAATAATGCAAAGGGCATTTCAGATTGAACAAAAAGACAATGTGGCCACTGCCCTGGAGGAGCTCATCCCCGGTGCGCTAAGGCTTCTGGGCGATGGATGCATGAGGGAAGCCGAGGCTGTTCAGAAGATACCAAAAGGCCATAAAATCGCTCTCCAAAACATAAGGGCCGGGGAGGATGTCATAAAATACGGGGTGCGCATTGCCAGGGCATCAAAGGACATAAGGGCCGGGGAATGGGTCCATCTTCACAATATCCGCAGCGTGTACGATGAGCGCTCCAGCCACCTGGACGTGATGACCGGAGCGCCCAAGGATACCAGATATGAGTAGGAGGCAGGCGATGGATAACCTTAAAAGGGAATATAGCTGGATGGGCTATGTGAGGAAGAACGGCGCAATGGGAATACGCAATAAGGTGCTGGTCATCTACACCGTGGAGTGCGCTTCTTTTGTGGCCAGGGAAATCGTAAGACTTGCAGGGGACCCGGAGACAGAGGTGGTCGGATTTTCGGGCTGTACGGATAATGAATATGCGGTGCGCCTTCTGATTGCCCTGATACGCCATTCCAATGTGGGCGCTGTGCTGACAGTCGGGCTGGGGTGCGAGTATGTGCAGCCGGAATGGCTGGCGGACATAGCCGGGAAGGAGGGAAAGGAAGCCGCCTGGATGTTCATTCAGCAGGAGGGCGGAACCAGAAAGACCATAGAGAAGGGCCTGGCTGTTGTGGGGCTGATGCGGGAACGGCTTAAGGATACCAAAAGAAAACCCATGGGAATCCGGGATTTAATCATAGGGGCAGAGTGCGGAGGGTCTGATTACACCAGCGGGCTGGCCGGAAATGTGGTGGTGGGACGGTTTTTCGACCGGCTGACCGATTTGGGAGGAACGGCCATTTTTGAGGAAATCGTGGAGGCCATAGGCCTTAAGGAGATGCTGGTGGGGCGCGCTGCAAATGAAAGGGCCAGGCAGGAGATTGGGGATACATATGATAAGGCCCTGGAGTACTGCAAATCCGTGCGCCAGTATTCGGTCAGCCCGGGTAATTTTGCGGGAGGGCTGTCCACCATTGAAGAAAAAAGCATGGGAGCCCTCATAAAAAGCGGAAGCAGACCCATTGAGGGAGTTCTTAAGGTGGGGGTTAAGCCGCCTCATCCCGGTCTGTGGCTGTTGGATTCCACGCCGGATCCATACTGGATGCAGTTTGGAATCACCAATCCCAATGACAGCGAAGGGCTGATGGATTTGGCTGCATGCCACAGCCATATTGTATTTCTGGTAACAGGCAGGGGAAATGTGGTGGGATCCGCTGTGGTTCCCTGTATTAAAATCACGGGAAACTCTGCTACCTACAGGGCCATGGAGGAGGATATGGACTTTGACGCCGGGCCGGTGCTGGAGGGGCGCTGCTCTCAGGATGAGATGGCACAAAGGCTTCTCAAAATGGCGGCAGAGGTGGCTTCCGGCACAAAGAGCAAAAGCGAGGTGCTGGGCCACAAAGAGTATTTTATACCGTATAAATATCAGGACAGGGACGCAACGAAAAAATGCAGGGAGGCATAGGCAATGTTTGATACAGGAAGTTATTTTTCATTAGAGGGGCAGACCGCAATTGTTACAGGCGGCACCACCGGACTGGGGCTTGCAATCACCAGGTGCATGGTGGGGGCAGGCGCAAAGGTGGCGGTGCTGAGCTATGAGAGCCGGGAACAGGGGCGGGAAGCCTTAAAGGAGTTTGGGGGAAAGGCTGTGTTTTATCAGTTTGACATAACGGACACAGACCATACCCAGGAGATGGCGGACCGGGTCATAGCGGAGCAGGGGCCGGTGACCATCCTGGTGAACAATGCGGGAAACCATTGCAAGAAATACATTGAGGACATGACGGTGGAGGATTACGTAAACGTGCTGAACGTACACCTGGTGGGCGCTTTTGCGCTGACGAAGGCACTGTTCCCCCACATGAAGGAGCAGGGGAAGGGAAGCATCCTGTTCCAGGCCAGCATGACCAGCTACATCGGCCAGCCGCAGGTGGCAGGCTATGCCACGGCCAAGGCAGGTTATCTGGGCCTGGTGCATACCCTGGCAGCAGAAGGCGGTCCTTACGGGGTGCGCGTCAACGCCATTGCGCCGGGATGGATTGATACGCCCATGTTCCATAAGGCCACGGACGGGGACCCGGTCCGTTTGGGGAAAATCCTGGGACGGATTCCCATGCAGAAGGTGGGAAGCGTGACAGATATAGGTATGGCTGCCGTATTTTTAAGCAGTGACGCGGCCGGATACATATCAGGCACCTGCCTGCCGGTGGATGGAGGTGCTCTGATTGGGTTCTGATTGTTTTTCCGAGGAGTTTCTTCTGACAAACCCCACGGGAAGCCGGCTGTACCACAGCTATGGGGAGAGGCTTCCCATTGTGGATTACCACTGCCATCTGGAGGCCAGGGAAATCTGTGAAAACAGGGAGTTCAAGGATTTGGGTGAAATGTGGCTGGCTCATGACCATTATAAATGGAGGGCCATGCGCACATTCGGAATCAGCGAGGAGTATATCACCGGAACAAAAAGCTACTATGAAAAATTTCTGAAATTTGCGCAGATCATGCCCTATCTTGCAGGCAATCCCCTTTATATATGGTGCGCCCTGGAGCTGAAGCGGTACTTTGACATAGAGGAACCCCTTGGACCGGATAATGCGGAGGAGATTTACCGGCGCACCAACCAGCGGATCAGGCAGCTTCACATGACGCCCGGATGGTGTCTGGAACGGTCCGGGGTAGAACTGCTCAGCACCACGGAGGATCCGGCGGACAGCCTGGAATATCACATGAAAATAAAGGAGAATGCAGTTTTAAAGACGCGCATTCTCACGGCCTTCAGGCCTGACAGGGCATTTTACTGCGAGCGGAAGACATTTTCGGATTATATGAAAATCCTTTCCCAGGCAGCGGGGCAGGAAATCGTGGATTTTTCCTCCATGATGGGAGCGCTGGAACAACGTCTGGCATTTTTTGCGGAATTTGGAACAACGGTCAGCGACAACGGCATTGCCCACATTGCGTGGGAGGAATACACCGGGGCCCAGGCGGAGGACATTTTTCAAAAGGCTGCGGCTGGGGAGCAGTTATCAGAGGTGGAAATAAACAGGTATAAATCCGCGTTCCTGATTGAAATGGCAAAGCTCTATAAAAAATATCATTTTGTGATGCAGCTTCATATCGGTACCTATCTGGACGCCAATCACAGGAAGGTGCAGGAAATCGGGCAGTCCACAGGTTTTGACTGTGTGGATGACTCCACGTCCGTAAAATCCGTGGGACGTATCCTGGACCGGCTGACAGAGCTTGATCAGCTTCCAAAGACAATTCTGTATCCCTTAAACCCTGCGCAGATGGAACCCTTTGCCGTTCTGGCAGCAGGCTTCTGCGACGGCACGGTAAGGGGGAAGGTACAGCTGGGCGCTCCCTGGTGGTTCAACGACCAGCCCTTCGGCATCATGCGCCAGTTTGGCGGAGCAGGGAATCTGTATCCCCTGAGCCTGTCCGTTGGGATGCTGACGGATTCCAGGAGTTTTTTAAGTTATCCGCGCCATGAGCTTTACCGCCGCTGTCTCTGCAGCTATCTGGGAGAACTGGTGGAGCGCGGAGAATATTTCTCCGGCGAGAAATATCTGAAGGAAATAATAGAAGGAATATGCTACAGGAATGTAAAAGAATACTTTGGATGGTGAGAACATGACTGCAGGTAAAATGAATGTAAAAGAAAAGATAAAGGATATACATTTTTACAGGGCTGTGTCTGATATCAGCAGACCCATTGCGGATTCCACACACACAATCATCCAAATCGGTTTTTATATTGTGGAGCTGATGACAGCGGAGGGTGTAAGGGGCCAGGGGTATGTGCTGTCCTTCCACTATTCTCCGGGAGCAATGGAGGGAGCGCTCAGGGATGTCTGCAGCTTTATCAGCGCGGGAGAGTACGCTGTATATGATACGGTGCTGGCCAGGGCTGACTGGGACCGGGAGGCGGAATACTTTGGCAATACGGGAATCAACAACTGCGCCATTGCTGCCGTGAACCTGGCCATGTGGGATGCCTGGGGACATACATGCCGCCAGCCGGTGTGGAAGATGCTGGGGGCCAACCGGAGAAGGATACCTGTATACGGCAGCGGCGGCTGGATTTCCTACACGGACCAGGAACTGCTGGAGGAAGTGCTGGATTATAAAAAGAGAGGTTTTAAGGCCGTTAAAATCAAGGTTGGTTCGGGAAGCATCGAACGGGATGCGGAACGTCTGGCAAAGTGCAGGGAGGCGCTGGGGGGCAGTGTGAAAATCATGATGGACGCCAATCAGGGATTCAATGTGCCGGATGCGCTGGAGCTGGCCCGCAGGGCTTCCTCCATGGGAATACAGTGGTTTGAGGAGCCGGTGGTCCACACGGACTATGCCGGATACCAGCTTTTGAGAAACCAGTGCGGTATTGCGCTGGCCATGGGGGAGCGGGAATATGATTTTGAGGCTTTAAAACAGCTTTCAGTGCGCAACGCCCTGGATTTATGGCAGCCGGACATCGTCAGGCTGGGAGGGGTGGAGGCGTGGAGGGAATCCGCTGCCCTGGCTGAGGCCTTCGGATTGCCGGTCCTGCCCCATTATTATAAGGATTACGATGTCCCACTGCTGTGTACGGTCAGGAGTCCTTATGGAGCAGAGTCCTTTGACTGGATTGACGGCATCATAGATAATGCCATGGAGATAGAAAACGGATTTGCCAGTCCCAGGGAAGGGGACGGATGGGGATTTCGTTTCAGGGAGGAGTGTATGACAGAAGTATAGGAATTGAGTTGGGATTTGCCGCCGGACAGGAACTGATATCACATCGGTTTTCCCTGCCCGGCGTTTTTTTCGTTTACGGGTCCGTTAAAATAATTGCAATACTGGAATATCATTCCTTGAAACAAGGTACTTTATATGATAAAATGGGGAAAGAATTCATGCAAAGTGAAAAACTCGTAACAAAGGAGAACATTATGATAAGCCAGTTAATTGAAAAAATAAAGAAAACCAATGCCCCAATCTGCGTAGGACTGGATCCCATGCTGTCCTATGTGCCGGAACATGTGGTAAAGAAATCCCTGGATGCTTACGGAGAGACTCTGGAGGGGGCTGCTGATGCCATCTGGCAATTTAATAAGGAAATCATTGACCATACATTTGACCTGATACCGGCTGTAAAACCGCAGATTGCCATGTATGAGCAGTTCGGCATCGAAGGACTGACCGTATATAAGAGGACTGTGGACTACTGCCATGAAAAGGGACTGATTGTTATTGGCGACGCCAAGAGAGGCGATATCGGCTCCACATCCGCTGCCTATGCAGCAGGCCATCTTGGCAGGGTGCAGGTGGGAAGCAAATCCTTAAGCGGATTCAATGTGGATATACTTACTGTAAACCCATATCTGGGAACAGACGGCGTGAAGCCATTTGTGGATGTATGCAGGAGTGAGGACAAGGGTCTTTTCGTTCTGGTCAAGACCTCCAATCCGTCCAGCGGCGAATTCCAGGACCGCCTGATTGACGGTAAGCCCCTCTATGAGTGGGTGGCCGCCAAAGTGGAGGAGTGGGGTGCCGGCTGTATGGACGGTGAGTACAGCAATGTGGGCGCTGTTGTAGGTGCCACCTATCCTGAGATGAGCGAGATTCTGAGAAAGCTCATGCCCCACACCTATTTCCTGGTACCCGGATACGGGGCACAGGGAGGAACAGCCGCTGACCTGAAGCATTGTTTTAACCAGGACGGGCTTGGCGCTGTGGTTAACTCCTCCAGAGGAATCATTGCGGCTTACAAACAGGAAAAGTATAAGAACTTCGGGCCGGAGCACTTCGGCGAGGCATCCAGACAGGCAGTGATTGACATGGTTGCTGATATCAGCAGCGTACTGTAAGAGACAGGAGATTCATGTTATGGCAAAAGTGAAAATAACAGCAGCCGTCACGCTCCAGGAGCAGCTGGCTGCCGATATATACGATATGAGGATAAAAGCGCCTGAGATAGCGGAGTCAGCAGTTCCGGGCCAGTTTGTATCCCTTTATTCAAAAGACGGGGCCAGGATTCTTCCGCGTCCCATCAGTTTGTGCGGCATTGATAAGGAAAAGGGAGAGCTGAGGCTGGTGTACCGCATTGCGGGGGAAGGCACGAAGGAGTTCTCCGGGCTCACGGCAGGCGATACCATTGATGTCCTGGGACCTCTGGGCAATGGGTTTCCCCTGGAGGCCGGAAAAAAGGCATTTCTGATAGGCGGAGGCATCGGTGTTCCGCCTATGCTGGAACTGGCAAAAGCTCTTCATGAGCTTAACAAGGACGAAGAGGACAATCTGGTCCAGTCCGTGCTGGGATACAGAGACAGCCAGATGTTCTTAAAGGATGAATTTGAGGCATACGGTCCGGTATACGCAGCCACGGAGGACGGCAGCTTCGGAACCAGCGGAAATGTGCTGGACGCTATCCGCGAGCAGGGCCTTACGGCGGATGTCATTTACGCCTGCGGTCCCACTCCCATGCTCCGGGCACTGAAGGCATATGCGGCCGAAAAGGGGCTGGAGTGCTGGCTTTCCCTGGAAGAGAAGATGGCCTGCGGAGTAGGCGCCTGTCTGGCCTGTGTGTGCCGGTCCAAAGAGGTGGATGACCATTCACAGGTACACAATAAGCGTATATGCAAGGACGGTCCTGTGTTTAGGGCGGATGAGATTGAGCTGTAGGCATGTATAGGTGAAAGATAGCGAGGTACCGTTTAGATGAATATGAGTGTAAATATTGCCGGTGTGGAATTTAAGAATCCGGTAATGGAAGCGTCGGGCACATTTGGTTCCGGCATGGAATACAGTGAGTTTGTGGATTTAAACCGTCTGGGCGCAGTGGTTACCAAGGGTGTGGCAAGTGTGCCGTGGCCGGGCAACCCCACTCCCAGGATAGCGGAAGTATACGGCGGCATGCTCAATGCCATCGGCCTTCAGAATCCGGGCATTGACGTGTTCACAAAGAGGGATATTCCCTTTTTAAAACAGTATGACACGAAAATCGTGGTCAATGTCTGCGGAAAGACCACGGAGGAATATATTGATGTGGTGGAGCGTCTTGGGGACCAGCCGGTGGATATGCTGGAAATTAATATATCCTGTCCCAATGTAAAAGAAGGCGGTATCGCTTTCGGCCAGGACCCAAAGGCGGTGGAGGCCATTACCAGGGAGGTAAAGGCACATGCAAGGCAGCCCATCATCATGAAGCTGAGCCCCAACGTGACGGATATCACTGTCATGGCCAGGGCGGCAGAGGCTGGCGGGGCAGATGCCATTTCATTAATTAATACCCTTACAGGCATGAAGATTGACATTCACAAAAGGGCATTCGCGCTGGCCAACAGGACAGGAGGACTGTCCGGTCCTGCTGTGAAGCCGGTGGCTGTGCGCATGGTATACCAGGTTGCCCAGGCAGTGAAGGTTCCTATCATCGGCATGGGAGGAATCAGAAATGCAGATGACGCCCTGGAGTTCATACTGGCAGGCGCCACGGCTGTTGCCATCGGCACGGCCAATTTCCATAACCCCTATGCCACGGTGGAGACTGTGGATGGAATCCGGGCATATATGGAAACGTACGGTATCGGAGATATCCGGGACCTTATAGGGGCTGTGAGGTAGCACCGGCAGGGTAAGGCAGTGATAAAAGGCAGTGATAAAAGACAGTGACAAAGGCAGTTTAAAAAAGGCAGCAGCAAAAGAATTACAGAGCGGTTAAACGGCCCGTAAATACAGGAGGTTTAAGGAAGATGGAAAACTATAAGCAGGAATTTATAGATTTTATGGTGGAAAGCAGTGTGCTAAAATTTGGCGACTTCACATTAAAGAGCGGACGTAAGTCCCCGTTTTTCATGAATGCGGGAAGCTATGTCACAGGAACCCAGCTGAGAAAATTAGGAGAGTACTACGCAAAGGCCATCCATGACAATTTCGGACTGGATTTTGATGTGCTCTTTGGGCCGGCTTATAAGGGGATTCCCTTAAGCGTGGCAACCACTATGGCAATCAGTGAGCTGTACGGAAAAGACATCCGTTACTGCTCCAACCGCAAGGAGGTCAAGGACCACGGCGATACAGGCATCCTTTTGGGCAGTCCTATCAAGGACGGGGACAAGGTAGTTATCATCGAGGATGTGACCACTTCCGGCAAGTCCATCGAGGAGACATTCCCCATCATCAAGGCCCAGGGAGATGTGGAAATCAAGGGACTCATGGTTTCTTTAAACCGTATGGAGCGCGGCAAAGGCACCAGGAGCGCTCTGGATGAGATTAAGGATTTATACGGTTTCCCCACTGCCGCCATCGTTTCCATGGCAGATGTGGTGGAGCACCTCTATAATAAAGAAATAAATGGCAAGGTAGTCATCGACGATCAGATAAAGGCAGCCATCGACGCTTACTATGAGCAGTATGGAGCCCAGGCATAATGATGTTTCCAGGAAGAAAGGCGATGAATATGGAGAGAGTGTATAAAACCATGCGTAACACAGGGGCTGGCTGCATAGCATTAGGAGTCATCATAGCAGTGACCGGCCTTACGGTTGGAATCATTTCCATTGTAAATGGAGCGCTGCTGCTGAAACGAAAATCCGAAATTGAATTTTAGTAAGCGGGGCTGACAATGATAAGAAATACAACAAAGCGTCAAAAGCTGGGCTGGGTATTATTCATACTGTATCTTTGCTTTCTGGCGTATTTCATGTTTTTTTCAGAATCCTTCGGGCGCACAGACACTGACAGGGGGTACCAGTATAATCTGGTGCCCTTTAAGGAAATTACGCGGTATTTCCGGTATTATGACGTGTTGGGACCCACATTGTTCATGATTAACATGATAGGAAATGTGGCGGCCTTCATGCCTTTTGGGTTCTTTCTCCCCATTATCAGCAGACGCAGCAAAAAGTGGTACAACACGGTTATGTTCGGCTTTGTTTTCAGTCTGATGTTAGAGACTCTGCAGCTGGTGTTCAAGGTGGGAAGCTTTGATGTGGATGATATGCTGCTCAACACCCTGGGAGCAGCCGCAGGTTATCTGTGTTACCGCCTGGTACAATGGACCCGGTGCAAATTGAGAAAAAGGAGGCTTTCCCGTTGAGGCAGATTGGCGATAAGGTATCGTATGTTAGAAATCCTTTTGCAAGAAACAGCTACTATTGTCTGACCCTGGCAGTGCTGGGACTGGCTTTAGGCACGGCCAGCATGTATCTGTCTGTGGCCAGGGCGGGCCAGGGAGGCCTGAATACAGGGGCTTACGGCTTTTCCAGCCTTGCTGCAGCCCTTATGGGGCTGTGGTACGGTGTGCGCTCATTTATGGAAAAGGACCGCAATTACATACTGGCGAAAATAGGAATCAGTATCTGCGTGGTGCTGGTCATCGTGTGGGCTGTGATTATCATAACCGGTATTGTAAGATAGATGGGAGTAAATGCAGATGGATTACAGAATCTTATTACAGGAAGAGAATGATGCCGTAAGGGAGCGCTACGAATTGTCTATGGAGCGTATCAGGTCCATGGATACAGAGGAGATGGGGCTGCCTTACGGCTGTTATTTTAAGAAGGTTTCGGCTTTTATCCGCAGGATAGAGCGACTGGCAAAGCGGGTGGAAGAAACCGGTTTAAGCGGGGAGGACGGGCTGGAGGGGACTTCTTTGACCCTGGAGGCGCTGCAGGAGGAAAATTACGCCCTGTACCAGGACATTCTGCCTGAAAATTACAGGGAGAGCTTTGCCAATCCGGATTACGCGGTGGAGGTTTTGGGGGATGGCTACGGCCAGCTTTTATCCTTTCTCTATACGGAAATCCGGGCTGATATTGTATATGCCTTTGAGATGCGGCTTATGAATATCACCATACTGAATGAGCTGTTCCTGGAAGTGTATAACCTTTTTGCCCAGGCATGGGAGGAGGGAAAAAATGCGCCTCTGGAGCAGCTGATTAAGGATTCCCTGTACTGGTTTGTCAGCGATTATGCGGAGGTCACCGTGGACTGGCGGATTCGGGAGGGACTGGATCCGGCCCTTTCCTTTGGAACAGATATCGTGATGAAGCGGGATTTGACTGATTTGCGGTATCTCTATGCCTATGGGGAATATGTTTCGGAGACAGAGATAAAGCTTGCCTCTTTCATGAACAGTCTTCCCCAGGAGACCATTGACCAGATGGCATCCACTTATACGGAAGGATTCAGGAAGGGGTTTCAGGTCATGGGCAGGGACCTGAAGAAAAAACGGACCGTTGTGGTGGAATTCCAGTTGGGCTTTGAGCGGATGATCCGCAGGGCGGTGGAGTACTTCCGGGAGATGGGACTTGAACCCATCTGTTACAGGGCAGCGGTGGAGTCCGTGAACCGCAGGGCGAACGGACGCAGGGGATATTACGGCACATCTCCCAATAAGCAGTACGATTATGACCATCGTTATGACAGCGCCCTTTATATGGGCAATGCTTTTAAGGAGAGAAAGCTGGCCGTTCTGCGGTCCGCCTATGAGACCTACCGGAAGGAAGCCGCCTGGTGCGCGGGCCCTGCCCTGGTGGAGACATTTGGTGAGGAAGGCTTTGCTCCTGAGAATAAAAAAGCGGCCCTGGCCCTCAACGCCCATCAGGAGGCGCTGACCCTGGCTTATGCCAATGAATCCAGGCAGATTGTAAATCAATATATGCCGGGAGACGAGACCAGCTTTACCATCATTGCCTTTCCCAAACCAGAGATTGGGCCGGATTTCGAGGCTGTTTTCAGGGAAACCATCCGGATCAATACACTGGATTATGAGAAGTACCAGAAAATACAGCAGTGTATCATCCAGGCACTGGATGAGGCCGGCTATGTGCTCATAACAGGCCGTGACGGCAATGAGACATCCATGAAGGTGGCTCTCCACCCCTTAAGGGACAGGGAAAAGGAGACTAATTTCGAGAACTGTGTGTCCGATGTGAACATTCCGTTGGGAGAGGTTTTTACATCCCCCATATTGAAGGGGACAGAAGGACTGCTGCACGTAAAGAATGTTTATGTGGAGGATTATCAGTTCAGGAATCTGCGCATGGTGTTTAAGGATGGTAAGGTGACGGAGTATTCCTGCGGGAATTTTGAGGACGCCGGGGCTGCCGGAGCTGCTGGAAATGATAAGGACGCCGGGGGTGCCGGGGACGCCCGCAGACAGGGCCAGGCCCTTGTGAAGCAGGTCATTATGCGAAACCATGACTGGCTGCCTTTGGGCGAGTTCGCCATCGGTACCAATACTACGGCCTATGCCGTGGCCAGAAGGTTTTCCATTGGCGATAAGCTGCCTATCCTTATTGCCGAAAAGATGGGGCCTCATTTCGCGGTGGGTGATACTTGCTACAGCTTTGCTGAGGATTCGCCCATGTATAATCCTGATGGCAGGGAGGTCATTGCCAGAGACAATGAGATATCCCTTCTTAGAAAGACAGATATGTCCAAGGCATATTTCAGCTGTCATACAGATATCACCATTCCCTACTCGGAATTAGGGGATATAAAGGCTGTCAGGGCAGATGGAAGCCGGATTGATATTATCCGTCAGGGCAGGTTTGTGCTGGAAGGCACAGAGGAGTTAAATGAGGCTCTGGATGAAGCGGATGACGGCGCGGCCGGGTTAGATTGTGAATAACAGTATGATTCGATGATGGATGAGGGAGACACTGCTCCGGTTGTGGGGGAGGGTGTGCTCTATATTAAAAAATCACTTGTACAATCCAATTCATGGATGGAACAAGTGATTTTTTCTGTTATACTAGATAAAAGGAAATAAAAAGGAAAATAAAAAGAAAAAGGAAACAATTTTCCTGTGACCCCGAAACAGAAATGGTTCCTGCGTATTCTATGGTAAATGGAGGTGATATCTTGGGGGAAGAGCACCAGATAGTCCGTTTGGTCTATGAGGCAAAGAAGAGTCCGGAAGCTGCTGACAGCCTGATTGACCAGTATATGAATTTCATACAGGCAGAGACAGTCCGCTTTACCCAGGGAGCTCCAACCCAGGTCAGGGAGGACCAGCTTAGTGTGGCCATGTTTGCCTTTTATGAGGCGGTCCAGGGGTATGAGCGGGGAAGAGGCGCGTTTCTGCCTTATGCTGCCGCGTCCATACGCAACCGGCTCATAGACTACATCAGGAAAGAGGGGCGCCATCAGGGATTGGTTTCCTTTGATGCCCCGGCAGGACAGGAGGATGATTCCCATGCCCTATTGGAAGTAACGCCTGATGAGAAAAACGGAATCCAGCTGTGGAATGTGAGAACGGCTACCAGGGAGGAGCTGGATGAGTTCCGAAGGAATCTGTCTGAGTATGGCATCAGTCTGTCTGATGTGGCGGATAACTGCCCCCGGCAGGACCGTACCCTCAGGGCATGCCACAAAGTGCTGGAGGCTGCCAGGAGCCATCCCAGGCTGCTGGAACACCTGATACAGAACCGCAAACTTCCCGTTGCGGAGCTGGCAGAGCTGTCCGGCGTATCCAGAAAGACCATGGAACGGCACCGGACGTATCTGGTTGCCATTTTGCTGGCTTATACCAACGGATATGAAATCATCCGGGGACATCTGTGTCAGATATCACCGGGAAAGGAGGGAACCGTATGACTTATCTTGTAATGGAGTGCCATCCGTCATATGCCATTGTCCTTGACAATGAAGGCAGAATGATAAAGGCAGCCAATCTGGGTTACCAGGAGGGCCAGGTGGTAGGAGAGATAATTGCCCGGCAGACACCAAAGGCTCCCATCCTGTTCCGTCTTGCTCCGCTGGCCGCGGCTGCCTGCCTGTGCCTGGCTGTATTGGGAGGCGGGGCCTATGGCGCATACGGAATGCCGTATGGTACAGTGGAGGTGAGAATCAATCCAGATGTGAAAATGTCTGTGAGTTATATGGATCGCGTAGTTGGCCTGGAAGGTGTGAATGAGGACGGAAAAAAACTCATTGACCAGGTGTCATATAAGGGAAGAAACTCAGAATATATGACAGGTATATTGGTGGAACGGGCCATGGAAATGGGATATCTGACCGAAGGAGGGACCATATATGTGGCGGCATCCGGCGGGAGCGAGCGCTGGAAGGCAAAACGGGCCGATGCCATACGTACAGGGCTGGACACCCTTTTAAAGGATGGTATGCCGGTGGAAGTACATGTGGAAAGCATAGGAAAGGACAGCCCCCCCGCAGCCGCCCCCCATCATAAGGGTGAGATACCCGGAGGAACAGGAGGGGATAAGCCGGCATTCATCGGAATGCCTCCGAGAGGAACGGGGGAAGATGCAGACGGCAATGGTGAAGATGACAGGGACGAGGATGAGCGTGGGGATGACACTGAAAATGATGATGAAGAAAATGATGCTGACCCCGATAAGTATGATGAAGATGATGGCGATGACAGGGAGGAAGATGCCGGTAAAGATAAAGCTGGTGATAAGGATGACGGCAGGGACGATGACGACAGGGATGATGACGACAAAGACGATACGGATGACAGAGATGATGATATCAAAAAAGCCAGGGATAAATCCGGCAGAAACAATGTGGTGAGACAAAGCAGCGGTGCAGGCGATGATAAGGATTTGGATGATTCGGATGAAAGAGATAATGGGAAGGCCGGAAATGGATTAAATGATAACAGAGACCGGGACGAAGATGACGGCGGGGAGCATTCTGACCAGGACGATTCCGATGAAGGAGACTCTGATGAAGACGATATCGACGAAAACGATTCCCAAGAAGAGGATAACGACGGGCATGAGGATGGAGAAGATGATAAGGACGAAGATGAGGACGACGATGACTGATATCATGTGCTGGTCATGCAGCGTGTCATGTAACGTAAGAAAATAGAAGAGATGCCGCCGGGCGGAAATACCGCCAAATGACTACGGTATGGCCAAAAGCAGGACGGAACCAGATGGGCTGGGATATACTCCATCTGGTTCCGTCTTTATGTTATTACCTGCGGCAAAGCAAAAGCCGCAGCGTATTTATGGAGAAGAGTAATCCCCAATGTGTATTATGCGGTTTGCCCAGCTGCGGTAAAAGGATTCTTCATGGGAAACCAACAGTATGGTTCCGGGAAAGCTCTTAAGAGCTGCCTGCAGTGAATCCTTGGCCTGGATATCCAGGTGGTTAGTGGGTTCATCCAAAATCAAAAAGTTGCAGGGACTAAGCGTCAGAAGGCATAATTTGACCTTAGTCTGTTCGCCGCCGCTTAATGTGCCCATGGGCTGCACGGCCTGCCGGCTTAGAACCCCGCATCGGGTAAGATGCTGGCGTATCTTCTTAAGCGTGAGCTTCGGGTAGGCATTGGAGACAATTTGGACAGGAGTCAATGTATCATTTTCCCAGCTGAAATCCTGTCCGAAATATCCGATTGTAACCTGCTGTGAAAAAGCGAAGACCCCATCCAGGGGATTCAGGCTTCCCGTCAATGTTTTCAGCAGGGTGGATTTCCCGATGCCGTTAAAACCAGTGACCACCACCTTCTGTCCTCCGGTTACGGAAAAATCCAGATGGGACAAAATGGGATAATCATACCCCACAGATAAACGCTTTACGGACAAATGCAGGCATTTGGTCAAGGGAAGGCATTGGAAACAGAATTCCGGTTTGATTTCCTTTTGTTCCAGGGCCGCCAGCTTATCCATGCGGTCCAGCTGCTTCTGCCGTCCGCGGGCCATCTGTGCTTTCCTGCCGGCTATGTTCTTCCGTATGAACTCCTCTGTTTTTTTGATTTCTTTTTGCTGCGCATTGTACTGCCTTATATGGTCCTCGCGCAGAAATGCCTTCTTTTTCAGAAACTCCGTATAGCTGCCGTAATACTTGGACAGCCTGCCGTTGTCTATATCGCAGATACGTGTGCATATCCGCTCCAGAAATGTGCGGTCATGTGAGACAACCATAAAGGCATTTTCAATCGCCGAAAGATAACCGCCCAGCCATTCCACATGTTCCTTGTCAAGGAAATTAGTTGGTTCATCCAGGAGAAGGACGTCCGGTTTTACCAAGAGAAGCTTGGCCAGGATGACCTTGGCTCTCTGGCCTTGACTCATGTCCTTAAGAGGACGGGACAAACCGATTGAGACCAGTCCCAGACCGGAAACCACCTGGGCAATATGGGTATCAATGGAGTAGAAACCGCTGCGCTCCAACTGCTCCTGAAAAAGTGATGCCTGGTTCAGAACCTCCATATTGCAGGATAATGCGGCCTCGTCATAAAGACGATTTATTTTGGCTTCAAGCTCATATAGGCTGCGAAAGGATGATTTTAAAAACTGCTCCATGGTCAAAACGTGATTGGTACAGGCATACTGGTCCAGATAACCAATGGTAATGCCCGGCTGCCAGGCCACGCGGCCTGAATCAGGGATGACCTGTTCCGTGCATATTTTGATAAGCGTACTTTTGCCGGTTCCGTTCTGACCCACAATCCCCATATGTTCCCCGCGGTTAAGGGAAAGAGCGGAATCACTGTAAAGGCGGCTGTCCCCATAAGAATGGGAAAGTCCTGTTATATCTAATAAACTCATAATTGAAACACTCCTTTTATATTTAATGGTGCTGCGCTGTATTGCAATGTATGGATGAGCGGTGAAAGCTGTATGGGAGGTGAAAGCTGTATGTGAGGAGAATGCTGTATGGGAGGAAACCGTATTGTTTGTAACCGGACAAAAAAGGCAGAAGGTAGATGCCAAATTTGCACCTGCCTTCTGCCGTATTACAAAATCATACGATTTCCTCACATTACAAAAGGCCATGGACAAAACATTGTCCATAGCCTTTTATGCACGGATAACCACGGGAAAAAAGAGCAATCAAACCGACGGCAGCCTACACTGCTGCCTCCAGTCCATTACTCAGTTTCCCGATGAAATCACGAAAGCGCATAAGATACGCCATACTCTGTACAATGTTTCATCGGTATGAATTGTACAGAGATCTCTTTCTTCCGAGGTTGATTTAATATATAAAAGCCCATACCTGCCTCTCCTTCATTACAATGCGGCAACTATATCACAGCCAACTGCATTTGTCAATATTTTGGCAGCAGCAATGAGAAGGGAAATAAAATAAAATTTTTTGTCCGCGACCCCGGTTTTACATTTTGTCTCACGTATTCTACGGATGTAGATAAATAAATCACAGCAGACAGGAGGAAAATAATTATGACGGCAAAGAGGATTAAAAAGGCAGCTATATTGGTGTGTGCAGGTTTCATGGCCCTTTCTCTGCCTGGTGTGGGCAGCACGGCACTGGGTGCGCCCTCCAACAGGGAAACAAGGATTCAGGAAGAAACATGGGGACGTGTGTTCCTCAGCGCAGGTCCGAAGATATCCCTTTCCTATGACAGGGAAGGAGAGGTCCTGGAGGCAAAAGGACTGAATCAGGACGGACGAAAATTATTAGAGGGGGCAGGGAATTTTGCCGGTGCGGACTGTGATACAGCTGTACGCAGACTGGTAAAGCGTATGGATGATAAGGGATGGTTCCGCGGAGACAAAAATGAGAAAGAGCTGCTCATTGAGTCTGAAAAAGGATCTGTTTATCCCAGGGCCGACTTCATGAAAGAGATAGAAGAGGCTGCATGGGAAGCAGTAAACAAAAACGGCATTGATATCACCATAACACTTAAGGATAACGGGAAACAGTCAGAACAGTTATATATAGGGAAGAATGAGGCGAAGCGGATCGCCATAAAGGAATTGGGGCTGAAGGAAAATGAACTGACCTACAAGGGATGTGACCTGGACGACGGTGTTTATGAATTGAGGTTTCTGGTAAATGGAAGGAAACTCGAGGTGGATGTAAATGCCGCTACAGGCAGGATTGCGGATGTGGACTGGGACAATGATACGGGAGCCTGGGATGATGACCGGTTTGACGATGATGACCGATTTGACGATGATGACCGATTTGATGATGATGACCGATTTGATGATGATGACCGATTTGACGATGATGACCGTTTTGATGATGATGACCGTTTTGACGATGATGACCGTTTTGATGATGACGACCACGATGATGATGACGATGACCGGCACGATGATGACCACGATGGCAATGACTACGATGACTGATGGATGATTGAGATTTTTAATGCCCGGCTAAGACGGCAGCGTGCAATGGAAGTTACGGATGATAGAATGTAATGCTGAGGTGCAATGTGTGATAATACTGAAGAAAGCCGCAGAGAAGTATGATTACTGATGCCAAGGAAAACATAATGATAAATTTTATATTTCTGGAATTGAGATAATGTTTGGAATTTATCAGCAGGCAATAGGATACCGGAAAGAAACTTGAAGGATTTTGCAGGGGAATGTACGGCGGACCCATATGGGCTCCATACCGGCATTCCCCTGCGTATTTTGTTCACCAGCCTGTGTCGGAAATGATAGCCTGGCTGATAGATGCAGGAACCAGGCAGTTTTAGGCAGATACATTACAAAAACAATTTAAAATGCAGAAGACTTTTTTCAAGTTTTATATTGACGGCATACGCATTTCCTAGTATTATGATTATAAGTAGAATTGAGCTATATAAAGATACTTATAAGAAAAACTAATAATAATTATCTACAAGGATAATGAGCTTTAGAAAAGGAGAATGAACAATGGCAAAAGTAGGAATTGTAATGGGAAGCGACTCTGATATGCCTATTATGGCAAAGGCAGCTGAGATTCTGGACAAGCTGGGCATTGATTACGAGATGACAATTATTTCCGCACACAGGGAGCCTGATGTATTCTTTGACTGGGCAAAGGCAGCTGAGGATAAGGGCTTTAAGGTTATCATAGCAGGTGCAGGCAAGGCTGCACATCTTCCCGGTATGTGCGCGGCTATTTTCCCTATGCCGGTCATTGGAATTCCTATGAAGACATCTGACCTGGGCGGTGTGGATTCACTGTATTCCATCGTGCAGATGCCAAGCGGTATCCCGGTGGCAACCGTGGCTATTAACGGCGGTGCCAACGCCGGAATCCTGGCGGCAAAGATACTGGCCACCTCCGATGCGGAGCTGCTTGCAAAGCTGAAAGCGTATTCCGAAAGCCTGAAGAACGATGTGGTGAAAAAGGCTGAGAAGCTGGAGCAGGTGGGCTATAAGGAATATCTTGCACAGATGAAATAAGACAGATTAAAGGAAACGGGCAAAGGAAATATCCAGCTAAATATAAAAGGGAAATAAAAGGAAATTTTAAAGGGAAATCAAATGAAATAGCAGATAAGAGAGGATAGAAACCATGATGGATTACAAGAAGGCCGGAGTTGATATTGAGGCAGGCTATAAATCAGTGGAACTGATGAAGGAATATGTAAAGGGAACCATGCGCCCTGAGGTATTAGGCGGCCTGGGCGGATTTTCAGGAGCATTTTCCATGTCCGCGTTCAAAGGGATGGAGGAGCCTACTCTGCTGTCCGGTACGGACGGCGTGGGAACCAAGCTGAAACTGGCATTCCTGATGGATAAGCATGACACGGTGGGAATCGACTGTGTGGCCATGTGTGTCAACGACGTGGCCTGCGCTGGCGGTGAGCCTCTGTTCTTCCTGGATTATATTGCCTGCGGAAAGAATGTTCCGGAGAAAATCGCTACAATTGTAAAAGGCGTGGCTGAGGGATGCAGGCAGTCCGGCTCTGCCCTGATTGGCGGAGAAACAGCAGAGATGCCGGGCTTTTATCCGGAGGATGAGTACGACCTGGCAGGATTCTCAGTTGGTATTGTTGATAAGAAGGACCTGATTACAGGCGAAAACCTGTGTGCAGGAGATGTTCTGATTGGAATGGCCTCTTCCGGTGTACACAGCAATGGTTTTTCACTGGTGCGCAAGGTATTTGAGAAGGAGCTGACAAAGGAAGGCCTGAATACATATTATGATGAGCTGGGGACTACCCTGGGCGAGGCGTTGATTGCCCCCACCAGGATTTATGTGAAGGCTCTGAGAAACGTAAAGGAAGCAGGCGTTACCGTAAAGGCGTGCAGCCACATCACCGGCGGCGGCTTCTATGAGAATATTCCGCGTATGTTAAAAGACGGCGTGAAGGCTGTCATCAGAAAGGACAGCTATCCCATTCCTCCAGTATTCAAGCTGCTGGCTGAAAAAGGGCGGATTGAAGAGCAGATGATGTATAATACCTATAATATGGGATTGGGTATGATAGTGGCCGTTAATCCTGCTGATGTGGAGAAAACCATGGAAGCCATGAAGGCGGCGGGCGAAGCTCCTTATGTAGTGGGCTCCATTGAAAAAGGAGAGAAGGGTGTATCCTTATGCTAAGAGTGGGCGTACTGGTATCCGGAGGCGGAACCAATCTTCAGGCAATTTTGGACGCCGTGGATCATGGTGATATTACCAATGCAGAGGTATCTGTGGTCATCAGCAATAATCCGGGAGCCTATGCTCTGGAGAGAGCCAGAAAGCATGGGATCCGGGCTGTCTGCATTTCTCCAAAACAGTTTCCCACCAGGGACGCGTTCAACCAGGCATTTCTTGCCAAAATAGATGAATATGATTTGGATTTGATTGTACTGGCCGGATTCCTGGTGATGATTCCGGCGGCCATGACTGAGAAGTATAAAGGGCGTATCATCAATATCCATCCATCCCTGATTCCCTCTTTCTGCGGTGTGGGTTACTATGGACTTAAGGTTCATGAGGCAGCCCTGGCCAGAGGAGTGAAGGTGACAGGGGCTACGGTCCACTATGTGGACGGGGGCATGGATACCGGCCCCATTATCCTCCAAAAGGCAGTGGAAGTGGAGGAAGGGGATACTCCGGAAATCCTGCAAAGAAGGGTTATGGAGCAGGCAGAGTGGGTAATCCTTCCTAAAGCAATCAACATGATTGCCAATGGGCAGTAACATCTCTTTGACAGTAGCGCACGCCATGTGTGCCATGTTTTCAGAATAAGGAGGAACGTCATGAAAGTATTGATAGTAGGCGGCGGCGGTCGTGAACATGCAATTGCATGGAAGATATCACAGAGCCCGAAGGTGGAGAAGTTATACTGCGCTCCCGGCAATGCGGGCATTGCCAAGGTGGCTGAATGCGTTGATATCGGTGTCATGGACTTTGAGAAGCTGGTCGCATTTGCCGGAGAGCAGGCCATTGATTTAGTGGTCGTAGGACCGGATGACCCGCTGGCAGCTGGTGCTGTGGACGCATTTGAAAATGCGGGCATCCGTGTGTTCGGCCCCAGGAAAAATGCTGCCATACTGGAAGCTTCCAAGGCATTTTCCAAGGATTTGATGAAGAAGTACAACATCCCTTCTGCCGCTTATGAGACCTTTGATTCTCCGGAAGCAGCCCTTGCATACCTGGAGACAGCTCCCATGCCTATCGTGCTGAAAGCAGACGGTCTGGCGCTGGGGAAGGGCGTTCTTATCTGCAGCACCAGGGAGGAGGCAAAGGAAGGCGTCAAGACCCTGATGCTGGATAAACAGTTTGGCTCTGCTGGTGACAGGATTGTGATTGAGGAGTTCATGACAGGACGGGAGGTATCCGTACTCTCCTTTGTGGATGGAAAGACGATTAAAATCATGACTTCAGCCCAGGACCACAAGAGGGCTAAGGATGGGGACCAGGGACTGAACACAGGGGGAATGGGAACATTTTCACCCAGCCCATTCTATACGGATGAGGTGGATGCATTCTGCAGAAAGTATGTGTACCAGTCAACCGTAGACGCCATGAAGGCAGAGGGCAGGGAATTTAAAGGAATCATTTTCTTTGGTCTGATGCTGACGGAAAACGGCCCCAAGGTGCTGGAGTACAATGCCAGGTTTGGAGATCCGGAGACCCAGGTAGTGCTGCCCAGGATGAAGAATGATATTGTGGATGTGTTCGAGGCCTGCGTGGACGGAACCCTGGACCAGATAGAGCTGGAATTTGAGGACAATGCAGCCGTATGTGTGGTTCTGGCATCAGACGGATACCCGGAGCATTATGATAAAGGATATAAGATAGACGGCCTGGACCGGTTTGACGGACAGGACGGGTATTATGTATTCCACGCCGGAAGCAGGTTCGATAAGGACGGGAATATAGTGACCAACGGCGGAAGGGTGCTGGGGGTTACAGCAAAAGGAAATACTCTGAAGGAAGCCAGGGAAAATGCTTATAAGGCAACGGAGTGGGTGGAATTTGGGAATAAGTATATGAGGCATGATATTGGTAAGGCGATTGATGAGGTTGGAGTTGTGATGTAGATGACACTTGTGGTTTGCGGAGAAAAAATACATATTTGACCACAATATGTTGTGGTTTTAGAACGAAAAAACGGTAAAATTGGGTTTGCTTTTGGCTGTGAATTTAAGGGTAAAAACCGCATAAGTGTAGATGACATCCCCTGGTTTGGGTAGTGAACCAGGGGATTTTCTATTTTCTGGAAGTTATTTTGTCTACGTTTATTGGAGATTACTTTGATGGGGATGGATTATGAGATGGGATGTAAATTATTTTATTTTGTTGGTTATCGGGGTGATAACCGATATTTATTAAATTGTAACTTGTACATCAGTATAAGAAATAACTATGTTTTAAAAATTTGAGAATAGGGATTTTAATTGTATGTTGGTAGTTTACGATAACTGATGGGGCCGGATGAAAACAATGTATAAATGTAGGCTGTGATAGAAGGATTGTGCATGATAGAGGGCAGTCCTTTTTTTGCTTCAAATAATAATGAAGCAAACGGAGCGGTTGGTTTTCCAGAGATGTGGAGGAGAGTTGCCTGAACGGATAGATGAGAACAATGGATTTTAGAAGATATTCTAATAGGTGGTTCAAAATTTTATAATATACGGTTTCTTTTAGATAATAAATATTGATATACCAATATGCAAACTTATAGAGATTATAATTTTTAATAATATATGAAAAATAGAGAAAAACCACCAGCTGGTTTGGATAATATATACAAAAAACAACCTGCCTGCCATATCCTCAGCCATATGAATCAATGGGATCTGCCGGCAGTCAGCGAAACTGCAAAATGCCGGCCGCCGTATATATACGGGACCATGAAAATTCACTTTGTCTGTTATAAGCTATTTTTATAGGTGTGTATAAATTGTGCCGATTTGATTTCGCCATTTTTCGGACTTACAATACAAACTATCAAGGCAACCATCACGGGCAGCCGGAAATTAGGAACGGGCTGCTTCGGAACAAATAAGAGAAGGAGGTATTTTTCATGAGCATGATTGGCATTGTTCATTCCGGGATTACGGTAAAGGATTTGTCTGTCAGTATTCCTTTTTACCGGGATGTACTGGGGCTGGAGTTGATTAAACAAGAACCCCCTAAAGCTTCCAGGGGTGAGAAGCTGGGGGTTCCCGGAGCAAAAATCCGGATTGCTGTTTTTGGCATACCAAACAGCAAAGCGACGCTGGAACTGATTGAATATATTGAGCCGGCCGCCCCCAACCAGTATGGAGGACCTGTTAACGCATTGGGACAGGTTCATGTGGCGTTTAAGGTGGATGACATTGAAAAGACCATGGAGCATATGATTGCATGTGGTGTCAGGTTTACTTCCAATGAGTATGAAACCATCACGGACGGTCCCCTGGCCGGCTGGAAATGGATTTATTTTAAGGACCCGGACGGGACTAATATGGAGCTAATTGAAGTTACGGATCAGTTTCATTAAAGACTGTGTCAGGCCTCATGTAGTGTCAGCAAACTAAAATGAATAGGAAAAGGAGATTTAAACATGAAATCTGGATTTAATGGTGTGGATTTTGAAGACAATATTAACTTTGACCGTATGCGCAAGGCAAGGCTTGCCAGAGCTAAGAAATATTTGAAGGAATCAGGACTGGGTGCATTGCTGTGCTATGACTTTGACAATATACGCTATATTACCGGCACCCATGTGGGTGAGTGGAACAGAAATAAGATGAACCGGCATTGTCTTCTTATTGATGGAATTGACCAGCCTATCCTGTTTGATCCAGCCTGCCCGTCCAAAAGGCAGAGGGTGTCATGGCTGCCCTCTGAAAATATCATGCCGGCTGTAGGTTCCATGCGGGGCTCTATTCCCGCGGAAGCAGGCATGGTGGAGCAGGAGGCAAGTGAGATTATATCCTATCTGAAAGAGTATGGCGCGGATAAAAAGGTTCTGGGAATTGACATCGTGGACATCCCTCTTTACAAAGCGTTGGAAAAGGCCGGAATTACCATTGGGGATGGACAGGCGCCTATGGTGGAGGCGCGTATGATTAAAACCCCGGATGAAATTGAGCTGTTAAAATGCTCTGCTGCCATGGTGGATGCGGTATATTGGCAGGTTGCCAAGCATCTGCACCCAGGCGTAACTGAGAATGAGATGGAGGGATTGATTCAGGGCGAGCTTTTCCGTATGGGTGCTGAATCTGTGGAATTTGTCAACTGCATCTCCGGAATGCGGGGGAATCCACACAGCCATACCACCTCAAACCGTATGATACGGCCGGGTGAGCTGGTGTACTTTGATGTGGGCAATGTATATAACGGTTACCATACCTGTTATTACCGCACATTCTCCTGCGGCAGACCTACCAAGGCACAGGAGGAGGCATATGCAAAGGCTCTTAAATGGATCCGGGATGGCATATCCGTGATTAAACCGGGTGCAACGACAGCTGATGTGGTGGCTATGTGGCCAACTGCCCAGGAACTGGGCTTTAAGGATGAGAAAGAGGCATTTCTGCTTCAGTTTGCTCACGGCATAGGTTTAGGACTCTGGGAGAAGCCGGCTATCTCACCACTGTTTTCAAAGGATCATCCGTTTGAATTTAAGCCGGGCATGACCTTTGCAATTGAGACATGGTGTGCTTCCGCCGATGGTTCAGGCTCCGCCCGTATTGAGGAGGAGATTGTAGTCACGGAGACAGGTCATGAGGTCATCACCAAGTTCCCGTCTGATGAGATTACTTCCTGTGGTTTCCCGGGATGCCTGTTTCCGTAAGGAGAACGGCCGGTTTTCTAATACAGAAAGTGAGAATTTAAAATATGGTAGAAGTTATTATGAAGCCGATCCTGCACGGCTATAAAACATGCAGAGAATTTGCTGACGAATTCAAATTAGGGGATAAGGACCTGATTTTGACCAATGAATATATTTATACCCCGTATTTTGGACAGTTAGGGCTGTCATGCCATACCCTTTTTCAGGAGCAGTATGGGGCGGGGGAACCTACCGATGTGATGGCGGAGGCCATTATGGCGGATGCGTTAAAAACAGGGGCCCGACGCATAGTGGCTGTGGGCGGGGGCACCATCATAGATCTGGCAAAGGTGCTGGCTGTGGCCGGAGATGAAACCATTGACAGTCTGTATGATAAGGCTCCTGATTTGGAAAAGCGGCGCCAGCTTGTCATTGTTCCCACAACCTGTGGAACAGGCAGTGAAATGACGGACATTTCCATTTTAAACCGTACGCGCATAGGGACTAAAATGGGCCTAGTGGGGCCTGCAATGTACGCGGACAACGCGGTTCTTATACCGGAACTTTTAAACAGTCTTCCCTTTGGCGTGTTTGCGGCCAGTTCCATTGACGCCCTTGTCCACGCGGTGGAGTCCTCCCTTTCTCCCAGGGCCACACCTTATACGAAGCTGTTCAGTTACAAGGCCATTGAGATGATTATAAAAGGATACCAGACCATAGCGTCTCATGGCAGGGAGGCCAGAATTCCCCTTCTGGAGGATTTTCTCATTGCCTCCAATTATGCGGGCATAGCCTTCGGCACTGCCGGATGCGCGGCTGTCCACGCACTGTCCTATCCTCTGGGGGGCCAGTACCATGTAGCTCACGGAGAATGCAATTATGCCATGTTTACAGGGGTGCTCCTGGCTTACATGGAAATAAAAAAGGATGGGGAAATCGCTGTTTTAAATCAATTTCTGGCAGACCTGCTGGGGTGTGATGCGGCGGATGTGTATGACAGGCTGGAGGAGCTTTTAAACCAGATACTTCCCAAAAAGGCTCTCCATGAATATGGCATGAAACCTGAAGATATCGGGAAATTTACCGAGAGCGTGATGACTACCCAGGGACGTCTTATGAGCAATAATTTCGTGCCCCTTAATGCGGAACAGGTGAAGAAGGTATATGCAAAACTGTATTGATAGCTGAAATGAATCATTTTTTGTTTGGAGGTAACTTAATTATGAGTGGAAAAAAAGAAAAGGATCTGGCCAGGCAGTTCTATACGGTTATGTACCGCACCCGGCGCTTTGAAGAGGAAGTGTTTGAATTCTACAAACGCGGCCTGATGCCCGGCCTGGCCCATCTGTACCTGGGAGAGGAAGCGGTTGCGGCCGGTGCGTGTGCGGCTCTCAGAGAGGATGATTATATTGGGTCCACACACCGGGGGCACGGTCATCTGGTGGCCAGAGGGGCGGATTTAAAACGCATGATGGCTGAAATACTGGGTAAGGAGACGGGGTATTCCAAAGGGAAGGGAGGTTCCATGCATATCATGGCCATGGATAAAGGCATACTGGGGGCCAACGGCATCGTGGGCGGAGAGATTCCTATTGCAACAGGAGCAGCTTACTCATCCGTGCTGCGGGGAACAGACCAGGTTACGCTGGCGTTCTTCGGGGATTCCGCGTCCAACGAAGGCACGTTTCATGAATCTGTCAATATGGCGGCCGCATGGAATCTTCCTGTAGTCTATATTATCGAAAATAATCTGTTTGGTATTTCTGTGGATATCCGCCGGGTTACCAAGGAACACGACCTCTATAAGAGGGCCCCGGGCTATGGCATTCCGGGAGAGTGTGTGGATGGGAATGATGCGTTTGCTGTCTATGAAGCCGTAAAGAAAGCAGTGGAGCGGGCAAGAAAGGGCCAGGGGCCCAGTCTTATCGAGTGTAAAACCTACCGCTGGCAGGGGCACCATGTAGGCGATCCAGGAGAGTACCGGGCGCCGGAAGAACTGTCCGCCTGGAAGGCGAAGGAACCGCTGGTGGTTATGAAGACAAAGGGGCTACTGACCGATGAGGAAATCAGTGAGATTGAGACGGCGGTTAATAAGGAAATCGCTGAGGCGTGCAAATTTGCCGAGGAAAGCCCTTATCCGGAGGAAACAGAAGCTTATGCCGATGTATTCGTGGATTAACATTTGATTGTCAGAGAAATGGAGGTTTATACATAATGAGAGAATTGATGGTTCGTGATGCAATCCGTGAAGCCCTGGATGAGGAGATGGCACGCGACAGTTCCGTATTCCAGATGGGAGAGGATATAGGCGTAATCGGCGGCAACTTTAAATGTACGGAAGGTCTGATGGAGAAATACGGGGATTTGCGCGTAAAAGACACCCCTATTTCGGAGCAGGGCTTTGTGGGTATGGGGGTAGGCGCTGCCCTGACCGGTATGCGTCCTGTAATTGAGCTGATGTTTGCCGATTTTCTCATGGTCTGCGGCGACCAGCTCTTTAACCAGATGGCCAAGATTACATACATGTCCGGCGGTCAGTGCAATGTACCCATGGTAGTCCGGATGCCTTTAGGCGGCGGCCGTTCCTCGGCAGCTCAGCATTCCCAGTCGCTGCATGCGTGGGCCGCCCATATTCCCGGGGTCAAGGTGGTCCTGCCGTCCACGGCGGGAGAATGCAAGGGCCTTTTAAAGACAGCTGTCCGTGACAATAATCCGGTTATGTTTTTTGAACATAAAATGCTTTATACCACTAAGTTTAACGATGTGCCCGAGGCGGATGAGGATGTCTGCATACCATTTGGAAAGGCCCGAATCGTGACTGAGGGAACGGATATTACGGTGGTTGCCAACTCCATGATGACCATTAAGGCTGAAAAGGCCATCCGGAAACTTCAGAAGGATGGTGTCAGCGCGGAACTGATTGACCTTCGAACTATAGTACCCCTGGACACGGAGACTATCGTCCGCTCCGTTAAAAAGACAGGCAAGCTGCTTATTATCGACGAGGGTCATGTAAGTTTTGGCATTACGGGAGAAATTGCAGCCCGCATAATGCCGGAGGTATTCTATGATTTGGAGGCCCCCATTGAGAGGATGGGAACATCGGATGTGCCGCTGCCATTCAGCCCAGCTCTGGAGTTTCCTCTTATTCCGGATGAGAAGAAGATTGCGGCTAAGATTCGCCAGATGGTCTAATGTATATAAAACGAGTATTGCACGCAGGCGCCTGAAGACAGGCGCCGGGTGCTTATAACGAGGAGGAAATTGCTATGGCAGAAGTTATAATCATGCCCAAGCTGGGGTTTAACATGGATGAGGGAGAGCTTGTCAGGTGGCATAAGCAGACAGGTGATTCTGTAAAAAAGGGTGAGGTGCTGTTTGAGATTAATACGGACAAGACCACCATGCCAGTGGAAGCCACTGCTGACGGCACGGTTCTGAAAATAATGCTGGAGGAGGGGCAGTTTGCCGATGTGTTCACACCCATTGCGGTAATCGGCGCTCCGGGGGAGGACCCGGATGCGGCCATCGCTTCCCATAACGGCCAGGAGCCGCCTGCTGCTCCGGCTGATTTGAAAACGTTAAAACTGACGCCTAAGGCGCAGCGGCTTGTAAAAGAAGAGGGGTTGGAACCCGCCCAATTGGCGGGTATAGAAGGCACAGGCTTTGAGGGCGGCATTACCTATAAAGATATCAAGGCATCGCCTCTGGCCAGAAAAGCAGCGGCTAAGATGGATGTGGATCTTTCGGAGGTTAAGGGGACAGGACCTGCCGGAAAGATTATGAAGGAAGACGTAACAGCGGCAACAGCGGCCCATGCAGTCTCTGCACGGCCGCAGGAAAATTCCAACCTGCTCATTGATTCCACCGCTCCCTACAAAGGCGTGCGAAAGATTATCGGTGAAAAGCTGGCCCACAGTAAATTTACCGCTCCACATTTGTATTTTACCGATACCGTAGATACAACCAATATGACTGCGTTCAGAAAAGAGCTGAATGAGAAAAGTGATGTGAAGATTGCAGTTTCCGATCTGCTTATTATGGCGGCCTGCAAGGCTCTGAAAAAATTCCCTGGCATTAACGTCACCCTGAAGGATGACAAAATCATTACCTACAAATCCATTAATATAGGCACGGCAGTGGCCGGGGATAACGGACTTGTGGTTCCGGTTATCAAGAACGCCCAAACCAAGTCCCTTACCCAGGTGGCGGCGGAAAACCGCGATTTGGTGTCCAGGGCCAGGGAAGGAAGGCTTGCCCCGGAAGAATACAGTGAGGGAACATTCTCCATCTCTAATCTGGGCATGTTCGGTATTGGCAACTTTACCGCCATCATCAACGCCCCGGAAGCAGCCATTTTGTCTGTGAGCTCCGTGAGGAAGACACCAGTGGTGGTGACGGACGAAAACGGAGAGGACGCCATTGTAATTCGTCCAATCATGAATATCCAGCTCTCTGTGGACCACAGGCTGATAGACGGACTGCTGGCTTCCCAGTTTGTGGAATACATAAAGGGGCTGTTAGAGGACCCGATTCATATACTAATTTAGCCGGAAGGAGGCAATGGTCATGGCAGAGTTTGAGGTAACTGTAATCGGAGCCGGGCCCGGTGGATATGAGACCGCCATCAAGGCTGCGCAGATGGGAAAGAAAACATGCATTATTGAAAGTACATATTTTGGGGGAACCTGCCTGAATGTGGGCTGTATCCCTACTAAGACGCTGATTAAGTCAGCCGAAGTGTTAAGCCAGGTGCGGGAGGCAGCGGACTTTGGCGTAGATGGAGTGGACCCGGACCAGGTGTTCGTGGACATGAAGAAACTAAGTGCCCGCAAAGCATCGGTTGTAAAAACCCTTGTGAGCGGTGTGAAGGGTCTTTTAAAAGCAAACAAAGTAACAGTCGTGGAGGGCAAAGCCTCCTTTGTGGATACACATACCGTCCTGGTGGGAGAGAGGAACATAACCAGCGATATCTTCATTATTGCCACCGGATCCAGTGTGTTTATGCCGCCATTCATAGCTCAGGAGGGAGATAACCATGTCATCACCAGCACGGAAGCCCTGGACTTTGACTCTGTCCCGTCTTCCATTGCTGTGATTGGAGGCGGCGTGATTGGAGTGGAATTTGCATTTCTTTTCAACAAACTGGGCAGCCGGGTTACGGTACTGGAGCTTATGGACCATATCCTTCCCATGGTGGATCCTGAGGTGGGAAGAATGGCCCAGAAACGCCTTGGCAAATCCGGGGTGGATTTCCGCTTGGGATGCAGAGTAAAAAAGATAAAGAACAATACGGTCTATTATGAACTGGACGGAAGAGAGGAGAGCGTTAAGGCGGATGTTATCCTGATGGCGGTGGGACGGATTCCCAACACTGAGGGACTTAACACAGAGGAAATCGGCATTGAGATGGACCGCGGGGCCATTAAAACAGACGGCTTTCTACGCACCAACATACCTAACATCTATGCAATCGGAGACGTGAACGGCAAGGTAATGCTGGCCCACACGGCATCCCATGAGGGAATGACGGCCGTGGCTCATATATGCGGCGAAACAGGTGAAGAGATGAACTATAACAGGATTCCCTCCTGCATCTACCTGGATCCTGAAATTGCATGTATTGGTATGACAGAACCTCAGGCCCGTGAACAATATGGCGACAAGATAAAAGTAGGCCGCTTTCACATGGCTGCCAATGGAAGGTCCCTGGTGGAGGGAGATACCGATGGAATGTTCAAGGTGATTGTGGACAGTGAGCTTGGCGAGATATTGGGTGTCCATCTCTATGGAAAACATGTTACCGAAATGATAGGAGAGGTTTCCGCCGCCATGACCGCAGAGGCCACCGCGGAAGAAATTATCCATACCATTCATCCCCATCCAACGGTCAACGAAGCCCTGGGTGAAGCATTCATGGCCGCCTGGAACGGCAGGGCCATCAACTCATGACGCGGATCATTTGTTTGGGAGACAGCCTGACATATGGTTACGGCATTCCCCGGTCCCAGGTATGGACAGCGCTTTTGGCTGCCCGTACCGGGATGGAGTGTGTGAACCGGGGAGTGAACGGCACCACCACCGGTGGGATGCTTGCCGTCATGACCGGAGAATTGGAGAAACTCCATTATGACGCGGTGATTCTCATGGGGGGAAGCAACGATTTAGCCTATGGCAGGGATTTAACCGGAGCCAGGGCTAACATGGGAGCAATGGCACACATTGCCATGTCCGCCCGGGTCTGTCCGTTTATAGGCGTTCCCTTAAGGCCATGTCCGCCTGTGCGGTCAGACTGGTCGGCCTGGGCAGACACGCAGGAGGTCAGAATGCTCAGGGAGGAATACAGCTGCTGGCTGAAAGAGCTTTGCGGGATGTTCCGGCTCCCCGTGATTGATTTTGAAGGGGAGTTTCCCAGACGGACGGAAAGCCTGGGAGGCACACTTCGGGAGTATTACCTGGAGGATGGCCTTCATCCCAATAAAGCCGGCCATGAGCTGATGGCAGACATTGCCGCCAGGGAAATATCTTCTGCTTTAGAGCGCGTATCAGACAAGAACTAACCTGGAAGGGAGGAAAAGGACTCTATGTATTATATTGATAATTCCTGTACAGACCCCTACTTTAACCTGGCTCTGGAGCAGTATGTGTTTGACCGTTTGGCTGTGAAGAAGGATTTTTTCATCCTTTGGAGGAACGATAATGCCATCATTATTGGAAAGCACCAGAACACCATGGAGGAGATTAATGCCGCTTTTGTTAAGGCAAACAGCATTGAAGTGGTGCGGCGTCTTTCAGGAGGCGGCGCGGTTTACCATGATCTGGGAAATGTAAATTTTACATTCATTGCACATCATGGCGGCGGATTCGACTTTTCCACCTTCTGTTATCCGGTTATGAAAGCCCTGAGGAGCCTTGGGGTGGAAGTTCAACTCAGCGGACGAAATGATATGAGTATAGACGGACGGAAATTCTCCGGTAATTCACAGTATGTAAAGCATGGAAGGGTAATGCACCACGGAACCATCATGTTTGACTCCAATCTGGATATGGTGGAAAGATCCCTGAAGGTGCCGGAGGATAAGTTCCTATCTAAAGGATTTAAGTCAGTCCGCAGCCGCGTGACCAATGTAAAACCTCATCTGTCCCAATCCATCTCTACAATAGAATTTATGGACCATCTCCAAGGTTTTATGTCTGAAGAATTCCGATTAATACCCTACGATTTAAGAAAAGAAGATTTGGATGCAGTCAGGAAGCTGCAGAAGGAAGTGTATGACCGTTGGGAATGGAATTACGGGGAATCACCCCAATACCAGATTGTGAAACGGCGTCGGGTGGATGGGGTGGGACAAATTGAAATCCATCTGGATGTGGAGAAGGGTGTGATAAAAAAGGCGGCGTTCTACGGCGATTACTTCGGGAACAGGGACACAAAGGAGCTGGCGGCACTGCTGACAGGGGCAAAGCTTCGGGAGGAAGACGTAGGTATGCTCCTTGAAACAATACATATCCAGGACTATTTTAATAATTTAAGTCAGGAGCAATTCTGCTCCATTCTTATGCAATAGCAGACGAATACTACAATGAAAGAGGTAAAGAATTATGATGACAGGCGAAGAATATGTGGAGAGTATCCGCAAAATGAATATGGAGATTTATATGTTCGGGGAAAGGATTTCGTGCAGCGCGGACAATGATATCCTAAGGCCTTCCCTCAATTCAGTGAAGGCCACCTATGATATGGCCCAGAAGCCGGAGTACGAAGACATAATGACAGCCACCTCCCATCTGACGGGGAAGAAGATAAACCGTTTCTGCCATATACACCAGAGCCCGGAGGACCTGGTTAAAAAGGTTAAGATGCAGAGGCTGATGGGACAGACCACGGCTTCCTGCTTCCAGCGCTGTGTGGGTCTGGATGCCATGAACGCAATCTACAGTACTACATACGAATGTGACCAAAAGCACGGAACCAGCTATCACAAGAATTTTGTGGAGTATGTGAAAATGGTCCAGGAAAACGACTGGACGGTGGACGGAGCCATGACGGACCCCAAGGGTAACCGCGGGCTTGCACCGGGACAGCAGAGCGACCCTGACCTGTATCTGAGGGTGGTTGAACGCCGCACCGATGGCATTGTGGTTCGGGGAGCCAAGGCGCATCAGACCGGCATGAGCAATTCCCATGAGGTTCTGGTGATGCCTACACAGTCTATGAAGCCGGGGGATGAGGATTACGCTGTTTCTTTTGCGGTTCCCGCGGATGCGAAAGGCATATTTATGATAGTGGGCCGCCAAAGCTGTGATACGCGTAAGCTGGAGGGCAGTTGTATGGATGTGGGAAACTGCAAATTCGGCGGTATGGAGGCTCTGGTGATTTTTGATGATGTGTTTGTACCAAATGAGAGGATTTTCATGGATGGAGAGACCGACTTTTCGGGTATGCTGGTGGAGCGCTTTGCCGGTTACCACAGACAGAGTTATGGTGGATGTAAAGTGGGAGTGGGGGATGTGCTGATCGGAGCGGCGGCCCTGGCAGCTGATTATAATGGTGCTCAGAAAGCCAGTCATATTAAGGATAAGCTGATTGAGATGACGCATCTGAACGAAACTCTTTATTCCTGTGGTATTGCATGTTCCTGCCAGGGACAGGCCACTGATTCCGGAAATTATCTTATTGATCTGCTGCTTGCCAATGTCTGTAAGCAGAATATAACTCGGTTCCCATACGAAATTGCCCGTCTGGCAGAGGATATAGCCGGCGGCCTTATGGTTACGGCTCCCTCCGAAAGAGATTTGCGCAATGAGAAAATAGGGCCATACATAGAAAAATACTTAAAGGGTGTGGACGATGTTTCCACGGAAGACCGTCTTAAGATTCTGCGTCTGATTGAGAATTTGACTCTGGGTACGGCCGCGGTAGGATACCGTACCGAGTCCATGCACGGCGCCGGCAGTCCTCAGGCACAGAGGATTATGATATCCCGCCAGGGAAATCTGGCTCAGAAGAAGGAGATGGCAAAGACCATAGCTCAAATCGGGAATACAGAAAGGAATTGAACAATTGGATTGGAAAGCGATATACAGGCAAAAGCTGACAACGGCCCAGGAGGCTGTGAAGCATATAAAATCAGGGGACAGGGTTTCCCTGAGTCATGCGGTGGGGGAACCCACCCATATCATTGAAGCCATGGTCGCCAATCGGGAAGCTTACAGAAATGTGGAAATCACCCATATGATCTCCATGGGCCAGAGTAAGTATGCACAGCCCGGAATGGAGCCATATTTCCGCCACAATTCACTGTTTGTGGGAGGAACGACCCGTAAGACGGTCAGGGATGGGCACGGGGATTTTACCCCCTGTTACTTTTCGGAGATACCTAACCTTTGGCACCGCACTATGCCCCTGGATGTGGCCGTCATCCATGTGTCCCGGCCGGATGAACATGGCTACTGCAGCCTGGGGGTGTCGGTTGACTACTCAAAACACGCGGTAAAGGAGGCAAATCTGGTGATTGCCCAGGTGAATTCGCAGATGCCGAGAACACTTGGTGATACATTTGTCCATATATCTGATATGGATATGATTGTGGAGCATGACGCTCCCCTCATTGAACTGGCGCCTCCTGTCATTACGGATGTGGAGAGGGCAATCGGAGAATATTGTGCCAGTCTGATCCGTGATGGCGACTGCCTCCAGCTGGGAATCGGCGCGATTCCTGACGCAGTGCTGCTCTCTCTTAAGAACAAAAAAGATCTGGGAATCCATTCTGAGATGTTTTCAGATGGGGTCGTGGAGCTGGTGGAGTCCGGTATTATTAATAATTCGAAAAAGAATTTCCACAGGGACAGGATGGTTGCCACCTTCTTGATGGGCACAAAAAGGCTGTATGATTTTGTGGACAACAATCCCATGGTTGCCATGTATCCGGCTACTTATACCAATGATCCCTATGTGGCAGGTAAGAATGACAATCTGGTTTCCATCAACTCATGCGTACAGGTGGACCTGTTGGGACAGGTATGCTCTGAATCGGTTGGTACCACACAGATATCGGCGGTGGGCGGACAGGTGGATTTTGTCCGGGCATCGGCGCTCAGCAGGGGCGGAAGGTCCATCATTGCCATGCCGTCCACGGCGGCCGGCGGTACAATATCAAAAATCGTGGCAACCTTGGATGAAGGCGCGGCCGTTACCACTAACAGGTATGATGTGGAGTATGTAATCACGGAATACGGAATTGCCCATCTTAAATACCACACGGTCCGGGAGCGGGCAAGGATGCTGATCCATATCGCTCATCCTGCTTTCCGGGATGGACTGGCAGAGTCGTTTGAAAAGCGGTTCCGGTGTAAGTTCTGACAGGAGGGAGGAACAGGATGAGAGAAGTAGTATTAGCAGGTGCGGTGCGGACAGCAGTTGGAAAGCTGGGCGGCGCTTTATCCGGCACACCGGCGGCAGAGCTTGGATCCATTGTCATCAGGGAGGCGGTAAAACGGGCCGGTATAGATCCGGAGCATGTGGACCAGGTCCTGATGGGCTGTGTGATTCAGGCCGGACTGGGACAGAACGCTGCAAGGCAGGCGTCCGTAAAGGCCGGTCTGCCGGTTTCGGTGCCTGCACAGACACTGAATCTTGTGTGTGGTTCCGGCCTTAACAGTGTGAACATGGCAGCTGCCCTAATCCGTTCCGGCGACGCGGATGTGATAGTGGCGGGCGGCATGGAAAATATGTCCACAGCGCCGTATGTGCTGTCAAAGGCCCGCTTTGGTTACCGTATGGGAAATGATGTTCTTATAGACTCTATGATAAATGACGGGCTGTTTGACGCATTTAACCAGTATCATATGGGAATGACGGCGGAAAATGTGGCGGAGCGGTATAGTATTACACGGGAAATGCAGGATGAGTTTTCAGCATGGAGCCAGCAGAAGGCAGAACAGGCCATGAAAAATAACCGGTTTTCAGAGGAGATTGTGCCTGTGCCGGTTAAAGCGAAAAAGGAGACTGTGATATTTGAGCGGGATGAGTATCCCAGGTCCGGTGTAACCGCTGAAAGTCTTGGAAAACTGCGGCCTGCTTTCAAATCGGATGGGACTGTGACGGCAGGGAATTCCTCTGGTATTAACGATGGAGCGGCAGCGGTTGTGGTCATGAGCGCTCAAAGAGCAGGGGAACTGGGCATAAAGCCCATGGCATGGCTGACGGCAGGAGCGGTGGCCGGACTGGAACCGGAAATCATGGGTATGGGTCCTTTGTACAGTACCAGAAAGGTGCTGGAAAAAACGGGTATTTCTCTTAATGACATAGATTTAATAGAAGCCAATGAAGCCTTTGCCGCGCAGGCGGTGGCCGTGGGACAGGAACTGGGCTGGGACAGCGCCAGGGTAAATGTGAACGGAGGTGCCATTGCTCTGGGCCACCCGGTAGGCGCGTCTGGCTGCAGGATACTAGTGACTCTGCTCCATGAAATGAGACGCAGGGATTCTAAATGCGGACTTGCCACCCTTTGCGTGGGCGGCGGCATGGGAGTCAGTACGATTATTGAGAGGAACTAAGGCGGCATGGCAGAAACAGTAATTTATGAAACAAACAGATATACGGGAATCCTTACTATCAACCGGAAGGAAGCCATGAATGCGCTGAACAGCCAGGTTATTGCTGAACTGGGAGAGGTTTTGGAGGCGATTCCAAAGACAGACATCCGCTGCCTGATTCTTACGGGAACAGGAGGGAAAGCGTTTGCCGCGGGAGCCGATATTACTGAGATGGCGATGCTGAGCGTACAGGAGGCTGGGGACTTTTCACATGCGGGAAACTCCGTGATGGAAAAGCTGGAGACCTTACCTGTGCCTGTAATCGCTGCTGTAGGTGGTTATGCGCTGGGGGGCGGATGTGAACTGGCTTTGGCCTGTGACATCCGCATTGCCTCTGAACAGGCGGTGTTTGGGTTTCCGGAGACGTCCTTAGGTATAATTCCCGGTTACGGAGGCATACAGCGCCTTGTCCGCACGATTGGACTGTCAAGGGCCAAGGAGATGGTATTTACCTGTAACCGGGTCAGCGCTGAGGAAGCCCTTCGGATGGGACTTGTTAATAAAGTAGTGCCATGTGACAGGCTGATGGACGAGGCTCTTTTGATGGCGGACAAGATTGCGGGAAATGCACCTTTGGGCATAGGTGCTTCCAAGCGTGTGGCGAACCGGACTGCGGGATGTACCTTAAAAGAAGCTGGAAGATTTGAAATAGTGGAATTTGCATCCTGTTTCGGCACCCGTGACCAGCGTATGGCCATGGCGGCGTTTGCTGAAAAACGGAAGCCGGAACCATTTTTAGGCGTATAGACAGGAGGTCAGGGTTTATGAAGGTTGGAGTAATCGGTTCAGGAACCATGGGAAGCGGTATTGCTCAGGCATTTGCGGCCGTAGAGGGGTATTCTGTGGTTTTATGTGATATCAGCGGCGAGATTGCGGCCAAAGGAAAGGATAGAATCAGGGAAGGTCTGGAAAGACAGATTGCAAAAGGAAAGCTGGAGCCTGACATGGCCAAATCCTGTCTGGAGCGCATCACAGCCGGAACCAACAGCTGTGCCCGGGATTGCGGACTTATCATAGAGGCCGTACTGGAGGATTTGAATTTAAAACGCCGCATTTTTGAGGAGCTGAAAGGGATATGCAGTGAAAACGCGGTTTTTGCAACCAATACTTCGTCCCTTTCCGTGACTCAGCTGTCTGCCTGGCTCAACCGTCCGGTGGTGGGAATGCACTTTTTCAATCCGGCCCCGGTCATGAAACTGGTGGAAGTAGTTGTGGGGATTGGCACCCCATTGGAACTGGCGGATGAAATATGTGGAATTGCCAGAGATATTGGAAAAACTCCGGTTGTCGTACAGGATTCGGCTGGATTTGTGGTGAACCGGATACTGATACCCATGGTCAATGAAGCCTGCGCCATTCTGGCGGAAGGCGTGGCTGCGGCAAAGGACATTGACGATGCCATGAAAATGGGAGCGAACCACCCAATGGGCCCTTTGACCCTGGGGGATTTAATCGGCCTTGATGTCTGCCTTGCCATTATGGAAGTGCTGGAAACAGAGACAGGCGATCCTAAATACCGTCCCCATCCTCTGCTGCGCAGGATGGTGCGGGGAGGACTTTTGGGCCGAAAGACGGGAAAAGGTTTTTATACATATTAAAGTTTATGAGGAGGAAATAGAATGAATTTTGTTCTGTCTGAGGAACATACAATGGCCCGGACTTTGTTCCGGACCTTTGCCGAAAACGAGGTAAAGCCTTTGGCCCAAGAACTGGATGAGCAAGAGCGTTTTCCAACGGAGACAGTTGAAAAGATGGCCGCATACGGTTTTTTGGGAATTCCGGTTCCAAAGGAGTGGGGCGGACAAGGGGCGGATACTCTTGCCTATGCAATCTGCGTGGAGGAATTAAGCAGAGTCTGCGCAACCACAGGCGTGATCGTATCCGCCCATACCTCTCTTTGCGCGGATCCAATCCGTAAATACGGAACGCAGGAGCAGAAGGAAAAGTATCTGGTTCCCTTAGCCGCGGGCAGGAGTTTGGGCGCCTTCGGGCTTACGGAGCCGGGGGCGGGCACAGATGCGGCGGGCCAGCAGACAAAGGCTGTCCTGCGGGGAGACCATTATATATTAAACGGCACCAAAATATTTATCACCAACGGTGGTGTGGCGGACACATATGTTATTTTTGCCATGACGGACAAATCTAAGGGAACAAAGGGTATTTCTGCCTTTATTGTAGAAAAAGATTTTGAAGGATTTTCTATTGGGAAGAAGGAATTAAAAATGGGAATCCGGGGCAGCAGTACGACCGAGCTGGTGTTTGAGAACTGTAAGGTACCAAAGGAAAACCTTCTGGGCAAAGAGGGAAAAGGCTTTGGCATTGCCATGGGCACCCTGGATGGCGGACGTATCGGCATTGCGGCCCAGGCACTTGGGATTGCCCAGGGCGCCCTGGATGAGACCGTGGCCTATGTGAAGGAACGCAAACAATTCGGACGTTCTATTTCCGCGTTCCAGAACACCAGGTTTCAGCTGGCCGGCTTAAAGACCAGGATTGAGGCGGCCCGCCTCCTGGTATATAGGGCGGCGTATGCCAAGGATCACCAGGACCTCTATTCCCAGGAGGCGGCCATGGCTAAGCTGTTTGCAGCCGAAACTGCCATGGAGGTGACCACTAAATGTGTACAGCTTCACGGAGGGTATGGATATACCAGGGATTATCCCATAGAGAGGATGATGAGGGATGCCAAGATTACTGAAATATATGAGGGCACAAGTGAAGTCCAGAAAATGGTAATTGCCGGCGGCATGTTGTGATAGAGGAGGAAAATAGGTTGAATATTATTGTTTGTATCAAGCAGGTACCGGATACGAATGAAGTGAAGCTGAATCCGGAAACCGGAACATTAATACGTGATGGTGTTCCGAGTATTATTAATCCGGATGATAAGGCAGGGCTGGAGGCCGCATTGCGGCTTAAAGACCTGCATGGAGCAAATGTAACGGTATTGTCCATGGGTCCGCCCCAGGCCGCGCTGGCCCTTAGGGAAGCACTTGCCATGGGAGCTGACAGAGGGATTCTTGTGACTGACCGCGCCTTTGGAGGGGCGGATACTTGGGCCACCAGCTCCACCCTGGCCGCTGTTATCCGCAGATTTGATTATGACCTAATCATAACAGGCCGCCAGGCCATAGACGGGGATACCGCCCAGGTCGGGCCTCAGATTGCAGAACATCTGGGTTTGGCTAATATAAGCTATGCCCAAGAGATGACCCTGGAAGGGGGGGATATTACCGTCAGAAGGCAATATGAGGATCGCTGCCACATAATCCGCGCAAAGCTGCCTTGTCTCATCACGGCTCTGGCAGAATTAAACCAACCCAGGTACATGACACCCGGGGGAATCTTTGAAGCGTTTCGGGAACGGCAGATAGAGGAAATCCATCGTTCCGACCTGGAAATCAGTGATGATAATATTGGACTTAAGGGGTCTCCTACCCGGGTGTTCCAGTCCTTCACAAAAGCGGTCAAAGGAAAAGGAACCGTGGTTTCACTGGATGCGCAGGAATCAGCTGAGTGGCTGGCGTCAAGGCTTCAGGAAAAGTTTATCATATAAAGGAGGGACTCATATGAACATACAGGAGTACAAGGGGATTTTTGTCTTTGCTGAGCAGGTGGATGGAGTGGTCTCCAATGTAACCTATGAGCTGCTTGGAAAGGGCAGGGAGCTGGCCGAGACACTGGGGACAGAGGTTACGGCAGTGCTCATGGGCTGCAAGGTAGAGGGACTGGCCCGCCGTCTGGCTGAATACGGTGCAGACCGGATCATCCTGGCGGACGCCCCGGAGCTGGAGACATACATGACCGAAACATACGCTCATGCCCTTACGGCTGTTTTGACCACCTATAAGCCGGATATCATGCTGTACGGAGCTACCGCCATCGGCAGGGACCTGGCTCCCAGGGTTTCGGCGCGAATCCATACAGGACTGACGGCGGACTGCACGGGACTTGAAATCCAGGATGGGACAAACAATCTGATGATGACCCGCCCGGCTTTTGGCGGTAATATCATGGCAACTATTTTGTGTCCGGAACACCGGCCCCAGATGGCAACCGTACGCCCTGGCGTCATGAAGCGCAGGGAGCCTGTTAAAGATGCGTGCTGCGCAGTAGAGCGTTTCCATGTGGAAAACCTATCGGAACATAGAAATGTTGAGATTGTGGATATCATTAAGCGGGTTAGTGAACGGATGGATATTTTGGATGCCAGGGTGCTTGTATCAGGAGGACGAGGGATGGGAAGCCCTGAGAATTTCCGGCTGCTTGAGGATCTGGCCCGGGAACTGGGAGGAACCGTATCCGCTTCCAGGGCAGCGGTGGACGCAGGCTGGAGGGATAAGGAATGCCAGGTGGGCCAGACCGGTAAGACAGTACGTCCCAACCTTTATATAGCCTGCGGAATTTCCGGCGCCATACAGCATCTGGCCGGCATGGAGGAGAGTGATATCATCATAGCTGTGAATAAGGATGAATCTGCGCCCATCTTTGATGTGGCGGACTATGGCGTAATAGGGGATGCATGTAAAATTGTACCGCTGCTTACCGATGCAGTGAAAAGGATAAGAGCAGAGCGGGCCTGAGAATCAAAAGGAGGATATGTTATATGGGAGGGAATCAAATAATACAGCTGTCTTTTCTGGCGGCATATCTGATTATTCTGCTGGTTTTGGGTAAAATGTCCAGCGGAAATGTTAAGTCTAACACAGATTATCTTCTGTCCGGGCGCCAGATGAGCTGGTTGATTGTGGCCGGAGGCCTGGTCGGAAGTAACTTTAGCGGAGCAGTCATTACATCTGTATCTAACTTTGCATATATCTATGGACTGGGAGGGATTTTTTATGAGGGATGCACCATTATCGGATTTCTGATATGTGCATTTCTCTATGCGAAAAGGGTACGCCAGAGCGGCGCATTTACCATTGCGGAGCTGTTTGAAATCAAGTACGGATTTAATGTACGGATGATTGCCGGATTCTTTATAGTGCTTTCCGGCATATCAGCGGCGTCCGCGCAATTTAAGGCAATCGGCCTGATTTTTTCCACCATGTTTGGCCTGGGGGAAAACATAGGGATTATGATTGCCTGGGTCATCACTTTGTTTTATATGACCATGGGTGGTCTGGCCGCTTCCAATTATACAATTATACCGCAGATGGTATGCTGTTTTCTGGCCTTTCCCCTGGTGGCAATCTGGGGTATGGGAGCTTTTGGAGGATTTCAGGCCGTGAAAGCCCTAGAGGACTTGCCGACCACCTATTTTACCTTGTTAGGACCTTCCCTTAAAATGGTCATGACATGGGTGGTTCAGTGGATGTGGGTAAACGAGTGGGGATCCCAGTGGTATTTTCAGAGAACAGCTGCCGCACGTAGTGTTAAACATGCAAAAATGGGCTTTTTTACAACAGCCGTGGCCCTCACTATCATGGTACTTATACCTGGGACCGTGATTGGCATGATTGCGCGGGCAGCGTTTCCGGCTCTTTCAAACAGTGAACAGTCTCTCAGTCTGATGATAGCTGCTTCACCTGTTATTTTTGGCGCCCTGGCTATGACGGGTGTGTTTGCTGCCGCCATGTCAACCGTAGATGGCTGTGCCATGGGAGCTGTCACTGTTTTGGTGAGGGATTTTTACCAGCGTGCCCTGGGCCATACAGGAACGAATTCAAAGAATATCAACCGGGTATCCCGTATGGTGACCGTTGGTGTTCTGGTCAGTATTCTGTTAATGGCTACCTCGTTAAAATCGGTTGTTTCCGGACTGAATTTTCTTTTCGTGTTCAGCAGCGGTAATTTTGGGGCCCTTATTGGCGCTTTATACTGGAAAAAAGCTTGTAAGGAAGGAGCACTGCTTTCCATACTCAGCGCTGGTACAGTAGCTATGATTTGGACCTTTACCGGCCATGGCACACGTTTTGACGGTATCTGGTGGTCCATGGTAATCAGTATGGTAGTTATGGTGGCTGTGAGTCTGGCCGTAGCTAAGACCGGTTCCTGGTGGGGGAGAGAGGACCCGGCCCAATCAAAGGCAAAGGATGATATACTGGAATTTCTTTCCAATAGGACGGCTACCATGGCGGACTTTATTGACCGGTTTGACATTGACGCCAGACAGATACGCCTGGCGGTAAGCGAACTGGCCATGAATAAGCAGATTAGGGAGATTGATTATATGACTTATATACGATCCGAGCATTGTTCTTCGGAACAGGAATTTGCGGCGGATTCTTCCGGCGGCAGGGACATTGCCATGATAATGGCTGCCTTTGTGTGTATCGCTGCTTTTTGTGTTATTTGGTCAGTCACGGCATAGGAAAGGGGGATTATTATGTTTACTCTGAATCAGGAAGAAATGCAGGTTCTGGAGGCAATCCGGGATTTAAATGATGGTAACCTGGGCAAAAGAACGGACTATTATGATGTTGTGAAATCAGTGGACGGGGATACGGCCAAGCTGATTCCCGTTGTAGCCCGGCTTGAGGACGATGGATATATTCGATCAAAGGGAATTATAAAGCGGTATTGCATTATCACGGACAAAGGGCGTGGTATACTGGGTGGTATCGCAAAATAAATATATCTCAAAAGCTCATCTCAATCATGGTGGGCTTTTTTTGCGTTTTCAGGCAAAGAAATTGACACCAGTATATACAGAATGTGAAAATGCAGCAATGTTTTAGATTAATTTTGACGAAATTGGTTTTTGTGTGATATAATTACAAATAAATTACTGGAATCGTTAAAAAACATTATTATTTTGGAAAACCGATAATATCCGCTTATAAAACCGATAATTATTAATTATATGTGCATAAGTGGAAAAAATCATGATTGATTTTTGTGATATTTGATGAGGGCTTTATCTGCTGATGGAGGTGACAAATTGGACTATCCGGGCTACATGTCTTTAACACTGCAGCATTTCCAATACTTTATTCTAGTGGTTGAACAGGGGACAATGATGAAAACTGCGGAACTCCTGAATGTTTCCCAGCCGCTGCTGAGCCAGAAGATTGCGCAGCTGGAGAAAGAACTGGGGGTGAAGTTATTCACCCGAAATAAAGGGAAACTGGTTCTGACAGAAGCTGGCGAACAGTTTCTGGAAGAGACCAGAGGATTTCTGGCGGATGTGGAGAAGACCTTTAAAAGCTTAAAGGAATCTTATGGGCATATAAGTGAAAAGCCGGTACGCATGGGGTTCAGTGACGGAAATGAGTCCTCTAAGATTAAAAAGGTGGTACATATGTTCAGACAGTCCTTTCCCGATATACTTTTGGAGGTGGAGATTGACAACCGTCTGCTGATAGCGGAAAGGCTTCTGAACGGTGAACTGGATATATGTCATATGGTGGATACGGAAAACCTTCACTTAAATAAAAATATAAGCTACAGGAAGCTGTATAACCTGTCAATGAATGGAATCGTCAACAGTAATAATCCATTGGCTGACAGAGAAAATGTGAGCTGGAGGGATTTGGACGGCCTGACCTGCTATTGGCCTAATTCCCTGAACAAATCCATGCTGACCAGGGATATCCAGAGATTTCTGCGCGCTAATCATGTAAATATGCAGTTCCAGTACAGGAATGTGGATTATTTTACACTTAGAAAGTACCTGCATGTGGATGAGAGCATAATCTTTACACTCAGCGGGTACGTGGACAACCCCACCCTAAAGCTGCTGCCATTAGGTGGTATTACATATCCATTCATTATAGCATGGAGAAAGAGTGAAACAAAACGTCTGGAGCCCTATACGGAGCGCCTGGTGGCAATTTCAAAAAGCATAATGAAAGCCAACATCTGATTGGCATTGATGTATGAATCGGCCTGCTGTTTTCGGCAGGCTTTTTTTGTTGGCTTTATGCACATGTGGATGGGAATATATAAGACATATTTATAAAATGTATAAAACATACAAATTAGACAAAACAGGGACTTTTTTAATATACTGACTGTACAAAATCACATGTCAGGAGGAAATGAATATGAGTAAACAGGAACCGGGGGTAGTCACCACGAAACAGCAATTGCTCGATGATCCGTTCATGAAAAGTGTTGTGCAGGACGGTATGCGGATTGAATGGGATGTGCCTTTGCATATGCGTGACGGGGTGACCCTCAGGGCGGATGTGTTCCGCCCGGATGACGATGGACAATACCCAATTCTGATGTCCCAGGGACCTTACGGGAAAAGCCTTCATTTTAAGGATGGGTATGAGGGAAGCTGGAATACATTAAAGCGGAAGTATCCTGAAATATTTGAGGGAACCAGTGAAAAATACATGAACTGGGAAACCGTGGATCCGGAAAAATGGGTTCCGGATGGCTACGCGGTTGTGAGGATTGATTCCAGGGGATCCGGCCGCTCAGAAGGCTATCTGGATTCCAGAAGTCCTGATGAGATTCAGGATTATTATGACTGTATCGAATATTTTGCCGCTCAGCCCTGGAGCAATGGCAACGTTGGACTGGCAGGTATCTCTTACTATGCAATCGCCATGTGGTCGGCGGCAGCGGCTAATCCGCCTCATCTGAAAGCAATCTGTCCTTTTGAAGGGAATTTTGATGTGTACCGTGACAATATCAGGCATGGTGGCATTTTCATGGATTTCAGGAGCATGTGGTATCCTTCACAAGTTAAAAGCACACAGCACGGCTTGGGAGAGAGGGGACGGAGAAGCAGTATAAATGGTGTTCTGGTATCCGGACCTGAGACATTAAGTGAGGAGGAGCTGGAGAAGAACCGGGCGGACGCATCCATGCTTCCAACGGCGAATGAATGGATTAGTGATGTTTATACCAGGATTACGCCGGATATTGAAAAGGTAAAGGTTCCGGTGCTGTCCTGTGCTAACTGGGGAGGAAACGGTCTGCATCTGAGGGGAAATATCGAAGGGTATATGAGATGCAGTTCTGATCAGAAGTGGCTGGAAATTCATGGTAATGAGCATTATGCCGAGTTTTATACCAATTACGGGCTAGAGCTGCAGAAGCGGTTCTTTGGATGTTTTCTGAAGAATGAGGGGACGTTTGAGCAGCCGCCGGTATTTATGAATATCAAACATGTAGACGGTACCTTTACCCAGCGCACCGCCCAGGAATGGCCTCCGGCAGAGACACAGTGGACAAAGTATTATTTTGATTTGAATAATGGCGGGTTTATAAATCATCCGGGAACACCTGGCAAAGCTGCGTTTAAGGCAGAAAGTGAGCATCTTTCTTATTTTACTGAACCGTTAAAGGAAGAAGTGGAACTTACAGGCCATGTAACGGCAAAGCTTTATATTTCCTCAACCACTGAGGATGCGGATATTTATCTTATATTCAGGGTTTTGGATCCGGACGGCAATGATGTCACCACGGTTGCGGCCAGCGATCCGGAAGGCAATCTGGGAACCGGATGGCTCAGAGCGTCCCACAGGAAGCTGGACCCGCAGATGAGTAAACCATATAGACCGTGGCATACCCATGATGAGAAGCAGCCATTGACGCCAGGGGAAATTTACGAGCTGGATGTGGAGGTATGGCCTATTTGCATGACGGTTCCGGCAGGCTATCGCTTTGGATTCACCATCAGCGGCCGTGATTTCTCACTTCCCTCCAAGGATGAGGTGAAGAATGACAAGTATGAAGACTGGAAAAATGTCAAGAAGGCAGGAAACGCCCGGGGACATTCCATTTATACCCATTGTCTGCAGTACGAATATGATGAAAAGAAGATTTACTCCGGTGAGACAACCATCTATTCGGAAGATGGGAATATGTCCTATATACAGCTGCCGGTCATGCCAAAACAATAACAGGAGGAAATGATGAACAAGAAAATACATTATGCGTGGTATGTGATGGCAGCCGCTTTTATGATGAACTTATGTGTGATCGGCGTAGCTTCCGTAGGAATTTCTATTTTTCTTCCGGCATTAAGGGAAAAGCTGAACCTGACGGGAACCCAGAGCTCATTTATCATGTCCCTGCAGGGGATTGCGACCATTGCTGCTTTGGGGGGAGCCGGTAATCTGTATAAAAAATATAGTGTACGCAGTGTCAATCTGTTTTTTGTATTTATATGTATCATCGGTTTTGTGCTGATGGGAGTAGCGGATTCCATTCCGGTTTTGTATCTGGGTGCCATATTGACAGGCATCACACTGGGAGGCGCCGGGCATGTCCCAACTTCCACACTGATTAACCGCTGGTTCGTCAAAAGCCGGGGCAAAGCATTTGGTATTGTTACAGTAGGGTCAGGTGTCTCCAGCACCATACTAACGCCCACGATTACATGGATTATACAAAAATATTCACTGATGTACGGCTTTATGTTTGCCAGCGCCATCATTTTGGTATTGGAGGGTATTGCATTTTTCATCGTAAGGAACAATCCTGAAGATATGGGGCTGAAGCCATATGGTTTTGAGGAATCGGGTATGTCGGCTGACACAGGCAAGAAGGTGGTTACGGGATATACTCAAAAGGAAGCATTGAGAATGCCCTCCTTCTGGATGCTCAGCTTTGTGGCGTTTCTGGTGGGATTTACGGTTAAGCCTGCAATCGGACACATTATCCTTTATGCCAGAAGTGCGGGGTATGAGCCCATGGTGGCGGCCAGTGCCTTTTCCATGTATGCGTTTGTCAACATATTCACCAAACCGCTCTACGGAGCCATAGCAGATAGATTCGGAACCTATAAATCAAACTGGTATATTTTCATTGTGTATGGTGTAGGCCTTGCCAGCGCGGCTTTTATTACCATAGGCACACCATTCCTTTACCTGTTTGCGCTTTTGTTTGCTATCGGTATCCCTATTGGAACCATGGGTAATCCATTCTGGACAACAGACCTCTTTGGTAACCGGGAATACGGAGCCATCTATTCATATATACTGGCATTTTATAATGTGGGAATCATCCTTGGCTCTACATTTTTTGGGTTAATGACGGATTTGACAGGAACGTATCTGACTGGATATATGGTTTGCGCCTCAATGATGCTTGTGGGCCTGGTGGTGATACAGTCGCTTTATCTGTCACGTAAGAGGCAGGTGGCGGAATGTAAAGGGGTATAGTCCCACTGTAATATTCTATTGAAATCATATTGAAGCCTGGGCTGAGGAAATCTTCCCGGGCTTCACTCAATTTTGTATGGTTTGATGGTAAAAAGGGATCCAATAACTTTCCTTTTTGTATTGCATATCTTAAGCTATTCTAGCCCAGGGATTCCTGACACGTTTGCTTTATTGTTGTGGCATACATTAAGAATTTGTCATGATGCCTCTGTTTTTATGTCCCCATTCGGTATACTCAAAGAATTTTTATATTAAATGCTCATCATATTCTGTAGAGACTTAAAAGAGGAGGAGTTATGATTCAAGAAGAATTTGATTACTGGAGGGAGATAACTGCGAGAAGCTCCTGCAGGTGGCAGGAAGATACAATTACTATTCTAAACGGACGGGACGCGCTTTATTATATGGGTGGTGAATCAGGAGCTTTTATAAGAATATCACCAGAGGGAATGCTGCAAATGGGAACTTACAAGGAGGCTATACCTGATGTTGGTATATCCGATGATTTAGAAGATATAGTCCGATTCGTTAACAAAAATGAAGTGCGGTAAGAGGAAATCCTATCAGACCACGTCTAGTATTATGATATCCAGAAACAGGAGTTGTCCATCCATCAGGCAGGCGAGAAAATCGAAATGTACGCTGAGATGAGTGACGGATGGATTTTTTGAGTTAGATAAAGGATTAAATATGGAATATTAGGGAGGCTTATCGTGAAAAAGGCAATTATCTAACTGAAATATGATGAAGAGAAACTGTCGGCATTGGAAAAGTATACGATAAAGAAAGAGGTGGACTTGGAGGCGGAACTTCTGCATACACTGTAGAAATTATATGAAAAATAGGTACCGCTAGCCATCAGGGAATATATCGAAAGCCGGGAATCAAGTGAAGGGAGGACTGGTATGAGGAGCCAGGAACGGCGAAACACTGTCAATCGGGCGAATGATGAATAATGGAAACAAGGGGATGAACATGGGGCACGGAGAATACGCAAGACAGCGTATGGGTACAGGGGAGATGTGATTCGTCTTTCCATAGATATACCACGACGTAGGATAGTACCGGCAATGGGAAAGCGAATACTTGTAGAATGACCAGACAGGGTGCCGGATAAACCAGGCTTGTGACGCACGGTAAGGCAGCGTGTGGGCTTTTGCGGGGGAGAGTGGGAGTACTGGGCATGTTAGGAGAAAGCCACGGAATTTGGGCGGATTTGAGAAAACAGCGTAAAATCAAGTACAGAGACAGGGATATCATGGACTATCAGCATGCAGATTTCAGAGGTGATTCCGGCGTTCGATTTGTGTGCAGGTTAAAGGGAGGTGCACCTGTTTGGAGCCTTGGTCACCTGGCAGGTGGTCTGTTTTTGCTGGAGACCACGCAAATACAAGAAATATGGCGCATTTATAGGTGTACCCTGTAGGTGGTTCTGACGTATTTGGAGCAGAATCTTTATGACATGTGGATATGGACTTCCGCCGGGATATTCGATATGGTGTTGGCGGAAGGAGGAGTGTCCATGAAGAAAACTACGAGGGAACAATGTGAGGATGTCATAGCAGCCAGGGTAGAATGGCTGGTAACCCGATGGCAGGTAGATAAGACACAGGAAGAAAAGAAAGCAGACCACGAGCTGAACGAACGGATGGACCATTGGATGAAGGAAATTACCAAGGAGCAGAGGGATGCCATAGAGAATTGTATTGATGACATGCTGGATGGAAATGGGATGTGTCAGCTGTATCTGTATGAGGAAGGGGTGAAGGATGGGATACGATTGATGAAGATGATTCGGGATATGTGATAGTATGTTTTGAGGGTAGCCGTCATATTATGTGGCGGCTTTTTGTTTGTTTGGAGAGGAAAACAGAGGCAAAAAAATCAAATACATGCTGTACCTGTACAAAAAAATATATGCCACGCCAAGGGTGGAGTCTGTCTATCCGGTGGGCCATGCCCTGGCCCATGGTGGCCTGCCAAGAAGTACCCAATGGAATATCTAGTACAGAGGAAAAGAATATAAACCATTTGAGGCGTGATAATCTGAGTAAAAATAACTAAAGTTATATGTGCACTTTTAACGAAAATGAGTTTTTGAGGTTATCAAAAGGGGTCTGAAACTGGACTAATAGTGAGGGGCATTTTTTGGGCCGATATTTTCAAAGGGCAGATGATAGGAGGGTTCAAGGTGGCTTGAAAAGTTTATGCAATTAATCTTGGCTATCAAAGGGCTGTTTTTTACCATGAGTCGCGGGGGAATCTTTTCTGGAAATGTAATCTGCAAGCCTGGTTGTATACCGAACTTGTGTATCTTAAGAAAATCGTAAGAAGAAATCTGGTTATCAGAAGGCCTATTTTTTACCACTAGTAGTAGGGGGGATATTTTCTTTAGAAGGGGATGGTACGGGGATGAGAAACTGGTTAATCCATTTATGTGTAAAGAAAAACATAAGTCCATCCCAGACAACTCATTGAAATTGTCCATTCATGAGAGGGGAATGTATGAGTACAGGGGAGGTTGCTCCAACGAAGTTATCTGAAGAATTCGCATGATGGAAGAAAACATCTGCCCATCAACAACAGTAAAATATTATGTATTTTCATTGGGATTTTCAGGAGGGCATTGTGTATAATCCTGAAAATTAAATTTGTTGGTTATCAGTAGGCCTATTTTTCGGCTTTTAAATAGTAGAGGGGTATTTTTTGAAAACCCGGAATGGAAGGAGAGAATGGGGTATAACCGGTCCATCTCTTAAGTGGGAGACCGGATATATTATAATCCACAAAAGAAAAAATGATTCATACAGGCCTGAATAAAAGGACGGGAGTATGCCGTCCGCCGTACAATGACAACTTCATATCCAGCCAATCCGTTACATTGGCTGTCCGGTCGTGAGGAACGAAAGCGACATGAGGGGTGCGCGAAGACTGCCTGCAGGACATGGTCCTGTCCATGGATGTGCAATACATCTTAAGGCAAGAGCGGTACACACCTGACTCTCAATCAATCATAAGCAGGGTTGAATCGCCATGGCTCCGGACAGCTGACAATGATACTTCCGTCCAGTCACAGCCCCCTTGGCCGGGGACCACGCAATGAGGGCGGCCGCCAGAGAACCTGGCGGAGGTGGAACTCCTATGATGCCTGTCAGCTGCGGGCAGGCGGGTTGGCTGCCCTGCCCGGATCCAGTAGACTGTCCGGACAAGCTTCGGGGAGTAGTGTCGAATAGAAGCGAGGAATAGATTTGGAGAGAAGGTGATTTCAATGCCAGATTACGCAGCTGTCTGTTCTTAGACGGCTGCGTGGGTGTGGTATTGAGAACCGGAGGTTTAGAATGAAGGGAGAGAATCAATATGCTGCGCAAAAGTGACATGTATTATGCAGATTTAAGCCCTGCAAAAGGGTGTGAACAGGGAGGGGTTCGTCTAGTGCTTATCAACAGAATTAAGGCCTTGTAATAATGTAACAATTAAAAAACGATGTCAGGAGACAGAAACCATGTTAAAAGTTGCGGTAAAAGAGATATCTGGCTTAAAGAATATGCGTTACCATTTACAGATGACAGTCGTTTTGAAATAACAGTAAGTTTTAAGTATGATAAACTGCTGGGGATTCAATGGAAAATTTATTCGATGCAATCTTCCGATCTGCTCCTTATGTTTGCATTAAAAGCCCAGAATATAAGCGCTATATATTCAATTTAAATTCGTGAAGGCCTGTGATGACGGAGCGGGAGCTGAAGGGAGAACCCATTGAAGGGGAAGTCATTTCAATGTCACTATAGTTGGATGTGTTTGGGAGGAATCAATGTATGGAAGAATTAATGACAGAATTCCGTTACCAAAAAGCGATTACCATATTAGAAAAGATGCTATCCATCAACCTTATCACACCTGTGGTCTATGAGCTTTTGATTGCCAAATATCAGAACAGATATGCGTCTGAAATAGCGAAGCATAAGAGAAGATGAGGAACGTTCCTGGATGTGGGGAGGATATCATATGGATGAGAATACATCGAATGAAAAAAAGATAATAGAGATTCCTGCAAATCAGGCGCCTTACCAGGAACAAATAAAAAACAGGAGGTTAAGGACGTGTGCATATTGCCGTGTCAGCTCGAGCACCGACGAACAGCTTCACTCATTTGATGCTCAGTATGGGTATTACAGCAATTACATACAAAAGAATGAAAATTGGGTGTTTGCCGGCATATATGCGGATGAGGGAATTACAGGGACATCCCGACAGAGGCGTCAACGCTTCAATGATATGATCGAAGATTGTGAAGAGGGAAAGATTGATTTAATCATAACCAAGTCGATTACAAGATTTGCCAGGAATGTGGTGGACTGTATCAGTACAGTCCGAAAGCTGCGGGCCATGGGAATTGCAGTGTATTTTGAAAAGGAGCGGTTAAATACACTACTCATGGAAAATGAACGAATCCTGACCATATGGGGAACCGTAGCACAGGAAGAATCTATGAGTACATCTAAAAATGCGCACTGGGCCTGTGTCCGTAGATTTGAGAATGGTACGTTTGTTCTCTCCAAAGCGCCTTATGGGTATAGAAAAGATGAAGAGAAGGAATTAATCATCTACGAGCCGGAAGCAGAAATTGTCCGCAAGATTGCGGGGGATTATTTGGATGGGATTGGCTGCGGTACAATTGCCGGGAAGCTTAACAGTTCCGGAATTCCCGGGCCAACGGGAAAGAAATGGTATCAATCAACGGTGCTGCGAATCCTGAAAAATGAAAAAATGGTCGGGGATTATTTGATGCAGAAGAGAATCACAAATGGAATCGTACCATTTAGGCATCTGACCAATAAAGGCCAGGCCAGACAGTATCTTATCAGTGATGACCATGAAGGGATCTTAAGCCGTGAAGATAAGGAAAAGATAGATTTTATCTTAAGCGTTCGACAATCGGAAGCTGGAAGGGATTTAACGGCATCATCCATCGGATGTGAATATATTGTATGTGGAAGATGCGGGGGAAAATTAAGCCGGGAATATGCCGGGACGGTCAGGGGTGATAATAAAATAATCTGGAGATGTAAAAACCGTCATAGCAATAACAGGACGTGCACATTAAAATTGGTCCGGGATGAGGATTTGGGTTCAGCAATGCAGCGGCTTCCGAGAAAAATGCAAAGGGGAAAGGCGCTTGTTTTTCAACCGCTGTTAAAGCAATTGGAAGCCATGGAACGGAGGCTGCGCTTAGGAGGCAGAATCAGAGAAATTGAAGAGGAACTGGCAGAGGTTAAGATGCAGCGTCATGTACTGCTGAGAATGAGAGCAGAAGGTTATATGGAACCTTCTCTTTTTTTGACCCGGAACCAGAACCTGGATCAGGAACAGAGAAAACTCATGGATGAAAAGAATCTGTTACAGGGCAAAGGTTCCTGTATGAAACAGATAGAGGAATTAAAGAATCTCATTACTTTTTTAGACCTGGAAGCGGGTTTGGATCCGATTGTGAAAAAGAAGGTATTGTATGAATTGATTAAGAAAATAGAAGTATTGGCTCAACGAATCTTCCAGTTTGATATGACCTGTGGATTGGAACTGATTGTAGATTTAGACGAGGGAATATATGGGACAAACCAAACGGATACTCTGGGGGTACAGACTATGTGATGGAATAATCGTGATTGATGAGCGCATTGCGCCTGTCATTCAGATGGTGTTTCAAAAAGTGGATAAAGGGATTGCAGTCAATCAAATTTGCAGGGATATGGAAGGAATGGGGCTGAAGAACCGGCTGGGGAATGTCAGATGGCAGCCCAGAAAAATAAGAGACATTCTGAAGGAAGAAGCATATTGCGGAAAGGATGGCTATCCGGTCATCATTGAAGAAAAATTATTTCAACGAGTGAAAGAGAAACGCAGGAATAAAACAGATAAAACTCCTGACAAACGGAATGAGGATGTAATCATGGGAGGGCGATATGTCTATGGAAATATGATAATATGTGGTGACTGTGGCTCGCAATTCAAACGAAATTCTAAGGGGAGACGCTGTCATGCGGATGGACGACTGGATGGAAGCGTTTATTGGTATTGCCCTGTCTGTAAGCAGGGGGAGGGACAGGCTTATATAAAAATTAGGGACGAACAGATCCGGAATATTTACAGGACTGTTATTAATCAAATGCTGGTTTGTCCAGCGGTATATAGAAATACAAACAATCATGAAGCTGTCCTTGAAAATGTAAAAACCCAGGAATTAGAGGAGAGCCTGAATAGATTGGATTTCCAGTCTGATGAAGATATAAGAGAGGCGGTCCAAATTTGTTTCCAGTTAGCAAAAGAACGGTTTCGATTATTACAAACAGAAGGAATTAACGAGAGGACCAAACGTATCGCAGAGTGTCTTGATACGCTGGAATATCCGGTCACATCGTTTGACAAAAGAGTTTTCTGTGAAATTATAAAAGAGATACGGATCAGACAGGATGGAAATATGAGACTTACATTTACAAATGGAATGGGGATGCCTGTTTTATAGGATACCTGCGAATATGGGATACGGAAGATGAAACAGGCTCATGGATAAAATCATTGGCGAAAGGATATCATTTTCCGCAATGACAGTCCGGGACCTGGAGATATCCATTTATAACAGTGGTATTATCTTACAGGGAGGGGAATTTCAATGCCAAGAGAGGCCAGAAGGGTATCCGTTATTCCGGAACGGCAGGAGTATACACGAAGTTATGAACAGGAAAATCAAAGAAAAAAGCGGGTAGCAGCGTATTGCCGTGTAAGTACGGAGCAGGAACAGCAGCAGACCAGCTATGAGGCACAGGTGGAGTATTATACCCAGTACATTAAAAGCAATCCGGATTGGGAATTTGCAGGTATTTATGCAGATGACGGCATAACCGGTACAAACCTGGACCGGAGAGATAATTTCAATCGTTTAATTAACGACAGCCGCAGAGGAAAGATCGATATGATCCTTACAAAGTCAGTCAGCCGCTTTGCGCGCAACACAGTGGACAGTATTGTTACAATCCGCGAACTGAAGGCCATCGGAGTGGCGGTCTATTTCGAGACTGAACGGATTAATACCCTGGAGAGCCAGGGCGAAATGCTGATTGCCGTACTCAGCAGCCAGGCCCAGGAAGAGAGCCATTCCATCAGCACCAATGTGACATGGGGATTCAGACGGAAGTTTGAGAAGGGTGAAATTTCTTTGAATTATAAGCATTTCATGGGAATCACGAAGGACATCCATGGAAATTATGTGATAGATGAAAAAGAAGCAGCGATTGTAAGAAGTATTTTTTATTGGTATCTGCGAGGTGACAGCTGTGAAAAAATAAAACATAAGCTGGAGGAACGAGGGGTTAAGACTGCTACCGGAAAAGAAAACTGGAATGTAACTACAATATTGAGAATGATATCAAACGAAAAATATATGGGAGATGCGCTGCTTCAAAAAACCTATACAGAGGATTACCTTACTCATAAAAGAAAACAGAATGTGGGCCAGAGAAAGCAATACTATGTGGAGAATGCGATTCCGGCAATCATTCCGCGGTCAATTTTTTATATGGTACAGCAGGAGCGGGCGGAACGGGCCAGGCTGAAGGGCGCCTATAGTTCCAGATACGCGCTGACGGAGATTGTTATATGCGCGGAATGTGGCTCCAGATATAGAAGAACCACATGGAGTAACCCCAAACGGAAACAGGAGAAACGCGTCGTGTGGAGATGCATTAACCGCCTGAAGAATGGAACAAAATACTGTAAAGATTCGCCCACTGTGCCGGAAGAAGCGCTACATACAGCTATCATGAAAGGGTTATCTGAAATACTATATGGTGACGATGATCTGCATTTTAAAGAAGAACTGAAACAGGATATACTGAACACCATGGCGGATTTAACCGGAGGAACCACGCCCGAAGAGATTGATTTGACAATCTGCAATCTACAGGAGGAACTGTTAAGATATGCTGGTTTAACTGCAAAGGAAGATATGAATTCCCGGAAATATGATGATAAATTCAGGCTGATTGCAAAACAGATCGAGCAACTGAAGGAACAGAAATATGACTTGGAAAAGCTTAGTGAAAAGAAAAAAGAGCATGAGGGGCAGATTGCGGAGATTGATAAGTTTATGAAAGGTATTAAACAGACGGATGAGTATGATGATGTATTGGTGCGGCAGTTGGTGAGGGAGGTACGGATTATTAGTAAGAACCGGGCGGAGATGGAATTGAATACGGGGATGCAGATAGAGCTACAACTGTAAGAAATTGGTTGCATTATTGTTTGCTATTTTGGGTTTTTAATCTAATTATAACTAAATTATAATTAGTAATCTTGTTTTGCAGAGACAAGGGGGGTATAATACTATTAGTTATTTCTGGAAATCCAAAAATATAGGGAGGAAAAAATGGCAGATTTAAAAGATTTGGTATTTGTTAAAAAGTTAAGTGATAGAGGAGATACCAATTCAAAGGTAGATTTATTTAAAGAAACAGAAACAGACAATTTATTTGTTCGCAAGGCGATATATGGCATTGATGCACCTTTATATCAGGCAGTTTTTACTAGAGAGATAAGGGCTTTATATAAGCTGAATAAATGTGAGAATATAGTTCGCATTCTAGGGCATAAAAACATGAAAAATCGTAGTGGTGAAAAGGTTGGTGTAATCTTTTTAGAATATATAGACGGAATTACTTTAAGGGAGGCTCCTATAAGTGAATTCTCTTCTAAAAAACAGTATAAAATAGTTCAGCAAATAATTGAAGCAATTGCAATAGCGCATTCTAATGGTATTATTCATCGGGATATTAATCCAAATAATATAATGATTAGCAATGATGGAAATGTTAAGGTGATTGATTTTGGTATATGTAAAATTCAAGATATGATAAATTCTGCTACTCTTTTCAAATTGGGAACTAGTGGATATTCTGCGCCGGAGGTACATTTGCATAGTGAGAATGCAACAGAAAAAAGTGATATATATTCAATAGGGGCAGTAATATATTATCTGGTAACCGGAAAAGAGCCTCCCTTACCAGCGCAATTTCAGGAGGTATTAGATAAAACTTATGGTATCGATATTGATCTAAAACCAATTATTAAAAAGATGGTTGCAGAAAACCCGGAAGAGCGATATTCGAATATTTATGATTTAAGAGTTGACTTTGGTAAAGTATTTGTACGTTTTTTGGGAATACATAAAGTTGCAATATTTACTGCAGATTATGAAAAAATCCAAAAACTGCGAGCGCAAAGATTAATACCTAAGGGAATAGGCCTTAAGGAAGTTGTAAATAACAATTTACCAGATAATTTTGCAGATTTGTATGGTTTTAAAAAAGAAGATAAGGAAAATGATATATATACTTTTCTTGGATTTAATTATACAATGGATTGCATATTTAATTGTCAGTTAAATGTATTTCAAGTTATTGATTTTCAAAAAATTGTTCCTTATCATGCTGATGGTTTAAAGAAGAGATATGCAAAAATTGTAGCAAGTGTAGCTTTTGTAGATGAAAGAATTGCACATAGGCAATCTATAAATGATAGTTTAGAAATTCGAAATATCATCGAAGATTATTATAACGAATACATTTCAAAAAATAATGTAGATTTGGAATATCGTAAACATTATGGGATTTGGAGGGAACTGTTAGTACTTGTAAAAGAAAATATCCAAAATAATATAGTTCGACTTAGCTACGATTATTATAAAAAGGATAGAGATAATATTATTTTTACATTGTCAAAAGGTGTTTTTCTTGATGAGGATAAGCTTGATAAAGAGCAGGCCTTTGCTTATGAAAAGAGTTCAAGAACGAGTAAAGATAAGATCAAGCCTGTAACAATTGGGTACTATGAAAATGATAGTTATGAAAAGGGGCATGTTGTTTTAACTTTAAAATTGCGAGGTACCTTAAAAGTAAAATTACCGTCAAGAGGGGCAATTTGTTTAGACTATCAAAAGGATTTGATAAATGTAGAACGTCAGTTAGAAGCGTTAGACATTCTAGAAAGGGAAGATTATAGTTGTACATTTAATTTAAAGAGAATACTGGCAGGTGTAGAGGAACCTAAAAATATTATTTTGGAAAGTGACTTTGTACCATTTAATAAAAATTTGGATTTTCCGCAAAGGACGGCAGTGCGAAAAGCATTAAATTCGGATTCAATTACTATAATACAGGGGCCTCCAGGAACTGGAAAAACTAAAGTTATCATAGAAATTATCAGACAAATTTTAAGACAAAATCGATTAAATCCTGATTTGGAAAAAAAGAAAATTTTATTGGTTTCCCAGTCGCATCCTGCAGTAGATAAAATGCTTGAGGATTTAATTGAAGTGTGCGGTGATAATTTGAGTTTGGTTAGAATTGGAAGAGATAATAAGTTAAATAAGTCTATACGTGAAAAATATGGATTAGTTTATGTTAAAGATAGATGGGTTCAAGAGGTTGAAAAAACGTGTGACAAATATAGCCAGTGTCTATTGGATGAATTAAATATAACTAAAGAGTCTTTTGACAATTACTATATAGAAATGGAAAAATTAAAGGTAGAGAATCTAAACGCTGAAGTGAATTTGGAACTTATACATGAGTTCCAAAAACAAACTGCAGGTTTAAAAAATGAAAGATTAAGAAAAATATTAGAAATACAAAAACAATGGGTTGATAGAATTTCACAATGCCAAGAAGCTGAATTATATAATATAAAGAGCACTGAAATTATTGCAGGAACATGTACGGGATTTGTTTCTAATAAAGTCATACGAGATGTAGATTTTGACATTGTTATTATTGATGAAGCAGCAAAGGCAACATTTCCAGAGCTTGCTGTATCATTGAATAAAGCTGAAAAAATCATTATGGTCGGTGATCATATGCAACTTCCTCCTGTATTGGATACAGAAATAATACGAAAAAATAAAGATAAGATAAATGAAAAAGATTTAGCTAATGGTATTTTTGAGTATTTATATAATAATTTTCCTGACTCAAATAGACATCGACTTACATTACAATATAGAATGCACCCAAGAATTGGAACTCTTATTAGTCATGTATTCTATGGAGATGAAATTCAAAATGGTATTGATAGAACCGAGCGAGTGCTTTCTATTAAGGGATATGAGAATATTGCAATTGAGTGGATCAGTACATCCATGAGGGGAGATGGGGAGCGCCGGGAAATTGTAACTGGTGCTAAAAATAAGGAGACTTATCAAAATAATCTAGAGAGAAATATAATTAAGGAGAAATTAAAGGAACTCGATGAAAGTTTAGAAGTAAAAACAAGTGTAGCAGTGATAACAGGATATAGCGCACAACGATATTTATTGAGCAATATGGTAAAACAACAAGTATACAAGAACATAGAAGTTGATGTTGATACTGTAGATGCCTTCCAAGGTAGCCAAAAGGAAATAATTATTTATTCAACAGTTAGAAGTAGCGAAAATCCATATGGCATAGGTTTTTTGAAATCAGAGGCAAGGCTTAACGTTGCTTTCTCTAGAGCCAAATGTTTACTGATTATTGTTGGTGATATGGATTTTTTAAACAATAAGAATATACGTAAAAATAAATTTCCAGAGATAATTAATTATATTCAACAGGAAGATGAGTGTAGGGTTATAAATTATTAGAATGGGCAAAAAGAGGCTAAATGTATATTTCTAAAGAGGAAAAATATGAATAGAATAATTGAAGCAATTAAACAAGATTATCCAAAGCGTTTAGACGGATGTATATGTATAAAAAGACAGGCAATATATATTCCAATTCTAGAGATAGGAATTGAAGCATTGATAAGAAATATATCTGAGCTTAATTTGTTTTATGAGTCAGTATTAAGGTTGATAGATGTTGGGGTACCGGTAGTATCAGAAATTGGTAATATTTTAGGAGTTTCGGATGAAGTCATGAAAGAAGTTATTGTAGATATGATTGGTAAAAAATTACTTATTACTTCATCAGGCCATTTGAAAATGACTCCACAAGGAAAAATTGCATTGGAAACTAGAAAATCAGAAGTCATTACTAAGCGGAACGTTAATCAATTGGCGGTCAATCTGATAACTGGAGACATATATAGTATTGATGCTCTAAAAATCACTAAAGTTAATAGACAGTCTATTTGTCTACATCAAGTCATAAGCGTTGGTAAAGAGTTTGTGGATTCTCATTTTGCACAGATAAATGCTATATATCAAGATATGCAAGTTTCTGATGATACTTTTAAGGAATCCATTGTATCAAAAGAATTATATAAGATTTTAGGTGTGGCATATGAAAAATTAGTTTATTCCAGAAGCGAGCTGCTAATATATGAAAATAGGGAAACAAAAGATATACAGATTTTAATTACAAATGATTTGCATGAAGAATATGTTAACTGTTTTTATAATCAAATAAAAATGGGGATATATCCATGTTTAGAAAATTTTTTCGAATTAAACAAACATGTTGTGCAAGGTTTGTCTAGGATTGCGGATGAAAAGGATGAAATACTTGAAAGAAATACTGAAAAATTTAGAGAGATGTTGGAACTATCAGAAGATGTTGATCCATTCAATGCTCATAGTCTTTTTTGCAAATCAAGGTACATAATAGATAACAAAGAATATAGTTATTACTTTCGTTATTTTCAACAATTTGGGTTTGAACAATTGATTATAATTGGTGAGGATTTGACGGATATTTTATCAGAAGTAAGTGGTGACATCGCATCGATTGCTAGAAGTAGGCCAATACGGCTTGTGTTTAGTTTGAAAGAATACAAGGTAAAGGGCCTAATAGATAAACTTTCTTCTCAAATTGAAAATAAAAATCGATTGTCCATTGAACAAAAAGATGATATTACAGATATAATAGTGTGCTTTTATCCAACGATATTAATTAAGATGGTAAAGCAAGGATGTTACCTTTTTGAACGACCAGTTAGTTATTTCCAAGGAATTATTGAATTTGATCGAGAGGAAATTGAAAAAATTATTCAAAGAGTTGAAAATCAAAATAATATTATCTTAAAGCTTAATAAACCATCGACAGAACGCACAAAACAAAGGAAAGTAAGTATATAGTTATTAAATTCATATTTTAGTGGGGTTAAAAATACATAGAAGAAGGAAGATTTTATTCTATAGGAAATTTTCGAATTAATATTTTAGTAGTGGATTTTTTACTGCTGAATCAGTTTCTAATTTGTGGGAGCATAAAAAAAGAAGATAGATTCATGTAGTAGAGATAAAATTTAAAGTGAATGGTTGATTTCAAGAGTATCCAGTGTGAATCTACATCAATGGTTAAAATACGCTAAAAAGGCATAGTCATCTACATCACAACTCTCCCGGAGGTTGGAGTTGTGATGTAGATGACATCCCCTGGTTTGGGCAGCAGACCAGGGGATTTTCTTTTTTCTGGAAGTTGTTTTGCCCATGTCTGTTTAAGATTGCTTGAATGGGGATGGAGCATGGGACAGGATTATACATATGCACAGAAGGTACCGTTATGTTCTTTTGGATTGCTATGTGTTATAATTTATCTAAATCCATGTTTGTAAGGGAGGTAAAGAAATGTTTAGCACAAAAAAATTGCTATTTTTTTTAGTTGGCATTATTAGTGTTGTCAGCTTGTTCGCGTGTCAAAAAGCCAGCGCTAATCAATCAAATGTATCAGATACTGAGGAAACACAAAAAACCGTTCTTGAAATGGAAATGAATGCAAATTACAGTAATTCAGATCCGTTTGAGAATGGACGCTTATTTTGTGTGTCTGAGGATATAGAAACTTTAGACGCAGAGGTCTATTTTCAGATGGATGGTGAAAGGGGTATTGTAGAAATAAAAGATAGAAATGCAGACGAAGTTTTATGGAGCAATACATGGGATGAAAAAGTAAGTGGTGATACCATCACAGTTTCGCTCAATAATCTACAAAAAGAGAAAGAGTACGATGTGCGGTTTACTGGAACGAAAATAAATCATGCTGTTGTAAAAGTTACTTTTGAAAGTGAGTTGGTTCAGGAGAAATCAAGACCTTCAAAATAAATGTCCGGCTTGCGTGGGGAGTTGGACAAATCGGTATTTGAAACGGAGGTATTCTAAGGTCCCATAGGGCGGTCATAGGGCCAAGTCATTCGGGCAAGTCCATTTGGGTCAATCCATCTGGCCAACGAAGGAGTAGCAAATACCACTGTTCTGTGTGCGCACTTCGCGTGCCGTTTGCAGTCCGGCGGCTCCACTTCCTATTGTTTCCTTTTGTCTGAAACGTTGAAAAATAGACAAACAACTGATAAAAAGATGAGCAAACCTGATATGGAAAGGGCTTCCAAGCATCCGGCCGGATGTGGGGGCTCTTTTTTTATAAAAATTAGTGGTTAATTATGCACAATTAAAAACGAATGAAAGAACATATAATAGCAGTATTGACATGAGATTGACGAACTGCTTCCCAATGATATACGTACTAATGACTCTGCTATGTTAAAAAAACGATAATAAATTATAAAATTTTCATAAGTGTTGGAGCTCCAACACATCCCCCGAAAAAAACCTGTTATAATTTTAACTATCTTAAGGGAGGGATTGGTGGAACGAATATGAAGACTGAGGAAACGAAACTTACATTTTATGGTAACCAGGCGTTTGCCATGCTGCCGTTAGTGGGATATATACTGATCGGCGGGACATTTTCAGTTGGACTTCACTATTATTCCATGAAGGGCCTGTCCTTTGCAGCGGCGGTCTCCCTCTTTGCAGGCTTTTTCCTTTGCAGGGAGAAGGACAGATATTGGGACAGCGTGGTCCATGGTCTGGCCCAGTATGGCAATTCCAGGCTGATATTTGTTTTTATGGTCATCGGTATTTTTTCCAAGCTGATGAATACAGGAGGGATTGGGGACGGGTTTATCTGGCTCAGCCTCAAACTTGGTATTTCAAGAAGCGGATTCGTGGTATTCAGTTTCCTGGCGTCAGCCATGATTTCTATGGGGGCAGGTGCACCGATTGCAGCCATGTTTGCAGTGATACCGATTTTCTATCCGCCGGGAATCCTGCTGGGAGCCAATCCGGCCATGCTGGCAGGGGCCTTAATCAGCGGTATTTTCTTTGGGGATGCAATCTCCCCAAGCTCACAGGTCATCAATACAACTGTGATGATACAGCATGACGGCGTGACGGGACGGCCCGCAGACCTGTTGAAGACTCTGAGGATGAGAACCCCCTATATCCTGGCGGCTGGCGGGGCAGCCATGGTGGTTTATCTGATTTTTGGCGGACGCGGAGGTGCCATGGGGGATATTTCCCAGATATCAGCCATGTCCTCCCCCCAGGGACTTTGGATGCTGGTTCCGCTGGCAGTGCTGCTGCTTGTCTGTTTCAGGACCGGAAATCTGTTTATGGGATTGTCCTTTGCAATTGTGTCAGGATTCGCAGTGGGACTTCTGACAGGGGTTCTTGCCCCTTCCGACATCGTGGCCATTGACTATGGCACTTTGGGGCTCAAGGGAGTTATCTTTGAGGGAATCAGCGGAATGCTGGATGTGGTGGTTTCCACCATCCTGCTGTATGGGCTGATTGCAGTGGCTGTGGATGGGGGGATGATGGAACGGTGCTGTAACTGGCTTTTACGCAGGAATATCATGGGAACCACACGCGGCTCTGAGACCGTACTGACAGCAGGAATCGTCATTACCAATATACTTCTGGCAGGCTGTGTGCTGCCGTCTATCCTGATGTTCGGCGGCATGGCGGACCGGATTGGGCAGGAAAGCGGCATATCCCCGGAACGCAGGAGCATTCTCCTGACAGCGAATGCCACCAACTTCAGCGCTATTATTCCTATCAACAGTGCATTTGTCATGGGCAGCGTGACAATTATCAATGAGATGGTGCAAAAGCATAGCTATCTTCCAACGGTATCCCCATTCCAGATTTTCAGTGCGGCATTTTACTGCCTGTTCCTTACGGGAATCTGTGTAATCTGGGTGGTTTTGGGAGAAAGGGCTGGAAAGGGCGGACATCAAAAGGCACAGGAGATTTCCCCGGTAAGGGGGAGCTGAAGCAGAGAATGATATGAACCAGAAAATAATGTGAACCAAAATCGTGTTTTATGATAGAAAGGAGAGTTGTTTATGGACTCAGTATATGATCTTATTATTGTTGGCGGCGGACCGGCAGGACTGTCAGCAGCCATTTATGCCGGACGTTCCGAGCGCAGGACACTGCTGCTGGAAAAGGGCAGCTATGGCGGAAGGATTAATGATACGTATGAAATCAGGAATTATCCGGGAACGAAAGCGGACAGCGGGCAGCACCTGATGGAACTGTTTAGGGAACACGCGGCCGGCCATCCCACGGTAGAACTTAAGCGCACCACCGTGACAGAGGTCCGGAAAGAGGACGATACATTCATTGTGGAGACAAAGCGGCGGGGGGATTTCATGGCGCGCAGCGTCATCCTGGATCTGGGCACCAGGCCCAGGGAACTCAATATCAAGGGCGAGAAGGAATTTACCGGGCATGGGGTTGCTTACTGTGCGACCTGCGATGCGGAATTCTTCAAGGGAAAGGAAATCTATGTGCTGGGCGCCGGCGACCAGGCCATTGAGGAATCGGATTATCTGACCGGCTTTGCATCCAAGGTGACCATTGTAGTGCTTCATGAGGAAGGACATCTGGACTGTAACGAGGTTGCGGCCGAGCATGCCTATAAGAACCCGAAGATTGATTTTGTGTGGAGTTCCACGGTACAGGAAATCAAGGGAAGCGACCATGTGGAGTCACTGGTATTAAAGAATGTTGACACGGGCCGGGAAACAGAGGTGAAGGCAGACGGTTTGTTCCTGTTTGTGGGCATGGTGCCCCAGACCGGACTGGTGAAGGACATGGTGGACTGCGACAAGGCCGGTTACATTAAGGTCAATGAGAAAATGGAGACCAATGTGCCGGGACTTTATGCGGCGGGCGATTGTACCCAGACATTCCTGCGTCAGGTAGTTACCTCGGCGGCAGACGGCGCGGTGGCGGCAGTTGCATCGGAGCGCTATGTAAAGGAACTGGAACAGATACAGGGAATCCTGGGGCCGGATTCGGGCAGGACCGTATTTTTATTCTACAACCCGTACAGCAATGAGGAGATTGAGAAGACCGCCCAGCTGGAACAGGAGTTAAGCGGACAGTGGAGGGTATACAGGCAGGACGTCACAAGGCAGAGCCTGCTCTACAACAGCCTGAAGCTGGAACGGACGGTTGCGGGGGCATTTTACGATAACGGAAAGCTGGTTGAAATCAAACAGGCTTTTTAACAAATAATAATAATTAAATGGAGGATATGAATTATGGGACAGCCACTTGTTTTTCCACACGGAGTCACTGTTTACAACCCTGAAAAATGCTGGAGCGGTTATACGATTGTTCCGTTAATCAATGATGGCGTGTTATTGTTTGACATGAACGGCAACGAGGTAAGGCGCTGGAATATGCACGCCATGCCGCCAAAGCTTCTTCCCGGCGGATATGTGATGGGTCTTTCCGGGTACCGCCATCCTGACTATGGCATGCAGGACGGGGTCAACCTGATTGAGATTGACTATGACGGCAATATTGTATGGGAATTTGACCATTTTGAAAATATCGACGATCCTGGCAGGGACCACAGATGGATGGCGCGCCAGCATCATGATTACCAGAGGGAGGGCAATCCGGTTGGTTATTACGTACCCGGAATGGATGCAAAGCCACTTTCAGGCAACACCCTGATCCTGGTCCACCAGACCATCCACAATCCCAAGATTTCCGATAAAAAACTGCTGGATGACGCCATGATTGAAGTGGACTGGGATGGAAATATCCTATGGAAATGGTCCATCAGCGAGCATTTTGACGAACTGGGATTTGACGAGGCCGCCAAGAACGTGCTGTTCCGCGACCCCAACCTGCGCGCATCGGACGGCGGTGTGGGCGATTACCTGCATGTGAACTGCATGAGCTATCTGGGACCCAATAAATGGTATGACCAGGGAGATATGCGTTTTAAGCCGGACAACATAATCTTTGACTGCCGGGAAGCCAATATCCTGGCAATCCTGGATAAGGAAACCGGAAAGATTGTATGGCGGATCGGACCTGATTTTAACGCAGCGCCGGAGCTTAAGAAGCTGGGATGGATTATCGGACAGCATCATTTCCACATGATTCCCAAGGGTCTGCCGGGCGAAGGCAACCTGATGGTCTTTGATAACGGCGGCTGGGGCGGCTACGGGACCCCCAACCCATCTTCTCCAATCGGCATCAAAAATGCATTGAGGGATTACAGCCGTGTGCTGGAGTTCAATCCTGTTACATTGGAAGTGGTATGGAAACTGACTCCCAAGGAGCTGGGCCATGCGATTCCCACGGACGCCAGCAAATTCTACAGCCCCTATGTCAGCAGCGCACAGCGCCTGCCCAACGGCAATACCCTGGTAACCGAAGGCTCAGACGGCAGACTCATTGAGGTAACGCCGGACCATGAGATTGTTTGGGAGTGGATTTCGCCGTATTACACGCACAATGAAAAGGGGCCCAGGAATAATATGATTTACAGGGCCTACCGTTACCCCTACAGTTATGTGCCGCAGGAGCCGGTTCCGGCAGAGGTACCGATTGAGCGCATTGACAATGTGACTTACCGTGTTCCGGGCGCGGGCGCGTTTGGGGCAAAAACGGTGATTGACGTTGAGGGGACTTTGCCGTATTATCAGGATGTGGCGCTCTGTGTGGCAACGGATGATGAGGAAGACCTGTCACAGAGGGAAAAGGTCTTTGAGGTGGATACGCAGGTATTCCATCCCGCCGGCGCGGCCAGCTGGAAGGATGAGGTCCTGGCAGTGGAGGATAAACCGGTCCTGGTACTGTTCGGCGCAGAGCGCTGCGTTCACTGTAAGGCCCTGCACCCTGTGCTGGAAGAGGCCCTGAAGGAAGAATATGACGGGGCATACGAAATCCGTTATGTGGATGTGGATGCAAACCAGGAGCTGGTGGACACCTACAATGTGGGAGGTATCCCGGTCGTAGTCATATTCCGGAATGGAAAGGAAGTACTGAGGTTTAACGGCGAGATGGATTATGACGATCTGTGTGATATCCTGGACCGCCCATTGGAAAAAGCCTGAACCTGCCGTAAGCAGTGTTAGAAAAACCAGAATGCAATATATTCGGCCACGTCCACAACAATCCCATGGATGCGGATGTGTCTGAACAGAGTTATATAAATATGCGGTCCGCTTATTTCCGGCGGTCCGCATATTTATTCAGCATGCACAGCATTGGGCGGCGCATGGGAAGCCCTGCTTTTTCGTGCATGTTTAATCCGTTATTTGGCAATGGATTCCGTTATGTTCTTTTGGACTGCTATGTGGTATAATTTACCTGAATTGAAAGTTATAGCAGCGTTTATTTATATGTTACGAGGAAGTAATGATATGGAAAAGAAGGTTGTGTTTAAGTATCACCCCAACGTATATGATAACGATATTATTGAACATGAAAACGGCATCTGTCAGTGTTGTGGAAAAGAAGTGAATGAATACTGTAGTACTATGTATTGTATAGATAATGTTCATTGTATCTGCCTGGAGTGTATATCAGACGGGAAAGCGGCAGAAAAATTGAGGGGTGGTTTTATTCAGGATGCGGAAAGCGGCTTGGTTTCCGACCCTCAAAAAACAGAGGAATTGTTTAAGCGGACTCCGGGATATGCAAGCTGGCAGGGTGAATACTGGCTGGCTTATCATTTGTGGGTAGATGCTGACTGAATAATTTTATGGCTGTAAAGAACGTGCGGAGGAGCTGAGGCATACGCTGAACATCAAACCGAAACCTGTACATATGGAGAAATGAAGAGGGAGGAAGAGATGGCAATTAAGAGAGGGATAAGGGCAAAGATCTTTTTGCTTTCAGCTACAATTATTCTTATTCCGCTTATGGTTCTGAGCTTGTTCGTCATGGGGCGTACGGTTACGACAGCTGAGAAGAATCATGAAAATTACCAGCAGGCCTCCATGAAAAAGGTAGGACAGGCTGTGGAGACAATCATGCGTGAATTAGAGCGGGCATCTTTGTTTATGATTGGGGATAAGGATATCAGGACCTATCTTTCCACAGGGGATAAGGAGTTATTAGATGATGTATATAATACCCTGATTTATCTTAGGAATAATAGTGATTACATCAAAGCCATTCAGATAGAGGGCGCGAATGGGGAAGTGCTGGCCAATGGTTCTATGCCGCTTAATATTACCCGGGCTGACCGGGAGCGTGCAGATGCCCTGAATGGTAAATCCTTCTGGGGGCAGGATGAGGACATTTATGGAGAGCGGTATCTATACCTATGCCGCCTGCTGCGTGACACTGAAAATCCTTCACACCATCTCGGAACAGCAAAGCTATATTTGGACAGCAGGGGACTTTCGGATTATCTGAGAAGTGAAATGGAGCCATCCATGAATTATGTGATTCTGGATGAAGAGGGAAGGTTATTGTTTAATACCGGCTTTCCGGAGGAAAAAGGGGATATTTTGAATTACAATAACCTTCTGACCGGAACTGGTGGATGTTACCGGACGGAGGAGCAGGCAAAAGAGGATGAATATTACCTATCGCCCTATGGTCTGGCAGCAGGCCGGTGGATTCTGTGCGGGGTATCCGGAACAGGCGACGTGGACAGCATGATATCAGCTTCCCTCCTGCTGATTCTGGGCCTGTCCGTGTCCTGCTTCCTGGTGTGCGCCGCGCTGGCTCTTCTGGTGTCGCAGCGGATTTTAAAACCTCTGTCCGAGGTAATACGGCATATGGATACCTTTGGGCACCAGGATTTTTCAACCCGTATTGAAGTACGGGGAAATGATGAGGCAGCACTTGTGGCCCGGCATTTTAACCAGATGGCCGACCAGATACAGGATTTAATCCAGAAAGTATATGAGGTAACCATCCGCAAAAAGGAAGCTGAATTAAAGGCGCTTCAGGCCCAGATTAATCCTCACTTTCTGTATAATACTCTGGACATTGCTTACTGGACAGCTAAGATGGAGCGGGCGTCCCAGACCAGCGAGATGATTGATTCCTTATCTCAATTTTTCAGGCATGCGTTGATAATGGATGATGATTTTACGACTGTGGGAAATGAAATTGAGCATTTGCGTTATTATATTATTCTAAAGAGACAAGGGAAAACATCCTTTGATTTTGAACTGGATTATGAGGAGGAAACACTGGGCTGCCGGGTTGTGAAGCTGGTGCTTCAGCCGCTTGTGGAGAATGCCATCCTTCATGGAATCAGCGGGATAAAGGATGGGAAGGTGGAAGTAAATATATTCCGGGACGGGGAGACACTCAAGTATGAGGTAAAAGATAACGGGGCAGGGATTGATGTGGATGACATGAACCAACTGCTGGAACATGTGGAAACCAATAACAGGGGGCTGGGTATCAAGAATATGAATGACCGTATCAGACTTGCCTGCGGAGATGGCTACGGCCTGTCTTTTTACAACAGAGAGGGAAAAGGAGCGGTGATAACAGTGACACAGCCATTTAAGCCTGCGGTTCAGACATGCTCTGATACAGGGAGGGGTATATGATTAAGCTGATGATTGTGGATGACGAATCCAGTATTAGAAGAGGGCTAAAGCATTATATTGACTGGAATGCCTGGGGAATATCGCTGGAAGCGGAGGCGTCTGATGGAGAGGAAGCCTTCAGACGGGCTCTGGAGGTAAGACCGGATATACTAATCAGCGATATCCGAATGCCTGAAAAGGACGGACTGGAGCTGTGCAGCCTGCTTAGAGATGCGCTGCCCGGCCTGCGTATTATCCTGCTTACAGGGTATGACAGGACGGATTATCTTCATGCAGCCTTGCAAAATGGTGTGCATGATTATCTGCTTAAGCCTGCCAGCGCAGATAAAATTATCTCCAGTGTGCTTAAGTGCAAGGAGGAGATCGTGGAGGAGCAGAACAGGAAAGCCCAGAAGCTGACCCGGGATGCTTTGCTGGATGAAAGTATACCCATACTGCAGATGATGCTTATTAGTGACCTTCTCAAAGGCAATATGGAACAGAACAAAAGGCTGGTCCATCAGTCTAAAATGCTGGGAGTGCCTTTAGACGGTCCTGTATTCCAGACGATGACTCTGTATGTAAGCAAGCAGAATGGGGACGAGTGCGGCTCACAGGTTGAGCAGGACATGATCTATTGGCAGCTAATACAAAAGATTGAGTCTATATGCGGGGGAGACAGGGAGTTTTTCTGTGAACTCGCACCGGAAGAATACTTTATATTAATAAATGCCGACAGCCCGGATAAGGCAGAACAGAGAACTTCTGATATGGCGGAGCGCCTGGTAGTGGAAATTGGCCATAATGACGGCCGGCATGTTGTAATCGGCATAGGCACCGCGGGGACCGGGCTTATGGCCATTGGAGAATCTTACAGGACCGCCAAGGAGGCGTTCCGGGCTTCAGCCTGGAACCGGAAAAAACAGATATTTTACTCGGATGAAGGTGCTGGCGGGAAGCTTTCCGCGGAGGCGCAGCTTACGCTGAAGCATGCCCTTTCAGCGCTTGCCACGGGACGTGACTGTACCGGAGATGTATCCCGCCTGTTCGGTATCTGCAGAAGGGAGCAGACAGATATTGGTGAACTGCGGCGATGTCTGAGCCAGCTGATTGCATTTTACCGAGGGATGACAGCATCTGACCAGGGAGAGGGGCTGGGAGATTTTGAAGAATATCAGCTGGATGATTTCCTGTATGCTGAGGACCTGGAGAAATGGGTCAGAGACTACCTGGGGGCTTCCCGCAAAGGTGAGAACCGGTGGGGGGTCCACTCCCAATTGATTGCCAAGACCATTGCATATCTGAAAGTCCATTATCGTGAAGAAATCACATTGCAGACTTTGGCAAAAAAGATGTTTATATCCCCAAATTATCTGGGGCGTATTTTCCGGGAGGAGATGGGATGTAAGTTCAGTGACTGGCTGAATCATTACCGCATCGACTGCGCCATGGAATTGATAAAGACCACTGAGATGCGTACCATGGACATTGCCGAGGCAGTGGGTTTCGGTAATTATAAATATTTTTCAGTGTGTTTCACGAAATATGCAGGATGCTCCCTCAGGGATTTCCGCACTCAGAACAGAAGAGAATTGCCGGAATAAGATAAAATTAGAAAAAAGGACACACTGCAATGTGCATTGTTGTCCTTTTTTTGTGAGTTGGACAGACATGCTGTGACAGGAGCTTATGCTGGAGTGTTGAAATTTTGGAAAGATAGTTGATTTTATGGATAATTTGAAAATTAAGATGGAGATGAAAAAAAACTGTTACAATCTGTGAGTTTTGTATAAAGAAAAATGGGTTTATAATAATGACAACTGTAAATCAGAGGGACGAATGAAAGTCTCCTGTGATATTTAAGGAGGGCGGTATGAAAATGAAAAAAAGAATAGCAGCAACAGCAATCCTCACGGCAGCAGTTATGGCTCTGTCCGCTGGATGCGGACAAAAGGCGGCTCCCACGGAGGGGACCGGAGAAAACGCCGGTTCAGCTAAAGAAAAGGTGGAAATAGAATACTGGGCTCTGCCATATGGACCAAGCGACACATATGATCCGACGCTGCAGCGGATTGTGGACCAGTATAACGCGGAGGATCACGGTGCAACGGTAAAACTTCAGATTATGAGCTGGAGCGGCTTCATTGAGCAGATACAGACCGCTATTGCAGCCGGTTCACCACCGGATGTTACCACAGCTGCCTACTATGGCCTTATGAATTACGCGGCAATGGGTGAGGCGCTGGACCTGACGGATCTGGTTGAGAAGTGGGAGGCTGAAAAAGATCCGATTGCGGATGATTTTCTGGATGGAATGCTGGAAGCAGGAATATACGAAGGAAAACAAATTGCCCTTCCCTTTCAGACAGACCCCAAAAACATATATTACCGCGCGGATATCCTGGAGGATGAACTGGGATTTACCAATCTTGACAAGGAAGTAAGCTGGGATAAGCTGTTGGAAATTTGTGCTGCTGTAAAGGAGAAATATGGTGACGAAGGGATGTTCCCGATCTCGTTCTTTACACTGGACCAGGGAAGCACCAATGCCATGCTCAATGTAATGTTTACTAACGGAGCCAGTTGGATTTCCGCCGATGGAAAGGAGGGAGCGCTTGAAACGCCTGAGGTAATGGAATGCATGGGGCTTCTTAAGGAGATGCGGGACAAGGAATATTTTCCCGATGGTATGGTTTCTTACAACAAAGCGGACACAGAAAAGCTTTATGCTTCAGGAAAACTGGCCATGGTGTGGATAAGTCCGTTTACACATGTAAAGTCCAACGAGGAGATGTATAAGAACACCAAAATTATGGGTCCGGTCACAGGTCCCAGCGCGGATAAGCCAAGGGAAGTGGCATGGTCAGATGGAATCATGGGATTTGCACAGACAGAGCATCCTGAGGAGACAAAGGAATTCATAGAATGGTTCCTGAAGAACAATGAGCAGCTTTATATTGACGGCGGTGCTTCAGCCCTGCCTGCCCGCAAGAGTTTTTATGAAAATGAATTTTATAAGACAGACTGGATGATGGGGCAATATGCAAAATACAGGGATTATTATGTAGATCTAAACTGGCCGGCAGACAACTGTCCTCTTGCTACCAACCAGATTTTTGTCCAGAACATGCTGGGCAAGCCGATTGAAGCCATGCTGATGGGGGCTGACGATATGGCAGGAGAACTGAAAAAAACCAATGATGAGATGAACCGTGTGTTAGAGGAACTAAATTAATCCTATTAGAATGGAGGAGTATCCATGAAACGCTCCAGCTCTAAAACAGCAGTAAAATGGAGAAAGGAAAGCCGCCCATACCTGATGCTGATTCCGGCGGCCCTGGTCCTCCTGCTGATTAGTGTATATCCCGTTTTATACGGGATATATCAGACTGTAGACAAAATGGTTTCAGGGGCTATACCCTGAAACCATTTTGCTGTAATATCTCTAATTAT